>Ga0209172_10006557_pt1 | contig 12806 bp, 9 predicted proteins | sample LarsenN4metaG_FD_184113 | JGI IMG/M metagenome (GOLD analysis project Ga0209172, IMG submission 184113) | Hot spring sediment bacterial and archeal communities from British Columbia, Canada, to study Microbial Dark Matter (Phase II) - Larsen... ... | reverse complement strand
CACTGGCGGCGCGAGTCGGGAGGAGAATCCGTTCTGCAGCCTGGGTGCCAGCGGTCGGTTGTCGTTACGAGCCACAACACAACACAGAGAGTGATTGCAGTATAAGCAGGCGCTAGACATTCCGGAAATGAATTAAAATTATCAAAATCATTCCAATACGGAATCAACCAACGGCGGGCAAAAAAATAGCCGGCTAAGTAGCCGGCCTAACATGCTCGTAAGGGGAATCCAAGGAATAAACCTCGTACACAATCCCCGGATGTACGAGGCATCAGTCAATTCTGATTCAGCACTCGGCTGATGCCTTTCAGCGGTATCGCTACCACTGATCACAACCTGTCACTGGCGGCGCGAGTCGGGAGGAGAATCCGTTCTGCAGCCTGGGTGCCAGCGGTCGGTTGTCGTTACGAGCCACAACACAACACAGAGAGTGATTGCAGTATAGGTAGCCGCCGTTCATTCTGGAAATGAATTAAAATTATCAAATCAATTCCATTAAGGCATAGTCAAGATGGACATCAAGGCGCTGCGTTACTTTACCGAGCTGGTGCGCCAGCAGAACTTTACCCGCGCCGCCGAGGCGCTGTTTGTCACCCAGCCCACCATCAGCAAGATGGTGAAACAGCTGGAGGACGAGATCGGCAGCCCGCTGCTGATCCGCGAAGGCAAGAGCTTCCACCTCACCGACGCCGGCCGCGTGGTCTACCAGCGTGGCCAGGACGTGCTGGCGGCACAGCTGCGCCTCAACAGCCAGCTGGCGGAACTGGCGGAGCTGGCGCGCGGCGAGCTGGTGGTCGGCCTGCCGCCGATGACCGGCGGTGCCTTTTTCGCGCCGGTGGTCGGCGCCTTCCGCGACCGCTATCCCAATGTCGAGCTGAAGATGGTGGAAGACGGTGCCCGCGCCATCGAAAGCAGCGTGCGCAACGGCCTGCTGGAAATCGGTGCCGCGGTGCTGCCGGTGGACAACAGCGTGTTCGAAAGCCTGAGCCTGGTGCGCGACCGGCTGTGCCTGATCGCCCCCACCGGCAGCCCGTGGCACGGCATGAGCAGCGTCACCCTGCTCGACATCGCCGACCGGCCGCTGGTGTTCTATCCGGAGGACTTCTCGCTCAGCGCGCGCATCACCGACGCCTTCCGCCTGCTCGGCAAGAGCGTGCACATCGCCGGGCGCAGTGCGCACTGGGACTTCATCGCCGCGATGGTGGAGGCGCGGCTCGGCATTGCGCTGCTGCCGGAAGTGGTCGCCAGTCACCTGGAGCCGCACCGCTTCGACGTGGTGCCGGTCGACGAGGAGCGCATCATGTGGCACATCGGCCTGATCTGGAAGAAGGACAGCTATCTGTCGCACGCCGCCCGCGCCTGGATCACGCTGACCCGCGAAATCCTGCTGCCGGGACACTGAGCAGCGCACCGCAGCACAAGGTTGGCCGCAAGCAATGCGGCCAACCTTGCAGCTCTAACACGCCCGCGCGGCACCATCGCCGCCACGCCATTTCCTCCACACCATGAAAAACGCCACCGCGAACGGTGGCGTTGTGCTTGGATCAGGCAGTCTTGCGACTTAGATCATGCCCTTGCTTTTCAGCAGTTCGAACATGGTCTTGCCGATTTCGGCCGGGCTGCGAGTGTAGGCGATGCCAGCCTGCTCGAAAGCCTTGAACTTCTCTTCGGCAGTACCCTTGCCGCCGGAGATGATGGCGCCAGCGTGGCCCATGCGCTTGCCCTTAGGAGCAGTCACACCGGCGATGTAGCCGACTACCGGCTTGGTCACGTACTGCTTGGCGAATTCGGCCGCTTCTTCTTCCGCGGAGCCGCCGATTTCACCGATCATCACGATGGCGTCGGTATCCGGATCGTCCTGGAACAGTTTCAGCGCGTCGATGTGCGAAGTGCCCGGGATCGGGTCGCCGCCGATACCGATGCAGGTCGACTGGCCCAGACCCAGCGCGGTGGTTTGTGCCACGGCTTCGTAGGTCAGGGTGCCGGAACGGGACACGATACCGATGCGGCCCGGGTTGTGGATGTGCCACGGCATGATGCCGATCTTGCACTCGCCCGGGGTAATGATACCTGGGCAGTTAGGGCCGATCAGGCGGATGCCGGCTTCGTCGACGGCTTTCTTCACGTACAGCATGTCCAGGGTCGGCACGCCTTCGGTGATGCACACGATCAGCTTCACGCCGGAATCGATGGCTTCCAGGATGGAATCCTTGGCGAAAGCTGCCGGTACGTAGATTACCGAGGCATCGGCCTGAGTCTGGCGTACGGCGTCCTTCATGGTGTTGAACACCGGCAGGCCCAGATGCTCGGAACCGCCCTTGCCCGGGGTCACGCCACCGACAACCTTGGTGCCGACTTTCAGCGCCTGTTCGGCGTGGAAAGTACCGTTCTTGCCGGTGAAGCCTTGCACCAGCACTTTCGTATCTTTGTTTACCAATACGCTCATTTTGAAATCCTTATGCGGTGCAGGTGATTAAAGCGCGGCAACGGCAGCAACGATCTTCTCGGCTGCGTCGTTCAGGCCCTGGGCGGATACCAGCTTCAGGCCGGAGTCGTCCAGAATCTTGGCGCCCAGTTCAGCGTTGTTGCCTTCCAGGCGCACAACGACAGGAACGGTCACGTTCACTTCTTTGACAGCAGCGATAATCGCTTCGGCGATCATGTCGCAACGAACGATACCGCCGAAGATGTTGATCAGCACGCCCTTGACCGAGGTATCGGCCAGGATCAGCTTGAACGCTTCGATCACGCGCTCTTTTGTTGCGCCGCCGCCCACGTCCAGGAAGTTGGCTGGCTGGCCGCCTTTCAGCTTGATGATGTCCATGGTGGCCATCGCCAGACCGGCGCCGTTCACCATGCAGCCGATGTTGCCTTCCAGTGCCACGTAGTTCAGGTCGAACTCGGAAGCTTTCACTTCGCGCTCGTTTTCCTGCGACTTGTCGCGCTGGGCCAGCAGCTCAGGGTGACGGTACAGGGCGTTGGAGTCGAGGTTGATCTTGCCGTCGACGCAGGCCAGTTCGCCGTTTTCACGCAGGGCCAGCGGGTTCACTTCGAACAGTGCGAAATCGTTGGACACGAACGCGTCGTAAGCGCCCAGCATCAGCTTGGTGAATTCACCGATCTGCTTGCCGGACAGGCCCAGGGCGAACGCGCAATCGCGTGCCTGGAACGGCTGCATGCCGACCAGCGGATCCACTTCCACCTTGATGATCTTTTCCGGGGTTTCTTCCGCTACTTTTTCGATTTCCACGCCGCCTTCGGTGGAAACCATGAACACCACGCGCTGGGAGCCACGGTCAACCACGGCGCCCAGGTACAGTTCGCGCTGTACCGGGTACATGTCTTCGCATACCAGTACGCTGTGAACTGGCTGGCCAGCGGCGTCAGTCTGGTAGGTCACCAGATTGGTACCGATCAGGCTCTTGGCAACTTCAGCGGCTTCTTCGCGGCTTTTCACCACTTTCACGCCACCGGCCTTGCCACGGCCACCGGCGTGGACCTGGGCCTTAACAACGGCAAATTTGCCGCCCAGAGTGTCGTAAGCAGCAGCGGCTTCTTCTGGCGAGTTCGCCAGAATGCCCTTTTGCACCGGCAAGCCGTATTTGGCCAGCAGCTCTTTCGCTTGGTATTCGTGCAGGTTCATTGAGTTTCCTTTCGGGTGGATAGTTGGCAGGCCTTGCGGCCAACCTTGCTATGCCTGTGATTCTGCGATTGTACCGCCCGCGGCGCGGGCGGTCTTGTTTAATCGTGTAGCGTGCTTAGCCGTGCAGTGCGCGCTTGTCGGCAGCCAGCGCCGCCTCGTGCACCACTTCCGACAGGCTTGGATGGGCGTGGACAATGCGCGCCAGGTCTTCGCTGGCCGCCTTGAACTCCATCGACACCACGCCTTCGGTCACCAGCTCGGACACCATCGGGCCGATCATGTGCAGGCCGAGGATGCGGTCGGTCTTGGCGCAGGCCAAGAGCTTGACGGTGCCCTGTGCCTGACCCAGGCCCAGCGCGCGACCGTTGGCCGCAAAGCCGGAGGTGCCCTTCTTGTACTCGATGCCTTCGGCCTTGAGCTGCTCTTCGGTCTTGCCGACCCAGGCGATTTCCGGCGAGGTGTAGATCACCCACGGAATCACGCCGAAATCGACGTGCGGCTTCTGGCCGGCGATACGCTCGGCCACGGCCACGCCCTCTTCCGACGCCTTGTGCGCCAGCATCGGGCCGCGAACCACGTCGCCAATCGCCCATACGTTCGGCAGGTTGGTCAGGCAGTGGTCATCGACCACCACGAAACCGCGCTCGTCCAGCTGCAGGCCGACGGTTTCGGCGCCGAGACCGGCAGTGTGCGGCACGCGGCCGATGGACACGATCAGCTTGTCGAACTCGGCCTTCACGGCTTCGCCGTTCAGCTCGTAGTTGACGGTCACGCCCTTGTCGCCCTTGACGATCTCGCCGATCTTCACGCCCAGCTTGATGTCGAGACCGGTATCCTTGGTCAGCGTCTTGAACGCTTCCTTGGCGATCTGCTGGTCGGCAGCGGCGAGGAAGGTCGGCATCGCTTCGAGGATGGTGACGTCGGCGCCGAGGCGCTTCCATACCGAACCCATTTCCAGGCCGATGACACCGGCACCGATCACGCCCAGGCGGGCCGGCACTTCTGCCAGCGCCAGTGCGCCTTCATTGTCCAGCACCAGCTGGTTGTCGGTCGGCAGACCCGGCAGCTGACGCGGGCTGGAGCCGGTGGCCACGATCACGTGGGTGGCTTCCAGGGTGTCGACCACGGCACCGTTGTCGGTCACTTCCACCAGCCACTTGTCGCCCTGGCGGCCCTTGAGGCTACCCAGACCGTGCACGTTGGCAACCTTGTTCTTCTTGAACAGGAAGGCGATGCCGCCGGCGTTCTTGGTGATGATGTCGTTCTTGCGCGCCAGCATCTTGGCCACGTCCATCTGGGCGCCATCGACGCTGATGCCGTGCTTCTGGAAGTCGTGCTGTACCGCGTGGAAGTTTTCCGACGACTGCAGCAGTGCCTTGGACGGAATGCAACCGACGTTGAGGCAGGTACCACCCAGCGAAGGCTTGCCTTCCGGGTTCTTGGTGGCGTCTACGCAAGCGGTGCTGAAACCCAGCTGGGCAGCACGGATGGCAGCGACGTAGCCGCCTGGGCCACCGCCGATTACCACCACGTCAAACTGTTGACTCATGATTGTTCCTTGTATTCATTGCGGCCAACCCCTCAAGGTTGGCCGCAACCGGGAAAGCGGGACCAGCCGTCCCGGACAGGCTTACAGGTCGAGGATCAGGCGGGCCGGATCTTCGATCGCATCCTTGATCGCCACCAGCGACAGCACCGCTTCGCGGCCGTCGATGATGCGGTGGTCGTAGGACTGCGCCAGGTACATCATCGGGCGCACCACGACCTGGCCGTTTTCCACTACCGCACGCTCCTTGGTGGCGTGCATGCCGAGGATCGCGGACTGTGGCGGGTTGATGATCGGGGTCGACATCATCGAGCCGAAAGTACCGCCGTTGGAGATGGTGTAGGTACCGCCGGTCAGCTCTTCCACGGTCAGCTTGCCTTCCTGCGCACGCTTGCCGAATTCGGCGATCTGCTTCTCGATGTCGGCCAGCGACAGCTGGTCGGCGTTGCGGATCACCGGTACCACCAGACCACGCGGGCTGCCAACGGCGACGCCGATGTCGAAGTAGCCGTGGTAGATGATGTCGTTGCCGTCAACCGAGGCGTTCACGATCGGGAATTTCTTCAGCGCGGCCACGGCGGCCTTGACGAAGAAGCCCATAAAGCCCAGCTTCACGCCGTGCTCTTTCTCGAACTTGTCCTTGTACTTGGCGCGCAGGTCCATCAGCGGCTTCATGTTCACTTCGTTGAAAGTGGTCAGAATCGCGTTGGTCTGCTGCGATTGCAGCAAGCGCTCGGCCACGCGCTGGCGCAGGCGGGACATCGCCACGCGCTGCTCCGGACGGCCGGACGCATCGGCGGCAACCGGTGGCAGCGGTGCTACCGGCTTGGCAGCGGCAGGTGCCGGCTTGGCGGCGGCAGCGGCCACGTCTTCTTTCAGGATGCGACCGTCACGACCGGAGCCGGCCACGCCGGCTAGGTCCACGCCGCTTTCGGCAGCCAGCTTGGCAGCCGACGGCATCGCCGCGCCACCTGGCGCTGCAGCCTGTACCGGTGCCGCGGCAACCGGGGCCGGGGCAGCAGCTGCTGCGGCCGGTGCGGCATCGCCGGCGGTGGCCGCGGTGTCGATGCGGGCGATCAGCTGACCGGAAACCACGGTCGCGCCATCCTGCTCGATGATTTCGACGATCACGCCGGCCAGCGGTGCCGGCAGTTCCAGCACGACCTTGTCGGTCTCCAGATCGATCAGGTTTTCGTCACGGGCAACCGCCTGACCGACACGCTTGTGCCAGGACATCAGGGTGGCTTCGGAAACCGATTCCGGCAACTGCGGCACTTTCACTTCGATAATGGCCATGTTCTTCTCCGTTTTGGGGCGGCTGGCAGCCGCCCTTTGTTCTACAGGTGTTATTTGTTAACCGACATGGCTTCTTCGATGAAGCCCTTCAGTTGCGCAACGTGCTTGCTCATGTAACCCACGGCCGGCGATGCCGACGACGGACGACCGGCAAACAGCAGGGTCTGCTTGGCGCCCAGCAGCGCCTCCAGACGGTGGCGGATCTGGTACCAGGCACCCTGGTTGCGTGGCTCTTCCTGAACCCACATGATTTCCTTCACGTGGGAGAAGCGTGCCAGCTCGGCCTGCAGCTGTTCTGTCGGGAACGGATACAGCTGCTCGACGCGGATGATCGCCACTTCGCTGTCCAGCTCGCGCTCCTTGCGACCGTTGACCAGATCGTAGTAGACCTGGCCGGAACACAGGATCACGCGCTTCACTGCCTTGGCATCGCTGATGCCGGCATCGCCGATCACCGGACGGAAGCTGTGGGAAGTGAAGTCTTCCAGCGGGCTCATCGCATCCTTGTAGCGCAGCAGGCGCTTGGACAGGAAGATCACCAGCGGCTTGCGGAACGGACGCAGTACCTGGCGGCGCAGCACGTGGAACATCTGGCTGGCTTCGGACGGCATCACGATCTGCATATTGTGCTCGGCGCACAGCTGCAGCCAGCGTTCCAGACGCGCGGAGGAGTGCTCCGGACCCTGGCCATCATAGCCGTGCGGCAGGATGGTGGTCAGGCCGCACAGACGGCCCCACTTGGTTTCGCCGGAGGAGATGAACTGGTCGATCGCGACCTGGGCACCGTTGGCGAAGTCGCCGAACTGCGCTTCCCAGATCACCAGCTGGTCCGGTGCCGAGCAGGCGTAGCCGTACTCGTAAGCGAGGACCGCTTCTTCGTTCAGGATCGAGTCGATCACCAGGAAATCGGCCTGGTTGTCCGACATATTGCGCAGCGGCACGTAGGTGCCCTGGTCCCAACGCTCGCGGTTCTGGTCGTGCACTACGGCATGACGGTGCGAGAAGGTACCGCGACCGGAGTCTTCACCGGAGATGCGCACGCCGTAACCGTTGGTTACCAGCGAGGCGTAAGCCAGTGTTTCGGCCATGCCCCAGTCGATCGCCTGCTCGCCGGCAGCCATCGCGCGACGGGCATCCTGCACACGCTTCACGGTCGGGTGCAGCTTGTAGTTTTCCGGCACCGAGGTGAACTTCTCGGCCAGACGCTGGATGTCGGCGTGCGGCAGCGAGGTGTCAGTCGGGTGTGCCCAGTGGGTGCCCTGGTACTGCGACCAGTCCAGCGCGTGTTCGCGGCGATAGTTGGACAGCACGGTCTGCTCGACGTGTTCGCCCTTGTCCAGCGCGTCGCGGTAGGCCTGGATGAAGTTGTCGGCCTCGGCGGCAGTCAGCACGCCTTCGCCCACCAGACGCTCGGCGTACATCGCGCGCACGCCGCCGTGCTTGGCGATCTTCTTGTACATCATCGGCTGGGTCAGGAACGGGTCGTCGCCCTCGTTGTGGCCCAGTTTGCGGTAGCAGACGAGGTCGATGACCACGTCCTTGTTGAACTTCATGCGGAAGTCCAGTGCCGCCTGCATCACGTAGCACACCGCTTCCGGATCGTCGCCGTTGACGTGGAAGATCGGCGCTTCGATCATCTTCGCCACGTCGGTACAGTACAGCGTGGAACGCATGTCGCGGGTATCGGAGGTGGTGAAGCCGACCTGGTTGTTGATCACGATGTGCAGCGTGCCGCCGGTACCGTAACCGCGCGTCTGCGACAGGTTGAAGGTGCCCTGGTTGACGCCGAGACCGGCAAAGGCGGAGTCACCGTGGATCAGCACCGGTACCGCGGCCTTGCGTTCGCTGTCCTTGCGGCGATCCTGACGCGCGCGCACCGAACCCTCGACCACCGGGTTGACGATCTCGAGGTGCGACGGGTTGAACGCCAGCGACACGTGCATCGGGCCGTTGGCGGTCGGGATGTCGGAGGAGAAGCCCATGTGGTACTTCACGTCGCCGGAAGCCAGCTCCTGCGCCGCCTTGCCTTCGAACTCGGCGAACAGGTCGCGCGGCTGCTTGCCCAGGGTGTTGACCAGCACGTTCAGGCGGCCACGGTGGGCCATGCCGATGATCAGCTCTTCCACGCCCACCGAGGTGGCGTTCTGGATCAGGTGGTCCAACGCGGCGATGGCGGATTCGCCACCTTCCAGTGAGAAGCGCTTCTGGCCGACGTACTTGGTGTGCAGGTAGCGTTCCAGCGTTTCGGCAGCGGTGATCTGCTTGAAGATGCGCTTTTTCTTGTCGGCGTTGTAGTGCGGGGTCGACAGGTCACCCTCGAAGCGCTTCTGTACCCAGTGCTTTTCTTCGGAGTTGGTGATGTGCATGTACTCGACGCCGATATTGCCGCAGTAGGTCTGCTTCAGACGGGCAATGATCTCGGACAGCGGCAGCTTTTGCGGCGCCACCAGCGAGCCGACATTGAAGTGCACCGCCATGTCGGCATCGGTCAGGCCGTGGGTGGCGTGATCCAGCTCGCGCAGCGTTGCCTGGTCCATGCGCTTCAGCGGGTCGAGGTTGGCCTGGCGCGAACCCAGTACGCGGTAGGCCGAGATCAGCTTCAGCACCGCCACCTGTTTCTGCATCGACTCCCAGTCGGTAGCGGCGCTGCTGCGCTGTGCCACCGGCGGGCGCTTGGCCAGCTGGATGAAGGATTCCTGGATCGGCTGGTGAGCGACATCACGGTCGGCAGCACCAGGCGCGGTAGAAAGCTTGTCGAAGTAGTCCCGCCATTCCTGCGAAACGACTGTCGGATCAGCGAGGTACTGCTCGTAGAGATCCTCGATGAACGGTGCATTCCCACCAAACAGGTAGGAATGACTGTACATGGATTGCATCATTATTCGACCCTTTTGTCTGCGTTGCTGCTTTGCAAAAACCGTTTTGACAAAGAGAGTGGGCGCTTGACACCCCCGCTCCCTTTGACAGAACGCTCTGCCCTGCCCCAGCGGGCAGAAAAAGGTTGGCCGCAAGCCTGCGGCCAACCTTGTCTACTGCTTAGCGGTTGCCTTCGTCGATGAAGTCACGACGCGGTGCACCGGTGTACAGCTGGCGCGGACGGCCGATCTTCATCGCCGGATCGGCGATCATTTCGGTCCAGTGCGAGATCCAGCCCACGGTACGTGCCAGCGCGAAGATCGGCGTGAACATCGATACCGGAATACCGATCGCGGACAGCACGATGCCGGAGTAGAAGTCGACGTTCGGGTACAGCTTGCGCTCGATGAAGTACGGATCGGACAGCGCGATCTTTTCCAGTTCCATCGCCAGCTTGAACTTCGGATCGTTCTGCAGACCCAGTTCGGTCAGCACTTCGTCGCAGGTCTTCTTCATGATGGCGGCGCGCGGGTCCATGTTCTTGTACACGCGGTGGCCGAAGCCCATCAGTTTGTAGCGCTTGTCCTTCACGCCCTGCATGAATTCGGCCACGTTGTCCACGGAACCGATTTCGTCCAGCATCTTCAGGACGGCCTCGTTGGCGCCGCCGTGCGACGGGCCCCACAGGCAGGCGATACCGGCGGCGATACATGCGAACGGGTTGGCACCGGAGGAGCCGGCCAGACGCACGGTGGAGGTGGACGCGTTCTGCTCGTGGTCTGCGTGCAGGGTGAAGATGCGGTCCAGCGCGCGCGCGGTCACCGCATTCACCTTGTACTCTTCGCACGGGGTGGAGAACATCATGTGCAGGAAGTTCTCGGCGTAGGTCAGACCGTTCTTCGGGTAGGAGAACGGCAGGCCCTTGTTGTAGCGATACGCCTGTGCCGCGATGTTCGGCAGCTTGGCGATCAGGCGGTGCGCGGAGATGCGGCGATGTTCGGAGTTATTGATGTCTAGCGAGTCGTGATAGAACGCGGACAGCGCGCCGACCACACCCACCATCACGGCCATCGGGTGCGCATCGCGGCGGAAACCCTTGTAGAAGCTGATGATCTGGTCGTGCAGCATGTTGTGGCGCATCACGCCACGTTCGAACTCGGCACGTTGCGCCGCGGTCGGCAGTTCGCCGTTCAGCAGCAGGTAGCAGACTTCGAGGTAGTCGCTCTTTTCGGCCAGTTGTTCGATCGGGTAACCGCGGTAGTACAGCTGACCGATATCACCATCGATAAAGGTGATGGCGGATTCGCAGCTGGCGGTAGCCAGGAAACCCGGGTCAAAGGTGAACATGCCGGTCTTGGAGAAGGCGCGGATATCAACGACGTCCGGTCCCAGGGTACCCTTCAGCACCGGCATTTCCAGCGTGTCTTTGCCGTCGTTGTAGGTGAGCGTCACTTTACGATTGTTTTCCACAGCAATACTCCCAGTCTAATTTGTGGTCGTTGTAATAATTGTTTGCTGCTGCGGGCCTCAGGCTGCCCGCAAGATCCCGATGATGTGCGCCAGCTCGGGATCGTCCACTTCCGCCTTGCCGTTCACGTAGTCCAGAAAGTCGTTATCGCCCAGATCCAGACATTTCTGATACGCAAACAGCTCGGCCGTGGTGAGCTGCTCGAAACCGTTGGCGAGGAAACGCTCCAGCACCAGGTCGAGTTCGAGCAGGCCACGGCGCGAGCGCCAGCGGATCCGTTTCAGTTCGATCGGATCAAAATCGGTCATACCGCACGCTTGACCATCAGGTCTTTGATCTTGCCGATGGCCTTGGTCGGGTTCAGACCCTTAGGACATACGTCAACACAGTTCATGATGGTGTGGCAGCGGAACAGACGGTACGGGTCTTCCAGGTTGTCCAGACGCTCGTTGGTCGCCAGGTCGCGGGTATCGGCAATGAAGCGATACGCCGCCAGCAGGCCGGCCGGGCCGACGAACTTGTCCGGGTTCCACCAGAACGACGGGCAGGACGTGGAACAGCAAGCGCACAGGATGCACTCGTACAGGCCATCCAGCTCTTCGCGGTCTTCCGGCGACTGCAGACGCTCGCGCTCAGGTGGTGGCGTGTCGTTGATCACGTACGGCTTGATCGAGTGGTACTGCTTGAAGAACTGGGTCATGTCCACGATCAGGTCGCGGATGACCGGCAGGCCCGGCAGCGGACGCAGCTCGATCGGCTGTTTCAGGTCGGCGACGTTGGTCACGCAAGCCAGACCGTTCTTGCCGTTGATGTTCATCGCGTCGGAGCCGCAGATGCCCTCGCGGCAGGAGCGGCGGAACGACAGGGTATCGTCCATCGCCTTGAGCTTGACGATCACGTCCAGCAGTTTCACGTCGGTCGGCGACAGCTCGACCTCGTAATCCTGCATGTACGGCTTGGCGTCCTTGTCCGGATCGTAGCGATAGATGGAAAAACGTGCTGTTTTCATATAAGTCTCCGGCCGGCGCTTAGAAGGTACGCACTTTCGGTGCGATGTACTCAACCGACAGCGGCTTGGTGTGTACCGGCTTGTAGGTCAGACGACGATCTTCACCGTAGTACAGGGTGTGCTTCATCCAGACTTCGTCGTCGCGCTCCTGGTAGTCGGCGTGGGCGTGGGCGCCACGGGACTCCTTGCGCGCATCGGCCGAGATCAGGGTCGCCACGGCCACTTCGATCAGGTTTTCCAGTTCCAGCGCTTCCACGCGGGCGGTGTTGAACACCTTGGACTTGTCCTTGATCTGGGTGCGCTTCACGCGCTCGGCCACTTCCTGGATTTCCTTCACGCCCAGCGCCAGGTTTTCCGAGTTGCGGAACACGGCGGCACGCGCCTGTACCGTACGCTGCATTGCGGCGCGCACGTCGGCGACTTCTTCGCCACCGGTCTGGTTATCCAGACGCGCGATACGATCCAGCGAGATCTGACCGGCGTTGGCTGGCAACGGCTTCCAGGTCGGCATTTCGTTCTTGATGAATTCGACCATGCTGTCACCGGCCGACTTGCCGAACACCACCAGGTCGAGCAGCGAGTTGGTACCCAGACGGTTGGCACCGTGCACCGAGGCGCACGCGCATTCGCCGGCGGCGTAGAAGCCGTTGACGCGAGCTTCCGGATTGTCGCCTTTCGGGATCACCACTTCGCCACGGTAGTTGGTCGGAATACCGCCCATCATGTAGTGGCAGGTCGGGATCACCGGGATCGGTTCCTTGATCGGGTCGACACCGGCAAACTTGATGGCGATCTCGCGAATACCCGGCAGACGCTGCTTGATGATGTCCGGACCGAGGTGGTCCAGTTTCAGCAACACGTGATCCTTGTTCGGACCGCAACCGCGACCTTCCAGTACTTCCTGTTCCATCGAGCGGGCCACGAAGTCACGCGGGGCCAGATCTTTCAGGTTAGGCGCGTAGCGTTCCATAAAGCGCTCGCCGTTGGC
>Ga0209172_10006554_pt1 | contig 12808 bp, 10 predicted proteins | sample LarsenN4metaG_FD_184113 | JGI IMG/M metagenome (GOLD analysis project Ga0209172, IMG submission 184113) | Hot spring sediment bacterial and archeal communities from British Columbia, Canada, to study Microbial Dark Matter (Phase II) - Larsen... ... | reverse complement strand
CGGCCGCTGGTCGAGGCGCTGTGCAGGCACGGCGAAGCGGTGTTCGGCGAGCCCATCCCCACCTCGGGCACGCCGCTGTACACCGACGTGCGCCTGTACTGCGAGCGCGGCATCCCGGCGGTGATCTACGGCGCCGGCCCGCGCACGGTGCTGGAGAGCAACGCCAAGCGCGCCGACGAGCACATCGTGCTGGAAGACCTGCGCCGCGCCACCAAGGTGGTGGCGCGCACGCTCTACGACCTGCTGAGCTGAGCGTGGACGGGCGCCGCGAGCCGAGCCCGGCCCAGGTGGTGAAGCGGCGTCAGCGCGCGCAGGCAGTAGGACGTGCGGGCGATCGGGCCGGTGGCGGCAATGGCCCAAGCCATCGCGCCGACCCCGATCAGAACGGATAGTGCCGCGGCTGCGTCTGCACCGTGATCCAGCGCAGTTCGGTGAACTCGGCGATGCCCGCCTTGCCGCCGAAGCGGCCGAGGCCCGAGCCCTTCACGCCGCCGAAGGGCATCTGCGCCTCGTCGTGCACCGTGGGCGCGTTGACGTGGCAGATGCCCGACTCGATGCGCTTCGCGACGTCCATCGCCCGCGCGATGTCGCGGCCGAACACCGCGGCCGACAGGCCGTACTCGTTGTCGTTGGCGCAGTCCACCGCCGCGTCCACGCCCTTCACGCGCACGATGCACTTCACCGGGCCGAAGGTCTCCTCGTGGTAGATGCGCATCTCGCGCGTCACGCGGTCGAGCACGGTGGCGGGCATCAGCGTGTCCTTGACCTTGCCGCCGCACAGCAGCTTGGCACCCTTGGCCAGCGCGTCGTCGATCAGCGCGTTGCAGTGCTCCACCGTACCCATGCCCACCACCGAGCCCAGCACCACCGGCTCGGGCTTGCGCGGGTCGCCCAGCGGCAGCTTGCTCGCCTTGCCGACGAACTTGTCGATGAAGGCCTCGGCGATCTTCTCGTCGACGATGATGCGCTCGGTGGACATGCAGATCTGCCCCGAGTTGGCGAAGCAGCCGAAGGCGGCGGCGTTGACCGCATCGTCGATGTCGGCATCGTCGAGGATCACCAGCGGCGCCTTGCCGCCGAGTTCCAGCACCACCGGCTTGAGGTACTTGGCGCAGGTCATCGCGATGATCTTGCCCACGCGCGTGCTGCCGGTGAAGTTGACGCGCCGCACCGCCGGGTGCGCCACCATCGCCTCCACCACCTTGCCGGCATCGGCCGGTGCGTTGGTCACGTAATTGACGACGCCCGGAGGGAAGCCGGCGTCCTGCAGCGCCTCGATGATCAGCTGGTGGGTGCGCGGGCAGTTCTCGCTGCCCTTCAAGATGACCGTGTTGCCGCAGGCCAGCGGCGTGGCGATGGCGCGCACGCCCAGGATGATGGGCGCGTTCCACGGCGCGATGCCCAGCACCACGCCGGCCGGCTGGCGCACGCCCATGGCGAGGGACCCCGGCACGTCGGACGGAATCACCTCGCCGCTGATCTGCGTGGTGAGTGATGCCGCTTCGCGCAGCATGCCGGCGGCCAGCATCACGTTGAAGCCGGCCCACATCGCGGTGCCGCCGGTTTCGGCGGGCACGGCCTCGCAGAACTTGGGCGTCTTGGCCTCCAGCGCGTCGGCGGCCTTGAGCAGCAGCGCGCGGCGCTCGCCGGGGCCGGTCTGGCTCCAGGTCTTGAAGGCTTCGGCGGCGGCTTCCACCGCGGCCACCGCATCGGCCTCGCTCGCGGCCGGGGCGCGCGTGGCGACGCTGCCATCGAGCGGGTTGCGGCGCTCGAAGGTGGCGCCCTTCTCGGCCGAGACAGCCAAGCCGTTGATCAGCATCGACAGGTCGGACATTTGGTGCTCCTTGTGTGCAGCTTGGTGGGCAGACGAAGTTGAGGTGGTGCCAGAACCCTGGCCCAGGTAGGCGTGACGGATGACGGTGGAGCGCGCGAGCAGGAAGGCCGGCCCGCTGGCCACGAGCTTGCCGCGCTCGAGCACGTAGCCGCGATCGGCCACGGCCAGCGCCTTGCGCACGTTCTGCTCGACCATCAGCACGGTGGTACCCGCGTCGGCGATGCGCCGTGCGATCGCGAGCAGCTCGTCGACCATCTTCGGCGCGAGGCCGAGCGAGGGCTCGTCGAGCATCAGCAGGCGCGGCGCGCTCATCATCGCGCGGGCGACGGCCACCATCTGCTGCTCGCCGCCGCTCATCGTGCCGGCGAGATGGTTCGCGCGCTCGCGCAGCTTGGGGAAATCGGTGAAGGCCTGCTCCAGCCGCTTGGCCCGCTCCTCGGGGCCGACCAGCCAGCCGCCGAGCTCGAGGTTCTCGGCCACCGTCATCTGCGGGAACAGCTGCCGCCCTTCGGCCACCAGCGCAATGCCGCGCTTGACGATGTCGGAAGTCTTGGCGTCGCGCGCGATCTCCTCGTCGTCGAGCTTGAGCGTGCCGCCGCGCGGGATCAGGCCGGCGATGGCCTTGAGCAGCGTGGTCTTGCCGGCGCCATTCGGCCCGAGGATGACGGTGAGGCCCGGGCGCGCCTCGAGCTTCAGGTCGCGCAGCACGAGGAAGGGGCCGTAGCCGGCGCTGAGACCTTCGATCCTCAGGTGCGCGAGCTGGCGGGCGAGCATCGCTTCGATGTCGTTCTTCATGCGGCTTCCACCATCTCGTCACCCAGGTAGGCCTCGACGACTTCCGCGTTGCGCACCACCTCGGCCGGCGTGCCGTCGGCGATCTTGCGGCCCTGGTGCAGCACCAGCACGCGCTCCACGTGGCGCAGCAGCGTGGTCACGGCGTGCTCGATCCAGATCACGGTGAGGTCCAGGTCGTCGCGCAGGCGGCGGATCAGCTGGGCCATGGCCTCGATCTCGCTTTCGGTGAGGCCCGCGGCCACCTCGTCGAGCAGCAGCAGCTTGGGCCGCGTGGCCAGCGCCATGCCGATCTCCAGCAGCCGCTGCTGGCTGGGCGTGATGGCGGCGGCGGGCAGGCTCGCCTGCGCAGCCAGGCCGATGAGGTTGAGGATGCTCGCCTCGTCCTTGAGCAGCCAGGAGCCGCTGCGCTGCCGGCCGGCGAACTGCAGGCCGAAGTCGATGTTGGCGGCCACGCTGAGCTCGGCAAACACCCGTGGCGTCTGGAAGGTGCGCGCGATGCCCTGCTGGGCGAAGCGGTGAGGCTTCGCGCCGGTCAGCCGCGAGCCGCCGGCGAACAGTTCGCCCGAGGTCGGCTCGACCACGCCCGACAGCGCATTGAAGAAGGTGGTCTTGCCCGCGCCGTTGGGGCCGATGATGCCCACCAGCTCGCCGGGCGCGAAGGCGGCGCTGACGTTGTCGACGGCGGTCAGGCCGCCGAAGCGCACCGTCACGCCACGGGCTTCGAGAAGCGGATGGCCATTCATGCGGCGGCCTCCTTCTTCGTCTTGTCGCGGCGCAGCTCGCGCCACCAGCCGCGGATGTCGTCGCGCCACATCGTGAAGGTCTCGCGGCGCAGCGAGGCCAGGCCGCCGGGCAGGTAGAGCACCGACAGGATCAGCAGCAGGCCCAGCGCCATCATGTACAGCTGCGGCAGCTGCAGGCGCAGCGTCTCGGCCAGCAGGCTGAACACCACCGCGGCGATCAGCGGGCCCCACAGCGTGGCCACGCCGCCGATCAGCGCGATCAGCACGGTCTGGAAGCCGATGAAGGGGTTGAAGACGGTGGCCGGGTCGATGTAGGTCCAGCGCACGCTCATCGCCGCACCCACCGCGCCGGCGAAGGCCGCGGTCATCGCGAAGCCGCCGATCTTCACGAGGCGCGTGTTCACGCCCAGCGTTTGTGCGCGCTGCTCGTCGGCGCCGATGCCCTGCATCGCCAGGCCGAAGCGGCTGCGCCGCACGAGGATGGAGACGAGGATCGCCAGCACGGCCAGCGCCAGCACCGTCAGATAGACCGTGTCGCGCTCCGGCACCACCACGAGCACGCGGCCGACCGTGCCGGTGACCTGCTTCTCCCAGTAGGTGATGGCATGGCGGATCAGCTCGGTCATGCCGAAGGTGAGCACCGCGAAGTAGGTGCCGCGCAGGTGCAGCACCGCCGCGCCCATCACCACCGCCACGGCCGCGGCGATCAGGGCGCCGAGCGCGATCGCGACCCACCAGCCCTGCGATTCGAGCAGCAGCGCGCTGGTGTAGGCGCCGATGCCGAAGAAGGCCGAGGTGGCCAGCGACAGGTAGCGCGTGGTGCCGCAGAACAGGCTCCAGCTCGACGACAGCGCCACGTACATCAGGCAGGTCAGTGCCATCGAGATGGCGAACTCGCTGCCGTAGTGCGGCACCGCCAGCGCCCAGCCGGCCAGCGCGAAGAGGACGAGCAGATCGCGCTTGGTGTTCATTTGCGGGCGAACAGTCCGTTGGGTCGCCACAGCAGCACGGCGATGAAGATGCCGTACGACAGCAACGACTTGAGCGAGGGGTTGGTGAAATGCATGCCGATCGCCTCGACCACGCCGAGCGCCAGGCCGCCGACCAGCGCGCCGCTCATGCTGCCGAAGCCGCCGAGCGTGATGACGATCAGCGCGGTGACGGTGTACGGCTCGCCCATGCTCGGCGAGATGGTGTAGGTCATCGACAGCAGGCAGCCGACCACACCCGACAGGCCGAGGCCGACGCCGAACATCAGCGGGTGCAGCCGTTCGGTGTCGATGCCCACGAGCTGCGCGCCGGTGGGCGACTGCATCAGCGCCCGCACGCCCTTGCCGTACAGCGTCTTCTTCAGCGTGACGATCAGCGCCGCGCTGAAAGCCAGTGCCAGCGCCAGCAGCAGCAGCTTGTTGGCGGCGAACTGGGCCGAGCCGATGGCCACCGGCTCGGTCAGGAAGTCGTAGCCGCGCAGGTCGCCGCCCCAGGCCATCTGCGCGAAGTTCTGCACCAGGAACATCAGGCCGAAGCTGACCATCAGGCCGCGCGCCTCGAAGATGTCGAGGTTGGGGCTGGTGCGCGTCAGGCGGCGGAACACGAGGCGGTGCACGCCGAGGCCCACCGCCATCAGCAGCACGAAGGCGATCGGAATCATCAGCAGCGGCGAGATGCCGAAGCTGGTGGTGGCCATCCAGGTGAGGAAGGCCCCCACCATCAGGAACTCGCCGTGCGCGATGTTCAGGATGCGCATCAGCCCGTACTGGAGGTTGAGGCCCAGCGCGACGAGCGCATACACGCCCCCGGTGATCAGACCGGAGGCGATCAACTCGAGCCAGGCGCCGGCAGTCACGGGCGATGCCGCCTCAGACCCACGCCGGCTTCTGCGCCACCAGCGGCGCGGTGGCATTGGCCTTCGGCCACACCACCTCGAACTCGCCCTTCTGCCACTGGCTCACCGTGCCCGGCGTGCCCACGTTCTCGCTGCCGGCGAACTTGATCTTGCCGAGGATGGTGCTGTGCTCGTTGCCGGCCACGTAGTCGCGGATGGCCTTGCGGTCCAGGCCGACCTTGCCCACCGCCGCGGTGAGGATCTCCAGCGCCGCCCAGGTGGCACCGCTGGCCCAGCGGTCGGGCTCCTTGGCCGCGCCGAACTTCTTCACGTGGGCGTCGAAATAGGCCTTGGCGCCCGGGCTGGTCTTGCCGTTCCACGAGCCCATGCCGAGCACGCCCTCGGCGCCCGCGCCCATCACGTTGCGGTAGAGCTGGAAGGCCGTGCCCACCGAGGCGTAGAAGAACTTCGGGTTGAAGCCGATCTCCTTGCTCTGCCGGCTGGCCAGGATGGTGTCGGGCGGGTAGGTCAGGCCGATGAAGGCGTCGGGGTTCTTGTCCTTCATCGAGCGCAGCACCGGCGACAGGTCCTTCACGCCCAGCGGGTAGCTCTTGTCCTCGACGAGGCTGATGCCGCTGCCGGCCAGCGCCACCTTCAGCGCGGCGTAGTTCTCCAGGCCGAACAGGTCGTCGACGTAGATCACCGCCGCCGTCTTGGCGCCGTTGGCCTTCAGCATGTCGACCAGCGCATCCATCATCGGCTTGGGCTGCTGCAGCATCAGGAAGAAGTACGGCAGCTTCATCTCGATCAGGCGCCGGCTCAGCGCGGTGGGCGCGAGGAACGGGTAGCCCATGCGGTTGGCCAGCGGCGCGACGGCGAAGTTGGCGTTGCTGCCCCAGGGCGGCAGGATCAGGTCGACCTTGTCGCTGCCCATCAGCTTCTCGTAGGTGCGCACGCAGGTCTCGATGTTGCTCTGGTCGTCGCTGCTGATCAGCTCGATCGGCCGCTTGGTTCCCTTGACGTTCAGGCCGCCGGCGGCGTTCTGCTGCTCGGCCCACAGCAGGTAGTTGGGTTCCTGGCTGACCTGCGCGCCGGTGGTCCAGGGGCCGGTGCGGGCGATGGCGTAGCCGATGCGCACCGGCGCGGCCTGGGCGCGCACGATCGACGGGAAGGCCAGCGCGGCGGACGAGGCGGCGAGCGCCTGGACGACGGTACGGCGGGTGCTCATGGTCTGTCTCCTTGGGTGGAAGCCCCGGCTCGCGGCGGCCGGTGGACGGGTCTGACGGGAGCGGATTGTTCGGGGCCGAGGCCGTCACGGCTTTGCCGAACGTGCAGCTGCGCTTGACGATCCGTGCAGCCGGCCTAAGGCTTTCCCGATTCCCCGGCCCCAAGGCTTGAGGGGTCAATGCCGCGTCGCTACCCTCGCGCATCCACCGGAGGCCGCCATGACCCATCCCGTCGTCAGCGCGATGAGCACCGACCAGGTCTCGGCCCCCGAACGGCCGGGCTTCTGGGCCGACTGGATCCACAAGCTCTTCCACGGCCTCGACTCCGACCTGTACGGCGACACCGAGTTCGACGGCCGCATGGCCACCGTGCGCGCCGGCGACATCGTGCTGACGCGGCTGGAAGCCAACCGCCACCGCGTGATGCGCTCGGCCTCGCTGGTGCGCCAATCGGAAGTCGGCTACCTGAAGATCGTCGCGCCCTGGGTGGGCTGCGCGGGCGTCGAGCAGAAGGGCCGCGAGGCCTGGGTGACACCCGACCAGTGGAGCATCTACGACACCACCGACAGCTACGCGGTGGCCAACCCGGTGCGCGTGGAGCACCTGATCGTGATGGTGCCGAAGGACCGCCTGGTGGAGCGCGGCCTCACGCTCGACCCGCTGATGGCGCGCCGCCTCGGCGGCAGCGGCGGGGTGGCGCGCATCGCGCTGGAGACGATGCGCAATGCCTACCGCGAGCTGCCCGGCATGTCCGAGACCGCCGCGCGCGGCGTGGGCGACGCGATCACGCAGCTGGTGCACCTGTCGATGCTGGACCTGGCCGGCATCGGCACCGCGGTGACGCAGCGCGAGGCGCTGCGCGAGCGCATCAAGCAGCACGTGGGCGAGCGCCTCGGCGACCCCCACCTCACGGTGGACAGCATCGCGCTGGCGCTGAACTGCAGCCGCCGCCAGCTCTACAACGCCTTCGCGGAAGAGCCCGACGGCGTGGCCGGCTACATCCTGCGCCGGCGGCTGGAGGGCTGCCGCCGCTGCTTCGACGACCGCGCGCAGGCGCACCGCTCGATCACCGACATCGCCTTCGCCTTCGGCTTCTCCAACATGGCGCACTTCAGCCGCGTGTTCCGCGCGCACCTGGGGCTGCCGCCGAGCGACTACCGGCGCGGTGCGGCGGCCTGAGCGCTGCGCGCCCGTACCCCGCCGCATTGTCGGCGTGGGTTTGCACTGGATCAATGAATCCGCGAATGCGCGCCGGCGCCGGGGCGCTGTTACGAACATGTTGATGCACTGCAATATGCAGACGCAGGCTGCGCGCTGGAATGCGCCCAACGTCTGGATTCAGTCCAGATCGGCGCGGTGAGCGGCCCTTCCATCCGGCGGCCCCCGTGAACGCCGAGGATGGAACAGAGGAGTAAACATGTTGACCCGTCTGGCGCCGCTGGCCTTTGCCGCCGTCGCAACACTGTGGGGCGCCGCTGCCGCCGCCCAGGAACCGATCCAGCCCATCGTGCCGCCGCAGCAGGTGAATCTGGGCATGGTCGAACTGGGCAAGAAGCTGTACTTCGACCCGCGCCTGTCCAAGTCGGGCTTCATCTCCTGCAACTCGTGCCACAACCTGTCGATGGGCGGCACCGACAACATCCCGACCTCGATCGGCGACAAGTGGCAGCAGGGCCCGATCAACGCGCCCACGGTGCTCAACTCCAGCCTGAACGTGGCGCAGTTCTGGGACGGCCGGGCGGCCGACCTGAAGGCGCAGGCCGGCGGCCCGATCGCCAACCCCGGCGAGATGGCCTTCAGCCACACCCTGGCCATCGGCGTGCTGGAGTCCATTCCCGCCTACCAGCGCGAGTTCAAGCAGGTGTTCGGCAAGGACAAGATCGACATCGAGCAGGTGACGCTGGCGATCGCCGAATTCGAGAAGACCCTGGTAACGCCGAACTCGCGCTTCGACCAGTGGCTGCTCGGCAAGAAGGACGCGCTGACCGCCGACGAGCAGGCCGGCTACAAGCTGTTCAAGGAAAGCGGCTGCGTGGCCTGTCACAACGGCCCGGCGGTGGGCGGCAACTCGTTCCAGAAGATGGGTGTGGTGCAGGCCTACAAGGCCACCAGCCCGGCCGAAGGCCGCAGCGCGGTGACCGGCAAGGAGATCGACCGCTTCAACTTCAAGGTGCCGACGCTGCGCAACGTGGAGATGACCTATCCGTATTTCCACGACGGCGCGGCCAACACGCTCACCGAGGCGGTGGACGTGATGGGCCGGCTGCAGCTGGGCAAGAAGTTCACGAAGGACGAGAACGCGAAGATCGTCGCCTTCCTGAAGACGCTGACCGGTGACCAGCCAACCTTCATGATGCCCATCCTGCCGCCGTCGAGCGACACGACGCCGCGGCCCAACCCGTTCAAGTGACGATCGCTTGACGTGACGAGCGGCGCCCGCCACGGCGGGCGCCACGGTGAGGAGACACCATGCACACCGACGAAACCCGCCAGTTGCAGCAGCGGCTGCGCGAGGCGGACGTGCTGCCCACCCTGCAGCGCATGGCCGTGGCCCATGTGATGCTGCGCGAGCCGCGCCACATGACGGCCGAGCAGGTGCTGCGTGCGGCACGCGAGGTGCTGCCGCTGATCTCGCGCGCCACCGTGTACGCGGTGCTGCAGCTGTTCGTCAGGCGCGGCCTGCTCAAGGAACTGCCGATCGACGGCGCCGCGACCGTGTACGACTCCAACATCGCACCGCACCACCACCTGTACAACGTCGATACCGGCGAGGTCAGCGACCTGCCGGCGCTCGCCGTGCAACTGATGGGCCTGCCCGAACTGGACGCCGACATGGTGCTGGACGAGGTCGACGTGATCGTGCGCGTGCGCAGCCGCAGGCCGGTCGCCGAGGGCGCCGCCGCCTGATCTCGAGGGGTCGGGCCGGCCCTGGCTACACTGCCGGGTCACTCCTCCTGCGCGTCTCATGGGCTGGCACGGCCGACTCGAACTCGACTACCGCCGCGACGGCGACACCACGCAAGCCCACGACCGCCACGAAGGCCCGCTGCGCGTGCTGCAGCGGCTCTACCCCGAGGGCCCGGGCATCTGCCACCACGTGCTGGTGCACCCGCCCGGCGGCATGGTCGGCGGCGACACGCTGGACATCGCGATCACGCTGGCCGAAGGCAGCCACGCGGTGATCACCAGCCCGGGCGCGGCGCGCTTCTACCGCAGCCAGGGCGATCGCGCGGTGCAGCAGGTGCAGGCCACGCTGGCCATCGGCGCGCGGCTCGAGTGGCTGCCGCTGGAGACGCTGGCCTACAGCGGCTGCGACGGCGAGAACCGCCTCGTCTTCACGCTCGCCGAAGGCGCAGAGATGCTCGGCTGGGACGTGCTGGCCCTGGGCCTGCCGGCGGCCGACCAGCCCTTCGAGCGCGGCCGCTACCGCCAGCACATCGAGATCCCGGGCCGCTGGCTCGAGCGCGGCACCGTGGCGGCCGAGGACGCCGTGCTGCTCGATTCGTCGCTCGGGCTGGCCGGACATCGCGTGATGGGCACGCTGTGGTTCGCCGCGGGCGAGCCGATCCCCCCCTCACGCCGGGACGCGCTGCTGGACGCGGCGCGCGGCGCGTGCAGCGAGCACGACCTGGCGCGCAGCGCCGGCGCGACGGCACCGAACGATGCGGTGCTGCTGCTGCGCGCACTCGCGCCGCGCGTCGAGCCCCTGATGGCGCTGTTCAAGACCGTGCGCAACCGCTGGCGCCGCGAGGCCTGGCAGTTGCAGCCGGTGCTGCCGCGCATCTGGACGACCTGAAGGCCTGGGCGTGCCTTCGGACGCGGCGGTGATACCCTGATTCCACGAGTTCGACCGGGCGGGAGGACAGGATGAGGCTCGCCAGACGCCAGTTGCTGCTCGCGGCGGGGGCGGTGGCCGCGGGCTGCGCCGTGCCGACGCCGCCGAAGCGGGAGGGCGCTGCGGCGGCGCTGCGCCGGCTCATGAGCGAGACCGACGAAGCCTTCCTGGACCGCCATCCGATCTTCGGCTTGTTCCGCGGCGACCTGCGACGCGCCGCCGGACACGGTGACTTCATCTCGGCCGCCTACGTCGACAACGAACGCCGGGTCTCGGAAGCGGCGCTCGCCGGACTCGCCCGCATCCCGCGCGACGCGCTCGACGCGAACGACCGCATCGCCTACGACACCTTCGGCTGGACCGTCGAGGAATGGCGTGACCGGCATTCGCCGCCCGCCTCCCAGTTCTGGCCCCTGCTGAAGCTCGACCAGCACAACGGCTGGCACCTGTTCTTCCCCGAACTGTCGTCGGGTGACGGCATCGCGCCGTACCGCACCGTCGCCGACTACGACGCCGGGCTCTCGCGCATCGACGGCTTCGTCGGCTGGCTCGACCGCGCCGTGGCCCGCATGCGCGAGGGCATGGCCACCGGCGTCGTGCAGCCACGCTTCGTCGTCGAGCGGCTCGTCGTGCAGTTCGAGCGCTTCGCCTCGCAGCCAGGCGACGAGTCGCCCTACTGGCGGCCGATCCGCAAGCTGCCGGCGGAAATCCCGCCGGCCGAGGCCGAGCGCCTGCGGGCCGCGTACACGCGCGCGCTCGAGGAGACGCTGCGCCCGGCGTTGCGCCGCACCCTCGCCTTTCTTCGCGACGAGTACCTCGGCCGCGCGCGCACGACGGCGGGACTCGCCGCGCTGCCCGGCGGCGCGGAGTACTACCGCTTCCTGATCCGCTCGCACACGACGCTGCCGCTCGCGGCACCGCAGATCCACCGGGTCGGCGTCGCCGAGGTCGAGCGCATCCAGCGCGGCATCGCGTCGGTGATGTCCGAGGTCGGCTTCCGCGGCACGCGCAGCGAGTTCTTCCGGATGCTGCGCAGCGACGAGCGCTTCGTGCCGGTGTCGGCCGAGGCGGTGACCGAGGCGTACCTGGCGATCGGACGGCGCGTCGACGCGGCACTCGGCCGGCTCTTCGACGCGCGCCCGGCCACACCGCTCGCGCTGCGCCCGACGCCGGCCGAATCGGCGCCGAACGACGCTGCCGCACGGTACATGCCCGGGGCGGCCGAACTCGGCAAGCCGGGGGTCTTCTACTTCAACACCTTCGAGCTTCACCGGCGGCCCACCTGGGGCATGGAGACGCTCTACCTGCACGAGGCCGTGCCCGGGCACCACTTCGAGACCATGCTCGCGCGCGAGAACGCGGCGCTGTCGCCGCTGCAGCGTTTTTCCGGCAACACCGCCTTCAGCGAAGGCTGGGCGCTGTACGCCGAGTCGCTCGGCTTCGAGCTGGGCCTGTTCACCGACCCGTACCAGCGTGCCGGCCACTACAACGACGAACTGCTGCGCGCCATGCGCCTCGTCGTCGACACCGGCCTGCACGACCAGGGCTGGACGCGCGAGCAGGCGATCGAGTACATGCTCGCCAACTCGGCGATGAGCGAGGGCGACGTCGTCGCCGAGGTCGAGCGCTACATCGTCAACCCGGGTCAGGCGCTGGCCTACAAGATCGGCGCGCTGACCATCCGCCGTCTGCGCGAGCGCGCCGAGCGCGCGCTCGGCTCGCGCTTCGACGTGCGCGCGTTCCACCGCGAGGTGCTGGGCACGGGTGGCATCCCCATGCAGGTGCTCGAGGCGAAGATCGAGGCGTGGGTCGCCGCCCGCGGCTGACGCCGACCCGCCTGCGCATGCGGGTCGGCCCGGGTAAGGCGCCCGCGCGTCGCCAGCTAGACTGCCCAGCGCAGTACCTTTCCAGGGAGCTCGAATGACAACAAAGCCTCGGCGGCGCCGCCTGCGCCGCTTCGTGTCCTGCTTTTGCCTCGCATTGGCGGGCTGCGGTGGGGGAGGAGGGGGTGGAGGTGGCGCTGGCGTCCCCACGGACACTTCCGCACCGCTGGTGAGCAGCACCACGCCGGCCGACGGCAGCAGCGGCCTCGAGCCCACGGTGGACGTCACGGTGCGCTTCGACGAGGCGCTGGACTGCGCCACGGTGGTGGCCGGCAGCGTCACGCTGAGCGAAGGCAGCGCGCCGATCGCAGGCGCGCCGACATGCAGCGGCGACACGGTCCGATTCGCCGCGGCCGCCGACCTTCCCACACGCGCGACGCTCACCGCCACCATCGGCACCGGCGTGACCGATGCGGCGGGCAATGCACTGGCGGGCACCTACCGGTGGAGCTTCGCCACCAGACCCTGGACCCAGCGGCTCGGCACGCCGGCCACCGACACGGGCAACGCGGTGGCGGTGGACGCGGAAGGCTCGGTGTTCGTGGTCGGCGGCTCGGTCGGCAGCCCGGACGGCACCGCCAACGCCGGCGGCAACGATGCGCTGGTGGCCAAGTACGATCGCCGCGGGACCCTGCTGTGGACACGCCTGGTCGGACTCGGCGACAGC
>Ga0209172_10006550_pt1 | contig 12812 bp, 11 predicted proteins | sample LarsenN4metaG_FD_184113 | JGI IMG/M metagenome (GOLD analysis project Ga0209172, IMG submission 184113) | Hot spring sediment bacterial and archeal communities from British Columbia, Canada, to study Microbial Dark Matter (Phase II) - Larsen... ... | reverse complement strand
GACAACCGGCAACCGCAGCATGATCTGCGAGAATTGTATCGCAGCTGCCGACCACGGCGGATTCGGCGAAGGCGGTTTTCAGAGGGCGAGTTCGCCGCGATAGACCATCGCCGGCAGTTTGAAGGGGGCTTCGATCCGCGCCGTACCCGCGGCTGCTGTAAAGAGGATCGTTCCCTCCAGGGTCAGCGCTTCGTACCGCGGAAACCGGAGCGCCGCCGCCAGGTGCGAGCCATGCGCGGGAACGAAGACCTCGACCGGCATCAGCAGGGGGCGGCCTTTGACGCTGATCCGCGCGGTTTCCGTCAGCTGCTTCTCGAGGTCGGCCGGGCGGGGAAACATCGCCGTGGGCAGTCCGGCGATGTCGATGTGGTAACCGGCCGGATTGTGATTCAACATCTCCGCAGCCCGCGGCTCTCCGAGTCCTCCCGGCCCAAACTCGGCCAAGGCCAGCGCCTGCCGGATCGGGAGCGCGCTCGACCACCGGACGACGGGATACATCTCCGTCCGGACCCCCCGCGCGGCCGCGCCGGGCCCTTTGTGCACCAGAGGCACTGTCAGCTGGCGCGCCCAGGGCGAATCGGTGAGAAGGCGGTCGACTTCGGCGGCCGTCCAGTTGGGGAAGGGCGCCTCCCAGCCGGGCTTTCCCCGCAGGAGGGGCGCCATCGCGCCGCAGCAGAGGAAAAGCCGGCGGGTCATGCATTCCGTGTGACGCAGCGGGGTCGAATCACGTTGCGCCGTGTGAGGTCTGCCCCGGCTGCGGCGCCGGGTGTCGGGGAGTGCTCCGGTTTGCAGATATGGTCAGTTGAATGCCGGATTCCGCCGGACCGCGCCCGACCCGCCCGCTGTTCCCGGGTCGCCTCGCTCCGTTTCCGGCGGTGGCGCGCCGGCTGCTCGAACTCGTCTCCCGGGAGGATGCGGCGCTGCGCCGGGCGGAGGGACTCGTCCGGTACGACGCCGCCTTTTCCTGCGAGGTGCTCCGGCTTGCCAACTCCGCGCTTTTCGGCAGCGCTACGAAGTGGTCAGCATCCAGCAGGCGATCTCAATTCTTGGCCTCCATCGCCTCCAGGCCATCATTCTGACGCTCGCGCTTCGCGACATGCTCGCCATGGCGCGCCATGAGCCGATGCTGCGGAGTTGCTGGCGTCACAACCTGGGCGCGGCGCTGGTGGCCGAGGCGGTGGCGGGCTGGGTCGAGGTGGACCGGCCCGACGCCGACAGCGCCGGCCTGTTGCATGAGTTGGGGCGGCTGGCGATGATCGGCGGCGCGCCGCGGCAGTATGGCGCGGTCCTCGAACGAGTCAAACGGGGCGAGGGGACCCTGGACGATGCTGAGAGGGATGTCTTCGGAGCACACCAGAGCGAGGTAGGGGAGTGGCTCGCCGAAGGCTGGGGCCTGCCATCGCAGCTTCGGGAAGCCGTTTCGGGGATTCCGGAGACGGCGGAGTCCGCGTGGAGCCTGGTGAAGATCGCGCGCTGGAGTTGCAGCGCGTCAGACAGGCTGGGGTTCGTGCTGTCGGGGCCGCCTCCCGAATGGGACGCGGCGGCGATGGTCGGCTCGCTGCCTGTCTGCCTGCGTTCGGCGGTTCAACCCGAGGTTTCCCGGTGGCGCGAAGTGGTAACCGCCGGGGTCGCGGCCTTCGAGCGCGACTTTATCGGCCGTTAGCGCCGCTGCGGCTAGACCCAGTCCTGGAAGAGATCCATCACCTTACGGATCTCGTCCAGTTCGGAGGGCTTGACGTCCTGGAGGGGCGGACGCACGGGGCCTGCCGGCTTGCCGAGAATTTCCATCGCCCGCTTCATCACGGCGACCTCGTAGCCTTTGCTGCGATCCCGCAAGGCGTAAAGCGGGTGCACGTACTTCCGCATCAGCTTGTCGAGCTTTTTGAAATCGCGCTTGAGCCCAGCCTCGGCCAGCGCCAGCGACAGCCTCGGAGCGATTGTTGAAATGCTCGAAGTGTAGGCCTGTACGCCGACCGCGAAATAGGCCGGGACACAGTCGTCGCCGATGCCGCCGATCCAGGCGAGCCGGTCGCCCACCACGCTCATGATGCGTTGATACTTGCGCGCGTCGCCCTGTCCGTCTTTCCAGAACGTCAGCGTGGGGATGCGTTCGGCAAGCCGGGCGACCATTTCCGGCGAGAAGACGGCCCAATCGCGGCTGTATAGCGAAAGGGGAAGGTCGGTTGCCTTGCCGATCGCTTCGTAGTACTGAATCAGGCCCTCGGCGGGAGCATTGGTGTAGTAGGGCGGCATCACCAGCAGCGCGGCCGCGCCGGCTTTCTCCATGCCCTTGGCCATGGCGACGCCCATCGCGGTGTTGTAGCCGACGCCGGCCACGACGGGAAGACGGCCTTTGGCTGCCTCCACCGAGGCCTTGACGACCTTGATGTTTTCCTCGACCGACATCGAGTACATCTCGCCGGTGCCGCCAGCCGCCACAATCGCGCAGAAGGGGTGCGCGCACATTTCATCCACGTTACGCGCCTGCCCATCCAGGTCGAGCGAGAGGTTTTTCTTGAATGACGTCACCGGAAAGCCGAAGACGCCGACCAGCTTCTTTGCAAATTCTCGTTGAGCACTCATGAAGTATTTCCCGGTTGTTTACCAGCGCGGAAGGATTCGCTTCCAGTTGGGGTCGACGTGCCGGCGCATTTCGGCTTCATCGTCCCGCTTGCGATAGGGCAGTTTGGCGTAGCGCTCGCGCCCTCGCGCGAGCTGGTCGTAGTCGAGATCGACGCCCAGGCCCGGCTTTTCGGGGATCGTCACGCGTCCGTTCACGATCGGCACGCGCCCTCCTAGAACCACCTCGTCGACCTCCGTCTGCCAGGGGTAGTGGGTGTCACAGGCGTAGGTAAGGTGGGGGCAGGCCGCGGCGGCGTGGGCCATGATCATCATGCTCACGCCGAGGTGATTGTTCGAGTGCATCGACAGACCCATGCCCAGCACTTCGCAGAATTTCGACAGATGCTGCTGGTTGCGGATGCCGCCCCAGTAGTGCGGGTCGGAGAGCACCACCTGCACCGCGTCCAGCTGTTTGGCCACAGGCAGATGCTCAAAGCAGGTGGTGGCGACATTGGAGGCCAGCGGAGTCTCGACCCCTTCGGCCAGAAGGCGCTTGCGAACCTCCGCCATGCCGTCCAGGCCAGCTGTCGGATCCTCGAGATACCCGCCGCCGGAGAGTTCTTCTTTGAGTTCGCGGCCGACCCGCACCGAGGTTTCGACGGACCAGGCGCAGTTGGGGTCGATGCGCAGCGGGTAGTTCGGCCCGAACACGGCGCGCAGCTGCCGGATCGTTTCGATCTCCTGGTCGGGATCGAGCACTCCTCCCTTGAGCTTGATCTCCTCGAACCCGTATTTGCTGATCATCTGGCGGCATTGCCGCACGATCGACTTCGGGTCGAGACACTCTCCGTATTCGTCTTCGCGGACGTCGGCGCCAAGGCCGCCTCCGCCGCCGTGCTTGTAAAACAGGTAGGCGGAAAACGCCGGCGCGCTTGTGGCCCGGCCGCCCACGACGTCGCACAAGGGCTTGCCTGTCGCCTTGCCGATGATGTCAAGGCACGCGACTTCGAGGGCGGCGAATGTGCGGGTGTGCACGTCCATGGGGTTCTCACCCGGAACAAGGTAGGTCTGGCTGCGGTCTCCGCGATCTTTCTCGGCGATCCCTTCGAGGCCCTTCCACAGGCGGGTGAGCTGAAAGGGGTCAGCGCCGAGCACGAGGGGCCGCGCGGCTTCGAGCGCGGCCACGGGACCGTCTCCGCCATAAGTTTCGCTGATGCCCGTGAGGCCGTCCGTGGTCTTGAGTTCGATGATCGTACGGAGCGCGTAGGGGGCGTGACGGCCATAAGAGCTGCGCAGGGGGCCGTCGGCGACCGCGACCGGGTGGAGGAAGAACTCGGAGATTCTCATTCGGAGCCGCGCCGGACTAGCCGCGCCGCGCGCCGCGTTGAGGGTTCTTCAGCTTGTTCTGCCGCTTCTTGTGATTCTTCCGCTTGGGCTTGGAGATGATGAACGTGCCGCTGCCCATGGACTCGGCCTTGTAAAGCTTGTCGTCAGCCAAAAGTGTGATTCTCCAGAAGGGTATTTGTCAGGGAACTCTCCATTGTAACGCATGCGTCCGGGCAAAGAGCGCCCAAACCGAACTCGGTGCGCGCAGGCCATCGTGGTAAAGCACGTTTAGCTGGAGCGCATTTCAGCCGGCGAGCGGCGCCGCGTGTCACCGAAGATGGATCTTCACGGCGTTCGACATGAGTTCTCCGGCTGTGACTACGACATCCAATTCTCCGCGCCCCGCCAACTCAGGGGGTACTCGCAAGGTGACGGTGTCACGTCCCGGTTCTTCGGCTGGCGAAACCGCCGCTACTTCCACATCCGCATCACCGATTTTGGCCGTGATTGCCGAGGGACCGGCCACGCCTCGGACACCCGTGGCGGCCAGACGCAACACCACCGAGGCGCCTTCCGGGATCTCCAACGGGACGGCGGTGCACGCGCCGCTTTCGGCACATTCGAAGGCCGGCGCGGAACGCTCCTCCCCGCCTGCCGTCGTGATCTGGAAGCTTGCCAAAGCCACGCCGCGGCCGGATCGGTCAGCTGAAAACAGTCCGGGCGCGGCGCCAGCGATCTGAACCCGGCTGCGCAACTCTGTTCCCGCCGTGGTGACGACCAGGTCGGTGTCTCCGGCGGGGAGGCCTGCCGGGACCACGAACGTGAGGCGGTCCGGCCGGCGCTCGGTTACGTTCACGTCCGCCACGCCGCCGATACGAACCGAAGCCGTCTCGTCAAAGCCCGATCCCTCCGCGACGACCAGCGACTCCGGGGCCACCGGTCCCGGCGCCAGCGACGCGGCGTTCCGCACCGCCACGTCGGCGAACACCCGCAGCACGACGGCGATCCTTCTGGGGCTGTTCCGTGCGTCGGTGGAAACAACGTTGATCGCGGCGGAATATTCTCCCGGCTGCAACCCCGCCGGATTGACCGCGACCGAAATCGAGGCGGGAGTGTAGCCGCCTGCACGGTCCAGGCGCAGCCACGAGGTTCCCGCGGCCGGCGCCGCCGAGGCATAGATCGGCATGCCGGAACTGGTGAGGGTCAGGGTTTGAGGGGGCGGAGCGGCGCCGCCAACCTGGTAAACAAACGTCAGCCTCTCGCTGCTCGCATTCAATGTTTCACGGGCAAGCTGCGGGAAAAGGTCGTGAGCCGGCCAGGCCGTGACCTGTCCGAACGCCGTGTTCATGTTGCGATTCAGTTCCTGGAGGAACGGGTCGGCGGCGCCCTCCGCAATGCTGCTTTCACTGGCCTGGGGGCGGAGATTGAAAAGGACGGCATAGGCTCGTCCGTTGGCGAAGCTCACGATATAGGTGCGGGTACCCGGCAGTGACCCGGAATGCCAGAACGAGAATCTCGTATCGACGGGCTGGACGCTGAAGCCCATCGCGTAGTAGGTTGGCGCGGTTGCCGAGGCGTGCGGAGGCCGGGCGAGCATCTGCCGCCGGGTGGCTTCGTTCAGCAGCGCCGGCACTCCCCTCCGGCCATCGATGCCAGTGAGGAAGCGCGCCATATCGACTGCTGACGCCACCCATCCACCGTATGACTCGCAGATCTCCGTGAGAAAGGATCCGCCGTACTGACGTGGGGCGTTGCCGCTGGCGCCCGCAATCAGCGTCGGAAGTTGTCGTGCGGCCGCATGGTCGTAGTACTTCACTTCGTCAGTTAGACGTTGGGACAGCGCTGTCCGGCCGATGCGCATCGCCGAAATGCCCAGAGGCGCCAGTACTTCTTCCCGCACATAAGTTTCGTATGGCTTCCCGGAGACCTTTTCGACGATACGGCCGAGAAGGTGATAGCCCAGATTGGAGTAAGCGAATCTCGTTCCGGGATCGAACTGGAGCGGCTGCCCGAATCCGAACCGCAGCATGTTGGTGAGCGTGTGCGGCGCGCCGGAGAATGCCCGCTGCGCGTCCTGATAGCGGAACGCGGGATCCCCGGGAGGCGCACTGCTGTCGGATCCGAAGGAATGCCAGAGCAATTGCTGCACCGTCACGGCACGATATCGGGGATCGGCAGTCTGGCCCGGGGCAGGCGCCAGGTCCGGCAGCAGTTCGGCCAGTCTCGCGTCGGTGGTAACCTTGCCGTCCTGCACCAGCTTCATCACACTCACGGCCGTGACCGTCTTTGAAAGGCTGGCCAGCCGGAACAGGTGAAACGGCTGCACTCCCTGGTTGGCTTCGCGGTCTGCGTAGCCGTATCCCCGCGCCAGTACGAGGCGGCCGGCGTCGACAACGGCCAGCGACCCGCCCGGGAGCCCATACTTGCCCATGATTTCGAGGATGGTGCGGTCGAATACCGCGAGCTCCGGCACTTCCGGACCCGAGACCGGCAACCCGGCCGTCTGGCCGGAAAGGGAAAGTGAGCAGATTAGCGTAACAAGGACCGGGCGCATAATTTCCTTGTAGCATCCGCCCGCCGGCTTCGCCGAACGGGGAGCTTGGAGAGTTAGCCTGGCTACCGGCTGAGCGGGGTGACCGTGATCTTGCGGAACTCAACCGGACCGTGGTCGCCCTGCAATGTAAGCGGCCCGGGTTTGTCCTCGTCGGGATCGGTCGCCATGGCCGTGAGTCCCTCGACGGTGACCTTGTCGTGGATGGTCTTTCCGTTGAGCACGACGGTCAACTGGCGGCCGATCAGCCGGATGTCGAATGTTTGCCACTCGGACGGGGGGCGGGTCGCGTTGACTGACGGCGCGATGCGGCTGTAGAGGGCGCCGTTGCCGTGGCCGCTGGGGGGCTCACCGTAGTCGCCGAAAATCTGCACTTCGTACCGTGCCCGAAGCCCGACGCCGCTGTTGCTGTGCCGGGCCACGCGGTATTCGATGTGCAGGTCGAAGTTGAAGAACTTTGGCACCGATGTGATGTCGGCTGCCTTGTCCCTGTTCTTCATGACTCCGTTTTCGACATACCAGTCAAGCGAACGGCCTTGGACGCGGCACTCCCATCCGGTCATGTCCCTGCCGTTGAACAGTTCCACCGGGGAACCTTTCTTCCAGCCGCCGTCGTCGCGGTCCTTGAGCACGGGCGCCCGCCGCCCGACGAAGCGGAAGCGGGGCTCCCAGCCGCCGACCAGCCGGTCTCCCTCGACGCGCGCCCGATAGGGTCCGGCCTTCTTGTCGGGGAAGCTCCAGACCAGGTGCTCGCCGTCGATGGAGATTTTGGGAATTACGTCCACCTGCCCGCCGGGGGCGCCGACGAACTTGCCTCGCAGGTTGGGGGTCCCGGCGCCCTCCACTTCGAGCCACCAGGCCCTTCCGCGGGGGTCTCCCTGGAGCGTCAGGTTCCAGCGTCCGTTGAAATCCTGCACACCAGCGGCCACCGGGATCGCCAGCACCGCCGCGGGAAACAGTCGCGCGAAGCGTCGCATGGGAAGTAGTATACTTCGCCCTATGACAAATCTGACCGCGGCGCGAAGGGCGCGGCTTCAATCGATCGTGGCGACGCAGGTGCGCCCCGCAGCGGGTGACGCGCTGGCGATGCGCAACCCGGTGGCCTGGACGATTCGCGAGCCGGAGGGAGGCAGGCGGTATACGGTCTTGCGGATCGAAACGAGGGGCGGGCTGCGCGGCTACGGCGAATGCGCCGAGATGAGCGAGCGCGAGTTTCAGGTCATCAAGCAGGCGATTGAGGGCCAGCCGGCCACGGCATACGAGGCGGTGTGGAACCGTCTGGCGCCAGCCCCGCGGATGCGCGCCGCGGTCAACATGGCGCAGATCGACATCGCGGGAAAAGCCTGCAAGGCGCCCGCCTTCCAGTTGCTGGGCGGACCCACGCGCAACAAGGCGCGCGCGCTGGCGGTGCTGGAAGGACCGGCGGCGCTCGAACGCGCACAGAACGCAGGCTTCCGGGCGTTTGCGGTCCGGGCGCCGGAGAACGAGTGGCGCAATGCCGGGAAGGCCTACGTCCAGCGCGTCGGAACGCTGATGCAGCGAATGCGCCGCGCCACGGGGCCCGACTCCGATTTTGTGCTGGACGGCGAGGGCCGCTTGGTGCCCGGCGACGCCCAGAGCGTGGCCGCGGAACTCGAGCCGTTTCACTTGCTCTGGTTCGACGAACCGTGCCGCGTGGCGAACCTGGGCGCGATCCGGAAGATCGCCGGAGAGAATGTGACGCCGCTCGGCTTCGGCCGAACGGTCACCGAGCCGGGTGAATTTCAGGACCTCCTCAGGGAAGACTGCGCCGATATCCTGCGGCCCGACATCGGCGTGCACGGAATTTCGCAGATCCGGCGGATCGCCGCACTGGCGGAAATCTACTATGTCGCCGTCGCGCCCTTTCACGACGGCGGCCCCATCGCGACGGCGGCGGCGCTTCATCTCGCCGCGAGCATACCGAACTTCTTCATCCAGCAGATCCCGTTCCCGGCGGGCGACAAGGACCGGCTCCTGCGGAGGGATCTGGCGGGGGCGGGCCTGGAACAGGTGGCGCAGGGCTTTGCCGCGCTGCCCACGGGACCGGGCCTGGGCATCGAAGTCAATGAGAAGGTCTTCGCGCGGTAGAAGGAGAGCGACAAGATGAGACGAAGGCATTTTCTCGCCGGACTGGCGGCGGCAGCTCCCGCCAGCAAGGGATCCGCCGATTGCGGATGCGCCATGCAGGTGCAGGCCGCGCTGGCCCGGCCCGCCGGCGCCGAGGCCTTTGACAAAGTCGGAACCAAGGTGCGGATCACCGGCGTCAAGGCGATCGGAGTTTCGCTGACGCCGGACTCGGACCGGCCTTACGTGTTCGTCAAGATCGAAACCAATCAGGGCGTGGTCGGGTGGGGAGAGGGGACGCTCGAAGGCAAGGCGGGCGCGGTGATCGCCTGCGTGGACGATTTCAAGGAATTTCTGATCGGCGCCGACCCCATGCTGGTCGAACATCACTGGCAGTCGATGTACGTTCACAGCTTTTATCGCGCTGGTCCGGTCATGGGATCGGCGATGGCCGGCATCGATCAGGCGCTGTGGGACATTCGTGGCAAGATCCTCGGCATGCCGGTGTACAAGCTGCTGGGCGGACCGATGGATCCGCGCGGGGTGCGTGGTTACTATCATGTCCGAGCGAGCAACCCGGCGGATCTGCAAAAGCTGCGGGAGGAGGCAAAGAAGCTGGGCGTCACGTGCGTCAAGAGCGGCATTCCGGGCTACTACGAGTGGATCGAGACCAACGCCAAGATCACGCGCGCCGTGAAAGCGATGCAGATGCTGCGGGAGAATCTCGGTCCGGAGATCGACATTGGCATCGATTTTCACGCCAAGACGAGTCCCAGCGTGGCCGCGATCCTGGTGAAGGAGGTCGAGCCGCTGAACCTGCTGTTCATCGAGGAGCCGTGCCCGCCCGAGAACGTGAAGGCGATGGCCCGGATCGCGAAACGGTCGACCACGCCGATTGCAACCGGCGAGCGGTTGATCGCGTCGTTCTCGTGCAGGGAACTGATCGAGATGGGCGTCATCGACATCCTGCAATGCGACATCAACCATGTCGGCGGCGTCACGGCGCTTTGGAAAGCCGCGGCGGTGGCGGCGATTTCCGGCGTTTCGATGGCGCCGCACGCCTGCGAAGGCCCCATCGGCGGGCTGGCGACAGTCCATGCTGACGCGGCGATGCCGAATTTCCTGGTTCAGGAGATCTGTTCCGGCGTCGTCGCCGAGAGGAAAGAGAAGATCTGGGAGGAGTGGTTGGGCTTCCCGGCCATGCGGATGGTCGACGGCCGCTTCCCGCTGCCGGACAAGCCCGGCCTCGGCTTTGATCTTTCGGAGGAGGCGTTGAAAAAGTATCCGTTCGGCGGCACCCGGCCAATGGCGCGGGTGTTTCACGAGGACGGGTCCGTCGCCGAATGGTAGAAACCCGCCGTGACGGAGACGCGTGAACAGATCCTGGCCGCGCTCCGTGAAAGGATTCTGGCTTACGCGGCATCTCGCATTGGGAAGGACTCCGCGGAAGATCTTGCGCAGGAGGCGTTGGTGGTGATCGAAATGAAGTACGCGCACCTCGACAAGCTGGAAGACCTGCTGCCGCTGTGTTTCCAGATCCTCCGCTTCAAGATGAACGACTTCCGCCGGAAGGGGGCGCGCCGCGGCGACTTCACGTCGGTCGACGTAACCCAACTGGGGCTGGCCGACTCGCGGCCGGACGCCGAGCAAGTGATCGAGCAGAAGGAGCTTGAGTCGCGGTTGTCGGCGGCGTTGGCGTCGCTTGACGGCCGTTGCCGCGAAATCTTCCGATTGAAATTGGAGGGCCTGTCTTTCGGGGAGATCGCCCGGGCGATCGGAGCGGCGAGCGTCAATACGGTCTACACCTGGGACTTTCGTTGCCGCAAAACGCTGCTGGCGAAGATGGGTGGCAGCTGGGCGGGAGGGAAGCCGTGATGTCGCCCCGGGAAGCGGAAAAACTGCTCGGCGGATGGGCCACAGGCACGCTGACAGAAGATGAACGCCGGGCGCTGATGCGCGCCGCCATGAATGACCAGGCGCTGTTCGATGCGCTGGCCGATGAAGAGTCGCTGCGCGATCTTCTCTCCGATCCGGCGGCGCGAAAACGCCTGCTCGACGCGGTAGCCCCGCGGCGGCGACCCTGGCTCTCCTGGATCCTGCGCCCGGTTCCGGTCTCGGCGTTCGCCGGGGGCGTCTTCGCTATTCTTCTGGTCACCGCGGTTCGCCATGCCGGGGTTCGGAGCCAGTACGAAGCGCCGCAGGCCGGGGAGGTCGCGGCGGTGCAGCCGAAGGTGGAGCGTGTGGTTCCCTCCGCACCGGCGCCGGATCCCGAGGCTGGCGGCGCGCGGCGGTTCCGGCAGGAGGCCCAGCCTGGCGGGCGGACCCTTCCCCGCCAGGGGGCCGGGCAACCCGCCCGAAACCTCGACACGGGAGGACCGGACCAGCCGGCTCCCCCATCGCGGCCGACGGTCATCGAGCCGCCGCCCGTGGTGGGCACGCCGGCGCCTCAGCCTGACGTACCGCGAGTCGCCGAAGCGGCGTCCCCGGTGGAAGTCCGCGCCCGGGACACGGCCCAGGAACCGCGGATGGAGGCGGCTGCGTCAGCCGCCGCGCCGGCGCCCGCCGACCGTGCGCTTCGGCAGCAGGCTGCGGCGGCGGAGGCCCCTCCGGGAAAGGAGGGACAGCGGGCGGAGAGCGCGGTCAAACGAGTGGCTGAAGCGGCGTCCTCGGTGGAAGTCCGCGCCGGGGACACGGTCCGGGCGCCGCGGACGGAGGCGGCTGCAACGGCCGGCGCGCTGCCGCCAGCGGATCGTGCGCTTCGGCCGCAGGCCGCGGCGGCGGCCCCTCCGGAAAGGGAGGAAAAGCGGACAAAGAGCGCGGTCAAGGCGGCCGAGCCGCCGTTTCGTTACGTGATCGAGCGCCGGCAGGCCGGCGGATCGTGGGTCGAGTTTGGTTCGGAGCTCGCCGCCGGCGATGAGGTCCGGCTCCGGATCACAGCGCGAAAAACCGGGTTTCTGATGCTGCGCCTGGAGGACGGCACGACCTTTTCCGCCCAAGCCAGTCCGGACAGGCCGGTGTATCTGCCCGCCCAGGGATCGCTTCCCTCCAGCGCCGGCGAACGCACCCTCACGCTGGCCTTCTCGACGCGGCCCATGGCCGTGCCGTCCGGGGTCATCGCCGGAGCGATAGGCACGCCGAGAAGCCGCGCGTTCGCTCCCGAGGCGTCGGTTGTTGTCCGCCTAGTCTACCGGTAGAAATTTTTTTTCCGCGGCGAAAGGATCGCCCGGCCGGCGCCATCTTGCGGGCAGGAGACACCGATGGAACCAAAAACCAGAAAAAGACTCACACTGGCCGCCCTGGCGCCGACCGCGGCGGCGCTGATGATCTCGGCCGCTCCGCCGGCGGCCCGGACCCGGCAGGCGGAGGGCACAATCTGGGACGGCGCGGGCGCTCTCAATGCGATCGACCGCGACGGCCGTCCGACGATGCCCTGTCCGCTCAAGCACACCGGCGTCAAAGCGGAGATCTCGGGACCGCTGGCTCGCGTCACCGTCAGCCAGGATTTCGAGAACACCAGCGGGACGAAGATCGAGGCGGTCTACACGTTTCCGCTGCCCCACAAGGCGGCCGTCGACGGCATGACCATGCGCATCGGCGACCGGACCATCAAGGGCCGGATCCGCAAGCGGGAGGAGGCGCGCCAGATATTTGAGGATGCGCGACGGCGCGGACATCTTGCCTCTCTTCTCGACCAGCAGCGGCCGAACATCTTCACTCAGGCCGTGACCAACATCGAGCCGGGCGCGAAAGTCCGCATCGAGATCACCTACGTCGAAGCCGTGCCCTATGAGGCGGGCCACTACACCTTCACGTTCCCGATGGTGGTGGGCCCCCGCTACATTCCCGGCGGCGGCCGCGTGCCGGACGCGGGCGTCATCACTCCGCCGGTCGCGGCGAAGGGAGTACGGGCGGGCCACGACATCCATGTCGAGGTCTCGGTGGACGCCGGGGTTCCCATCGAGGGGCTGGCGTCCAAGACGCACGCCGTCGACATCGAGCGGCCCTCGCCGGAGCGGGCGCTGGTACGGCTGCGCAACCAGAACGAAATCCCGAACAAGGATTTCCTCCTGAGCTATGACGTGGCGGGACGGAAGATCCAGGACGCGGTGCTGGCCCATCGCGGCGGTCAAGGCGGATTCTTCGCGCTGATGCTTCAGCCACCCGAGCGCGTGGACGCGGCGACGACGACGCCAAAGGAACTCGTCTTCGTGGTCGACACCTCGGGCTCGATGTCTGGGTTCCCGATCGAGAAGTCGAAGGAAGTGATCAAGCTCGCGCTCGACGGGCT
>Ga0209172_10006539_pt1 | contig 12849 bp, 10 predicted proteins | sample LarsenN4metaG_FD_184113 | JGI IMG/M metagenome (GOLD analysis project Ga0209172, IMG submission 184113) | Hot spring sediment bacterial and archeal communities from British Columbia, Canada, to study Microbial Dark Matter (Phase II) - Larsen... ... | reverse complement strand
CATCGGGTCGGGCTGCTTCGGCCCGCCCTTCTTTCCGCCCCCGCCACCGCCCGCAGGCTGGCCGCTGCCGCCCGGCCCGAACCCGCCGCCGCCGAAGGCGAAGGTGCGGCCGCCGATGCGGCTGCGCGGGTTCTGCACGAAGCGCTTGTCGAAGGTCTGCTCGAGCGGATTCGGGATCTTCATCGGATCGATGTCGAGTTCGTCCTCGTCGTGGAACTCGTCGCGCTCGCGCTCCTCCCCCTCGGAACGGGGACGCGGCTGCGGAGGCTGCGATCCGCGCGGACCGCGGTCGTTCGGACGGCCGCCGCGGTCGTCGCGCTGCTTGTTCTTGCGCCCGTCGCGTCGGTCCTCGCCGCGCTGCGGCTGCCCCTCGCGCGGGGCCCCGCTGGCCAGGCGCCGGATCGCGCGCACGTCGTCGGGACCGAGGTCGACCCACACGCCGCGCTTGAGCCCTCGCGGCAGCACGACGTTGCCGTAGCGGATGCGGATCAGTCGGCTGACCGCGAGGCCGACGGCGTCGAACAGCTTGCGCACCTCGCGGTTGCGGCCTTCGGTGATGACCACGCGGTACCAGTGGTTGGCCCCCTCGCCGCCGCCATCCTCGATGGACCGGAAGCTCGCCATCTGCCCTTCGATCTCCACGCCTTCGAGCAGCTTCGTCTTCGCCTCGGCGTCCAGCGTGCCCAGCACCCGCACGGCGTATTCACGCTCCACGCCGAAGCGTGGGTGCATCAACTGGTTCGCCAGCTCGCCGGAGGTGGTGAACAGCAGCAGCCCCTCGGTGTTGATGTCGAGTCGTCCGACCGACTGCCACTTGCCGTGCTGCAGCCGGGGCAGGCGGCGGAACACGGTCGGCCGCTGCTGCGGATCGTCGTGCGTCACCACCTCGCCGACCGGCTTGTGGTACGCGATCACGCGTGCCGGCGGCGGCTGGATGCGCACCTTGACGGGCTTGCCGTCCAGCGCGATGCGGTCGCCGAACGAGATGCGCTGGCCGACGTGGGCGGGCTCGCCGTTCACGGTGATGCGGCCGTCCTCGATCATCTGCTCCATGTCGCGGCGCGAGCCGATGCCCGATTGCGCCAGCACCTTCTGCAGTTTGGGGGCATCCGGCTCCGGCGCGAGCACGCGCTTGTGCGGTTCGGCGGTGCCGGCCTCGCCGGTCTCGGGCGCCGCCTCGGCGTCGCCGGCGGGCTCTTCGGCCACGGGCTCGACCGACATCGCCTCGGCATCGGCGTCGAAGGCGCCGGACAGGACCTCGGCGAACACCTCTCCCGTGCGCTGTGCGGCAGCGGCCTGCGCCTGCTCGGGCGGGGGCGACTCACCGCCCTCGCCGCGCCGACGGTCGCGCCGATTGCGGCGGCGGTTGCGCCGGCCGCGCTCGCCGCCTTCTCCGTCGTCGCCACCTTCGCCGGCTTCGGCTTCGCCGTCGCCCACGTCGCCCACGTCGCCCACGTCGCTCGCGTCGGCCTCGCCGGCCGCGTGCGCCTGGCCGGTGGTGGCAGACGCCGGCGCGCTCGACGCCGCCGGCTCGACGGCCACGGCGGCTGCGCTCACGCCCTCGCCGGCCGCCGGTGCCTTGTCTTCGGCAACGGCCGGCTGCTCCGCGCTCGCCGCGGCAGCCTTGCGTCGGCGCGGCTTGGGCGCGGCCGGCGCGGCCTGCGCGTCGGGCGCGCCTTCGCCCTCCGCCACCGGCTTGGACGGGCTGCGGCGCTTTCGCGACGGCTTGGCGACCTCGTCGTGCTCGGGCGTCGCGGCGGACGCCTCGGCGGGCGTGTCGGGCTGGGACTCGGGCGGAAGGTTCATGCTTGGGGTTCCATCGGGGCGGCGTCCGCCGCGGGCTCGGGGTCTTGCGGGGAATCGGGGGGGAAGCCGGTGGCGCTCGGGGCTTCCGGCGCGGGCGTGAAGGCCGCGGGGTCCGGGGCGAACGCCTCGGCCGGCGCTTCGGAGGCGGCTTCGCCGATCGGCTCGGCGACTGTCGGAGCCTCCAGCGCGAGTGCAGCCTGCGCGTCCAGCAGCGAAGGCTGCTCCGGCAGGTTCTCGGCCAGCATCGCCCCAGCCGCCGGCGCACCGTCGATGGCGGGCAGCTGCGCGAGGCTGGCCAGGCCGAGGTCGTCGAGGAACTGGCGCGTGGTGGCCAGCAGGGCCGGCCGCCCGGGTGCCTCGCGGTAGCCGATCGCCTCGACCCATCCGCGGTCCTCGAGCTGCTTGATGATCTGGCTCGCGACCGTGACGCCGCGGATCTCCTCGATGTCGCCGCGCGTGACCGGCTGCCGGTAGGCAATGATCGCGAGCGTCTCCATGACCGCGCGCGAGTACTTGGGCGGCTTCTCCGGGTTCAGGCGGTCGAGGAACTCGCGCATCTCGGGCCGGCTCTGGAAGCGCCAGCCGTTGGACAGCGCGACCAGTTCGACACCGCGCCCCTCCCAGTCGCGCATCAGCTCGTCGAGCAGGGCGCGCAGCGTGTCCGGCCCCAGCTCGTCGTTGAAGAGCGTGCGCAGGTCGCGCAGGGGCATGGGCTGGCTGGCGCAGATGAGCGCGGTCTCGAGGACGCGCTTCGCATCCTGTGTGTTCATGGATCCTGTCAAATCCTCGGCCGGTTGCCCCGGCTGGTCTTGGGACTCGTCTCGAGCGCCACCGCTTCGGCGGCGACGCGGGGCTCTGGCAAGTGGGCCGCGCATCCTGCGGCGGCATGGGCCGATGCGCCAACGGACGCCTCGGGCAACCTCGCGGCCGGACGCTTTGGCGGCCGCATCGTGCGGCAACTCGCCGGGTCGGGCTGGCCGGATGGACGGCATTGTACCCAAGCGCGACGCCTCGGTGTCGCTCGACGCATCGCGATCAGCGTCCGTGCGTCAACCGCGACCAGGCCTGCGCGAAGTCCGGCGGGGGCGGCGACTCGAACTGCAGCGACGCGCCCGTCACCGGATGGACGAACCCGAGGCGGTACGCATGCAGGGCCTGGCGTGTCAGCCCGAGCGCAGCAGCGCCACCGTACAGCGCGTCGGCCACGAGAGGATGCCCGCGCGAGGCCAGATGCACGCGGATCTGGTGCGTGCGGCCGCTGTGCAGCGTGCAGCGCAGGGCGCTCAAGCCGTCGCGCGCCGCGATGCGCTCGACGTCGGTGCGTGCCGGCTTGCCCGAGGCCAGCACCGCCATGCGCACGCGAGACTGGGGATCGCGGCCGATGGGCGCGTCGACCGTGAACGCGGTCGGCCCCACCTCGCCATGGCAGATGGCCAGGTACTGCCGGTGCACGGCGCGTTCGGCGATCAGCCGCACCAGCGCCGTCATCGCCTGCAGGGTCTTGGCCACCACCAGCAGGCCCGACGTGTCCTTGTCGAGCCGGTGCACGATGCCGGCGCGCGGCAAGCCCGCGGCCCCGGCGTGATGCGCGAGCAGGCCGTTGAGCAGCGTGCCCGACCAGTTGCCGGCCGCGGGGTGGACCACCAGGCCCGCCGGCTTGTCCACCACCAGCAGGTGCGCGTCCTCGTGCACCACGACCAGCGGAATCGGTTCCGGCCTGAAGGCCAGGCTCTCCTCGGTCGCGATCAGTTCGACCTCGATGCGCTGCCCGGCTCGCACCTTCTGCGACGGCGCCCGTGCCGCGGCCGCGTCCACCCACACGTGCCCCCGTTCGATCAGGCCCTGCAGGTGACTGCGCGAGAACTCCGGCGCCATCGCCACCAGCACCCTGTCCAGGCGGAGTCCGTGCCACGCCGCGCCGGCGAGTTCGCAGCGGCGCTCGCTCTCGGTCTCCGAGGGGGTCTCCCTATAATCGCCTTCTTCTGTCATGAACGGCATTGCGCGATCGCGCGGCTTGAGCCTCAGCCCATGGATGTGATGCGTTGGATCGGCCCCTCGGGCTGGCGCCCGGCCCTGGCGGCCGCGGTGTTCGCGATGGCCGGCTGCGGCAGCGCGCCGCAGGACGAGAGCGCGACCTGGTCACCCGAGAAATTGTATGCAGAGGCCAAGGACGAGACCGCGGCCGGCGCCTACGACAAGGCGGCTCGCCTGCTCGAGCGACTCGAGGGCCGCGCCGCCGGCACGCCGCTGGCCCAGCAGGCGCAGATCGAGCGCGCCTACGTGCTGTGGCGAGGCGGCGAGAAGGCCCAGGCCCTCTCGGTGCTCGAGCGCTTCATCAAGCTGAACCCCTCCAGCCCGGGCATCGATTACGCGCTGTACCTGCAGGGCCTGGTCAACTTCAACGACAACCTGGGCATCCTCGGGCGGCTCGCCTCGCAGGACCTGTCGGAACGCGACCAGCAGGCGGCGCGCGACTCGTACCAGTCGTTCAAGCAGCTCGTCGACCAGTTCCCGCGCTCGATCTACGCCGAGGATGCGCAGGTGCGCATGAACTACATCGTGAACTCGCTGGCCAACTACGAGGTCCACGTGGCGCGCTACTACTACCGGCGCGGCGCCTACGTGGCGGCGGCCAACCGGGCGCAGCAGGCGGTGCAGGAGTTCCAGTATTCGCCCGCGGCCGAGGAGGCGCTGGCCATCATGGCGCGCAGCTACGACCGGCTCGGCCTGACCGAACTGCGCGACGACGCACGCCGCGTGCTCGAGAAGAACTTCCCCAACAGCCGCTACGTGGCCGAGACCCTCGCGCCGGCCGACAAGCCGTGGTGGAAGGTCTGGTGAGGCGCGCCGCTCAGAACGGCAGCGCCTGGGCGGCCAGGGTCTCCAGCCAGGCACGGGCCTCGGCTTCGTTGGCGACGCGCGTCATCGGCGGCAGCGCCTCGCGCAGCCGCCTGCCGTAGTTCATGCCTGCCATGCGCGGGTCGCACACCACCAGCAGGCCGCGGTCCGTCTCGCTGCGGATCAGGCGCCCGGCCCCCTGCTTGAGCGACACCGCCGCCTCGGCGACGAAGTAGTCCGCGAACGCGTTGCGCCCCTGCGACTCGAGGCGCTTCACGCGCGCCTCCACCAGCGGGTCGTTCGGCGGCGGGAACGGAAGCTTGTCGATCAGCACGCACTGCAGCGCCTCGCCCGGCACGTCGATGCCCTCCCAGAAGCTCTGCGAGCCCACCAGCACCACACGCGGCCCGGCAAGGAACTGCTGCATCAGCTGCCGCTTGGGGGCTTCACCCTGCTGCAGAACGCGGATGTCGTCGCCGGCCGACTCGAACTCGGCGCGCAACTTCTCGCCGATGGACTGCAGGGCACGCAGCGTGGTCGTCAGCACGAAGGTGCGCCCGCCCAGCACGCGCGCGAGGCGAGCGGCCAGGATCGCCACCGCCCCCGGATGAGCCGCCTCGTTCGGCTTCGGGAATCCGGCGGGAATGTACAGCCGCGCGTGCGCGGCGTAGTCGAACGGGCTGCCCACACGCAGCGTGCGTGCGCCCTCCAGCCCGGCCTGCGCGGTGAACCAGCTCAGCGCGTCGTCGTCGCCCAGCGTGGCGGAGGTGAAGATCCACGCCTTGCCGCCCGCCGCCATCTGCTCGGCCAGCGCCTCGCGGATGTCCAGCGGCGACTCGACCAGCCTTGCCTGGTGCGGCGACACGTCGATCCACCGCACCTGTCCCGAGGCCGTCTCGGCGGCGAAGCGGCCGGCCAGCGTGGCGAGCGCACCGGCGCGCTCGGCGAGCTTGACGAAATCCGGCGCGAGTTCGGACACCTTGTCCAGCGCTTCGCCCGCGGCATCGGCGCATCGGCCGAGCTCGGCCAGCGCGGTGCGGAAGTCGTCGCGTGCAGCGCGCTCGTCCCAGCGCAGCTTGAGCGTGCCGCGCAACTCGCGCAGTGGCCCGGCACAGGCCAGCCGCAGCTCGCGTGCTGCCTTCTCGACGGCGCCCGCCAGCTCCTGCCACTTCGCCAGGCCACGGGCCTGCTGCAGGCCGTTGGCCAGCAGGTCACGCGCGAAGTCGAGCGCCTGCGCGCTGGACAGCGTCGTGCCGAGAAACTGCACGCCCGCCTCCGGGAGCTGGTGGGCCTCGTCGAACACCGCCACCTCGACGCTCGGCAGTAGTTCGGCCACGCCGGTGTCGCGCAGCGCCATGTCGGCGAAGAACAGGTGGTGGTTGACCACCACGACGTCGGCCGCCATCGCCTCGCGTCGTGCCCGCACCACATGGCAGGCCTTGAAGTCCGCGCATTCGCTGCCCAGGCAGTTCTCGCGCGTGGAGGTCACCAGCGGGATCACGCTGCTGCGCTCGTCCAACCCGTCCATCTCGGCGAGGTCGCCGCTCGCGGTGGTCTGCGCCCACTGTTCGACCTTCGCGAGGGTGCGCACCGCCCAGCGGTCGGGCAGCGTGGCCGCGTGGCGCGCCTGCTTCAGGCGATGCAGGCAGAGGTAGCTGCCGCGACCCTTGAGCAGCGCCACGCTCACCGGCAGCTGCAGCGCGTCGCGCAGGCGCGGGATGTCGCGCAGGTAGAGCTGGTCCTGCAGGCTCTTGGTGGCGGTGCTGATGAGGGCCCTGGCGCCGGACAGCAGCGTGGGCACGAGGTACGCATAGGTCTTGCCCACCCCGGTGCCCGCTTCGGCGACCAGCGCGACGCGCTGCTCGATCGCCTCGGCCACGGCGCCGGCCATGCGAATCTGCACCGCGCGTTCGACGTGCCGCTCGTCGGCCGCCGCGAGGGGACCGTGGGCTGACAGCGCCTGTGCCGACACCCGCGCGAGCTCGCCGCGCGCCGTGGCCTGCTCGTGCAGCGTCATGCAGGCTCGGGAGGCTCGAGCCGGGCTTCCAGGCTCGCGATCATGTCGCGCAAGGCCAGGCGGCGCTTCTTCAGCCTGCGCAACATGAGTTCGTCGCCGGGGCGCTCGATGGCGGTGCGATCGATCAGGTCGTCCAGATCGGCGTGTTCGATGCGCAACTCGATCAGCCGGCGCGGCAGGGAATGCAGGTTGTCGTCCATCGACGCGCGACTAAATCGCGGATTTCGCCCCGATGCACGGGACCGGAAGGATTATAGTTTTCGCCCATGAGCACCACGACCGCCGGCTTCCGCCTGTCCGCCGCCACCGGCATTCACCGTGGCGACCGGGCCTACCAGCAGGACCAGGTGCAGATCATCCCGCACCTGCGCGTGCCGGGCAGCGTGATGGCGGTGCTGGCCGACGGCATGGGCGGCAAGAGCGGCGGCCGCAAGGCGGCCGATCAGGTGATCCTCACGGCGCAGCAGATCTTCGAGCGCTTCGCCCCGACCAAGGACGACGCCGCGGAAGCGCTCAAGCAGCTGGTTCTGGAAGCGCACCTGATGATCAAGCTCACCGCGATCACCTCGGAAGAGGAGCCCCACAGCACCGTGGCGGCCTACATCATCAGCCCGACGCGCGAGTGCCACTACGTGCACGCCGGCGACTCGCGCGTCTACCACTTCCGCGGTCCCGACATGGTGTCGCGCACCGTGGACCACTCCTACGTGCAACGCCTCGTCGCCGAGGGCTCGATCAGCGAGGAAGAGGCCAACAACCATCCGCAGTCCAACCTGCTGACCGGCTGCCTCGGCACGCACCAGGATCCGCCCATCAGCGTCGGCCACATCGATCGCCTCGAGGTCGGCGACAGCATCCTGGCCTGCAGCGACGGGCTGTGGCACTACTTCACCCCGCGCGAACTGGGCGCCATCGTGCATGCCCTGCCCCCGCGCGAGGCCAGCGAGATGCTGGTGAGCAAGGCCCGCCAGCGCGCGCGCGGCGGCGGCGACAACCTGTCGCTGGCGCTGATCCGGGTTGAACCACTGGGCTGAACGCGCCTGAGCGCGCCGCAGGATCGGGCAGCGGCGCCGACGTACGCCCCGCCTTCTCTCGCTGCGCGCGGCGCTGCTGTGCCTGCTCGCGATGCGCCTGTGCGGCGCGCTGGCGTTCCTCGTAGCGGCTGCGCTTGCGCTGCTCCTCGGCGCCGCGGTCGGCGGCGCTCGCGGCCGGCGCGGCGGGCCGCGAACGCACCTTCGCTTGGCGCGGCATCTTCGTCGTGGGGGCGGTCTCGGCGGGCGGCGCCACGCCCTGTGCGTCACGCGCGCGTTCCGCGCGCTGCTTTTCCTCGATCGCGCTCAGGCGCGCGGCGGCGCGCTGCCGGCGCTGCGCCTCGTCGAGCACGGCCTCCTCGCGCCGCAAGCGCATCATGGTCTGGCGGTGCTCGGCACGGGCCGCGTCGACACAGGCGGTGACGACGAAGCGCTGCTGGCACCCACGCTGCGCCTGTTCGAGGCGCAGGCGCGCCTCGGAGCGCTCTCGCGCGATGCGCTCGCGCTCGGCAGCCTCTTCCGCACGCGCCGGCGTGGCCAGCGTCGCCCCGCAGAGCAGCAACCCGACCAGGCGATGCAGCCTCATGTCAGCGAGGTGTCCACGGCGCGCCGCTCCAGCGCGAGGAACTCGGCCGACTGCATCTCGGCCAGGCGCGACACGGTGCGGGGAAACTCGTGGGCGAGCGGCCCCTCGGTGTAGATCCGCTCGGGCGGCACTTCGGCGGACATGATCAGCTTGCAGCGCCGGTCGTACAGCACGTCCACCAGCCAAGTGAAGCGGCGCGCTTCCGACGCCATGCGCAGCGGCATGTGCGGCACGTCGGACAGCAGCACGGTGTGGAACTGCGACGCGATCTCGAGGTAGTCGTTCTGCGAGCGCGGGCCGCCGCAAAGCACCTTGAAGTCGAACCAGACCACGCCACCCGCGCGCCGGCGGGCGCGCAGCTCGCGGTGCTCGATGCGCAGCAGCGGATCCTCGTCGCGCGCCTCGGCGAGCTGCTCGAAGGCCTGGGTCATCGCCGCGTCGGCCTGCGGCCCGAGCGGGCAGTGGTAGAGCTTCACGTGCTCCAGCGTGCGCCGCCGGTAGTCGGTGCCGTTGTCGACGTTGATGACCTCGAGCTTGTCCTTGAGCAGCGCGATGGCCGGCAGGATGCGGTCGCGGTGCAGCCCGTTCGGGTAGAGCTCGTCGGGATGGAAGTTCGACGTGGTCACGATGCTGACGCGGTGCTCGAACATCGACTCGAGCAGCCGGTGCAGGATCATCGCGTCGGTCACGTCGGCGACGTGGAATTCGTCGAAGCAGATCAGCCGGTGGCGCCGCGCGATGCGCGCCCCCAGCTCCTGCAGCGGGTTCACCACGCCCTTGAGCTCCTGCAGCTCGCGGTGCACCTCGCGCATGAACTCGTGGAAGTGCAGCCGCGTCTTGCGCGTCAGCGGCACCGAGTTGAAGAAGCAGTCCATCAGGAAGCTCTTCCCCCGGCCGACGCCGCCGTACATGTACACACCGCGCGGCAGCGGCGGATGCCTCAGCAGCTTGGTGATCGCGTTGCTGCGCCGGGCCTTGTAGTCGGCCCACTCGTTCTCGCAGCGCTCCAGCGCGGCCACCGCGCGCAGCTGCGCGGGGTCGGCCGCGTAGCCGCGCTCGGCGAGCGTCTGCTCGTACAGCTGGCGGACGCCCATGCGCAGGCCGTGGTCAGAAGTTCAGCGAACGCTTGTCGACAGCGAGGGCCGCTTCCTTGGTCACCTCGGACAGCGAGGGATGCGCGTGGCAGATGCGCGCGATGTCCTCGGCGCTGGCCTTGAACTCCATCGCCACCACGGCTTCGGCGATGAGCTCGGAGGCGAATGGCCCGACGATGTGCACGCCGAGGATCTCGTCCGTCGCCGCATCGGCGAGGAACTTGACGAAGCCCGTGGTGTCCCCCAGCGCCCGGGCGCGGCCGTTGGCCATGAACGGGAAGCTGCCGGCCTTGTAGGCGCGGCCGCTGGCCTTGAGCTGCTGCTCGGTCTGGCCGACCCAGGCGATCTCCGGGCTGGTGTAGATCACCCAGGGGATGGTGTTGAAGTTGACGTGACCATGCTGTCCGGCGATGCGCTCGGCCACTGCCACGCCCTCTTCCTCGGCCTTGTGCGCCAGCATCGGCCCGCGCACCACGTCGCCCACCGCCCAGACGTTGGGAAGGTTGGTGCGGCACTCGTCGTCGACGACGATCGCGCCGCGCTCGTCGAGCTTCAGTCCGACGGCCTCGGGGTTCAGGCCCACGGTGTTGGGCACGCGGCCGATCGAGACGATCAGCTTGTCCACTGCCAGCGCGACCGCCTCGCCCTTGGCGTTGGTGTAGGCCACCGTCACGCCCTTATTGTCGGTCCTGACCTCGCCGATCTTCACACCGAACTCGAACTTCAGGCCCTGCTTGACGAAGGCCTTCTGCGCCTCCTTGGCCACCTGCTCGTCGGCCGCGCCGAGGAAGCTCGGCAGCGCCTCGAGGATGGTGACCTCGGCGCCGAGGCGGCGCCACACCGAACCCATCTCCAGGCCGATCACGCCGGAGCCGACCACGCCCAGCCTCTGGGGCACGGCCGGGATGCGCAGCGCGCCGTCGTTGGAGAGGATCTTCTCCTCGTCGAACGGTGCGCCCGGCAGCTGGCGCGGGTTGGAGCCGGTGGCCACGATGACGTGCTTCGCCGTCAGGGTCTCGCTCGTCGCGCCGGCCACGGCGATCTCGTAGCCGCCCTCGGCCGCCTTCACGAACGAGCCGCGGCCGTGGAAGAAACTGACCTTGTTCTTCTTGAACAGGTAGAGGATGCCGTCGTTGTTCTGCTTGACGACATGGTCCTTGCGCTTGAGCATCTTCGCGACGTCGATGCTCAGGTCCTTCAGGCCGATGCCGTGCTCGGCGAAGTGGTGGCCTGCGTGCTCGTAGTGTTCGCTCGACTGCAGCAGCGCCTTGCTCGGGATGCAGCCGACGTTGGTGCAGGTGCCGCCCGGCGCGGCTCCGCCCTTGTCGTTCTTCCACTCGTCGATGCAGGCCGTGTTCAGGCCCAGCTGCGCGGCGCGGATCGCCGCGATGTAGCCGCCGGGGCCGCCGCCGACGACGACGACGTCGAATTGCTTGGTGCTCATCGCGTCGCCCTCAGATGTCGAACAGCAGGCGCGCCGGGTCTTCCAGCGCTTCCTTCATCGCGACCAGGCCCAGCACCGCCTCGCGGCCGTCGATGATGCGGTGGTCGTAGCTCATCGCGAGGTAGTTGATCGGGCGGATCACGATCTGCCCGTTCTCCACCACCGCGCGGTCCTTGGTCGCGTGCACGCCGAGGATGGCGCTCTGCGGCGGATTGATGATCGGCGTCGACAGCATCGAGCCGAACACGCCGCCGTTGGAGATCGAGAACGTGCCGCCGGAGAGTTCCTCCAGCGACAGCTTGCCGTCCTTGGCCTTCTGGCCGAACTCGGCGATCTTCTTCTCGATGTCGGCGAAGCTCATCTGGTCGGCATTGCGCAGGATGGGCACCACCAGGCCGCGCGGCGAGCCCACCGCGATGCCGATGTCGAAGTAGCCGTGGTAGACGATGTCGGTGCCGTCCACCGAGGCGTTGAGCACCGGGTACTTCTTCAGCGCCGCCACGGCGGCCTTCACGAAGAAGCTCATGAAGCCGATCTTGACGCCGTGCTCCTTCTCGAACCTCTCCTGGAAGCGCTTGCGCATCTCCATCACCGGGGCCATGTTGACCTCGTTGAAGGTGGTGAGGATGGCGTTGGTGGCCTGCGACTGCAGCAGCCGCTCGGCGACACGGGCGCGCAGGCGCGACATCGGCACGCGCTGCTCGGGGCGGTCGCCCAGGTTGACGGCCACCGGCGCGGCCACGGCGGGCAGCGGCTTGGCCACCGCCGGCGTGGCGGGCACGGCCACCGGCGCGGCCACGGCGGGCGCCGCAGCGCCGCCGGCCACGGCGGCCAGCACGTCGCCCTTGGTCACGCGGCCGTCCTTGCCGGTGCCCGGCACGGAGCCGGCGGCCAGGTTGTTGTCGGCCATCAGCTTGGCGGCCGCGGGCATGGCCACGCCGGCCTTGCTCGCCGGGGCCGGTGCCGCAGCTGCCGCGGCCGGCGCGGCGGCGGGCGCCACCTGCTTGACTTCGAGCGGGCTCACCGCGGCCTTGCCGTCGGTGTCGACGCGCGCGATGACCTCCTCGCTGACGCAGCTCTCGCCGTCGCCCTTGACGATCTGCGCCATCACGCCGGCCGCCGGGGCCGGCACCTCGAGCACGACCTTGTCGGTCTCGATCTCGATCAGGATCTCGTCCTGTGCCACGGGCTCGCCGGGCTTCTTCTTCCATTGCAGCAGGGTGGCTTCGGCCACGGATTCCGACAGTTGCGGAACCTTCACTTCAACGATTGCCATGATGTGTCTTCAAAGATGTGTTGTGCGTACCGCGCAGCCGCCGCGGAACCGGCTTCGCCGGGCCGCTGGCGGCGCCCCCGGGAGGGGGAGCGCCGTCAGGCGCTCCGGGGGTGGACCTATTTCGTCAGGACGAAGCCCTTGAGCTTGGCGAAGGCCTGGTCGAGCAGCGCCTTCTGCTGCTCCTGGTGCAGGTGGGCATAGCCCACCGCCGGCGAGGCCGAGGCCGGACGGCCCGCGTAGCCCAGCTTCTGCCCTTCGAGCATGTTCTCGTGGATCTGGTGCTGCACGAAGAACCAGGCCCCCTGGTTCTGCGGCTCGTCCTGGCACCACACCACGTCGGTCGCGTTCGGGTACTTCTTCATCTCCGCCGCGAAGGCCTTGTGCGGGAACGGGTAGAGCTGCTCGACGCGCAGGATCGCCACGTCGTTGTGCTTCTTCTCCGCACGCGCCTTCACCAGGTCGTAGTACACCTTGCCCGAGCAGGCGATGACGCGCTTGACCTTGTCGGCGTTGATCTCGGCGCTCACCTCGCCGATCACCGTCTTGAAGTCGCCGCGCGTGAACTCGGAGAGCGGCGAGGTGGCGTCCTTGTTGCGCAGCAGGCTCTTGGGCGTCATCAGCACCAGCGGCTTGCGGAACATGCGCACCATCTGGCGGCGCAGCACATGGAAGATCTGGCTCGCCGAGGTGGGCTGCACGATCTGCATGTTGTTGTCCGCGGCGAGTTGCATGAAGCGCTCCAGGCGCGCGGAGCTGT
>Ga0209172_10006538_pt1 | contig 12854 bp, 18 predicted proteins | sample LarsenN4metaG_FD_184113 | JGI IMG/M metagenome (GOLD analysis project Ga0209172, IMG submission 184113) | Hot spring sediment bacterial and archeal communities from British Columbia, Canada, to study Microbial Dark Matter (Phase II) - Larsen... ... | reverse complement strand
CTGGAGTTGACCCGGTTTCGTGGACACCCCATGGTTGGGGCGGAAAGGACGGTCCACGATGCCGAAGAGCCATCGGCCGTACCCGCCGGAGTTCCGGCAACGCATCATCGAGTTGGTGCGGAAGGGACGTACCCCCGAGGAGCTGGCGCGGCAGTTCGAGCCCTCGGCCCAGGCGATCCGGAACTGGGTCCGGCAGGCTGACCGCGATGCCGGCCGGCGCCAGGACGGGCTGACGACGGAGGAACAGGAAGAGCTGCGCCGCCTGCGTCGCGAAAATCGCGCGCTCCGCGAGGAGCGGGAGATCTTGAAAAAAGCCGCGGCCTGGTTTGCGCGGGAGACCACCTCGAGCCCGTCCCAGGATTCGAGTTCGTGACCGCCCATCAGGCGTTTCATCACGTGGCGGCGATGTGCCGCACGCTGGACGTCTCCCCCAGCGGATACTACGCGTGGCGCAAGCGGCCGCTGTCGGCGCGGGCGCGAGCCGATGTGGAGCTCACCGCGCAGATCCAGGTCATCCACCGCGAGTCGCGAGGGACCTACGGAGCCCCGCGGGTGCACGCCGAGCTGGCCGCCCAGGGCATTCATGTCGGTCGCAAGCGGGTGGCGCGGCTGATGCGGCGCGCCGGCGTGCACGGCGTGAGCCGCCGGAAGCCGGTCCGGACGACGGTGCGCGATGAGACGGCCCGGGCGGCGCCGGATCTCGTCGAACGCCAGTTCGGAGCCGCGGGGCGGGACCGGTTGTGGGTCGCCGACATCACCTACGTGCCGACGTGGGCGGGCTTCCTCGACCTGGCCGTGGTGCTCGACGCGTGGAGCCGACGCGTCATCGGCTGGGCCATGGAAACCCATCTGCGGACCGAGCTCGTCCTGGCCGCGTTGGACATGGCCGTGGCCACGCGGCGGCCGACCAGTGTCATTCATCACTCGGACCAAGGGTGCCAGTACACATCGATCGATCGAATTCGGCCGGCGCTGTCGCGAGGCCTGCGTCCGCCCGTCGATGGGCAGCGTGGGGGACGCGTACGACAACGCGATGTGTGAGAGCTTCTTCGCGACGCTCGAGTGCGAGCTGCTCGATCGCCATCGCTTCCGGAGCCACGCGGAGGCGCGGATCGCCATCTTCGACTTCATCGAAGGGTGGTACAACCCGCGGCGGCGTCATTCGGCCCTCGACTACCTCTCGCCGATGGTTTACGAGAGAGCTCACGCGGTGGCCACGCGCTCAGTGGCGTCAGGATCGACGATCGCCCAGGGGGGTGCTATCTCGCTATCCCCCTCGGAGGCGGTGCGGTGAGGGACAGGGAGCCTCGAAAGCAGTTCACCCTCCACCAAACCGGGGCAACTCCAGGGTCCGTCGGCGCCTCGCGATATCGGCGCCGCCAGCGCGGCCTTCCGCCTACCTCCACGGCGTCGGCACCCCGAAGTGAGTCATGGATTTCGCGGCTCAATACCCGGCCCGTACCTCCCCCTGTCAACGCTTCGCGGGTGCCCTCACAGGCGCCCACGCATCACTCGGGGCCGGCGTGGCTCGCTATGCCCTCGCCGTATGACTCTTCCATTCACTGCACCGCGCCGGTTTGACCGGCGCACGGGGGCGACCATGTATGGCCCCGGCCATGCGTTCCACAAGCCGCCCGGGCTCGTCCACGACGCGAAGAGCTCCAGCGCGACCACGCCCCTGAAGATCCTGGTCTTCCAGGCGATCGAGAAGGGCCAGCCGCTCGCGGTGCCCGTGAAGTAGCCGTAGACCCGCGGCGCCCGGCGGCCACCGCGCCGGTATCCGATCCGTGGCGTTGACACCTCCGCGAAGAGCGGAGAAAGTGGCGCCGTGAACGACGCGACGCGCCAGGCGCTCGAGCAGCTCGAGCAGGGTCTCCGCGCGGACATCCGGGCCGCCGCTGCGGCGACAGGGCGGCTCGTCACCGAGTCCGACGAGCGGACGCGCGGCCAGTTCGCCGATGTCCGCGGCTCGATCGCCGCGCTCGACGGGCGGATGCAGGCCGAGTTCGTGGACGTCCGCGGCTCGATCGCCGCGCTCGACGGCCGGATGCAGGCCGAGTTCGCCGATGTCCGCGGCTCGATCACCGCGCTCGACGGCCGGATGCAGGCCGAGTTCGTGGACGTCCGCGGCTCGATCGCCGAGCTCGACGGCCGGATGCAGGCCGAGTTCGCCGATGTCCGGGGCTCGATCACCGCGCTCGACGGCCGGATGCAGGCCGAGTTCGCCGACGTCCGCGGCTCGATCGCCGAGCTCGACGGCCGGATGCAGGCCGAGTTCGCCGATGTCCGCGGCTCGATCACCGAGCTCGACGGCCGGATGCAGGCCGAGTTCGCCGATGTCCGGGGCTCGATCGCCGCGCTCGACGGGCGGATGCAGGCCGAGTTCGCCGATGTCCGGGGCCTCGTCGCTCGCTCCAGCGAGGAGACGCGCCGGCACTTCGACGTCGGCGGCGAGGCGCTCCGGGCCGACATCAGATCGCTGGCCGAGGCGGTGGTCGGGTTCGCTGAAAGCTCCATCCGGCGGGATTCGGAGCTGGGCGAGAGGATCGATCGCCTCGAGCACCGCGTTCTGGGGCTCGAGTCGCGCGTGTCGGTCCTCGAACGTCCCCGGCGGCGGCGGCGGTAGAACAGCCGGGGGAAAGGCGATCGAGAGCGGCCGGGGAGGCCGCGGGCGCTCCCGGCCTGCGGAAGCGCCCCGGCCGCCTCGAGTCAGCTCACTTCGCCAGCGGGTCCGGCCTCACCTGGATGTGCACGGCGCGAGGCTTCGAGCCCTTGCCGCCTTCCATCAGCCACGGCGTGCGGTCGCCGTTGGTGCTCCAGAGCCCGCGCCCCTTCCAGCCGGCGTTCGGATCGTCGATGCGCCCGTCCAGCCCCTTGGCGAAAAAGCCCATCGGGTAGGGGACGCGCATCAGGATCATCGTGCCGTCCTTGAGCGCCACGAAGCCGTCCTGGAGGTTGGCGGTCGAGATCGGGATGTTGTCGCCGAGCCCCGACGTGTTGTGGTGGTCGACCCACGTGTAGTAGCTCGCCTCGGCGCTGTTCTGCTCGAAGCCCTCGAAGCCCGGGCCCGGGTACCGGTGGTACGCGAACCCTTCGGGGCAGTGGTTGCCGGTCGCCGTGGGTCCGTTGAGCGGCCCCTTGCACTTGCGCCGGTCGAAGCTGATGAGGCCGCCGCTCGAGCCCGAGCCCCACAGCACGCCGTTCCTGTCGATGTCGCCGCCACGGACGCCGATCATCTCCTTCGGGACGGCGTAGAACTCCGACAGCCTCGTCTTCGGGTCGAACCGGAGGAAGCCGGGCGGGCCGACGAACACGTTGAACGTGTACCAGACCGAACCGTCGGTCGGATGCGGCATGACCGCGTACGGGCCGGAGCCCGCGATCCGCATGTCCTTGCCCGGCTCCGGCGGCTGGTTGGGCTCGGTCCACTCGTCCACCTTGCCGTTGCCGCTGGTGTCGAGCACGAACGGGGCCCAGCCCTGCGCCTTCGCCGCGTCGCCGGTCTCGTCCCAGACCTTCATGTTGACCCAGCCGGCCACCGGGCCGCTGCCCGAGAGCCACAGCGTGTCGTCGGGGTCGTAGCCGAACTGCAGGTGATGGGTGCCGAAGCACGTGTCGATGAAGTGGTACTTCATCGTCGCCGCGTCCAGCATCGTGACCTGGCGTCCCGAGCGGTCGAGCGGGAACACCCTCGCCGCGGGATGGTCCGAGCCCTTCCGGCAGAACGCGGGGTTCTCGATGCCGCGCACGGCCGCGGCGAACCACACGCGGCCCTTCCGGTCGAACATGCCGTTGTGGTTGTTGGCGCGCTGGCTCCAGATCTTCTCCTCGCCCCAGTAGGCGGAGGGCAGCATGGGCCTCGGGGCGGCGGAGGCGTGGAACGGCGGCCCGAACGACTCCGGGGCGTTCGGATCCGCGACCGGCATCTTGAAGAACGTCACCGTGTGGGTCTTCGGGTCGAGGATCGGCATGTCGTCGCTCGAGTACTCAGGCGACCCGTAGAGCTTCCCGTACGGGTTCACCGTCGGAAAGCGCCGGTCGGAGGAGATCAGGTCGTGGACGAAGTGCTTCTCGGTGCCCCACTCCCACGAGGTGACGACGACGTTGCGCTCGACGCCCTGCGGCCGCGGCGGCTTGTGCCGGGGCAGCTCGCCCCTGGCGATGCGGTCCGTCCAGTCGCCGAAGTACTTGAACGGCGCCCCGCCGAGCTGCACGGCGAGCCGGTTCATCATGAACTCGCCCGTCTGGCCGGAGGCCACGCGGCGGGCCCAGGCCTCCGCCCCCGACTTGAACCGGCCGAACTGCGCCGGGATCGTCCGCGTCGACTCCTGGCCGAGCTGGTGGCAGCCGATGCAGTCGGTATTGTTCATCCGGTGGCGCCAGGTCTCCAGCGTGACGTTCTTCGGGATCTCCGTCGTGCCGCCGAAGTCCCTGGCCGGCGGGATCCTCATCATCGTGTACCAGTAGATCGCCGGGTAGTACTGCGCGGCCGACCGCTCGTCCGGCGCCGGCACCGCGGTGAGGTCGAGCTGCTGGCCGGGCTTCGCGCGCACCCTCGGAGAATCCACGAGCCCGTAGCCGCGCACCCAGACGGTGTAGTTCGCCGTCGGCAGGTCGGGGATCACGTAGCGCCCCTGGTCGTCGGTGACGACCATCTTGGCGTACTTCGTCGGCAGCTCGGTCGTCTCCGCGATCACCCACACGCCGGCTTCCGGCCCCTTCGAGCTGCGCACGACACCCCCGATGTCGTCGCCGTCGATGGCGACGGCCGCCGCCTGCTGAGCGGCGAGCCGGTCGGGAGCGGTCGCCAGGAGCGCGGCGAGGGCGAGGGCCGCCGCGCCGAAGAACGAGGCGTTCATCCTGTGCATGTTCGATCCTCCCTTCGCCGCCTCTCGCGGCATGCGTGGCGCAAAGGTAATCCTGAACCGGACGATGCGCCAGGGGCCTCCACCCCGCCCGCGGCGCGGCGCCCGGCCGCCAGCCGGAGCGCGGACCCTTTACACCGGAGACGCGATCCTCTATGGTCACGGCTGGCCCCGTGAGCGTCTCCGCGTCCTCGACCCGCCGCAGCCGCTGGCGTGCGCGCCTGGCCGATCCGATGGTCGGCGCCGTCGTGGCCCTCGGCATCACGCAGATCACCGCCTGGGGGACGAGCTACTACTGCCTCGGCGTGCTCGCCGGCCCGATCAGCCAGGACACGGGCTGGAGCCGCGGGTTCGTCTTCCTCGGCTTCACCGTGGCGCTGCTCGCCATGGGGCTCGTCTCGGGCGCCGTCGGCCGGGCCATCGACCGCCACGGCGCGCGCGCCGTGATGACGCTCGGCACGGTCCTCGTGTCCCTGGGGCTCTTCGCGCTCTCGCGCGCCCGCAGCGAGCCGGCGTACCTGGCCGTGTGGGTCTTCCTGGGGCTCGGGATGCGCCTCTGCCTCTACGACGCCGCGTTCGCCGCGCTCGTGCAGATCGCGCCCTCTCGCGGCCGCATGGCCATCTCCTACCTCACCCTGTTCGGCGCGTTCGCGTCGTCGGTGTTCTGGGTGATCGGCCACGCGCTGAACGAGGCCGTCGGCTGGCGCCAGACGCTCGTGCTGTTCGCCCTGATCAACCTCGTGATCTGCCTGCCCCTGCACTGGCTCGGGCTCGCCCGGCGCGAGAACGCCGACCACGCCGCCGCTCCCGCGACAGGCGCCGGCAGCGCGTCCGCGGACGGGCCGCCGCTCGATGGACGGGCCCGCTCCGTCGCCATCGCGCTCTTCGCGCTGATCATGTCGCTCAACGGCTTCGTGTTCGGCGTGATCTCCGTGCAGCTCGTGTCGCTGCTCGAGGCGGCGGGGCTGGCGACCGCGGCGGCGGTGTGGGTCGCGTCGCTGAAGGGGGTGGCGCAGTTCGGCGGGCGGGTGGTCGAGATCGTGTTCGCGCGCAACCTGCGCGCGATCACCGTCGGCCGGATCGCCGTCGGCGTCCTGCCCCCGTCGCTCCTCCTGCTGCTGCTCGGCACCGGCAGCGTGCCGCTGGTCGTCGCCTTCACGCTCGTCATGGGGGCGTCCCAGGGCGTGATCACCATCGTCCGCGGCGCCGTCCCGCTCGCGCTCTTCGGCGCGAAGGGCTACGGCACGGTGCTCGGCGTCATCGCCATGCCCGTGCTCGTCGTCAACGCCGCCTCGCCCACCGTGTTCGCCTGGATCGTGGACCGCTGGGGCTGGGACGTGGGACGCGCGTCGCTGCTCGCCAGCTGCTCGGCGGCCTGGATCGCGATGGAGGTGATGTCGCGGTGGTACGAGCGGCGGCGCGCGGCCGTCACGGCGCCGGCCGATGCGCCGCGCCACGCGTGAGGCCGGCCGGGCGGGGGCGTGTCGAGGCCACCGCGTTCGAGCGCGGGCGTTGCCCCGCAGTCGACTCGCCGGGAAAGCCGCGGAAGGCGCCGGCGAGGTCGGTTCGGCGAGCTAGCCGAGCACGTCTCGCGCCGACGTGAGGAGCACGCAGGTGCAGCCGGTCTCGCTCCACACGCGCTGATCGGCGGTGCCGGGCTCCGCGCGGTTGTAGTCGCCGGGGAACAGCTTGCGATCCTCGATCCACAGCTCGCCGTCGAGCAGGTACAGCTCCTCGACGCCGGCGTGCCGGTGAGGCGGATACGCGGCCCCCGGGGCGAGCCGCACGAGCAGCGTGACCCGTTGCGTGTCCGCGTCGGTCGCCAGCACGACGCACTCGATCCCCGGCGCGACCTCTTCCCATTCGGGCGCGCCACGCCGGCGCGCGGGCTCGGCGACTGGCGCCTGCCCCGCCTCGGCGGCGATCCGCCGGGCCAGGCGGTCCCAGAGGGACGCCGGCGGCCGCAGGACGTCGGTGGGCCAGGCGACGAACGCGTCCACGACCGGGCGGAGCGCCTCGAGGTGCGCGCGGCACTCCGCACAGGCGGCGACGTGCGCCTCCACGGCCGGCACCTCGTCCGCCGGTAGCGCGTGGAGCGCGTGGAGCGACACCCGCTCCGCGAACTCCTGGTCGTGCGTCGATGGCGCGTTCATGCCCCCTTCACCGTCGTCGCGAGCGCCCGTCGCAGCTTCGCGAGCCCGGACCGGATCCTCGTCTTCACCGTCCCGAGCGGCTGTCCCAGTCGTTCCGCCGCCTCACGATACGTGAGCTCGGAAAAGAACGCCGTCTCGATCGCCTGCCGCTCGTCCGGCGTCAGCTCCTCGAGCGCATCCCGGACGAGCCGTCGCCCCTCCCTCGCATCGAGCGTCTCTCGCGGTCCTGCCGGCGGCGGCGCCGGCGGGCCGCCATCGACACCCGGCACGCGCTTCTTCCGCTGCTCGAACCGCACCCGGTCGATGGCGCGCGAGCGGGCCTGGTTCACGATCCATCCGACGACCGATCCGCCCGCCGGATCGTAGGTCGACGCGCGACGCCAGACGTCGTGGAAGACGTCGACCGTGACCTCCTCGGCCGTCGCCCGGTCTCCCGTGATCCGCATCGCCAGCGTGAAGACGATGCGATGCGCCCTCGCGTAGACGGCGTGAAGCGCGAGCTGATCGCCTGTGGCGATCGCCCGGACCAGCGCGACCCACTCCTTCTCCGAGACCCGCTCCGTCGCCTTGCCGGCATAGAGCAGGTCTCCCAGGGTCAGCCGGTCGGGGTCACGCCGAGCCTGCCGGGAATCCGGGGCCGCCTCCACGACCGGGATTGTCCCCGTCGTGGAGCGATCCTGTCAAACCTTGGCGTGGGCCGGGCATCCCGACACCGGCGGACCCGGCGTCGCCGGCCGCGCCGCGCAGCGATTCCCATGCCGCGAAGCAGCGACCGTGGACCCGGTATGGCTCCGGGGCCAACCCGGCGTCGTCGTACTCGAGCTCGAACTCCACCTCGTCGGGGGCCACCGGCTTGCCGCAGGCGCTGCACGGGGCGCCGCTTCCCCGACCTCCCCACATACGGCGAGGACGCCGCCCGGACAGCGCATCCAGAGGGCGCGGCTCGCAGCCGTCCGCCCCCGCCACCTGTTCCTTGCTCACGGTGTCATCCTCCACACCCGAGAAAACGACAACCGGGCGCGGCCGGATTTCGAGCCCGGGCCGCCTCTCCGGGCGCGGTCCGCGGGGGATCGTCGGAAGGCGGACCGCCGATGCTGCCGAAGTGCCCGTCGTCACTGGCCGCCCGATGGCGTACACTCTGCACGTGCCGTCCGCCACCCGGGAGGCACGGTTCGTCCCATGAGCGATCGCAGGTACCGCCAGCAGGGCTTATCGGGATCCGGCCCCGGGCCGGCGCGAGCCGCCGCGCCCACCGTCCACCGATGGCCCCGGCGGACGGCTGTCAACGGTCGATGCTCGGGCGGCGGACGGTCTGCGGCTGCGGCGCGTGCGGGGTCGTGCTGCCGATCGCGACCGGCTCCCTCGAGCAGTGCCCGGGTTGCGGGGCCCCGCTGCACGCCTGCCGCCAGTGCGCGCGCTTCGACCCCGCCCGCCGCTTCGCGTGCGCCCGCCCGATCGCCGCGCGCATCGCCGACAAGGCCGCGCGCAACGACTGTCCCGGGTTTTGCCCGCGGGTGACCGTGGAGCACGACGCCACGCTCGACGGCCCGCGCCCCGGCGACGCCCGGAAGGCGTCCGGAGATCTGTTCAGGACGTAGTCCCGGGCTGGTATCGGTAGACCTGGCCGAACCCGAGCGTCTCGAGCCGCGACGCGGCCCGCGCGCTCATGTCTCACTGATAGTCGTGGCAGTAAACGATGACGGGCCGGGCGGCGTCGAGCTGCCGCGTCGCGGCTCGTCCGAGGGTCCTCAACGGAATGTTGATCGCCCCGGGAATGTGCTCGGCCTCGTATTCCGGTGCGGGCAGCACATCCACGAGCACTGCCCCGCTCCGGAGGAGCTCCCGGACTCGGCCCCGGTCGGCCTGCATCACCATCGGACACCTCAAGCTGTGACTGTCGTCGGCGATCCGGAGAGATCTCCAGCGACCCGCTCGGCGGTGGCGCGGAACGCCGGCTCCCCTTGAGCGACGCCTGGAACCCGGCACGATTCACCGCGTCGACCATCTGCTCGACGGTCACTTGCGCGGGGTCGAACGCGATCACCGCCTCCCTTGCTCGGAAGCTCACGTCCGCCCGCTGCACGCCCTTCAGCCCTTCCAGGGCCTTCTTGACCGCGATGGGTCAGGCGCCTCAGGTCATGCCCTCGATCGCCAAAACCACGGTCCACGTTGCGGCGAAGGCTGTGTGAGCGATCATCGCGAGCGCCATCAGGACGCTGAGCGCCAGGACCCGGCGGTTCATTGCGTTCCTTTCACGTCGTGGCCGGTGTGACCGCTGTGCTTGTCCATGACCTGCGCGAGCAGATCAGACGTGAGCTCCGGGAAGCGGTCGAGCACGATCGAGGTGCCGACCACGAGGGTCGCGGCGACGAGGAGCATCAAGGTGATTCGACTGCCCGTCATCCGGCACGCGAGCACGGCGCAGCGCCGGCGTTCTCGGAGGTACAGGACGAACCCGGTTCCCACGCCGAGCACGCCCGCCGGGATCAGCAGCCAGCGATACTGCATCGTGAGGGCCATGAACGCTCCGCTCCCGAGTCCGAGAACGATGACGGCGAGCGGGAGAAGGCAGCAAAGCGAGGACAGCAGCGCGCCGACCCACGCCGTGACGCCCGCGCTCACCGTGCCCGGTCTCATGGCGCTCTCCGGCATGTGACGCGGTCGCGATGGACCATCAGCCCGACGAGCGCGGCGAGCATGACGCTGTCGAGCTGACCAACCCAGCCGCCGGGGCCGATTCCTCCGAGCAGGCCGACGGCGAATGGCGTGAGGCCGACAGCCGCGCGAGTGCCGCGCAGATCACGCCGACAGCGAACCACCGGTCACGCCACATGCGCGCCTCCTACATCTTCTCCGCGGCGAATGCCCCGAACTCGAACGTCAGCGTGTATGTTTGCCCGCAGCACGATACGGTATCGCCGGCCTCGACGCCGTCGGCCAGCGTGATGACCTGGTCGCAGTCGGGGCAGCTCACGCGGTACGCAAGGCGCGCAGACCACTCACCCGCGTCTTCGTGCACACGGAGCGCATGGCCAGCGCAGTTCGGGCACTCGACGACGTCTCCGGATCGGACTCCGACCGGGAACTCGATGAGCGCGCCACAGTCCGGGCAGCGGACAGCCGGCATGATCAGAGTCCGAGGAGCCGCTGGAGTCGGCCCCGGTCGAAGCCGATGACCACGTCGTCGGCGACGGTGATCACCGGCACTGCCATGCGCCCTGTCCTGGCGATCAGCTCCTCCCGCGCGCCCTCGTCTTCGGCGACGTTCTTCGCCGTGAACGGGATCCCTCGAGACGAAAGAAACTCTTTCGCCGCGTGACAGGACTGTCAGGTCGAGGACCAGTAGACCGTGACCGTGCGATCCGTCATCGTCATCCTTGTCTGGTGAGAAGACCGCCGAACACGTGGCGGCCGAGCTTGAAGCTTTCCGCAACGGTCGTCCCGGCGCCTCGACCGATTGATTGAGATCCCGCCATGCCCCGAGGTCTCCTTCCGACCGGAAGAAGTCGATCGTCGTCCAGAGCGTGTCCATTCCCCGGCATCGTTCCTCGCTCCGTTTCCGATCCACAGCACGATGCCGCAGCGCGCGGCCCGGGGCCCGCGGGGGTTCTCGCGAACCGCACCGGAGTGATGACAACGGGAGCACGTCTCGACCGGCTGCCCGGCCATCGGGGCGATCCCCAGCGCGTCGATCGCGCAGCCGACGTGGCGCTCGCGCCCGTCCCGTGACCGGACGACGAACGGCGTCGGCGAGGCCGAAACGGGGTACGCGAGGTCCGGGTGGCCGTCGGGGTCCCCCCGCGCGGCTCGCCGGGCCCTTCCTCTCCCCTCGACGTCGAGCGCGACGAGCTCTTCCGCCATCAGGGACACGAGGGTCGCCCATCCATGGCCCTCCTCGCCCGTCGGGAGCACGATAAACTCTGTAGTAACTCCAGACTCAAGGGCGTTCGTTCGCAAGGGGGACGCATGGACGGCACAGCTCGGCTCGCGATCGGCAAGCTGGCCAAGCACACCGGCACGAACGTCGAGACGATCCGCTACTACGAGCGCATGGGCCTCTGGGCCACGCCTCCGCGGAGCGAAGGCGGCTACCGTCTCTACGGGACGGAGCACCTGAAGCGACTGAACTTCATCCGTCGCGCTCGGCTGCTCGGATTCTCGATCGGTGAGGTCCGGACGCTGCTTCGTCTCGCGGACGAACGGAAACGTCCGTGCCCGGAGGTGCGCGCCGTCGCCGAGGCGCACCTGGCCGACGTGCAAAGCAAGATCGCCGATCTCAGGACGATGGAACGGGTCCTGAAGGAAACGGTCGCCAGGTGCGCTGAGGGCGCGGGATCGCACTGCCCGCTCATCGACGCACTGTACCGGGACGGGGCTCCCGGTCGTCATCCGTCCCGCGTCGAGCAGCCGAGGCGCCGGCGTGCGCTCACCGGGAGTCGCTCTCCCTCCTGACGTCGCGCCCGCCCGTTCGCCGTCAACGAAGTGGACGTCTGCGTTCGGCGAGATCGTCGATGAAGCGGGAGAGATCTTCGCGCCGACGTGGAAAGCGCTCACGCTTGCGCAGCGCCGGGCTGCCGCCGCGCTCGCGGAAGCTCGGGGCATGGGTCTCGTCGGTCATCGAGGGCCGACGACCGCTCGTGCGCGCCATCGCATCGTCGATCCTCGCCGCGTGCGTGCGGCGCCCGCGTCCGAGGGACTCGACGGTCTCCGATGCTGGCGCCACGACCGCGGCTCCGGAAGAGGCACCTCAGCCGAAGCGGTCTGGTCCCTCAGCCGAGCGGCCGATGTTCTGGTTCATATGGGAGAGGTTGGACGGGTCGTAGGTGGCCTTGACCTCCCGGAGTCGCCGGTAGTTGGAGCCGTACGCCGCGGTGACCTGATCGCCGGCGTCGTCGTGGTCGAGATAGTTCACGTAGCGGCTCGCACCCATGAACGGCGTCATGGCCGCGTAGCTGCTCCTCGCCCACGCGAGGCATCCGTCAGTACCGGCCTTGTCGGTCCATTGCGCCAGCACGAGGAAGTTGTAGCCCTCCGTGCGATGAGGGAACGCGGTCTCGTTGACGCCGACGCGGGTCACGGCCCCGTGGAGATGCTCGAGGGCAAGCTCGCTCAATGATGCCGGGCACGCCGTGAAGCACTCGATCATCGTGTCGATCGCGCGGTCGCTCAGCTCCGGGAGCACGCCGGACTTCCAGTAGTTGAGCGCGCCCTTCGGATAGTCCCGCGTCCAGCATGGCGTTCAGCTGGCAGTACGTGATCGGCCCGACCTCGTCGAGCACAGGGGACCCGAGCCCCTTGATCGTCGTCGCTGTCGCCTCCCCGTCGCTCAGCGGTCCGCAATGACAGAACGCGATCGCCACCAGCTTGGTGCCCGACCCGTCGGGCGCGTGCACCAGGGCGGGGTAGGCGACCAGCTCGTCCGGCATGGAGGGGCCGAGATCGCGGCAGCGTCTCAGAACATCGCGCGCCGCCGAGAACGGGAACGCGATGAGGCCGCCGGTGACCCTCGGGCTGACGGCGTGGAGCCGGTATTCGAACGACGTCACCACGCCGAAGTTCGCCCCGGCGCCGCGCACGGCCCAGAACAGGGTCGCGGTGTTCGTGTTCGGACGCGGTCAGGACGCGGCCTTCGGCAGTCACGATCTCGACCGACGTGAGGTTGTCGAGTGCGACGCCGTGCTTGCCCATGAGGTACCCCATGCCGCGACTGTGCCGAAGAAAGATAGGCTCTACCGGGTTTCGTGTGGGTAGAGATCAAGGCCCCCGCAGTGGAAGAAGATTGCCGTCTTGAAGTTCTCGGCGTTGCGGAACCCGCGCGCCGTCTTCTTCACCCACT
>Ga0209172_10006532_pt1 | contig 12868 bp, 14 predicted proteins | sample LarsenN4metaG_FD_184113 | JGI IMG/M metagenome (GOLD analysis project Ga0209172, IMG submission 184113) | Hot spring sediment bacterial and archeal communities from British Columbia, Canada, to study Microbial Dark Matter (Phase II) - Larsen... ... | reverse complement strand
TAGCAATGCACCTTCTGCCCCGGCTCCGCCTCCCACCACCGTGCCTGTTGGAGTTGCTGCTGGGGTTGGAGGATGTTGACCAGACCCATTTCTTTATCCGCCCTGCGGCCCTGGCGCGGCTCGGTCGCTAAATCACTATACGCCGCCGACGCCGCCAAGTCAAAGACGCCCGCTGCGCCCTTCCCCTTCGCTATAATCCCCAGACCTTTCAACCTCGGGAGGTACCTATGCGGCATGGCCGGATCCTGCTCGTCCCACGCGGCCGGCGCGTACAGGCGACCGGCTGACTCCCTTCCCGGATTGACGCCCCACAGATATCCCAATTAGGATGGCGGCCGAAGCAGGCACCCCGGTCAGAGGTTCAGAATGAAAAGACTGCTCAAGGGGGCTCTCTGGACTGCCATTTCTCTCGCGGGTGCCGCTGCGCTGGGCGCCATCGCCCTCGAGCGCGATGAGTCCATCAATGCCACCTGGTTCATCGTCGCCGCAGTTTGCTGTTACCTGGTTGGCTACCGCTTCTACAGCGCCTTCATCGCCGCGCGCGTGATGGCGCTCGACGAAACCCGCGCCACGCCCGCCGAACGCCTGGATGACGGCCGAGACTTCGTTCCTACCAACAAATGGGTGGTAATGGGCCACCACTTTGCGGCTATTGCCGGCCCCGGCCCGCTCATCGGCCCTACTCTAGCTGCCCAATTCGGCTACCTTCCCGGGACGCTCTGGCTCATCGTTGGCGCTGCCTTAGGCGGCGCCGTCCAGGACTTCGTCGTACTGTTCGGTTCTATCCGCCGCAACGGCAAGTCGTTGGGCGAGATGGCCCGGGAAGAAGTCAGCAAGGTAAGTGGCATGGTGGCACTGTTCGCCGTGCTGGCCATCATGGTGATCCTGCTCGCGGCCGTCGCCCTAGTGGTGACCAACGCCTTGAAGACCAGCCCCTGGGGAACCTTCACCCTCGCCATGACCATCCCCATCGCCGTATTGATGGGTTGCTATCTGCGTTACTGGCGTCCGGGGCGCGTGCTGGAAGCCACCGCCCTCGGCGTGGCCCTAGTCATCGTCGCGGTCGTCGCCGGCGAATGGGTGGCGTCCTCGCCCTCCTGGGCCGCCGTCTTTACGCTCTCGGGTCCCGCGCTGGCTCTCGCCATCATTGCCTACGGCTATGCCGCCTCCGCCCTCCCGGTCTGGCTGTTGCTCGCCCCGCGCGACTACCTCAGCACCTTCGTCAAACTCGGCGCCACCTTCGCCCTGGCCGCCGGCATCCTCTGGGTGCGTCCCGTCGTCCACATGCCCGCGCTCACCCGCTTCACCGACGGCTCCGGCCCCATCTTCGCCGGAACCATCTTCCCCTTCTGCTTCATCACCGTCGCTTGCGGCGCCGTCTCTGGCTTCCATTCGCTCATCTCCTCCGGAACCACGCCGAAGATGATTACCCGGGAAACTCACGCGCGCATGATTGGCTACGGCTCCATGCTGCTCGAGTCATTCGTCGGCGTGATGGCGATGATTGCTGCCTGTGTCCTCCAGCCGGGCGTCTATTTCGCCATCAACAGCCCTGCGGGCATCGCCGGCACCACCGCGGCAGAGGCAGCCGCCACCATCAGCGGTTGGGGATTCCCGCTCGAAGCCGCCACGATGGACAAACTGGCTCAACTCGTCGGCGAGCAGACGCTGCTCAACCGCACCGGCGGCGCCCCCTCGCTCGCTGTCGGCATGGCGCAGATCTTTTCCAACACCATCGGCGGCGACGCCCTGATGGGCATCTGGTATCACTTCGCCATCATGTTCGAAGCGCTGTTCATTCTGACCGTGCTGGACGCCGGGACGCGCGTCGGCCGCTTCATGCTCCAGGACTTGCTCGGGCACTTCTGGAAGCCGTTCGGCCGCACCGGCTGGTATCCCAGCGTGCTCACCACCAGCGCCCTCATCGTGGCTGCCTGGGGCTACTTCCTCTACCAGGGCGTGCGCGACCCCCTCGGCGGCATCAATACCCTCTGGCCGCTCTTCGGCATCGCCAACCAGCTGCTCGCCACCGTTGCCCTCGCCGTCATGACCACCATCCTTATCAAGATGGGCCGCCTGCGCTTCGTCTGGGTAACCCTATTCCCCACGGCCTGGCTTGTGTCCGTCACTATGACCGCGAGCTGGCAGAAGATCTTCCACGCCGACCCTCGCATCGGCTTTCTCGCGCAAGCCAACGATCTGGCCACACAGCTCGCAGCCGGCCAGTTCCCAGCCGAGCGCGTGGCCGAATTCTCCCGGCTCATCTTCAACAACCGCCTCGACGCGGTTGTGACCGCCATCTTTGCCAGCTTGGTTCTGGTCGTGATTCTGACTGCGGCCTGGGAGTGGTACCGGATTCTCACCGGACGGAAGCAGACCGTGCTCTACGAAACGCCTTACGTGATGACACGGATGGCTGAAGCCGACTGACGAACAATGACAGAGGCAAGAATGACAAATGCGACCCACACCCTCGGCGGGAGAAGCCATGCAATGAGAAGCATCAGAAGTCTCGGAGCGATGTCATCTGTAATCTGTGATTTGTCATTCTCTTTCTGGAATTTCCTGCGGGAGGTGAGCGGCGAGGCCGCCTACGAACGCCGCCTGCGGCAGGCCCCCGGGAGTCGCGCGGATGCCAAGGCTATCTTCCTGCGCACGCTGGAAGAAAAATACTCGCGTCCATGCCGCTGCTGCTAGACGCGGGCTTCGGGTCGCATTCGTAGACGCGCTTGAGGGTGGGCGCGTCGCGGTCTTTTTCCTCCATCTCCCGCACCACTTGCTCCAGTCGGCGCTGGGCGCGCTGGAAGTCGGAGGTGACGTCCACGGCCTCGGTTTGCTTGGGCAGCAACAGGATCTCCTCCTAGGTCGTCGCCATCCGCTCGTAAAAGAGGGGACGCGTCCGGAACCAGCTCAATCCGGTCACATAGCCTTTCTCACGCGCCATAGTGTCGAAGAAGCTCATGAAGCCGCGGGTGTTGCGCGCCGAACGACAGGAGGCTCCAGGCCAACAGTGTGCTGGTAACCCTTCTCATACCGCCTGGTCTAATTCGATGACAGGAAGGGCTTGTACTACTTGTTTGGGATGACAAACTGTTTTGCAACGGCGCGACCCTCTTCCGGGCGTTGCGCCCGTGGGAACACTGACCTAGAATGTCGGCGTTTGGTACCGCGGAACCCGTGGGGAAAAAGGAGACATCGATGAAGCGGCTAAAGTTTTTTCTGGCCATTCTGCTCGCCTTCACCCTCGCACTGCCCCTGAGCTGGGCCCAGGCGCCCAAGTCTTTTACCCTTCCATTCAAGGAATTCAAGCTCAAGAACGGACTGCGCGTGATTCTGTCCGAGGACCACTCCGCCCCGACCTACTCCATCTGCCTCACCTACAACGTCGGTTCCCGCGATGAGCGCCCCGGCCGCACCGGCTTCGCGCACCTGTTCGGCATATGATGTTCCAGGGCTCAGAAAACGTCGGCAAGGGCGAGCACTTCATCCTCATCGAGAATTACGGCGGCGCGATGAACGGCACCACCAACCCCGACCGGACGAACTACTTCCAGACCCTGCCCGCCAACCAGCTCGACCTCGGGCTGTTCCTGGAAGCTGACCGCATGCGCTCGCTCGTCATCAACCAGGCCAACCTCGACAACCAGCGCCACGCCGTCCAGGAAGAGCGTCGCCTGGGCGTGGATAACCAGCCCTACGGCCGAACCTTCGAAACCGTTCTGGACACCGCCTACGACAATTTCGCCTACAAACACTCCACCATCGGCTCCATGGAAGACCTGAACGCAGCCACGGTGGAAGACGTGGCCGATTTCTTCCGCATCTACTACGCCCCGAACAACGCCGTCCTCACCCTGGTCGGCGACTTCAAAACGGAAGAAGCCCTCGCCCGGATCAAGCACTACTTTGAAGGCATTCCCTCCCAGCCGGCGCCGCCCGAGCCCGACATGACCGAGCCCGAACAGAAAGCGGAGCGGCGCAAGACCATCGAGGACGCCTTCGCCCGCACTCCGCGCCTCGACATCATCTACAAGATTCCACGGGCGAACACGCCCGACTGGTACGCTCTGAATGTAATGGGCTCGATTCTCGCCGCCGGTCAGTCCTCTCGCCTCTACCAGACGCTCGTCAAGGAGAAGGAAGTCGCGGTGAACATCTTTGGAGGCGCCCAGGAACGCCGCGGCCCTTCACTGGGCAACCTTGTTATCCTGGCCCGACCCGGGAAAGACCTCGCCGAAATCGAGAAGCTTGTCTACGAGGAGATCGAGCGCATCAAGAACGAGCCGGTGGCGGACTGGGAGCTGGACAAAGTGCGAATGCAATTCCGCCGCCAGCGCGCCCAGCAACTGCAAAGCAGCTTGTTCCGCTCCATCCTCCTCGGCCTCTACGCCGTCTACTTCAACGAGCCCGGCCTCATCACTACCTTCGAGGACAAGATCAGCCGCGTGACGAAGGAAGACATTCAGCGCGTCGCCCGCACCTACCTGAAGGAGACGAATCGCACCGTTGTCATCACCGTGCCTAAGCCCCAGGCCGCCGCGGGCGCGCCGGGAAACTGAAAAAGGAGAAACACCGATGAAACCCAGGCAATCCTTTTTGCGCACACTCTGGCTTCCACTTCCACTTCTCATCGCAACGGTCTTGCTGCTGCCGGTTCTTGCCCGTGCGCAAGCACCGCCAGCGGAAACCAAAGCCGTCCCGCGCAGCAAAGTCGAGCGCAAGAATCGCGCCCCGGTCTCGAAGGAAATCCTTCAGGTCAAACTCCCCAGGCCGGTGGAAGCCACGCTAAGAAACGGCCTCACCGTGCTCGTCCTCGAAGATCACCGGTTCCCAACCGTAGTTGTGCAGCTCTATCTCAACGGGGCCGGACCCCTCCACGAACCGGCCGAGATGCCCGGCTTGGCTAACATCACCGCCCAGATGCTGCGCGAAGGAACCAAGACCCGTACGAGCAGGCAAATCGCAGAGGAGGTTGATCAACTCGGCGCCACCCTCAACGCCTTCTCCGGCTTCGGCTCGATTGCCGCCGTCATCAACGCCAGCGGCCTCAGCGACAACTTCGACAAATGGTTCGCCCTGCTGACTGATCTCCTCCTCAATCCCTCCTTTCCTCCCGAGGAGCTGGCCAAGCTGAAGCAGCGCTTACTGGTGCAGTTGCGGCAGCAGCGCGCTCAGCCGTTCTTTCTCGCCAACGAGCGCTTCAGCCGTGCCGTCTACGGCTCCCATCCGGCGGCGACCGTGTCCGCCACGCCGGCCTCCCTCGGCGCGGTTACACCGGAACTGCTTGCGCAGTGGCACCGGGAACGCTATGTGCCCCACAATGCCATCCTCGGCATCGCCGGTGATATCCGCGCCAGCGAACTCGTCCCCAAACTCGAGCAATGGCTGGCCGCCTGGCAGAAGACAGATGTGAAGGAAGTATTGCCGCCCCATCCCAAGCCGGCCGATGCGAAGAAAATCTACCTCGTGGACCGGCCCAACTCCGTGCAGACCACCATTGCGCTCGGCAACATTGCCATTGACCGCCGTCACCCGGACTACATTCCCATGGTTGTCATGAACCGCGTCGTCGGCGACGGCCCGGCGGCGCGCCTCTTCCTCAACTTGCGCGAAGAGAAAGGCTACACCTATGGCGTCTACAGCAACTTCACCGCCCTCAAATATCCCGGCCCCTGGCGGGCGGGCGGCGACGTCCGCACGGAAGTCACCGACGGCGCCCTGACCGAGTTCTTCAATGAAATCCGCCGCATCCGGGAGGAGAAAGTCCCAGAGGCGGAACTCGACGACGCCAAGCGCTCGGTCGTGGCGGGCTTTGCGCTTTCGCTCGAACAGCCGACCGAACTGCTCAACTACGCCATCACGCGCAAGCTCTACGGCTTCCCCGCCGACTATTGGGATACCTACCCGGCCAAGATCATGGCCGTGACCGCTGAGGAGGTGCAACGCGTGGCGCGCACCTACATCAGCCCGGAGAATATTCAGATCGTGGCGGTCGGCGATGCCAGCAAGATCAAGCCGGTGCTGGAGAAGTACGGCCCCGTCGAGGTCTTTGACACCGAAGGCAAGCCGGTCACGCAAGCGTCAGGTGCCAATGCCTCCGTCCCGTAAGGAACCCCCGGGCGCGGCTGCTCACCTAACGAGATTTGCTGGAAGATTTCCAGCGAAGTGCGGATGAGCTTCGCTCTACTTACGATGTGGGCTCGCTCGCCTCGAGTTCGCGAATAATCGGTCCCACGAAACGCAGGGGAAAAGACACGTACACACTCTGGTCAGACTCTTCCACTTCCACCACCAGCTTGCCACCGCGTTTCTCGACGCTCACGCGCCCGTCGGCGCCTTCCACCAGCACCAACGGCCCGTCCGGGCAGTGCCGCAGCTCTTCCGCCGCAATCCGAATCCCTGCCAGCAACCGCCGGACATCCTTTGCCACCCGCGCTAGTTCTGCGTCCGGTACCAGCTTCAAACCGAGAGGAAACAGTACGGCGGGCAGATAGAGGCGCAGGTTTGTGCCCGGGTTTTTCTCTTCCACACGCACGTGCGCAGCACCCGGCGCGTAGAGCAGCAAGACCAGCACGCCCAGCGCCGCCAGTCCGATTACAAGCGCACGACCCGCCCTCCTCCAGCGCGACTCCATTCCGACCCTCTATTCGCTCGTATTCCGCGAATCCACCCAGACGCGGACATTGGTTTTCTTGTCCTGCACGGTCACTAGGACACCGTCGCCGTGCTGGCTGAGCGCCCGGACGGCGGCCAGCAGATCCAGCTCGTCCGCCGCGCCCGACAGCAGCGCCTCGACCACCGCGAACGGGATGCGCACGTTGACCTTGTCCTCCGAGCCTGTGCGTTCGTCCACGGTAGCCACGAGATACCCGCCTTGTTTGGCGACACGAACGGTTTCGTCTGCCGACTCGACCGTGACGAACTCCGCGTCACCCACCGTGCGCAAGGCTTCGAGAATCGCCCGCACGTCCACGTCGAGTCGCTCGTCGCCCAGAATGATTTTCCCTTCCCGCAGCTTCAGCTTGCCGCCGCGCACGTTGTCAAAACTGATGGCCGGCAGCACCTTCTCCGCCACCGCCAGCGGGATGTTGACGCGCACCGTTTCCGCCCTCTCCCCCATCTCCTCCACTTTCACGTGCAGCCAGCGCGTGGTCGTCTGTGCCGAGGCCACCGTCCCCGCCAGCAGCACCATCGCCAGGACCAATGGAACTTTTTTCATCTCTGCATGCCTCCTCTGCCGGATGCTCACTGGAAGGAACGTAGGGAAGAGGGAAAAAGTTCCAGGAAGAAATCAGTGGCCGGCAGCCAGACCGTCTTTGCGGGGGTCGGAGCCGGCCACCCAGCCTCGCTCCAACCGCCGTACGGCCTGGGCTCCGCCGAAGCTCACGCGGGACTCGTCGGCCATCTCGTGCCCCTTGGCTCGCAACGCCGCTCGCACCTCATCGCTGACAGGAGATTCGAGCGCCACACGGCGGCCGGCCAGATGCCGGAAACGCGGGGCATCAATGGCTTGCTGGATGTCCATCCCAAACACGAGCAGGTTCAGCAGCACCTGCACGTGGCCCTGCGGCTGCATCGAACCGCCCATGACGCCGAAACTCAGCCAAGGTTCTTCGCCCGCTGGCGTAGGCCGCGTCACAAACGCCGGAATGATGGTGTGGAAGGGACGCTTCCCCGGGGCCACGGTGTTGGGATGATCCGGCTCGAGTGTAAAGCCGGCACCGCGGTTCTGGAGCGCAAAACCGGTTCCCGGGACCACCACCCCCGAGCCGAAGGTATCGAATAGGCTGTTGATGAAGGAGACCATGTTCCCCTGAGCATCGGCGACACTCAGGTAAATGGTTTCGCTGGCGGTCACGGCCGGGCCGGGTTCCGAGTGGTCAGCGGCGCGCTCGGCGTCGAGCTGCGAGCGCCGCTGCCGAATGAAGTCATCAGCCAGCAACCGTTCTGGCGACACCCGCATGTGGGCCGGATCCGCCACGTAGCGCGCCAGGTCAGCAAACGCCAGCTTCTTGGCCTCAATCAGATGATGGAGGTAGGCCGCGGAGTTATGCCCCATCGCGCTGAGGTCGAACGGCTCGAGAATGCGAAGCATTTCCAGGGCGGCAATTCCCTGCCCGTTCGGCGGCAGTTCCCACACGCGGTAGCCGCGAAAGGCAACCGAAATCGGCTCCACCCAATCGGCGCGGTGGTTCCTCAGGTCATCGAGCGTCAGGAAGCCGCCGCGCTGCGCCAGATGCTCCACGATGCGCCGACCCAGCTCGCCGCCGTAGAGCACACCCGGTCCCTTCTCGGCAATCAGGCGCAGCGTGCGAGCAAAGTCTGGGTTGCGAAACCATTCGCCGACGCGTGGCGCTTTCTGCCCGTCGAGCAAGTAGGTCGCCCGCGCATCGGGGTCGCGCCGCAGCCGCTCTTCCTCGGCCGCCCATTGCTGCGCAATGATGGGCGAGACGGGAAAGCCATCTTCAGCCAGCTTGATGGCCGGCACCAGCGCCTGCGCCAGCCCAATGCTGCCGTAGCGCTCCAGCAGCGCCGCCCAGCCCGCCAGTGCACCCGGTACCGTGACCGACTCAGGGCCTTCCTCCGGCACCTGCCTGTGCCCGCGCCGCAGTAGTTCTTCGCGCGTCATCCGCGCACCCGCCCGGCCGCTCGAATTCAATCCTACCAGGCGTTTCTCCCCTGCCACCCAGACCAGGGCAAACATATCGCCGCCCATGCCGGTCATGTGGGGCTCGACCACATTGAGCACCGCCGCCGCTGTCACCGCTGCTTCCATCGCGTTCCCGCCGCGCTCGAGTACCGCCAGCCCGGCCGCGGTTGCCAGCGGCTGGCTGGTGGCAATCACTCCGCGCGGCGCATAGACAGCAGAGCGGCCCGCCAGTGTGGTGGGTCGTTCGTGGGGATGTGCAGTTGAGATCATCAGGAGAGCAAGCGCAAGCGAACCAGCCGCTACCAACCACTGCCAGCCTGGCATCCTCACAGCCACTCCCTATGCCACAAGCCTTGCTTTTCCGTCAAATTGAGATTCAGCCCCGAGCAACGTTCCGCCGGCTTCAGTTGCCCAGGTAGCGCTGCTCAAACTCGGCGGCCCAGCGCAGGAACGAGCGCAGACGTGCCCGGTGCCGCCACAACAGACGGAAAAAACCCCTGGCCGAATCGGTACCCGCGGCATCGCCTCCGAAAAAAGTTTCCAGCCGCCAGGCGAGATACGGGCTGCGCCAGGGACGCAGCCGGTAGCCGCGGCTGATACGCCAGTAGTAACGGAGAGAGTAAAGCATCGGGCGGCAGACCCGCCGAGGCGGGCAGGCGAATGATAAACTAGGCGCGATGGCGACGCGAGAGGAGCATTTCTACCAGGCGCTCGAGCACTTCGCCAGCGGCCAGCTCGACGCCGCCATCGCCGCCTACCGCCAGGCGCTCGCACTCGATCCCTCCTACACCGATGCACTGCACGGCTTGGCCGAGGCGCTCGCCCAGAAGGGGAAGGTGGACGAGGCTATCGGCGTCGCCCACCGCATCACCGAGATTGATCCCGACGACGTGCTCGCCCGCACGAGTCTCTCTCGCCTCTACCTGCGGAAGGGAATGAAGAAGGAAGCCGAGGAGGAGGCCGCGAAGGCCCGCGTCCTCGGCTGGAAACAACAGCTCCGGCAGCAGAAACAACAGGACGACAGCTAGCGCGAGTCTACCAGTCGCGGCGGCGCCCGCCTCCACGCCCGCCGCCGTGCCCACCGCGTCCGCGGCCCCCACCCCCACCGCGAAAGCCACCGCCCTCGCGCGGCGCACGCGCCTCATTGACAACGAGGCTGCGTCCCATAAAGTCCTTCCCGTTCAGCGACTGGATGGCGCGCTCAGCCTCCTCGTCATTGCTGATCTCGACGAAGGCAAAACCCCGCGACTCGCCCGAGTAGCGATCGCGCACCAGGTTGAGGCTTTCAACCTGAATGCCAGTCTGGGCAAACCAATCCCGCAGGTCGCCTTCCGTGGCCCCGTACGGCACATTCCCCACAAACAGCTTCTTCACAATGCACTCCTTTTCCCGGCAGCCTGAGGGCCCCGGAAACAATCGGGCTGAAGAGACAGGCTTGCGCGCACGGCTAGTCAGAACCCAGGGGCTATGCCGGCCACTCTCTGGCGCTTCAGCAACCCACCGCCATCATCGCGCTTTTGTCCGCCAGTGTCAAAGGGATTGCACCTGTGCGCTCCCGCGAATCCCTTCGCCCCGGCTCTCCTTACTTCCTCCAGGATCAGCTCTTCCACTTTCCCCCAGACTTCCGGGTCGTATTCCATCTTCGTGTGCGCGATGCGGAAGATTTTCTTCAGCCACGACACCTGCGAGATATCGATCTTCTTATTCCGATAGGAATAGCGCAAGTTGCCGAGGATGGCGGTCTGGCTCGGATCCGCGGCGCGAATGGCGGGCTCGCCGCGAATCAGCCAGCCATCCGCCTGAAAGAGGTTGGCGGCCCGGCGCACGTTGGAGGGAATGACGGCGTCCCCTCGCCCGACACTGTCAATTTGCACGGTCAAAAGAACAGGCAGACCCAGCTCGTGCAGCTCCTGCGCCAACTTCACCACCGCCGCCCCGCCGAAACTCTGCCCGTACAAGATGAGCTGCACCCTGGCTCGCTCCTCCGCATCCAGCGTGCCGTCCTGGTTGGTGTCAACGGCATTCCGGATCAGGTCGAGCGCCAGGCGGCGCTTCCCGTTCTCCACCGTCTCGACATGCACGCCCGGGAGGCTCATCGCCCGCACTTTCAGCGCCAGGCGTCGCACCGCCGTGGGGTTGTTCCAGCGCTCCCGCCCGCCCTGAATGCCGACAATCAAGACCTCGCCCGCGGGCAACGGCGTCGGTGCGGTGAAGTCGCTCAACCGCTGGGCTCGGGCGGTCGCTGGCAGCAGAATCCAGATGCAGGCAAAGAATCTGAGCGAGGCGCGAACAAAGGGCGGACTAGGCATCGGCGTCAGCCGGCCGCTTGGCGCGCGATATTCTGGAAGAATTGATTGATGACCATCCGCGCTGCACCTTCGAGCAAGCGTTGACCCACAGAAGCGATCAGTCCACCAATCTGAAGCTCTCCCTGATACCGTATCAGCGTCTCTCCCTCCTGCCTGGTCAGCACCAGCGTTCCCTCTCCCTGCACGAATCCCCAGGGGCCGCGGCTCTGGAGTGCCAAACGCAAGTTCTGTTCGGGAACCATCTCGCTGAGTCGAACCGTACCGGTGTAGCTGCCGCTGAGGGCACCGATGCCCAGCTTCATCGTCACGCGGTAGCTGCCCTCTCCCTCTGGCTCCAGCTTCTCACAGCCGGGCAGGCTCCGGGCGAGCAAATCAACGTCGGTGAGATGAACCCAAACGCGCTCGGACGGCGCAGGAATGCTGACCTCCCCTCGAAGATTCACTGCAAAGAGACCCCGGCCCGCTTCCTGTCAGAGTTTCTGCGCCCGCGCCACTGCCTCGCTGAGCGCCCGCCGCGTGTACACCTGCGCCATGGCCGCGCGGTAGGTGCCCGACGCATGCAGGTCAGAAAGCGGCTGGATGCCTTCGGCTGCGTGGGCGGCCGCACGGGCAATCACGCTGGCATCGAGCTTCTTTCCCTTCAGCTCTTTCTCCACGCGGCTCGCGCGATAAGCTTTCCCGCTCACGCCCGTGATGCCCACGCGCGCCTCCCGGCAGTTTCCGCTGGTGTCAAGCGAAACCTGCGCCGCCACGCCCACGATCGCAAAGCCGGAAGCCGGTTGGTGGAGTTTCTTGTAGGCGCTGCCCGAACCTGTCGGATCGGGCTCGAAGCGAATCTCCGCCAGGATTTCTTCCGGGCGCAGCGCAGTCGTCAGCATGTCCACGAAGAAAGAACGGGCCGAGACGGTGCGCTCGCCGTTGCGGCTGACGACTTTGAACTCGGCGTCGAGCGCGAGGAGTGCGGCGGGATAGTCGGCGGCGGGATCGGCATGGGCGGCCGAGCCGCCGAGTGTGCCCCGGTTGCGTACCTGGACGTCGCCGATCTCGGCCGCCGTTTCTGCCAGCAACGGTGCGCGCTTGTGCAACAACCCCGATGACTCAATGGCGCTGTGCGTGGTCATTGCGCCGATGCAGATTTTGTCGCCTTCCTCGCGGATGTAGCTCAGGTCGCGAATGCGACCCAGGTCAATGAGGGTGCGCGGCGCCGCCAGCCGCAGCTTCATCAGCGGGAGCAGGCTGTGGCCGCCCGCCAGCAGCTTCGCCTCGCCCCCGTGCCGCTCCAGCAGCGACAGCGCCTCCTCCAGCGTCTTCGGTGCCACGTACTCAAATGAGCTGGGAATCATGCCTTCCTCCCCTGCACCACCGCCCAGATTTTTTCGCGCTTCAGTGGCATGTCAATGTGGCGGACACCGAGCGGCCGGAGCGCATCCAGCACGGCATTCACGATGGCGGGCGTCGCGCCGATGGTGCCGGCTTCGCCCACGCCCTTGACACCCATCGGATTCACGGGTGAGGGCGTTTCCGTTCGCGCGGTCTCCAACCACGGCACGTCCCACGCCTTTGGAATCGCATAGTCCATCAGTTCGCCGGTCACGAGCTGGCCGTTCGCATCATAGACAGCCTCCTCGAGCAGCGCCTGGCCGAGCGATTGCACAATCCCGCCCTGCACTTGCCCGTCCACCAGCAGCGGATTGACGACCCGCCCGCAGTCGTCCACCGCCACGTAGCGGCGAAACTTGACTTCACCCGTCTCCGGATCCAGTTCCACCACGCAGGCGTGGGCGCCGAAGGGGAAGGTATAGTTGGGCGGCTCGAAGATGCTGGTCGCATCCAGCCCCGGCTCGAAGTCTTTCGGCAGGGTCTTGGCGACGTAGGCAGCGAGCACGACTTCGTTGTAGGTCTTCGACTT
>Ga0209172_10006531_pt1 | contig 12869 bp, 8 predicted proteins | sample LarsenN4metaG_FD_184113 | JGI IMG/M metagenome (GOLD analysis project Ga0209172, IMG submission 184113) | Hot spring sediment bacterial and archeal communities from British Columbia, Canada, to study Microbial Dark Matter (Phase II) - Larsen... ... | reverse complement strand
GATTTGGAACAACCGGGCGAGCCCTCCAGAGTCTTGTCCCTGGCGGATTCCAGGCGTGTGACCCCGAAGTAGAAGGAAAATGTTGACTTCTCTCCCCGCGCTCCTTAGAGTATGGAATATAGCGTTTCACGACCCGGCGGCGACCGGGGACAGCGCGCGCAATGGAGTTCAGCCGGGTGACGATCAAAGATGTGGCAAAACGGGCCGGCGTGGCAATCGGGACAGTCTCCCGCGTCATCAATGACCGGCCGGGGGTGGATGCGGACCTTCGCGCTCGCGTCGAGCAAGCCATTCGCGAGTTGAATTACCGGCCCAACGCCCGCGCCCGCAGCTTCGTTCAGAACGCCACGCCCATCATCTCCTTCATTCAGAGCAATCGAAAACTGGTTTACCCCTTTCACACCGACGTCCTGCAGAATGTGGAGGAAGCCTGCGCGGAGGAGGGTTACTTCGTTCTCTTTACGCGCTACAACTACTCCCCCGAGACGAGGCCCTCGGAGCTGCTGCTTCCCAATGTGCTGAAGAGTCACGGCGTGGCCGATTGCCTGATTCTGGCGGGCATGAATTATGAGAACTTCCTGGAAGCCGTGGAGAACCTGGGCGTCCCCTATGTATTGTTGAAAAACACATACACGGGCCAGAAACCTCGTCCTGCGGTGGACCAGGTGGGATGGGACGACCACGCCGGGTCCTACGAGGCCACCAAGTACCTGATCGATCTGGGGCACCGCGATATTTGGTACATCGGCGATACCTCCTTGCCCTGGTACCGGGCGCGCTTCGAGGGTTACCGGCAGGCCATGCGCGATCACAAGCTGGAGCCGCGGGGGCAAACCATCGGCCTTTCCGACAACCTTTATGCCAACGGCTACGCCTGCATGGAAATGATCCTTGAGCGCGGCTACCCCGTGACCGCGGTTTTCGCCGGCTATGACGACATCGCTTACGGCGCTTGCGACGCCTTGACAAAACATGGCCTCGGCACGCCGCGCGATGTGAGCGTGATCGGCTATCACGACGAGGACCATTCGCAGTACAAGGTCCCGCCCTTGACCACCGTGCGCGTGGACAAGCTCGCGCTGGGCCGCCAGTTGGCGCGCATGGCCATCGAAAAATTGCGTGCACCGGGCAAACGCATACCGGAAGTTATTCTCCCCGTGACCCTGATTCGGCGGGGTACGACGCGGCCGGTGGCACAAGAGCTTGAAGTCTCAGAAGCGGCCTCTTGAAGTCTGCTTCTCTGGCCGCCAAAGCCCCCGAGACATGCCTCGTGGCCAGCCGGCACACACTGTAAGGATCTCTGAAAAAGGGCTTGACTTTCGATTTTGGTTGTCCTAGGCTGCGCTCTATGAAACGTTTCATCAGACGTCGATAGCGCCGCGCAGGCCCCGGTGTGACCAGCATCCACCGGTACGGCCCGACGGCCGCACGAGTCGAAACATTGGCCGGGAGTTGGGTTGATCAGTGAAGGAGGAAATTCCGATGGCGGTGCGAAGGGCAATTGCCGTCCCCCTTTTGATCTTAGCTTTGAGTTCCTATTTGCCGGCCGCCTTGGATCGCGGAGCGATCCGAGGCACGGTCACCGACCCGCAAGGGGCGGTCGTGCCCGGGGCGAAGGTTGACGTCCGCAACGTGGAGACGGGTGTGGTCTCGCACCTCATTACCAACCGTGCCGGATTTTATCTGGCGAGCGAGCTGGTGCCGGGCAAGTACGCCGTGCGCCTGGAAGCGCCGGGCTTCAGCACGCTCGAGATCAAAGACATTTTGGTGGGCGCCGGGACGACCGTCACGCAGGACGCCGAACTCAAGGTCGGCGCAACCACCCAAACTCTGGAAGTCAGCGCGCGTGCCCAATTGGTGGAAACCACTTCTTCCAACTTCAGCACGAGTGTCACCCGGCGTTATATGGAGAACCTGCCCCTCCAGGGGCGCGACATCCAGACGCTGGTTCAACTTTTCCCGGGCGTGGTCCAATCGAGCGGACCCTCGGGAGCGGTGTTTGGCTCCAACAGCCAGTTTGGAGGCTTCCCGGATCCCTTGCACCTGGTGGGATCGAGCGTCAGCTCCAATGGCGGACAGGCGGGAGCCAATGCGTGGTTTCTGGAAGGAGCACTGAACGCGACGGTAGGCGCGGAAGCAGCCACCGTAAATCCCTCACCGGATGCCGTGGCGGAGTTCAACCTGGTTCAGAACGGGCTCGCGGCCGAATATGGTCGCACCAGCGGCATGGTGGTTAACGTCGTCCTGAAATCCGGGACGAACGATTTTCACGGCTCCCTGCACGCTCTGAACCGCAACTCGGTCTTCAGCGCGACGAATCCTTTTGCCCGGCGCGACACGAACGGTGAGCCTTTCCTGCAACCCTGGGTGAACTGGAACAACTTCGGCGGAACGGTGGGGGGGCCGGTGGTTAAGAACCGAACCTTCTTCTTCGTCTCCGAGGAAATCTCACTCCTCCACCAGCGGCAGAACAGAATCCTGACAGTCCCCTTGCCTAGCCAGCGCAACGGGGACTTCCGCGGTGATCCCCGCTTCGCGGACGTGTGCGATCCCGCCAACGGCGTGACCAACTGCATCTACGATCCCATGAGGACGGTCTGGAACGACACCAAAGGCTGGTGGGACCGCGATCCATTCATCAATCCGGTCATCCCCGCAGACCGGATCGATCCCCTGGCCAAGTTCTATCTCGATTCCATCCCCAATCCCAACTTTGAAGACCCGCTCTCGCCCTGCGGAATTTACTGCAACAACTACCTGGGAGCAGTGGGAAGCAGCATGACCACGCACAATTTTTCGGTGAAGATCGATGACCATCTCAGCGATAAACACCGGTTATTTGCGACGTGGCTCTTCAATCCCAGCTACTACAAGAACTATCGTTACCCCTGGAATGGCCCCACCGCGCAGACGAATACGGGGATCGCGGGCGCCAATCCGTACGACACGCGGAACCAGTTGGCCATCGTAGGCCTGACCTCCACGTTCACGCCGACACTGGTCAACGAGTTCCGCGTTTCCTTTGGCCGGCAAAACCTCCTGGCCAAACCCAACCTGGAGAGCGTGACGCAGAATAGCGTGGTTGAGCAACGAGTAAGGGGGTTAAACTTCTGGCTTTTCTCGCCGGGTCAGGAAGTGCCCACCATTTCCTTCTTTAACGTCACTTCCAGTTCGGCCCGGTCGCCTACCAGAACTCCAGCCTCGGCCAGCAGGCCTACACCCTCAGCGAGAGTTTAACCAAGATTTGGGGAAGGCACACGATCAAAGGGGGTTTCTCATTTCGCCGGAACAACCTGTGGGGCAGCTCGCCCGCGGGCTACAATATCGGGTTCCACGGTTACCTCAGCAATAATCCCGATACCTGGGCGGGCGGAAGCGGCCTGGCGGAATTCCTCCTGGGTGTTGTGGGGCAGGGAGGAGGCAGCTCCGCCGTTCAATACTCACCCTGGCAGACGAACGACGACTATGCGGCGTACTTTCAGGATGACTTCCGGGTGAGCAAGAATCTCACCCTGAGCATCGGCCTGCGCTATGACGTCTACGGCTGGATCCGTGAGCGCCATGACATGCTGGCCAATTTCGATCTGGAGAGCATGAATCCTGAGGTCAACTACAAAGGGCGCATCGTCTACATGGGGACTCCCGACCATCCTGGCCGCAACGTCTTTCCGGCCAACAAGAACAGCTTTGGTCCGAGGTTCGGATTTGCCTGGTCGCCCGCTGGCAGCACCCGGACGGTCATCCGCGGCGGCTACGGCATGATTTACAGCAACAGTCTCTCCGCGGCCTTCGGCCAGGGGAACGGGGCCTTCAGCACCCTGGGCTCATGGGTCGCCGTGAGTACCCCGGTCACCGACTATACCTTCCAGACGGTTTCATGGGTCTTGAGTGAGGGGGCGCCCTCCCTCCCCTTCCCGGACCTGACCGCCAATCGGAGGAATAACTATCAATTTGTGGGCAGCCAATCCAATGTCTTCGGCTTCCTGAAATCCGATCACGACCCCTACGTCCAACAGTGGAGTCTGTTTGTCCAGCGCGAGCTCCCCGGGAACATCCTGGTCAGCGCGGGATATGTGGGCAGCCATGGCTCCCATCTGCTTGGCGACGAAATCCGAAATATCAACGAGGTATCCAAAAGCGATATGCAGCGGGTCCGCTACGACATCGACCTCTACACTTACACCGTTGACCCGTCCCTGGATGGCATCTACGACTGCGGCCGGTGGTACGACCCCAACCTCGTGCAGTGCTCGGGGTGGTACGCGCTGGCCCCCTATCCCCACTGGTGGTCCGTGCAGCCCTTGTTGTCACCTGACGGTTTCAACAAGTACCACGCCGGGCAGTTGCGCGTGGAAAAGCGCTACTCGCACGGTTTGAACTTCATCGCGGCCTATACCTATTCGAAGAACATTGTCAGCGCCGGTCTGGGGGCGCTGGCGGCGAACACTTTTGGCCCCATTACACAGAGCAACCGGGGAGTAGGCCGCATCTCGTGGATTCCGGGAGCGGCGGGGGGCGGCGTGGCGGACGGTTCCCGGCATACCCGGGCGGAGGATTTGAACGATCTCCGCCGTTACGATGCTCTGGCGCCGGACGACACCCCGCACATCTTCAACTTCGCTGCCACCTGGGAACTTCCCTTTGGCAAGGGGCGGCGCTTTGACAATGTCGGAAGGTGGGCCAACGCATTGTTCGGCGGATGGAAGCTGACGCAGAACTGGAACTTCCAGTCGGGCGTGCCCATGTTCTTCGACACCGTGCGGGCGTGCGACGGCGCCTACGGCTACTTGAGCTGCCGTCCAAACGTGGTGTCACCCCTTTCCGCGGGGCGATTCAAGAAGACAGACCAGGAAAAGCAGCAGCAGTGGTACGACCCGAACGCCCTCTGTGCGCCGTGGGGGTGTGATCAGACTCTAACTACGGCCCTCTGGAACGGCGTCTACGCGAATGGCACCCCGGTGGATTACAACAGCATCGACGAATACTGGCAACTGGGTAACGCTGGGCTGCGTCCGCCTTCCGGCCGCATCCCCGGATACTGGAACGCGGACCTGTCCCTCGGGAAGGATTTCACGATTTCGGAAACAAAGCGCTTCACCTTCCGCTGGGACGTCTACAACGCTTTCAACCACCAGAATCTCGGGGTCCCCGATAACCACTGGTGCCTGCCGCCGGGACCCAATGGGGAAACCGATTACGTTCGTGTCTTCGGTTGCTCGTTCGGTCAAATCACGAACGTCCAGACCGATCCTCGCGCCATGCAGTTCTCGCTGCGGTTTGAATGGTAGCGGCCGAGCGTGGGGGCTTGAGACTGGCTGGCAGGGTGCCGTAACGGCTAGGGGCGGGCTTGTCGGCCTGCCCGTAGCTTGGTGGGGACCCGGAGACGATTCCATCAATTCCTGAAGGAACATTCATGCGTGGGAGCATGAGGTTCGTCCATGGAGCCGCCTCGGCGATGGCCCTCCTGCTGGTTTTGTTTCATCCTTGCCGACGCGGTCGGGCGGACGCCGCAACAGCGCCGCCGGATGACCTTCCCTCCGTCGTCTTCCGCCCGGCTCCGCTCATTCAGATGCCCGGTGTCGGAATGCCGGAGGGCAGCCTTCCGTACAAAGCCGACTCCAACAGTCCGCTGCACTGGGATGGCGACGTTCTGTACCTGTTCAACAGTTATGGCCATCCGTGGCGAACTTCCGGGCCGGACCTCGAGCATCTGGGCAAACGCCTCTTTGTGGATCTCGGCTACCAGAATAACAAGATGAACCTCTGGATCGAGGCCACGTGGAAGGATGAAGACGGCACGCTTTACGGTGCCTATCATTACGAGCCGGTCACCATCTGCTTCTCGAATTCGTCGGCCCTGACCGCGCCGCGCATTGGCTGGATTCGCTCCATCAATAACGGCGCCACCTGGGATGACCTGGGCTTTATCATCTCCGCCGACCCATGCCGCATCAATTGCTTGAGCAAGAGCCCGTGGAATTCGGGCGGCACGGGCGACTTCGTTTTCTTTCTCGACGAGAAGAAAGAGTATTTCTACTTCTACGGGACCAGCTACGATCCCCATCTGGCCGAACAGGGGATCTTCGCCGCCCGCCTGAAGTATGCCGACCGCGACAGTCCGGCGGGCAAAGTGATGAAGTGGCACAACGGGGGCTGGAATGAGCCGGGAATCTGGGGCCACGTCACCCCCGTCTTCCCGGCCGAGCGCGATTATCACCGTCCGGAAGGCTCCATGTTCTGGGGCCCCACGATCCATTGGAATAGTTATCTGCGGATGTATGTCATGATTTTGAATCATGCCATCGATACGAAATTGACCGCGGACGGCATCTACATCAGCTACAACCGTGACATCGGCAATCCGACGGGTTGGAGCAGGCCGCAGATGATTCTCAATCGCGAGGCAATCCTGCAAGCGACGACGATGGGCAAAGTTGTGGACGAGATGCTTCTCGTCCCCCGCGGGGTCTATTACGGTGAGCTGCGGCCCGCGCCGGACGGGACCGTCCTCGCTGACACCGTATCGAGCGGCTGGTATCCCCAGGTCATCGGCACCGAAAAGGGAGAAACAGATAAACTCTGCGGACGCACGTGCCGTTTCTTCCTGTCCGGCATGTCACTGCTGGAGATCACTTTCCTGAAGCCGGGCGAGAAGCCATAGCGCGGGATCGAGGCCTGGCGCTGCTCGAGCACAGCGGCGAAGGAGTCATGCACAATCATTTGAGATTCGAGGCAGCCATCACGCTGCTACTGGTCGTGACCAGTACCTCGATCAGCGCGGATCGACGTGACGCCGCCCCGGCCGATAATCTCCCTGTCGTGGTGTTCAGCGATGCGCCGGAGATTCTGATAACCGGCGTGGACTGCAACAGCCCGGCCCATTGGGATGGTGACACGCTTTACGTGTTCAACTCCTACGGCCACCCCTATCAGAATTCGGGGCCAGATCTATTCAGCCTCACGAAGCGAATCCCCACGCGCCTGGGCGAGTTGAACGACAAGCTCTACATCTGGATCGAGGCCACGTGGAAGGACGAAGCAGACGGCGTCCTCTACGGCGCCTATCACTACGAACTCGATGCTGTCTGCTTCTCGAACAATCATCTTCCCACCATGCCCAAGATCGGCTGGCTGCGCTCGCAAGACAACGGGGCGACCTGGGAAGATCTGGGTTTCATTATCGAAGCGCGTCCCTGCGCTGTCCGTTGCGATACCGCGAGTCCATGGGATGTGGGCGGCACGGGCGACTTCGTCTTCTATCTGGACGAGAAGAAGGAATACTTCTACTTCTACGGAACCAGCTATGACCCCAGCCCCGAGGAGCAGGGCGTGTGGGCCGCGCGCATGCGCTACGCCGACCGTAAGAATCCCTCCGGCAAAGTCATGAAATGGTATAAGGGCGGATGGACGGAACCCGCGCTGTGGGGACACATCACGCCGGTCTTCCCGTCCTCCAGGGACTACCACCTTCCGGATGGTTCCATGTTCTGGGGGCCCGCCATCCACTGGAATACCTATCTCCACACTTACGTGATGTTCTTGAACCACGCCATCGATACCAAGCTGACGCAGGACGGGATCTACATCAGCTTCAATCCCGATGTGGGAAGCCCGGCGGGCTGGAGCCGGCCGAGGAAGGTATTGGACCGCGCGGAGATCCAGCGGACGCAATCGGGAGCCCCCCTGTCACGGACGAAGCTCGAAAACGGCTGGTATCCCGAAGTCATTGGTACGCAGAAAGACGAAACGGACAAGGTTCTGGGCCGCGAGGGTCGCTTCTTCATGGCCGGATTGTCTCGCAAGAAGGTCACCTTTCTCAAACCCGGGGAGAAGGTTCCGCAGTAGAAGCGTTGTCGACGCTTGCGGGCGCAAGTCCACGAGCGCACAATCGAGGCATGGCGACCCATCCCAAAGCGTTCAGACCCTTCACCTCCGTTCAATCCCCGCCAGGCCGGCGCGGCAGCCCCCATCTCGGCACTCGAAGCGACCTCGATGAGTAGATTGCCCAGCAAAGTTACGCGCCGGAAATTCTTTCGCCAAACGATCGGGAGTGGCATTGCCGCGTCTCTGGCCGCCCCGCTTTCCTCCCGCCCCGTGGCGACGGTTGGGACTGCTCATTCAGAGAGCAACGGGATCGTCATCCGCGCCGATAAGCCCGCCGGTCCGCCGCCGCTTGGGGCGCCCGTCGAGACTGCCGTGCCCTTCCCCCGAGGGCAGTTGAGTGGGCGCGGAGAGTGGACGGTCGTCGCCCCCAATGGCCAACCGGTCATCACGCAGGTGCGGCCGACCGCCCATTGGGATGATGGCAGCGTCCGCTGGCTTTCCGTCGTTTTCGAGGCTGAAGCCGGCCCGGGAAACTACGCCTTGAGGAAGGGGCCGCCTCCTGAGGCGGCCGATTTGGTGAGGTCCGACAACGAGACCCTGATTCTGGACAATGATGAACTTGTGCTGATGATCCCGCGCTGCGGCTCGCGCTGGATGGAGTCGTGGGCGGCCCGGGATGCCGCGGGTACGGCGCAGAATGTGGTGAGTGCAGCCCAGCTCGCGGACCTCCTACTCACGCGCCACGATGGCAAGCTGTTTCGCGCTTCGCTCGCCGGCGGTACGTTGCGCGTCGTCCTCGAGGAGCGGGGCCCGATGCGCGTCGCCGCCCGCCTGGAAGGCAAATGCCGCGCTGAGGATGGTGAAGCGCTCTTCGACTTCATCCTTCGCCTGGTGGTCTATCGCGGCCGACCGGAGGTAGCCGTCACTGTCACCTGGATAAACTGCACCGACAAGCCATCCGAACAGGTTCGTGATGTGCGATTGACCTTCCCATTCGAATTCGAGCCGAACCGCCTGGTGCTGGGTTGCGAGACCGGCGTCTATGACGGGCCGTACCTCAAGGACTGGCCCGTGTACATCCTCCAGGAGGATCACAACCAGTACTGGGCCAAGACGCGCAATCCCGACGGGCGAATTCAGAATCTCGCGAGCGGCGGCTGCAACGGCGAGCGCGCGCCCGGTTGGCTGTACGTCCAAAACGCGAGCCGGTGCCTGGGCCTGTGGGTCCCAAATTTCTGGCAGGAATATCCCAACGAAATTTCGCTCGAGCCCGGCAAGCTGAGCCTCGGGCTCTGGCCGGAGCGCGCCGTGCATCATTTGCTCAGCAAGCCGCTCTTGGCCGCGCATCCCGAGGGCCAGGGGCGGTACTCGATGACCCGCTATTGGCCCATCATGCCTCACCCTTATCAGGCTTTTGTTGATCCCCAAAACAAATGCCTGGACGTGCGTCAAGGTCTCGCCAAGACGCAAGAAGTCGTCGTCAGCCTGTGGGCGGGGCGCGGTGCAGGGCCGAGCTTCGAGCGCAAATGGTGGAGCCAGACACTGAAGCCGGTGCGCGGCCACCTCAACCCCAACTATGTCGCCTCCACCGGCGCGCTCGGACCGCTCGCGCCGCGAGAGACGGGAGGGTTCCGTCGCCTCGAGGAGCAATTCGAGGAAGCTTTCGGTTGGTTGAACCGCCACATAGACCAACGCAAATGCTACGGGAAATTCGATTACGGCGACTTCAAGTACTTCACCGCATCCACCACCTACCTGTGTCATCCCGGCACGAAGTGGGGCGAGATGGGGGAGATGGCGCGCGAGGGCTACTGGCACAACAACGAGCGCGACACGTTCCTGGGCTTGCTCCTTTACTATTACCGCACCGCCGATGGCACGGCCTGGGAGCGCAGCCGCATCGTGGCGCGCCATCTGCTCGATGTCGATATCCGCCACTATCCACACTGGGGCATGTGGACCCACAGTTACGGCCACTGCTACGTTGCTCTCGGCGAAGGGGGCGAACCCGACCATTCCTGGCTGCTCGGGTTGCTGGTCTGGGCGGGGGTAAGTGGCGATCCTCTAGCCTGGGACTGGGTCGCGCGCTGCGGCGAACGACTGGTGCGGCTGAAAATTGACTTTACCAGGGCCGACGCGCGAACCGCCGCCCTGTTTTTGCACATGATGTGCCAGTTCTATCGCTACACCGGGAAACAACAATATCTGGAGGCGGCGCAGCCCGCCGTCGCTGCATTCCTGGAATTCCAGAACACAAACGGAAGCTGGCCCGCCTATATGGGCGACATGGAGCGTTCACGCATCGAAGGATTCGTCGAGCATGCGGTCATGGCTCTGGCGGACTACTATGCGATTTGCCGGGAGAAGCCCGTGCGGCAAGCGTTGGATCGCGCCATTGCCTACCTCTTTGGGGATGGAAAGGACTTCAAGGTCGATGGTGAGACTCCGCTCGCGCTCTTCGGTCTGGCCGTCCTGGCGGAGGAGGCCCCGGAGAAGCGCTACGCGGAATTGGCCCGGAGCGCCTTGGAGAAACTCCGTCGCGCGCAGAACCGTTCGCCGGACCCGATCGGCCGGGGGGATATGATGGCGGAATGGGGCGTGAACAATCCGGAAACTGCCAAAGACACTGGACGGCCGGCGCAGTTTCTGGGACAAACTCGTCCGCTGACCCCAAGTGCCATCTTGGCCTACGGGCAGCCCGCGATGGCGGCCGTCAGTCGCCGGCTCCGGCCCGACCGGCAGTCGTAAGATGACAGGATTATTCCCCTTCAAACCCGGTGGGGATCCTGCGTCGGCCTGACGGGATCACGCATTCTCCGGATGACGGCTCCAGCAGAAGATCCGGTCAGGGCTTCAACCTGATATTTGCCAGGAACTCCTTCTTTCCGCGAATCCCCAGGTTGATGTGATAGAGCGGTCCGCCGAAGTTCCCGGTGTGGGGATCGTAGCCGGGGGGCATGACGGGCATGGGTTCGGATTTGCCCGCGGAGGTCACAAAAATCTCTGTCAAGTCCGGCCCGCCAAAGGCCAGCGAGGAAGTCTGCTTGGCTGGCGTCTCGATCTTGCGCTCGACCTTCCCGTCGGGATCGTAGCGCACAAGGCAGCTCCCATACCATTCCGCCGACCAGACAAACCCGTCGGCGTCCACGGTCAAGCCATCCGGCAGGCCGGAGGTATGCGGGACCGACACAAAAATGCGTCGGTTCGATGGCGTTCCGGAGGCCACGTCGTAGTCGTATGCATAGATGATGCGCGCAACGGAATCGGTGAAGTAAAGCGTCTGGCCGTCGGGCGAGAAACCCAGGCCGTTCGAGAGATGGAAGCCCTGGTCCAGGATGCGCGCCCGGCCGTCCGTATCCACGGAGATGAGATCCCCGAGCGGATATTGCTCAGTGGGGTTATAGAAATATGAAGCCGTCAACAGGCGGCCCGCCGGGTCCGCGATGCAGTCATTCAACTGGCACTTCGAGCCCTCGGCCTGATCCGCGACAAGCTGCGGCTTCCCGTCACCCTCCCACAGCCAAACGCCGGTGGAATTCGTGACCACAAATCCACCCGGCGAGTTAAAGGCGAATCCGCAGACCTCGAAACCCTCCTTCACGATGCGGTGCTGCTGCGTCGCCCAGTCCAGGCAATAGAATCGCCGCCCGGTTATGTCGGTCCAATAGAGCTGATGGGTGCGAAAGTCCCACAGCGGACCCTCGCCGCACAGATCTCCGTAATCGGCGATCACCTTGAATTCCGGCATGGGCAGTCTCCCGTGAGAGTGTCTTGCGGTCGCGTCGTGAATGCCACAATCTTCCCGCAGGCCGCGCCCGGCGAGGCGTGTCAGTGCCCCGCCGTGGACATCCCGCCGTCCACCACCAGAAACGTGCCCGTGATGAACGACGCCGCATCCGAGGCCAGGAACAACGCGGCTTCCGCAATCTCGCGCGGCGTGCCGATGCGCCCGAGGGGATGCGCTGCCCGCACCTGCCGCAGCGTCGCCTCCCGGTCCGGCACCGTGCGCAGCCACTCCTCGGTCATCGGGGTGTCCACATAGCCCGGGCAGATGGCGTTCACGCGGATTCCGTCTTTACCGTGATCGAGGGCGAGGGTGCGCGTGAAGGCGATGAGCGCCGCCTTCGAGGAGTCGTACGCCGCGCCGCCCGCATAGGAAACAAATGCGCGCACCGAAGAGATGTTAATGATGGCGCCGCCGCGCCGCGCGAGGTGCGGGATTGCGTACTTCGCGAAAAGGAATGCGCCTTTCAGATTGACGCCGAGCACCCGGTCCCAAGACTCACTCCTCGTCTCGGCGACAGGGCTGCTGAAGTCGATCCCGGCATTGTTCACCAGGATGCTCAGCGAGCCGAAACGCGCAATCGTGCGCTCCACCGCGGCGCGAACCGCGTCTTCATGGGAATTATCCCCGACGAGAGCCAGCGCCGCCCCTTGGGCGCTGAGTTGTTGCGCAAATTTCTCGACGGCCTCCCCCTTGATGTCGAATAGCGCGACCGAAGCTCCCTCCTCGACGAACCGTTCGGCAATGGCCGCGCCAATGCCCATCGCGGCACCCGTCACCAGCGCGACTTTTCCCTCCAGCCTCATCCGCTCAGTCCGCTGCCCTCGCCCCGGTCTCGCCTCCGATGCTTTTTCAACCGGGCAAACAGTACTTCAATTGCCAGCGGCGGGTTTTGCGCGTACCAAAATACACCCAGCACCGCCCGCACATCAAGCATCCCTAGGCTTGATCGCATACCCCGCGACCCCGCGCGCGTTGGCGCCACCGGGCCTTACTTCAGCCAGGCAAGCGTTGTAGCAACCGTCCAAGCGATGAAGCCACAGACCGGAAAGGTAAGGACCCAAGCGGTCACGATTTCGCCGCCCACGCCCCAACGCACGGCGGAGAAGCGGCGCGTGGAGCCCACCCCCATAATCGCCATGTTGATCGTATGCGTGGTACTGAGGGGAATCCCCACGCGCGAGGCGATTTCAATCGTGGCGGCCGCGCCCGTCTCCGCGCAGAACCCGTCCACCGGCTGCAACTTGGTGAGGCGCAAGCC
>Ga0209172_10006529_pt1 | contig 12874 bp, 10 predicted proteins | sample LarsenN4metaG_FD_184113 | JGI IMG/M metagenome (GOLD analysis project Ga0209172, IMG submission 184113) | Hot spring sediment bacterial and archeal communities from British Columbia, Canada, to study Microbial Dark Matter (Phase II) - Larsen... ... | reverse complement strand
CCCCTGCTCGGATGGGCTGCAACAGGGCAGGATCCCCTCGCCCGGGGCGATCTCGACCCACGACGGTGCATTTTGTTGCCGCCCCCGAGACTTTGCGTTGTCCGGCGGAGTGTGAGATGCTCCGGCCACGCTCGCCTCCGGCGGAGGAGGAGGTAGCGCTGGACGGCGGGGAACTTCGGGATCCCCGCTCGAAGCCCGAAGGGCCCGTCCGGTCGTAGAGGGGGGAAGACGGTGGTGCGCTCGGAGACGCAACCACCGGGAAGGAGGGAGCGGTGTTGAAGCGTCGGCTATGGGTGTTCCTCGCCCTGTCGGCCCTGGTGCTCGCCGCGTGCGGCGGCGACGAGGCGGACGGCGGCGGGGCGACCGGAGACGGTGGCGGCGCCGAGGGGGTGACGGTCGGCGTCTCGTGGAACAACTACAACGAGGAACGCTGGGCGAAGTGGGACGAGCCCGCGATCGTCGAGGCGATCGAAGCGGGCGGCGGCAGTTACATCTCGTCCGACGCGGGCTCCTCGGCCGAGCAGCAGCTCGCGGACGTCGAGAACCTGATCGCCCAGGGCGCCGACGCCTTGATCATCCTCGCGCAGGACTCCGAGGCGATCCTGCCGGCGGTCTCCAGCGCGTTGGAGCAGGGGATCCCCGTCATCGCGTACGACCGCCTGATCGAGGACCCGGGGGCGCTGTACATCACGTTCGACAACGTCGAGGTCGGTCGTCTCCAGGCCGCCGCGGTGTACGAGCAGGTTCCCCAGGGCAACTACGTGTTCATCAAGGGGAACGCAGCCGACCCGAACGCCGACTTCGTGCACTCGGGTCAGTTGGAGGTCCTCCAGGACGCGATCGACGCCGGTGACATCGTCAACGTCGGCGAGTCCTACACCGACAACTGGGACCCGGCCGTCGCGCAGACGAACATGGAGCAGTTCCTGACGCAGAACGACAACGACGTCCAGGCCGTGGTCGCCTCCAACGACGGGATGGCCGGCGGCGTCGTCGCCGCGCTCGAGGCCCAGGGCCTGGCCGGCGAGGTCGCGGTGTCGGGTCAGGACGGAGACCTGGCCGCCCTGAACCGCGTCGCCCTCGGCACCCAGACGGTGTCGGTGTGGAAGGACGCCCGCGAGCTCGGCACGGCCGCGGGAGAGGCCGCGATCCTGCTGGCGCAGGGCACCCCGCTGGAGGAGATCCCCGGCACGGTCATCTTCGACTCCCCGGGCGGGAACCAGATGGTCTCGATCCTCCTGACGCCGCTCGCGATCACCCAGGACAACCTGGACATCGTGGTCGACGCGGGGTGGATCTCGACCGACGAGCTGTGCCAGGGCGTGCCGTCCGGCAGCGTGGAGGTCTGTGGGTAACGGGAACGACGGTCCGAGCCGTTCGGCTCGTGACCTCGGAGCCACGCCTCGCCCCGGGGTGACCCGGGGCGAGGCGTGAGCCCCCGAACGGCGTAGGATGCTGAGGCGGTGACTGAGACCGAGCTTTCGGCTACCGGCCGTGCGGAGGAGGCGGCCGCCCCCGGACGCCCCGGACTCGAGCGGCGCACGTTCCGCTCGATCCTGCGATCGGCGGAGATCGACGCCCGCATGGCCGGGATGCTCGCGGCGCTCGCGATCATCTGGGTCGTCTTCCAGATCATCACCCCCGGGAACACGTTCCTCACCCCGAGGAACCTGTGGAACCTCACGGTCCAGACCTCCGTCGTCGCCATCATGGCGACGGGGATGGTCCTCATCATCGTCTCCCGGAACATCGACCTGTCGGTGGGGGCGACGATGGCGGCCGTCGGCATGGTGATGGGAGCCGTGCAGCACGATCTGCTCCCCTCGCTGATCGGCTTCGATCACCCGTTGACGTGGATCATCGCGCTGGCGATCGGGCTCGTCCTGGGTGCCGCGATCGGGGCGTTCCAGGGGGCCATCGTCGCGTACGTCGGCGTCCCCTCGTTCATCGTGACGCTGGGCGGCTTCCTCGTGTGGCGCGGCGTGGCCTGGTGGGTCGCGAGCGGCCAGACGATCGCTCCGATGGACACGTCTTTCCGGCGGCTCGGCGGTGGGTCCACCGGCACGATCGGCGGGACCTGGAGCTGGGTCGTCGGCGTCCTGGCCTGCGTCGGCCTCATCGCGCTCCAGGTCCTGCGGCGGCGGCAGCGTGCCAAGTACGGCTTCCATCTCCGGCCGCTGTGGGCCGAGGTCGCGATCGGGACCGTGGGCACCGCGGCCATCCTCTTCACGATCGGGTTCCTGAACCGCTACTACCTGCCGCCGAGGCTCGTCGAGGCGCGGGGCGCCCCGCCGGGCTCGAACATCCCGCTCGGTCTGGCGATCCCCGTGCTGATCGCGCTCGGTGTGGCGATCGTGATGACGTACATCGCGACCCGCCGACGGTTCGGACGCTACGTGTACGGCATCGGCGGCAACCCCGAGGCCGCCGAGCTCGCCGGCATCAAGACCAAGCGCACGATCGTCAAGACCTTCGCGTTGATGGGGCTCCTGGTCGGTCTGGCGGCGGCGGTACAGATCGCCCGCCTGAACGCCGCGGTCAGCAGCCTCGGGACGGGGATGGAGCTCAACGTGATCGCGGCCGCGGTGATCGGCGGCACCTCCTTCACCGGCGGCATCGGCACGATCGCCGGCGCCGTCCTCGGGGCGCTCGTCATGCAGTCGCTGGTGTCGGGCATGGTCCTGATGGGGATCGAGGCGCCGCTGCAGGACATCGTCGTGGGGATCGTGCTCGTCCTCGCGGTGACGCTGGACACGATCGTCCGGCGGAGGGCGGCCACGTGATCGACCGATCCGGTCCCCCGCTGGTCGAGATGCGGGACATCCGCGTCGCGTTCGGCGGCGTGCATGCGGTGGACGGTGTGACGATCGACCTGTACCCGGGCGAGGTCGTCGGTCTCGTGGGCGGCAACGGCGCCGGGAAGACGACGCTGATCAGGACGCTATCCGGCGCGCATCCCGCCGACTCCGGCGAGATCTTCATCAACGGCGATCCGGTGACCATCCAGACGCCGCTGGATGCGAAGAACCTCGGGATCGAGACCATCTACCAGACCCTGGCGCTCGCGGACAACATCGATGCGCCGGGGAACGTGTTCCTCGGGCGGGAGATCACGACGCGCCTGGGCAACCTCGACTACACCGCGATGGAAGATGCCACGCGGAGGCTGATGAGCCGCCTGAACCCGAAGTTCCAGGCGTTCGTCGCGCCGGTGAGCTCGCTCTCGGGCGGCCAGCGGCAATCGGTGGCGATCGCCCGCGCGGTCCACTTCAACGCCCGGATCCTGATCATGGACGAGCCGACGGCCGCCCTGGGTCCGGCGGAGACGAAACAGGTGCGCGACCTGATCCGCCAACTCCGGCAGGAGGGGCTCGGCATCTTCCTGATCAGCCACGACATCCACGACGTCTACGACCTGGCCGATCGGATCAGCGTGATGCTCCAGGGCAGGCTCGTCGGGACGGTGAACCGGGACGACGTCACCGTCGACGAGGTCCTGGCGATGATCATCCTGGGCAAGCAGCCCGGCGAGGTGACCCAGAAGGACATCGCCGAGCTGCACGAAGGCGGACCCGTCGGCGTCTGAGCCGGCCCGCGGCTCCGGCGCCCGCGGGATCGACCATGGCGACCACCCGCCGATGAGGGCCGTCCGGATCGACGGCCCCGAGCGCGTGGCGCTGGTCGAGATGCCCCGACCGGCGCCCGGGCCCGGCGAGGTCCTCGTCCGGGTCCGTTCCTCGGCGCTCTGCGCGGTCGACCGCCGGCTCGCCCGGTACGGCGCGGGGAGCCCACGGGTCCCGGGGCACGAGATCTCCGGGACGCTCGAGGACGGCACGGAGGTCGGGGTCCATCCGAACGTCGGCTGCGGCCGGTGCGAGTGGTGCCTGGCGGGGTTCGTCAACCGTTGCCCCGACCACCAGGACGTCGGCCGGGACCGGGACGGGGGACTGGCCGAGTGGATCGCCGTGCCAGCCGAGCACGTCGTGCCACTGGACGGGTTCGATCCGCTGCTCGCGCCGCTCGTCGAGCCGCTGTCGACGATCCTGCACGCCCGGTCGCTGCTGGACGTGCGCGAAGGGCAGCGGGTGGCGGTGGTCGGCGCCGGCCCGCTCGGGATCCTCGGGACGTGGACGTTCCGCCGGGACGGCGCGCGCGTCGCCGTGGTCCAGCGCTCCGAAGCTCGGCGCCGCCTCGCGCTCGACCTGGGGGCGGACGCCGCGCTCGCACCGGGCGAGGACGTCGCGGGCGCGCTCGGGGGGCCGCCGCACGCGATCCTGGTCACCGCCCCGGGCGTCGAGCCCCTCGCGTGGGCGCTCGAGCACGTCGCCGAGGGCGGCGCCGTCCACGCGTTCGCCGGGACCCGCGGCGGCATGCCCGTGGACGCGAACCTCGTGCACTACCGGCACCTGCGGCTCATCGGCGGCACCGGGTGCACGGTCGGGGAGTTCCGACACGCGGTGGAGCTCGCGCGGGCCGGCGAGATCCCGGTGGCCGACCTGCCGCACGTCGTGGTCCCGCTGGAGCGCGTGCCCGAGCTGCTCCTCCACCCGGAGCCGGACCCTGCGGTCCTGAAGGTGGTCGTCCGGATCGACGTGTGAGTCGGGTCCGAGGCGCGCTACACCGGGACGACCGCGCCGGCGGCGGCGCTCGCGCGCGCGGCCTCCAGGATCTCGAGCACCGCGACCGCCTCGTCGGGGTCCACGGGCGGCGTCGCCCCCTCTCGGAGCGAGGCCACGACGCCGGCGTAGAAGCGCCCGTAGGCGCCCGGCTCGGTCTCGACGATCCGCTCCCCCTCCTCCGTCGAGAGCCGGCCCCAGCGATCGCGGGGCTCGCGCCCCCAGCTCGCGTCACCGGGCCGCGCCCCGGCGGCGAGCGCCTCCTCCTGGACGTCCATCCCGTGCTTCTCGAAGGCGCCCCGCATCCCCAGCACGCGGAACCGTGGCCCGGCCCGCGCCGCCACATGGCTCGCCCACAGGTGCGACCGAACGCCGTCGGGGTGGGCCAGGGCCACGAAGCTGTCGTCGTCGACCTCGGCGCCCGGACGGCGGCGCTCGACCTCCGCGTACACGCGGGTCGGGCGCCCGAAGAGCCGGATCGCCTGGTCCACGAGATGGCTCCCGAGGTCGAAGAGCAGCCCACCGGCCTCCGCGATCTCTCCCCGTTCGCGCCAGCCCGAAGGGTCGAGCTCGGGACGCCACCGCTCGTACCGGGACTCGAACCGCGTGACCAGCCCGAGCGCGCCCTCCTCCAGCAGCCGGCGCACGGTGAGGAAGTCGCCGTCCCACCGGCGGTTGTGGAACACGCTGAGGAACCGGCCGCCCGCGCGCGCCGCCTCGGTCACCTGCCGGGCCTCGGTCGAGGTCGGCGCGAACGGCTTGTCGACGACGACCCCGAGCCCCGCGTCCAGCGCCGCCAGCGCCAACGGCGCGTGGAACCGGTTGGGCGTGGCGATCACCGCGAGGTCGTGCTCCTCGGCTCGCTCCCAGAGATGCTCGGCGGCGTCGAGCACGGCGACGCCCGGGTACCCGCGCTCGGCCCTGGCGCGGCGCTCGGGATCCGCCGTGACCACCGAGACCAGGCGCATCCCAGAGGTGCTCGCGATCAGCGGCGCGTGGAACACGGCCCCGCCCAGGCCGAACCCGATGAGTGCGGCCCGGACCTCGTCGCCGGCCTTCACGCCGGCTCGGCCTCGCGGGGGTGGAGCAGCCCGTAGAGGTAGCCGTCGAGCAGCGCCTCCCAGGAGGCCTGGATGATGTTCTCGGAGACCCCCACGGTGGTCCACTCGCGCTGGCCGTTCGACGTGTCGATCAGGACGCGCACCACCGCCCCGGTCCCGTGCGTCTCGTCGAGGACCCGCACGCGGAAGTCCTCCAGCGCGATGTGCTCGAGCTCCGGGTACTCGTTCGCGAGCGCCTTCCGCAGGGCGTTGTCCAGGGCGCCGACCGGGCCCCGCCCCTCGGCGCTCTCGATGTGCCGACTCCCGTTGGTGCGGACCTTCACCGTCGCCTCGGCGAGCGGCGGCTCGCCGTCCCCCACCCGCTCCTCGACGTGGACGCGGTAGCTCTCGACCTCGAAGAACGGCTGGATCCATCCGGCGGTGCGCCGCATCAGGAGCTCGAGCGAGGCGTCGGCCACCTCGAACGTGTACCCGGCGGCCTCGCGGTCCTTCAGCTCGGCGAGCAGGTGGGGGATCGCCTCGTCCGGCAGCTCGAGCCCGAACTCGGCCGCCTTCATCCGCAGCGTGGCCGCCCCGCCGAGGTCGCTCGCCACCACGCCCCGGCGGTTGCCGACGCGTTCGGGCTCCACGTGCTCGTAGGCGCGCGTCAGCCGAGCCACGCCGCTCGCGTGGAGGCCGGCCTTGTGGGTGAAGGCGTACCGGCCCGCGTACGGCTGACGCGGGTCCGGCACGACGTTGGCGATCTCGGCGACGTAGTGCGCGAGCTCGGTGAGGCGCTCGACCGCCCCCTCGGGCAGGCACCGGGCACCCATCTTCAGGACGAGGTTGCCGGCGATCGGGATCAGGTCGGCGTTCCCGGTCCGCTCGCCGTAGCCGTTCACCACGGCCTGGACCTGGACCACGCCGCGGCGGACCGCCATCAGCGAGTTCGCCACGGCGCAGCCGGCGTCGTTGTGGACATGGATCCCGAGCGGCGTGGTCACCACCCGCCCCACCGCGTCGACGATCTCGCCGACCTGGTACGGCAGCATCCCACCGTTCGTGTCGCACAGCACCAGGCGCTCGGCGCCGGACTCCTCGGCCGCGCGGAGGACGTGCACCGCGAAGTCGGGGTTCGAGCGGTACCCGTCGAAGAAGTGCTCGGCGTCGAAGAACACGCGCCGGCCCTCCCGCCGCAGGAACGCAATCGAGTCCCGCACCATCGCCACCCCCTCCTCGAGGTCGGTCCGCAGGGCCTCGGTGACGTGGAGGTCCCACGACTTGCCCACCAAGCACACGACCTCGGTCCCGGCTTCCAGCAGGTCGCGCAGGACGTGGGAGTCCTCTGGACGCTCGCCCACCTTCCGCGTCATCCCGAACGCGGTCAGCGTGGCGTTCGACAGCGTCTCCTTCGTGGCGAGCTTGAAGAACTCGGTGTCACGGTGGTTCGCGCCGGGCCACCCGCCCTCGACGTACGGCAGGCCGATCTGGTCGAGCTTGTGCAGGATCCGCAGCCGGTCCTCGATCGAGTAGGAGAACCCGGTTCCCTGCGCGCCGTCGCGCAGGGTGGTGTCGTAGAGCTCGACCTCCAGCGGCTCGGTCATCCGCTCGCCCCCTCGACCACCAGGTCACCGACCTCCGCGGTCGAGTACCCCATCTCCCCCGCCCGCATCGAGGTCATCTTCGAGCAGGCGAACCGGATCCCCGCCTCCACGCGCCGCGCCGCCTCCGCCTCCCCGAGCTCGGACAGGAGCATCCCCACGGCCCCGATCGCCGCCAGCGGGTTGATCGTCCCCTTGCCCACGTGGTCCGGCGCCGTGCCGCCGATCGGCTCGAACATCGAGACGCCGTCCGGGTTGATGTTGCCGCCGGCGGCGATGCCCATCCCGCCCTGGATGATCGCGCCGAGGTCCGTGATGATGTCGCCGAACATGTTGTCGGTGACGATCACGTCGAACCGCGACGGCTGCTCGAGGAAGTAGATGCACGCCGCGTCGACGTGCACGTAGTCGCGGTCGACGCCGGGGAACTCCGAGCCCACCTCGTCGACCACCCGCTGGTACAGATCGCCGGCGAACGTGAGCACGTTCGTCTTGTGGACGAGCGTGAGCCTGTTGCGGCGCCGGGCCGCGAGCTCGAAGGCGTACCGCACGATCCGCTCGACCCCGTGCCGCGTGTTGATCGACTCCTGGACGGCCACCTCGTGCGGCGTCCCCCTCCGGTGGAACCCGCCCGCGCCCGCGTACAGCCCCTCCGAGTTCTCACGGACGACGACGAGGTTCACGTCGTCCTCCGAGTGGCTCGGCACCAGGGTCGGCACGCCAGGGTGCCGGATCACCGGCCGCAGGTTCACGTACTGGTCAAGCTCGAACCGGATCCGGAGCAGGAGGTCGCGCTCGAGCACCCCGGGGCGGACCCGCGCGTCGCCGACCGCGCCCAGGAGGATCGCGTCCATCGTCTCCAGCCGCTCCAGCTCCTCGTCCGGCAGGACCTCGCCGGTGCGCAGGTACCGTTCGGCGCCGAGGTCGAACCCGACGAGCTCGACCTCGAACCCGTCGCGGACGGCCTCGAGCACCTTCAGGGCCTCGCCGACCACCTCGGGCCCGGTCCCGTCGCCCGGGATCACGCCGATCGTGTGGGAGCGCGTCACGGCGTGACCGCCTCCGATCCGGGAACGCCGCCCTCCCGCCGCGCCATCCCGAGCGCCCGGTTCACGGCCGCGAGGTACGCCCGGGCGCTGGCCTCCACGACGTCGGTGGCCACGCCCCGGCCGGTCACGCGTCGCCCGTCGACGTCGAGCTGCACGACCACGTCACCCAGCGCGTCGGTCCCGCCGGTCACCGCGGAGACGTTGAAGCTCACGAGGCGGCCCTCCACGCCGACCGCGCGCTGGATGGCCCCCATCGCCGCGTCGATCAGGCCGTCGCCGAGGGCGGACTCCTCGATCACCTCCTCGCCGCGCCGCAGGTGCACGGTCGCCCGGGGCTGGAGGTGCGTCCCCCCGCCGACCACCACCGACTCGAGGACGAACGTGTCCTCCTCGGTGGAGCCCAGCTCCTCGGACACGATCGCCGCGAGGTCCTGGTCCGTGAGCTGGATCTTCCGATCGGCGAGCTCCTTGAACCGGGCGAACGCGCGGTTCAGGTGGTCCTGGTCGAGCTCGATCCCGATCTTCGCGAGCGCGTCCGCGAACGCGTGCCGCCCCGAGTGCTTGCCGAGCACCAGGCGGTTGCCCTCCAGGCCGATCTCGAGCGGGTCCATGATCTCGTAGGTCGCCCGGTTGGAGAGGACCCCGTGCTGGTGGATCCCGCTCTCGTGCGCGAACGCGCTCGAGCCGACGACCGCCTTGTTCGGCTGGACGTTGTAGCCCGTCGTCATGCTGACGAGCCGCGAGGTCCGCACGATCTCCTTCAGGTTGAGCCCGTGGGAGACCCCGAGCGCCTCCCGCCGCGTGCGGACGATCATCGCGACCTCCTCGAGCGAGCAGTTGCCGGCTCGCTCGCCGATCCCGTTCACGGCGACCTCGACCTGGCGGGCGCCGTTCACGATCCCAGCCAGCGAGTTCCCTACCGCCAGGCCCAGGTCGTTGTGGCAGTGCGTGGAGATCACGACGTGGTCCGGGACCGCCTCGCGGACGGTGCGGACCAGCTCCCCGAACTCGTGCGGCATCGCGTAGCCGACCGTGTCGGGCACGTTGATCGTCGTCGCCCCGGCCTCGACGGCCACCCGGAAGCACTCGAGCAGGAAGTCGAGCTCGGTGCGCGTGGCGTCCTGAGCGCTGAACTCCACGTCGTCGGTGTAACCCACGGCGAGCTCCACACCCTCGCGGATCGCGTCGAGCACCTGGTTCGGGCTCATCCGGAGCATGTCCTGCATGTGGATCTGGCTCGTCGAGATGAACGTGTGGATCCGCCAGCGCTCGGCGCCCTTCAGGGCCTCGGCGGCGCGCTCGATGTCGCCGGGCACGACGCGGGCGAGCGCGGCGATCACGGGTCCGCGGACGCTCGTCGCGATCTCGCGCACGGCCTCGAACTCGCCCTCGCTCGAGATGGGGAAGCCCGCCTCCAGGATGTCCACGCGGAGACGGGCCAGCTGCTCCGCGATCTCGACCTTCTCGGCCCGGGTGAGCGCGATCCCGGGTGCCTGCTCGCCGTCGCGGAGCGTCGTATCGAATACGCGTACTACGTCGGGTTCGCCGCTAGTCATCGGGGGCCACCTTCTGCTCGGACTCCAGCCACGGCATCATCCGGCGCAGCTCCCGCCCGACCTCCTCGAGCCGGGAACCCCGCGCCTCGCGCCGCATCCGGAGGAAGTTGGGGAAGCCGGACTCGGCCTCCCCGATCCACTCCTCCGCGAAGGCGCCGGACCGGATCTCGTCCAGGATCCGGCGCATCTCCTCCCGCGTGCGGTCGTCGACCACGCGGGGACCGCGGGTGTAGTCCCCGTACTCAGCGGTGTCGCTGATCGAGTAGCGCATCCACGAAAGCCCGCCCTCGTAGATCAGGTCCACGATCAGCTTCAGCTCGTGCAGGCACTCGAAGTACGCGATCTCGGGCTGATACCCGGCCTCCACGAGGGCCTCGAACGCGCTCCGTACGAGGGCGCTCGTCCCGCCGCACAGGATCGTCTGCTCGCCGAACAGGTCGGTCTCGGTCTCCTCCTGGAAGGTGGTCTCGATCACGCCGGCACGGGCGGCGCCGATCCCGGCGGCGTAGGCGAGCGCTCGCTCGCGCGCCTTGCCGGTTGCGTCCCGGTGGATCGCGACCAGGGCCGGCGTGCCGATCCCCTGCTCGTAGGTCCGCCGGACCAGGTGGCCGGGGCCCTTGGGCGCGATCATCGTGACGTCGACGCCGTCCGGCGGCTGGATCGTCCCGAAGTGGATGTTGAACCCGTGCGCGAACATCAGCATGTTCCCGGCATCGAGGTTCGGGGCGATCTCGTCCCGGTACACCTTCGGCTGGGCGGTGTCCGGCAGGAGCACCATCGTGACGTCGGCCTCGGCCACGGCCTCGGCGGTCGGCTTGACCGTGAGCCCCGCCTCCTCGGCGACGGGCCAGCTCTTCGAGCCTTCCCGCAGGCCGACGCGGACGTCGTGGCCGGAGTCGCGCAGGTTCAACGCGTGCGCGTGCCCCTGGCTGCCGAACCCCAGGACCGCGATCCTCTGGCCGGCCAGCGCCGAGGGGTCGGCGTCGCTCTCGTGGTAGATGGTTGCCATCGGTGTCCTTCCGTATCGCGCTACCGCTCCGCTGCTCGAGCGCTCCTCCTCGTCGCGCTACCGCTCCGCTGCTTGAGCGCTCCTCCTCGTCGCGCTACCGCTCCGCTGCTTGAGCGTTCCTCCTCGTTCGGGCGTTCAGACGCCGCCGCCCGTCCACTCCTCGGCGCCGGCCGCCGCCGCCCGGGCCCTGCCCGCTCGCTCCTTGATGCCGCGCTCGCCCCGGGCGAGCGCGATCCGGCCGGTCCGCGAGAGCTCGATCACGCCGAAGCCCTTCAGCAGCTCGAGCAGCGCCTCGAGCTTCTCGGGCTTGCCGGTCGCCTCGATCGTGACCGTGGAGCGCGTGACGTCGACGATGTTCACGCGGAACACTGTGGCGATCTCCATGATCCGCTGACGGTCCTCACCACGTGCCCGCACCTTCACGAGGATCAGCTCGCGTTCGACGGCCTCGCCCGGTTCGTGCTCGACCACCTTGAGCACGTTGATCAGCCGGTTGAGCTGCTTCGTGACCTGCTCGAGCGGTTTGCGGTCGACGTGGACGACGATCGTCATCCGGGACAAGCCGTCCTCCGCCGTGGGGCCGACGGCGAGCGAGTCGATGTTGAACCCGCGGGCCGCGAACAGCCCGGCCACTCGGGTGAGCACGCCCGGCTTGTCCTCGACGAGGACCGAGATCGTGTGGAGGTTCTTCCCGTTGCCGTTCATGCGACCGGGGCCTCCGCCGGATCGTTCACCGGCTCCACGCCCTCGGGCTCGAGGATGATGTCGTCGTTGCTCGCGCCCGCCGGGACCATCGGGAACACCATCTCCCGCGGATCGCAGCGGAGGTCGATCACGACGCTCCGGTCCTCGACCGACAGGGCCTTCTCGATCACGGCGTCGACCTCGTCCGGGTGCTCGGCCCGCAGGCCCACGCAGCCGTAGGCCTCAGCGAGCTTCACGTAGTCCGGCGTGTCGTGCGTCAAGTAGACCTGCGAGTACCGCTCCTCGTAGAACAGCTCCTGCCACTGGCGGACCATCCCGAGGTGCGCGTTGTTGATGATCGCCGTGATGAACGGGATGTTCTCGGTGGTCGAGGTCGCGAGCTCCTGGGCGGTCATCTGGAAGCACCCGTCCCCGTCGATCGCGATCACGCGCCGGTCGGGGCGCCCGGCGGCCGCGCCGAGCGCGGCCGGGACGGCGAACCCCATCGTGCCGAGGCCGCCCGAGTTGATCCAGGTCCGCGGCTCGGTGAACCGCCAGAACTGCGAGGCCCACATCTGGTGCTGGCCGACGCCGGCCACCACGATCGCGTCGCCCCTCGTGTGCTCGTACAGCCGCTCGATCGCGAACTGCGGCTTCAGCGGCCCGTCCGAGGGCTGGTCGTAGCGGTACGGGTACCGGGTCTTCCAGCCCTGGAGCATCGAGAGCCACACGGAGCGGTCCGGCACGCCGCCGGCCTCGTCCTGGGCGCGCCGCAGCTCGGCGGTGAGCTTGGCGATCACGTCCTTGCAGTCGCCCACGATCGGGACGTCGGCGTTGCGGTTCTTGCCGATCTCGGCGGGGTCGATGTCGACGTGGATCACCTTCGCGTGCGGCGCGAAGGTGGCGAGCTGGCCCGTCACGCGGTCGTCGAACCGGGCGCCGAGCGCGACCAGCAGGTCCGCGCGCTGCATCGCCGTGACGGCCGGGTAGCCGCCGTGCATCCCCGGCATGCCGAGGGCGAGCTCGTGCGTGTCCGGGAACGCCCCACGGGCCATCAGCGTGGTGGTGACCGGCAGGCCCCCGACCGTCGCGAGCTCGAACAGCTCGGCGCTCGCGTCGGCCTTGATCACGCCGCCGCCGACGTAGAGCACCGGGCGCTCGGAGGCCATGATCAGCTTCGCGGCCGAGCGGACCTGCTTCAGGTTGCCCTTCGTGGTGGGCTTGTAGCCGGGCAGGTCGACGATCTCGGGCCAGCGCCAGGTGATGCCCTGGAGCTGCACGTCCTTCGGGATGTCGACGAGCACGGGCCCGGGGCGGCC
>Ga0209172_10006528_pt1 | contig 12874 bp, 13 predicted proteins | sample LarsenN4metaG_FD_184113 | JGI IMG/M metagenome (GOLD analysis project Ga0209172, IMG submission 184113) | Hot spring sediment bacterial and archeal communities from British Columbia, Canada, to study Microbial Dark Matter (Phase II) - Larsen... ... | reverse complement strand
CGAGCCGCGGGCATCCGCCGAGGCGAAGCTCGTATGCCGGCTGGCGTTGCACCACGCCAGCCGCCTGGGGCGGCACAGCGTCGATCCGATCGACGTGTTCCTCGCGCTCCTCGACGACGCGGGGAGCGCCGTCGTGGCGGTGTTTCGCCAGCACGGCGTCAGCAGCGAGGCGGTCGCACAACGGCTCGAGCTGCGCGCGCGCGAGCTGGAGCGTCTCGACGAGGACCTCCGGAAGCGGTTCGAGCTGCCGCCATCGCTGCGTCAGCTTGCGACCAATCTGAACATGCTGGCGTGCCAGGACAAGCTGCCGCCCGTGTTTGGACGCGAGCGTGAGATCCGCCAGGTGCTCGAGATTCTGTGTCACCGCGAGCGCTCGAATTCGGTCATGCTCCTCGGCGAGCCCGGCGTGGGCAAGACCGCGATCGTCGAAGGCCTCGCGCGGCAGCTCGAGCTCGAGCCCCACACCGTGCCACCCCGCCTGCGCGACTGCCAGATCGTCGCGTTACAGATGAACGCCGTCGTGGCGGGCACGATGCTGCGCGGCATGTTCGAGGAACGGCTGCAGAACGTCATCCGCGAGATCAAAGAGCGCCCGAACCTGATTCTCTTCATCGACGAAGCGCATACGATGGTCGGAGCCGGTTCCGCGCTGGGTGCCCCGTCGGACGCGGCGAACATCCTGAAATCGGTGCTGGCCCGCGGCGAGATTCGCGTCATCGCAGCGACGACGGCGGGCGAATACAAACAGCACATCGAGGAGGATCAGGCGCTGGCGCGGAGATTCCGATGCGTGCACGTCCCCGAGCCCTCGATAGGAGAGACCCGCCGCATCCTGTACCAACTGCGTCCGAGACTCGAGCGGAACTACGGCGTCCGGATCCTCGACGCGGCTCTCGACACCGCGCTCGATCTGTCGCCGCGGTACGTCCGTCATCTCCGCCTGCCGGACAAGGTCGTCGGGTGGCTCGACACGGCGGCTGTCCGCGCCGAGGTGGCGCGCCGCTGGGATGTGACGCCCGATGACGTCGTGTCGGTGGTCTCATACGCCGCTCAGATCCCCACCGACATGGTGGCGCGAGAGGTCTCGAATCGGTTTGGCGACATCGAGGCGCGCCTCGGCGCACGCGTGGTCGGTCAACGTCGCGCTATCCGCGCCGTCGCCGAACGGCTGATTCTGAACAAAGGCCCGCTCAAGGACGGATTCGATCGCCCGGACGGGGTACTGCTCTTCCTGGGTCCCACGGGGGTCGGCAAGACGGAGCTGGCCAAGGCACTGGCGCACGTCCTGTTCGGCGACGAGAAGAAGATGGTGCGGATCGACATGTCCGAGTACCAGGACGGCGCGGCGGCCGTGGACAAACTGATTGGGATGCCCCGCGGCATCGTCGGGAGCCAGCGCGGTGGCATCCTGACCAACCAGCTCGCCGACAACCCGTTCACGGTGGTGCTGCTCGACGAGATCGAGAAGGCGAGCCCCGCCGTGCTGAACCTGTTCCTTCAGGCATTCGACGAAGGGTGGCTGACCGACGGCCGCGGCCACCGTGTGTATCTGAGCGATGCAATCGTGATCATGACCTCGAACGTCGGAGCCGAGCACTACCGGAAGCTGACGAGTCCTCTCGGGTTCCTGTCACGAGACGCGGGCGTCGATCGCGTTGTCGCCGACGTCAGGCGCGAGGTCGAGCGGCGGTTTGCCCCGGAGTTCCTGAATCGGATCGACGAAGTGGTGCTCTTCCATCCGTTGAGAACCGACGACGTTCACGCCATCGCCCGGCTGTACCTCGCGCAGGTGGAGCGGACGCTCGCGGCGTCGGGCAGGATGTTCGAGATCGACGATGACGCCATCGCGGCGCTGGTGACCGAAGGACACAGTCCCGCATATGGGGCCAGATTTCTCAAACGCGTCATCGACAACCGCGTCAAGCTGCCTATCAGCCGGAGCTGGCGGGAGGGCGCCGGCTTCCATGTGCGGCTCCGAGGCGCGGACGTCGTCGTCGACATCAGCCCTGCGGCCGTGGCGTGCGGCGAGCACTCGCCGCTCGACGTGTCGCATGGCACGGCTCGCGTGGTGTGAACGGCCGGCGCGTCGGCGTCATCGCGCCTTTGCCATCTTGCGGCGTGGCCGTCCGTCGGTCAGGGCACCTGTGGACGGCCGATTCGGCGGCGGGTCGGGCGGCTGCACGAGCGTCACAGTTCCATCCTCGTCGACCCAGATGCGCGACCCATGTTGATGGGCGTACCCCTGAGCGACCGTCATGGCAGACTCACGCGTCTTGTACGCAACCTGCCCGGCGTCAGGGTGGAGGCTGAGCGTGTACCTGGGTCCTGATTCACCGGCTTCGATTCGGACGACCACGTCGCCGGGCTCCGCGCATCCCGCGCCGAGGTGGCCGAGTGCCGGCTGATCCAAGGCACAGCCGCGTACTGATCGAGTACTGCCCAATCGCGATCGCGTCATCATTGGTGGTGTACTCACCTTCTCGCGAGCGGCAGCCGTTTCCGGATTGCGACAACACCACTGCGGTGAGAAGTCGATTGTTGATCATCATCAAGGCAGTATCGGTCCGCTGGATGACATATGCAAACTGAACGGTGCCACGATTCAGATGAGGTTCCCGTGTCACGATCGCGGCCAATCAGTCCCACCTCGAGCATCTGGCCTGACTCGAGCCGCGACACGAGGGACACCACCGCCGTGCACGGGAAGTACACGACCCGCAGCGGGTCGTGCGTGCGAAACAGGATTTCGCGGGCTTCGAGATGGACCGGTTCGAGATGCGCCTTCAGCCGCGCGAGGCTCGCTGTTGGAAGCAGCGCCAGCAGCTTGTTCTCGGTGGCGCCGGCCGCCATCGAGCGCGGGCGCGTGGCACCCAGATCGGCCGCCGTCAGGACTCTGCTCGCTCGCGATGGCATATACAGTTCCAACGCCTCACGACGGGGGCAAGACAATTGCCACGAGGCTGGCGGGGGAATCGCCTGCCGAACGGCAATTCTGTGCATGGCTCCGGGCAATAGCACGTGAAGAAAGACCCGCCGATGCGGAATATTTCCACGAGCACCGAGCAGACCAAGAGCGATGCCGACGCAGAAGAGAAGATGGCCCAAAATAGATGGCATCGATCGTGTAGATCTCAGCCCGACCTGCCGACAAACGCTGCGGAAGCATAAGAGAGCATTGCGGCCGATTCGAGTCCTCGTAGTCGAAGACGAACCTCTGGTGCGGTGGGCGATGGTCCACGCCCTGTCGGCGCGCGGATGCCAGATCGTGGAAGCGCCCGACGCCGGGTCCATTGCGCCGTTGCTCACCGAGGACGTGCCGTTCGACGTCGTCGTTCTCGACTACCGCTTGCCCGACAGCCAGGGCCTGGGGCCGCTCGCGACGGTTCGACGGTTGTCCCCAGGGAGCCGGGTGATCATGGTCTCGGCCCACATGTTGCCGGACGCGGCCGAAGACGCGTACGCCCTCGGAGCAATAGCGGTTCTCTCGAAGCCCTTCGATCTCGACGACCTGTGCGCGCTGATAGGACTGCCTGACGGGTCAGGGTAGTGGCGAATGCTTCTGCAGCGCCTCCAGCACGGCCTCGTGAAGAAGACGATTCGACGCCAGCACGCCGTGATTGTTGACCAGGGTTCGGCCGGCTGAGAAATCGAGCGGCCGCCCGGCAAGATCGGTCACACGTCCGCCCGCTTCTTCCACGATGAGAGAACCCGCGGCCTGATCCCAGATGGCATCGTGCATACCGCGGCGCGTTGGGACACGCAGGAGAATGTCGGCCCCACCGCAGGCGAGCACCGTGTGCTTGGCCTGGCTGTCCATGAGCATGGGCGCTCCGATGACGCCGAGCTTTGCGAGCACGTCACGCAGACGATTCCTATCGCTGTGGCCCGCTTCAACGGAGTGAACCACGCGGGCATGCGCAGGATCGGCGATCGTGGACACCGCCATCCTGATGGCGGCGCGGTCGGGTTCGGCCAACCACCACGCGCCTGCGCCGCGGACTGCCAGTGCCAAACCTCCGCCGGCCCCCGATTCCAGTGACGGTGGCGACGCACTGCGACCCGGCCAGCGCAGGCGCGGACAACCGAGTGCCGCGACCTGTACCGTCCCACCGACAACGAGCGCCAGCGCGATCGCGTACTGCCCGCCGCGCAACAGGCCCTTGGTCCCGTCGATCGGATCGAGCGTCCAGAATCGGCGGCCGGGCGTGCCGCGGCCTCGATCGATCCACGCCTGCACACGCTCGCACGTCGCCGCTGGCTCCACCTGCCGAACGAGTTCGACGAGTCGGTCGATGAAGACGCCGCCTCGATCGTACAGCGTCGTCGCGTCCTCTTCGGCGACGAACTCGTCATCGGGATACTCGCGCGCGAGGCGTGCGGCGATCACCGCCTGGACGACGAGGTCGGCCAACGTCACCGGCGATGTATCCGGTTTCGTGTGCGCCTCCGACGCCCTCGGTTCGAGTGCGCGTGCCACGCGCGCCGCGCTGGCGACAGTCTGGAGCGCGAATGCGGCGTCACGTCCAAGCAGCGCGGGAACCGCGTCGCTCACGACGGTGATGGTGGCGTCGCGCGACGCGGCCGGCGTCCCCGGGCGCCCTTGATCAGGCTGCCTGAACGTCAAGTTTCGTCGCCGCGTGTGCCAACGGAGCGCGCACGCGCAGCAGCCCGTTTCGATATTCCGCCGTCGCATGGCCCGGATCGACCGGCTCGGGGAAGGTATAGGTCCGGAACAACGGACCGCTCACGAACTCGCAGAGCACGACCTCGCCCGGCTGCTCCGAATCCTGATGCCGCACGTCGGCGGATAGCAGGAGCTCGGTGGGCGAGACGCGGACGTCGATTTGGCGAGGCTCCAGGCCAGCCACGGCCGCCTCGACGACGAACGCGTCCGCGGTTCGCCGAATCTCGAGGGCCGGTCGCCAGACGACCTCTCGTTCCGCCTTCAGCCAGTCTTCGAGGGCGTGCCCAATTGCGCCGCCGCGCGATCGAAAGAGCCGGTGCGCCCGTTCGGCAATGCGGCGCTGCATCGCCTCGGCCTCGGCCAGCACGCTGTCCACCGTGCGACACCTGACTTTCATCACCGTCCTCCGACGCATATCGGCAGGGGCCCGCCTCTGCGAAACCACGCTCCACCGTTGCGCCTGCCGAGCGCCTCCGAGGTCTCGAAACGCCACAGAGCAAATCGTGCGCCGATGTAGCCGCGCGATAGCCGCCCTGGCCTGGGTCGTTCACCGCCGCGCATAGGGGACTTTCGCCCACGATCACGCGAAAGAATTCCGATCCCCCGGCTCTCAAGTCAGCACACCCAGGAAAACGAGCACCAGCTCCAGAATCAGGATGAGCACGATCGCCAGTTCGAGAAACTCACCTCGACGCAGTCCACTCTGCTCCACCGTGAAGCGATAGATGTTGTCGAGCATCTGCAGCTTGTCCCGCACGCTGGCTTTCCACCCGCTGAGGCCCATGCGGCCGGCGACCAGCGCGAAGAGGCGCGCGGCGTGGGCATCCCCGACGACTTTGAGCGCGTTCTCCGTGCGTTCGGTGAGCTCGCTGACCTCGATGAAGAGCGAATGCAGTTGACGCGCGGCGCGCTCGTAGCGGCCGCCGAGCGCAACCGGCGATGGCCGGCCTGTCTGCAAGTCGCTGTAGATGCGCGTCAGGTCGGCGTCGAGCCGCGCGTCGTAGTAGCGGAACTCGAGGAGCTGCGAGTTGGCGAACTCCAGGATCTCGAGCGTCGCCTCGGCGCTGTCGTCGCGGTCGACGACGAACGCGGCGCTCCAGGCCGGCACCACGAGATCCTCCGCGAGAAACGACATGCGGTGCCGCAGGATCTCGTCACGCTCCTGCTCGCTGAGCAGCTGCGCTTCTCCGACGACAATCTGCGCGATCTCCACGCCGCGGACGCGGACGAGCTCGTCGGCGTTCATGCCGGCATTGGTGAGTGTGACGACCAGGTAGTCCTCGGACAGGATGCCGTCGTGCGGCCGGACGAGCGCCGCTCGGATTCGATCGACACAGGCTCTGACTGCCCATTCGGCCTCGCGCACCGCTGTATCCAGCATCGCTGGCTCGGACGTCAGACGCACGAGGCTCTCCCATTCGCCGGCGAACGCCCGCCTTAACGCGATCGACACCACGCCGTAATCGAACACCTTGATGACGGCGCGGAAGTCACCGCCGGTCGTCAGGCCGATGGCGTCGCCGTCGAAGGTCACCGGCGGTTGCTGATACTGCAGGTAGGGCGACGCCGACGCACGCAGCGCGAGCGGCTTCGCGCTCGTGGTGGCGCCGAGCACACGCGGCAGCTCGGACAGCATGACCGACTCCGCGATGTCCGCGGCGTAGAAGAACGTCAGGTGCCCTGCGGGCGCCGCCGCCGACATGTCCGGGTCGCCTCACGCAGCCGGCGGCATGCCCGAACGCACGGGCGTCGCGCCACCATCGGACTCGCGCGCGTCCGCGCGTGGGCGTAGCGCGGCGCGCAGCGACGCCAGCGCCTCGCGATATCCCACGGCGTCCCCGTAATCGACGAAACGGTGGTAGCGCGAATGGGGCGCCGGGACGGCGTCCGCATGCTTGATCGGGCACCAGTACTGCTCCGTTCGTGCGGCTACCTCCTGCACGTACGCGATCAGCCCGGTGGCATAGCTGCAATAGGCGCAGTTCGCCTTTTCGATGGCGTTGAGATACGCCAGGCGGCCGCGATCGAGCCGGAAATACCGTCGCCGTGGAACGCGCTCGATGCCGTAAATCGGAAAGCAGACGCGCTGATAGAGCGTCACCCACAGGTCGAGCAGCAGCAGCGGAACGACGAGCGAGTAGATGACCGGCGTCGTCAGAAGATTCCGCAGCGAGGATCCGGCGACGAAGGCACGCACGCTTTGTCTGAGGCGCCGGTGCACGCGCCTCGTCTCGTGCTCGAACGTGACCCGTCCGCGGTGGACGCGATAGCGCCAGCGCTGCTGCTGCGCCTCGACGTCCCTTCGCAGATCCTCTTCCGCCTCGGCGAGGCGGCGCATGGCGCGGTCGAAGATGTTCGAAGAAGTGTCCATACCGCCTGGCTGAGCAACGGCCGTGCCTGGCACGAGTGCCGAGGCTGGACGTCCGCCTCCACTTGCGTCCGTGCCACAGGTACACCGCTTGCCTCGCTCTGAAGGTATGGACGCCGGCCTGACAGGCATTTGGGACACGTTCCGCGCCGCCGATCCGGTGAGCCTCGCATTTCTGGCGACGCTCGGGACCTATCTCCTCACGGCGGTCGGCACGTTGCCCGTTCTCTTCGTTCGATCGGCGCCGCGGCGGCTGATGGACGCGATGATGGGCCTTGCCGGCGGCGTTATGGTTGCTGCCTCCTGCTGGTCGCTGCTGGTGCCGGCAATCGAAGCAGCCGGCGTGCTCACCGCAGCCATCGGTCTCGCCGCAGGGGGCGTGCTCCTCAATGCGGCCGATCAACTCCTGCCGCATCTCCACTCGGAGTTCCCGGACGAGGCCACGGCTGAAGGCCTCTCGTCACCCTGGGCCCGCTCGACGCTGCTGATGGCCGCCATCACGCTGCACAATTTTCCCGAGGGCATGGCGGTCGGCGTCAGCTACGGCGGGCGCGACGTCGGCGCCGCGACGGCGCTGGCCATCGGCATCGGCCTGCAGAACATCCCGGAAGGCCTCGCGATTGCTCTGCCGCTGCGCCGTGGCGGCATGTCGCCCGGCCGCGCGTTCTTCTGGGGTCAGCTCTCGGCCGCCGTCGAGCCCATCGCCGGCCCGCTGGGCGCTGGGCTCGTGCTCTGGTCCGCAGCGTTTCTGCCCTACGGCATGGCGGCCGCGGCCGGCGCGATGTTATACGTCGTCGTCGAAGAACTGATCCCAGAAACCGTGCGAGCCGGGACCATCGACGTCGCGACACTCGGGTTCCTGGCCGGGTTCATTGTCATGATGACGCTCGATAACACGCTCGGATGACATATCACGCACCCTGAACCTTCCTCGAGACTCTCGCCAGAGTCGCGTGTAACCAGCGTCTGCGTGAATCTGTGCTTCGCGGCCAGAGTGAAGAAATTCCCACGTGACGTGCGAACGATTCACCAGCCGGCACGCGCGCATGCACCTCGCGCTCTTTCTCCGCGCCCGAGAGGGATCGCGTGTATTGGCGGGCTCTGTTGGCGTGCTGCGTGCTTGAGAGGATGACCGGGGCTGCGCCCTGGCGATCGGATGCGACGAACCGCGCGTGGCCGGCACACAGGGGCCGGACCCACAACCGCTGAACGCCTCCGGGCATTCCCAGGGACGACGTGCCCGCCTTGCTGGCGCGGCCGGCAGTAGTGCGGTGCCGCGAGTCAGTGTGATGGCCACCAAACCCGCGACGGCTGCGCCTGTGACCTCGCATTTCGCGCGCGAGCTCGACGATCTGCGCGCGCAGCTCGCGGCCATGGGGCGCCTCGTCGAGGAGCGCGTTCGCCGCGCGGTTCGGAGCCTCGAGGAGCGGGATGCGGCGCTCGCGCGGGCGGTCGTCGACGGCGACCGGGAGGTGAACGAGGTGCACGTCGCCATCGACGGGCGCTGTTTCACGCTGCTCGCGCTGCACCAGCCGATGGCGGGGGACCTGCGGACGATCGTCGCAGGCGTCAAGATGGCGAGCGATCTCGAGCGCATCGGCGACCTGGCGGTCAACATCGCCGAAGCCGTGGAGCGCTACCTGCCGCAGCCGCCCGTGAGCACGCTGCCCGGCATCGAGCGCATGGCCGAACTCGCCGCAGAGATGCTGCACGACGCGCTGGAGGCGTTCGCCGCGCGCGATGCCGCGGCTGCACAGCGGGTCCTCGATCGGGACGATGCGCTCGACGAGCTGAAGGTGAAGACGTTCCGCGAGTTCGTCGACACGATACGCCGCGATGTGCAGGTTTCCGAATCGGCCATCAACCTCATTCTCGTGTCGCGGCACCTCGAGCGCGTTGGCGATCACGCGACCAACATCGCCGAGGACGTCATCTTCGTCGTGACCGCGCGTGACGTGCGGCATCCCGGCAGTTCGTCGAGACCCGCCGCGAGTGGAGCAGGGCTCACCCTCGAGCAGGCTGCTCCGGAACCGCCGAACCGCACGTGAAGCCCACAGCAAGGGAGAGAATGTCGCACCCGTGTCGTCGGTATGCCTGTTGCAAACGCGAGGTCAGGCGGTACCGAGAGACGACGCCTCGCACGCGCGACGTCATGACCGCTCGCCGCGCTCCGGCGAAGGGGCTTTGGCTCTACGTCCGGGGCGAGAGTGTCGAGTGCGTTGCACGCCGCAAACGCCGAGACACGAGTCCCGGTACCGCTGTCGTCGTCCGGCCTTGATTGTCATCGACAGCTCGCTGCCCTGGCCAGCCGCGATTCGGCGCACGGGGCGCGTTCCTGGCAGGTGCAGACGCGGAGGATCGGGATGGCCGAGTCGAACAATGCGGCATTCACGCGGCATGTAATCGACATCATCTTCTCCGCGCCCGGCGCGGAGGGATGGGACAGCTGGGACGACGTGTTCCACTGGATCCAAGACCATCCGGATTTGGTGGGCGGGGCGGGCCTGGCCTGGCGGTACATGGAAGCGCTCGACCGGACGCAGCGGCACGGCGTCCCGTTCACGCGCGATCCGGCGGCGGCAGCCCGTGCGATCGAGCCGCACCTGGGTCCGATCGAGGACATCCACGAGCGCGGCACGTAAATGAGGGAATCTCCGCGGACGCCAGAGCATGCGCCGTGGCCTGGTCAGGGCCACAGCGCACGGATCTCGGCCGGCAGGATGTGCTTGACGTCCTCCATCTCGCCCGTCGTGATCCGGTTTGCCACTACCTGAAAGACGGCGCGCGCCGCCTCTTCCGCGTCGAGGGGATCGCCGGCGAGCGCATGCGCAACCGGCGTGAGAAACTCCTGCTTGTCGCGAACGCGCACCGGTTTATCCGTCGGATCCCACCCCTCGTAATAGAGTCCGCGAATCAGCATCGGGAGCTGCGCGCCCAGCTGCGCGACCTCCTCGATGGGCAGCCGATCGCGGAGGGCATGCAGTGTCGATCGCAGCGCCCGGTACAACAGGCGGCGATTCCCCGAGCCGAGAATGCCGCCCAGTTCGTTCAGCCAGTCGTAGGTCTTCTGGACCGTCGTGTCGAAAGCGTCGATGTGCGCCGTAGGCATGACTACGCTCCAGGAATCATCGATGCAGAACCGTGGCACGTGAATCTTTCTCAGCGCACTTGGGGATATTTTCCCGTTCTCACCGCTGCCGCTTGAAGAACTGCACGGCCCGTTCGTGCTGCTTCGCCGCCTCGAGCGTCGAAAATGTGCCGAGATTCCGGCGCTTGCCCGTACGCGGGTCCACCTTGCGTGAGTAGAGACGGTACATCCCCGAGGGCAGCTTCCGAATCACCATTCCCTCCCACACCTTCGACGATCCGCCCATCACATTTCTTGCCACAGCGCCGCGACGTAGCCGTGCTTCCACCGATCCGAGTGTCACGATGCTTCCATCGTGGTCGCGATCGGATCGCACGCACGTGCGAAGGTCGGCTCGATCGCGACCGGCGTCGACACGGAGTTGGCGATGAAACACTCGCGGTGCGCCTTCTCGATCAGCTCACGCGCGGCCGCCTCGTTCGCACCGGCCTCTAGGGTGATGTGCGGGCGCAGGGTAACCTTCACCATGCGCATCTTCCCTTCCCGCAGCCCGAGTCGCCCCTCCGCATCGTCGGTGTAGGCGGTCACGGCCACGCCGTGTCTGGCGGCGAGAAACAGGTACGTGAGCGCCTGGCATGCCGACAGCGAGGCGACGAACAGTTGTTCCGGATTGACGCGCGACGGATCCCCGCGGTATGCCGGCGCCGCAGACATCGGGACCGTGACGGCGTGGACCACGACGGTGAGATCGCGGCTGAACGTGGCCGGGTCTCGCGTCGGTCCCTTCGAGGCGCCTGACCATTCGAGATGTGAGATGAAAACATCTGCCATGTGCAGCCTCGCGAGAGGCGATCACGTAAGTGTCACGATCGGCGCCTCGCGCCTCTTGCCGGAAATCGCCAATCGAAAAGCTCCCCGGTGGCGACGCCCTCCCATCGAGGTGTCACGCTCGAAAGAGACGACGTCGAATGGTCAACACAGCTCGTTCCCGCTGCGGCGTCCCTGCTCGAACGCCGAGATGTTGGCGAGCGTGGTCCGGGCGATGGCCTGCAGCGCTTCGTGGGTGAAGAAACCCTGGTGGGCCGTCACCAGGACATTCGGGAACGTCAGCAGGCGGGCGAGCAGATCGTCCTGAACGCCTCGCCACGACAGGTCCTCGAAGAAGACGCCTTCTTCCTCTTCGTACACATCGAGGCCGAGGTACCCGACGCGGCCCTTCTTGAGCCCGTCGATCACGGCGCGCGTGTCGATCAACGCGCCCCGCCCCGTGTTGACGATCATGACCCCGGGTTTCATCCTCTCGATGGCGGCGGCATCGACCATATGTCGCGTCCGGTCGGTGAGCGGCGTGTGCAGCGTGATGATGTCGGACCGCTTCCAAACGTCTTCGAGCGGCAGGTATTCGACGCCGAGCGCCCGGCATTCCTCGGTCGGCGCGATATCGAACGCCACGAGGCGCGCGCCAAAGCCGCGCAGAATCTGCGCGACGACGGTGCCGATCTTGCCGGTGCCGACAATCCCGACCGTGCGACCGTGGACGTCGAAACCCACCAGACCGTCGAGCGAGAAATTCGCGTCCCGCACGCGCGCGTACGCCTTGTGGATTTTCCGGTTCAACGCCAGCATCAGCGCGACCGTGTGTTCGGCGACCGCATGCGGGGAGTATGCGGGCACCCGGGCCACCGTCAGGCCGAGTTGACGCGCCTTCTCGAGATCCACGTGGTTGAACCCTGCCGAGCGCAGCGCGACCAGGCGCGTCCCTCCGGACGCGATCGCGGTCAGGACGCCGCCATTCAGGCAATCGTTGACGAACGCACACACAGCAGGATACCCCGCCGCCAGGGACGCCGTCGCCGGTGTCAGTCGCGTCTCGAAGTATTCGAGATGATGACCGGCGCCGGCGTTGGCCTCGTCGAAGTATTGCCGGTCGAACGCGTGCGCGCTGAAGAACGCCACCCGCACGCGTCAGGCCGCCTTAGCGCGCGTGCGGTCGGACTCACGCCCCCCGCCGATGACGTTGTCGAGTGCGAACGCGCCCGGACCGGCCAGGCCGATCGAGACGCAGGCCGCCAGGAGCGCCAGCGTGAACTCGATCCCGTTCGGCAGGAAGAAGCCGCCCGGCAGGTGGACGACGGTCATCGCCACGAGCATGTCAATCGCCAGCGGCACAGCGGCCCAGCGCGTGAACAGGCCGAGCACGAGCGCCAGCCCGCACACGGTCTCGACGGCCGTCACCAGGATCGCCGATGCCATCGGCATCGGGATGCTGACCTGCCCCATGAACTCCGCCACGCCGGGCATACCGGTGACGAGCAGCTTCTGAAGCCCATGAGCCAGGAAGATGGCCCCCACGGTCATCCGCAGCAGCGCAACGCCCCACTGCACTTCTTTCGTTCGCGCGTGCATCCGCATTCGCATGATTCGTCTCCCTCCTCGTCCTCGGTTTCCCTCGACAACAACTTTCGTTCCAGCGCAACGACGCATCGATGGGCCACCCGCCTGGGACGTCGGCGTGGGGTGTGGCACTTTTCCGCAATCTGTCGGCGGACTATTTCGGCTGAGGTTGAGCCCGCTCCGTCGTCTTGGCACCGGTCGCAGGCTTCTCCGTCAGCGCTTCGACTCCTGGTAGTGTCCGCCCCGCAAGGAACGCCAGCGATGCGCCGCCGCCCGTCGAAAGGTGCGTCACGCGATCGGCGACGCCAGCCTGTCTGACGGCGGCGATCGTCTCGCCTCC
>Ga0209172_10006525_pt1:7500-12877 | contig 12877 bp, 8 predicted proteins | sample LarsenN4metaG_FD_184113 | JGI IMG/M metagenome (GOLD analysis project Ga0209172, IMG submission 184113) | Hot spring sediment bacterial and archeal communities from British Columbia, Canada, to study Microbial Dark Matter (Phase II) - Larsen... ... | reverse complement strand
ATATGATGCTTAGATTAGCCAATTCCTTTACAAGGAAGAAAAGGAACCATTAACCCAAACCACAAACAAAGGAGGATATTTTGAAGAAGGGATTGGTAATGGTTTTAGCAGTAGCGCTTTTGGCAGTGGCTTCCACTGCCAATGCCCAGGTTTTCGGTAAGGGGAAAGCCCAGTTTTCCTTGGGTCTCACCCAGTTCGTAGCTCCTACGGTTGATACTTTAGTAGCGTTTACCTTCTCCGAGTTCTGGCCCGATAAGCATTTACTGGGATTCGCAGGAGATTTCAAATACGGCCTATCTGATCACTGGGCTCTCGACTTAGCAGGGTATTTCGGCTTCGGTTCGGATAAGTACGAGGACACGACCGGGCTGCTCAAATTCAAATACCAAGCCTTTGGTGTTCGGGGTGGCATTGACTACACCGAAAACATTGGCGAGATGTTCGGAGTGTACTTTGGGCCGGGATTTGAGTTCCTGTCATCCCGTTCCAGCGTCGAGGATCCTGACACCTTCTACTTTGGTGGAGACGAGGACAATCCCAGACTTACCACTATTTCCCTAGATGGCCGTGTCGGTGTGCAGGCCAAATTGGGCCGTAATTTTGGACTGGATGCCCACCTGGGACAGAAGTTCAGTCTTGTCAGCAAAACCTTCGACTGGGGCGGAGTGGAGACTAAGGTTAAGCGTCTGACCTCTTCCATGAACGGCTTTGCCGGCTTTGTGATTTACGTCAACTAATTCTACTTGGCTTCAGAAAAAATCCTTCCGAGCAGTCGGGGGGATTTTTTTATTAATAAAAGTAAAGCAAAACCTCACTCCGCCCTCTCCTCTTAGGAGAGGGTGACAGAAATCCTCCCCTAAGAGGAGAGGATTAAGGTGGGGTTTTTGTAGCCTTTTCTGTAAGGGTAAAGTTAGGAGGTATCACCTGCAGCGCCCTGGCTTTTATGGTGAGCTTGTCGAACCATTGCCCAAGGCGAAAAAACGTCCAGTCAAGTTATCATGTACGAATCTCGTAGGCGGGAATCATTCCCCGCCTCTTCTTAACCCAGCCGAGGAAGAGATCCTCGGCTACGGCGATACCGTAAGAAAGAACCGTCCGAGGCAAGCCCGCTTAAGCGAGGTTCGCTAGGGCGACCCGGACGCTACGAAACCCAGGAATTTCATTTGCCCATTTTGACTTCTGAAAATAACTTGCAATACACTATTTCTGGAGAGTATCATTCTATTGGATAGAGAAATCTAAATGCCCCATGTAACTGAAAAAAATCTGCCCCATAAAACCCGGGCCTGGGCTAAACTGATGGCCAAGTATAACACTCACCGCTTGAAGCTGGATGTCAAACATTCCGCCCTTTTGGTGGTGGACATGCAGAATTTCTTTCTGGACCCGAAAAGCCCCACTTTTGCCGAAGGGGGTTTAGCCATTCTGCCCCGGGTCAAAAAATTGATTCAGGCCTTCCGTTCAGCCAAAAGGCCGGTCATTTACACCGCCCATGTTCACGCCCCGGATGGTTCAGATGCCGGCATTATGAAATGGTGGTGGCAGGGAATGTGTAAAGAGGGAACTCCGGAAGCTGAAATTCATCCCCAGATTGCGCCTCTGCCTTCTGAAAAAGTGATCAAGAAGCATCGTTACAGCGGTTTTTATAATACCGACTTAGAGACTATCCTACGCGGCCTGAAATTAAAGGACTTGGTCATCTCCGGTACTATGACCAACATGTGCTGTGAATCCACAGCCCGGGATGCTTATTATCGGGATTACCGGGTCTTCTTCCTTTTGGACGGGACTGGCACGGTCACCGAGGAGTATCATCTGGCCACTTTGAAGAATCTGGCTTACGGTTTTGCCTACGTAACTACAGCAGGCGAAATCATCAAGAGCTTGAAGAGAGCATAAGCTTTTATGTCGCTAAATGGAAGGATAGCCTTAGTCACCGGGGCAGCCAAAGGGATTGGACATGCGGCTGCTCTGGCTCTGGCAGCTGAGGGTGCTGATATCGTCATCAATTTTAACAGGAGCAGGAAGGAAGCCGAGAGCCTGGCCAAAGGTATCCAGGGACTGGGCCGGAAAACGATGCTGGTTCAGGCCGACGTGACTAATCCAAAAGAAGTGGTCAAAATGTTTCATCAGGCGGAAAGAAAATTCAGGAAGATTGACATTCTGGTCAATAACGTGGGCAATTTCATCATCAGGTCCCTTTCGGACATGAGATACTCGGAATGGGATGATATCATCAAGAGCAATCTCTACGCCACTTTCCTTTGCTCCCAGGCCGCCTTGCCGGGCATGCGCATCAGAAAATGGGGGAGAATCATCAATTTGGCAGTTGCTTCGGCAGATAGGCAGGGGGCCTTCACTCGCACTTCAGCTTACGCGGCGGCCAAGCAGGCCATTCTTACTCTAACCCGGACCCTGGCCGCAGAAGAAGTCAAAAGCAGGATCACCGTCAATGCAGTAGGGCCTGGAATAACTGACACCGGCTACTCCGAGAAGATGCGGCATGAATTGATGAGGCTCTGTCCGATGGGGAGGATGGCTAAACCGGAGGAGATTGCCCGGGTGATTGTCTTTTTGTGCCAGCCGGAATCGGAATACATTACCGGGGCGCATATTGCCGTGGGCGGAGGCTGGGGCCTGTAATTACTTTAGTACTGTTTCAGAGGACTCCAAGGAAGGATAGGTGCCATCTTAAGCAGTCATTGCGAGTGTCAGCGAAGCAATCTGGTTTAACTATCTAACCGAGTTACAAGCAAATTGCCACATCCCTTCGGCAAGCTCCCTTCAGGGTCGAAGACAGGGTCCTCGCAACGACAACTGGGCGAATTTTTACTGTCAAATGATGGCAAAACCTGCCGAAAGAGTAATAAATGCTAAAAAGGAAGGGTTATGGAACAAGAAAAGTCTAGTTTATCCTATTTTCTGACTCCCTCCGGGGGGATTCTGGCTTTGATTGCTTTTTTCCTTCCCTGGGTGAAGCTGACCTGCTCCGGGCAGGTGCACAATATAAACGGTTTTCAGATGGCTAAACAGGATGGGGTCTACTGGGTGGTATTTGCCGCCGCCATTTTGATTTTAGTTGCCTTTTTCTTTCTGAGAAGTAAATGGAGTCTGGGCAAGATTAAGAAGCTTTCCATAGTTTCCTGCCTGGCCGGCATCGGAATTCTGCTCTACAAGTATTTTGACTTCAAATCTTCCATGGACTCCATGCAGCAGTTCATGGGGAGCAGCGGAAACTGGCAGCAGTCTCTGCAGCAAGGCGGCGCTCAGGACCTGCAGCTGACCATCCAGTTCGGGGCTTATGTCTGTCTATTCGGATTTATCTTGGCCGGACTAGGGGCGCTCTTTATGAAAAAAGAAGGGGAATCCAGACCCAGGATGGTGATAGATAAACCGTCTGCAGAGACATTCGGGAAGAGCGGAACGAGTTTTTCTCGAAATGTCTCCAGCAGCTCTCCGGCTAACCGTCAAAGTGAGCCAGCCGAGTGTCAGTTCTGCGTGAATGGGCTGCCGCCGGGATTTATCTCCTGCCCGGAGTGCGGGGCGCAGAAGCCGGCAGTCAAGATCTAGAGATTAGTACGGTCAAATCCTAAAGGCCCTGGCCATTTTTCGGTCAGGGTTTTTTTCTTCTTGACAAACCGATTTTTTGGGATTATCCTTATAGTGGTAGGGTGAAGGCAGACTTCTAACAGGGGCAGCGAGCAGTCAGCATGAATTTTGGAGCAAAGAAGCGGGTTTCACTGGCCTTGCTCTTTATTAGGCCTGTGGGGCATGAGACCCTAAACCATTAACCTGCGGTCAGGTTATGAATCCGGCCGCCATCAGGAGGAGGAAGGCTATGCGTGTATTGCGTGTGCTTGTAACGGGATTAGTTTTGGCTCTGGCTTTTGGCTATGCCTTTAGCCAGGAGGAGCTGGAATTGGGGAGGGGGTATTTAAAGATCAAGGGGTCCGGAGAGGTCAGGAAAGCACCGGAAATTATGAAAATCAAAATAATCATTGAGAGCCCGAATAAGGATGCGGAAAAGGCCTACCAGAAGGCGCTGGAGAAAAACGGCCTAGCAGAACTGCGGCTGAAAGAGATCGGGATCAAGCCAGAGAAGATCAAGGTCGACCTGCAGGTGAATATGAGGGGAGTCACGACCACGATTCTGGCGACCACCGAGAATCTGATCGAAGCCAGCAAGATTCTTAAACTGGCCACCGAGCTGGAACCCAACGACGTGGAAGTAAACTATGAACTGAAGGATCGCGAAGCAGCCGAACGGGAGGTTCTGGCTAAGGCGTCTGAGGACTGCCGCACCCGGGCCGAAATGGCTGCCGGCAAGAATGGGAGCGTGTTGGGGAGTCTGATTTTCCTGGATGAATCTCCGGAATTTCAGAGCTTTGATGTCTCGGCAGCCATGATTGACCAGCTCCTCGCGGTTCAGATTGGGTTTGTGACTAAGAGCAAAAAGAGGCCAGGTGAGGTGGCGTATCAGGTCGATGGGGTAACCGTGTCTAACCCTCTGGGAGGCCTGGGAGCAGTGCGGGGGGGATATGGCGCGGAGTACGGACAGCAGGCCGCCAGACTGGGCCCGGTGATTACTTTTCAGCCAGATGAGATAGTCTTAAAGAAATATGTGATGGCGGTCTATGAGGTGAAACCGAAGAAGTAAACTTGTCCTTTACTTGCTCCTGAAGGAGAGGGAGGGTCGGAGGTTTTTGTTTCCACAAAGACTGACCCCTCCCCCGCCAGAAGGGCAAGGCTTGCCTCGGACGTTCTTTCGCACTGGACAAGCCTGGGCGCTACGAAGGAAGGTGAGGTTTTCATACCCCGCCTGAAAAAGTAGAGCCGGGGAAGGAAATCCCCACATGTGAACTAATAGTTAAGGTGTTTCGTAGAAATCATCAGGCATTCTGATAACAGTGCATTTTTCGAAATCAAACTTAGTTAATAAATCATTGTTAAGTGCATCTAATGTTAGACAATACATCGAATACAACACATTAGCAAATTGTGTTCGAGTCAGATCGAAAGTTTCTCTAGACAAAATACTCGAAACTTTCCTCGTAACTAAAAAAGCAATTTCAACGAAATATCTGTCCGCTGCTGGAGACAAATTAGACACTCTTTCTTGCATTATTTTAGAAAATTCATCAAGCAAGTTTTCCATGCCGGTCGTAAAATTTGAGCCGTTCCGATTTATATAAAGCTGGGTTGCTTCTATTGCTTTCTTATGGTTGTGATTTCTCACGACGTTGCACATTAATGCTTCGATGCCTTTATTATTGGCAAAGAATGCTTCCCAAATCTTTGTCTCTCCCCAGTTAACCCAGCCGTACAAGTGAGAAACTTTCTCCTTATCAGAATAGTTGGTTAACAAGTAGACTTGCCA
>Ga0209172_10006525_pt1:0-5000 | contig 12877 bp, 8 predicted proteins | sample LarsenN4metaG_FD_184113 | JGI IMG/M metagenome (GOLD analysis project Ga0209172, IMG submission 184113) | Hot spring sediment bacterial and archeal communities from British Columbia, Canada, to study Microbial Dark Matter (Phase II) - Larsen... ... | reverse complement strand
ATTTACCTGCTTCCCACCCCTACCGGCTTAGACCTCCTATTCCAAAAGGAGGTTGGCTTAGGCTCCTGCGTCACCCCTCGGGATCAAACGTTTACCAGATGGTTGCCGAATATTGACGGCATCTCCATCGTCTACGCCTTTGGGCCTCGACTTAGGTACCGACTAACCCTGAGTGGATTAACCTTGCTCAGGAAACCTTAGGCTTTCGGTGAATCGGTTTCTCGCCGATTTTATCGCTACTCGTTCCAGCATAAGCTCTTCCCTTTCGTCGACCTGGGCTTACGCCCAAGCTTCAACCTACCAGGGAATGCTCCCCTACCACTCCGATATTACTATCGGAGTCCATAGCTTCGGTAACTGGCTTAGTCCCGTGAATTATCGGCGCGGAAACACTAGACTAGTGAGCTGTTACGCACTCTTCAAATGATGGCTGCTTCTAAGCCAACATCCTAGCTGTTTTAGTGGCTCCACATCCTTTCGCACTTAGCCAATATTTAGGGACCTTAGCTGATGGTCTGGTCTATTCTCCTTTTGTCCGTGAAGCTTATCCCCCACGGGCTCACTCCCGGGAAACAAGTGTCGGCATTCGGAGTTTGGTTGGGGTTGGAAGCCTTTTGGGGCCCCTTGCCCATCCAGTGCTCTACCTCCGACACTCTTGGCCCGAGGCTGTTCCTAAAAACATTTCGGGGAGTGCCAGCTATCCTCAGATTTGATTAGCCTTTCACCCCTAGGCTCAGCTCATCCCCTCGCTTTTCAACGCAAGTGGGTTCGGACCTCCACCCCGTTTTATCGGGGTTTCATCCTGGCCAAGCCTAGATCATCTGGCTTCGGGTCTACCGCTGGCAACTAGTCGCCCTGTTCGGACTCGCTTTCGCTGCGGCTACGCCAGTGTTTGGCTTAACCTGGCTACCAACGGTAAGTCGCTAGATCATTATTCAATAGGCACGTAGTCACCAGATTTTCTCTCCGAAGAAAGAAAACCCAGCTCCTACCGCTCGTAGGCACACGGTTTCAGGTACTATTTCACTCTCCGTCAGGAGTACTTTTCACCTTTCCCTCACGGTACTGGTTCACTATCGGTCACCAGCTAGTGTTTAGTCTTACCCCGTGGTCGGGGCAGATTCGCACAGGATTGCACGTGTCCCGTGTTACTTGGGATACCGTCCAGAAGTCCATTCTCATTCGCCTACTGGACTATCACCGTCTGTGGTCAGCCTTTCCAGACTGTTCGACTTGAAAATGGATTGGTAACTTCTCTGCCCGAACTGCGGTTCAGGCCGGTCGGTCCCTGCGACCCCGAGGGCACAACGTCCGCAGACTTGAACATGCCCTTCGGTTTAGACTCTTCCCGGTTCGCTCGCCGCTACTGGGGGAATCACTTTAGTTTTCTTTTCCTGAGGGTACTGAGATGTTTCACTTCCCCTCGTTCGCTTCCAATTGGCTATGGATTCACCAAAAGGATGACCCGGTATTAACCAGGCCGAGTTGCCTCATTCGGAGATCCACGGGTCTAAGCTTGTTTGTAGCTCACCGTGGCTTATCGCAGCTTACTGCGTCCTTCTTCGCCTGCTGGTGCCAAGGCATCCACCGAGTGCCCTTAGTAACTTGACCGAAAATTAAAAGATTCCTAAAGGCTTTTAGAAGATGCTTTCGCTTTCCTTATAGAATTGTCAAAGAACAAACTTCCAAGATTTCTATTATACGCTGTTAATTTACTTTTAGCAAGTTATTTATTTTCACCGCGTTACCCGACCCTCTGGGTTTCTTAATCTTCCCTCTGTCCCACAATGAAGCCATTCATGGAGAGGGAGAGTCTCCAGAAGTACTCTTTTTGCTCAGAGAACAAAAAGAAGGGAAAGAACTTGCCTAAATAGAAGACCGGTTTGGCCAATCTGACCAGGCAGCTGACGTAATCTTTGCATTCAATTACTTTAAGGCCCACTTCCTGGAAAATCATCTTCATCCGTCTGGGGGTGGTCACATACTGGTGCGTGTAGTCGTGGTAGAACAACCATTTGGACTTGGAAGCATCCGGAAAGAGCACGATAACGTATCCGCCCGGTCTTAAGAGCGTTTTTAAGTTTTCCAAAGAACTTATTACTTCCCTGTAGCTGGGCAAATGCTCTAATACGTGCCCGATAAAAACCAAGTCAAAACCTTCTTGCTCTATTTTGAAATCATTCGGCAGCCGGCCATCTAACACACGGAATCCCTGGTCTGCCACCATTTTCCGCAGATTCTGGTTTGGCTCCAGACCGACATATTCAATCTGTTTAGCTCTACAGAACCTGGCAAACTCGCCAAAACCCACTCCGATTTCCAGGACCTTTTTCGGCGCCGGAATGTTTTTCAATAACCGGCGGTGCAGAATATCTCTGACCTTGCCGGCAGATTTGGGCTTATAGAAGTTGGAAAGATTATAGCAGTCGTATTCCATCTTGCTTTAAACTTGGTGGAGATAACCGGGATCGAACCGGTAACCTCCGGCTTGCAAAGCCGGCGCTCTCCCAATTGAGCTATATCCCCGCTGGTGTCAGTCGGTGTACTCCACTTTAGCCTGTTAATGGGCCCAAGTGGAGTCGAACCACTGACCTTACGCTTATCAGGCGTACGCTCTAACCAACTGAGCTATGGGCCCAGGTTTAAAGCTGATAGCGGCAACTTTAGTCCAAACTCCGGCATTTCTGTTGTGGCTCCGCTGCTTTTTTAGAAACGCCTGGTTTTTCGCCAAACTTTAAGTGGCGCCCAAAAGAGACTTGGAATGCCGACCAAGAAGATTTCTGCTTTCGGGACCACTTTAATGGTCAAGCTTATTAGGATGGCAACGGACCTTTGGTCTGTTTTAGCCACTTTGCAGATAAAGCACACCAATTATGAGGTTAGGATACTCCTTAGAAAGGAGGTGATCCAGCCGCAGCTTCCGCTACGGCTACCTTGTTACGACTTAGCCCCAGTCACCGATCTTACCTTAGGCGCCACCCTCCCTTGCGGGTTGGGTAAGCGACTTTGGGTACTTCCGGCTTCCATGGCTTGACGGGCGGTGTGTACAAGGCCCGGGAACGTATTCACCGCGACCTGCTGATCCGCGATTACTAGCGATTCCTCCTTCATGCAGCCGAATTGCAGACTGCAATCTGAACTGAGGCCGGTTTTGGGGATTAGCTCCACCTCGCGGTTTGGCATCCTGCTGTACCGGCCATTGTAGTACGTGTGTAGCCCTGGACATAAGGGCCATGAGGACTTGACGTCATCCCCACCTTCCTCCAGTTTATTACTGGCAGTCTTTCTAGAGTGCTCCGGCCTTTCGGCCAGAGGGCAACTAGAAACAGGGGTTGCGCTCGTTGCGGGACTTAACCCAACACCTCACGGCACGAGCTGACGACAGCCATGCAGCACCTGTGTTGCCGTCCCTTGCGGGAGGACCCAATCTCTTGGGCTTGCGTCAACATGTCAAACCCAGGTAAGGTTCTTCGCGTTGCGTCGAATTGAACCACATACTCCACCGCTTGTGCGGGCCCCCGTCAATTCCTTTGAGTTTCAACCTTGCGGCCGTAGTCCCCAGGTGGGTCACTTAATGCGTTAGCTGCGGCACTGAGCCCTTATTAGGGGCCCAACACCTAGTGACCAACGTTTACGGCTAGGACTACCAGGGTATCTAATCCTGTTTGCTCCCCTAGCTTTCGCAGATCAGCGTCAGTAGCGGACCAGGAGACCGCCTTCGCCACCGGTGTTCTTCCTGATATCTACACATTTCACCGTTACACCAGGAATTCCATCTCCCTCTTCCGCACTCAAGACCAACAGTTTCGAATGCCGGCCCCGGGTTAAGCCACGGGGTTTTCACATCCGACTTATCGGCCCGCCTACCTGCCCTTTACACCCAGTGATTCCGAACAACGCTTGCACCCCCCGTATTACCGCGGCTGCTGGCACGGAGTTAGCCGGTGCTTCCTCTGAGGGTACCGTCGATTCTGCCGATTATTCATCGGCAAAGGTTTCTTCCCCTCTGACAGGAGTTTACATCCCGAGGGACTTCATCCTCCACGCGGCGTTGCTGGATCAGAGTTTCCTCCATTGTCCAATATTCCCTACTGCTGCCTCCCGTAGGAGTCTGGGCCGTATCTCAGTCCCAGTGTGGCCGTACACCCTCTCAGGTCGGCTACCGATCGGAGCCTTGGTGGGCTGTTATCCCGCCAACTAGCTAATCGGGCGCGGACCCATCTAAAAGCGCTAGCTTGCAAGCAGAGGCCAGCTTTGATCCCGAAGAGATGCCCCTTCGGGATGTCATTCGGTATTAGACCCCCTTTCGAGGGCTTATCCCCAACTTTAAGGCAGATTGTCCACGTGTTACGCACCCGTTTGCCGCTCTACACACCCAGTTGCCCGGGCTTATAGCGCGCGACTTGCATGTATGAGGCACGCCGCCAGCGTTCGTTCTGAGCCAGGATCAAACTCTCCAATTATTAAGCTCGATACGAACGCCTCTATGTCTCGCCCCGTTTTTGGCGAGGCGGACAGAGGACATTGCGTTTTCGGATAGTTTGGTTACAAGGTAAACTAAAACAAATTGCAGGAACCGTTGCACATCCTAAACTTTCAAAGAACTTTCAATCTAAGCTGTTCAATAAAAATGCCGCCGACAAATATCCTTTTTGCGGCAGCCAATTAATATATGCCGTTTCGGGTACTTGTCAAGGTAAAATCTAGATAATTTGTAACTCCTTTTGAGCGTTCAAATTGTCACTTTTTGAAAGAACCAGATTAGGGACGACTCCCTGACCTTTGTCGGCAGTTAATATACGGATGATAACAGGGGGATGTCAAGGAAAATTTTGGAGATATTTGTGAAACCCACTACACTGTTTAACTCATTCAATGTCAGACACATATAGTTTGTACTGCTCCCCATTTGTCAAGCAGCTGGCAACTGAGTAATCTGGCTGGCATGGTGATTTTTTTCGAACCAATTGGGTGTCTTGTATCCTAAAGTTGAATGCAAA
>Ga0209172_10006510_pt1 | contig 12911 bp, 11 predicted proteins | sample LarsenN4metaG_FD_184113 | JGI IMG/M metagenome (GOLD analysis project Ga0209172, IMG submission 184113) | Hot spring sediment bacterial and archeal communities from British Columbia, Canada, to study Microbial Dark Matter (Phase II) - Larsen... ... | reverse complement strand
GCACCCGCTCCAGCGGGTTCGCGCAGCGGATGCCGCTGGCGGCTTTGGGGCAGGTGGGCGGGCAAATCCTGCGCCACGGGCCGGGCGGCGGCGCCCGGTTGACGGGTGGGGTAAAGTACAAAGCTCGCAGAGCTTCATCGGATCGCCTTCGGGCGACGCGCGCGGAGTGCACGGGGCTAACCCCGAAGGGCTTCGCTGCCATGCAGAGCGAGCCGGGCCAATTATGGCTCGGCTCAACCGCCCCATGACTGGGGCGGCTCCATTTCGGCGTCCTCTGCGCCGTCAGCGCCTCTGCGGTTCTATTCGATGGAGAGCGTGGGCGGCTCGTGTCGCACGCGGTACTTCTCGATCAGCGCCTGAAGCTTGGGCTGCTGCGGATCGACCTCCAGGCTGCGGTGCCAGGCTTCGACCGCCTGGTCGCGCAGCGCGACCCGCCCCGGGTCGTTGAGGTATTGCGTCATCCGCACCACGCCCAGCCCGGCCAGCGCCCGCGCGTTCTTGTCGTTCAGCTCGATCGCCTTCTGGTAGCTGGTCGCTGCTGCCTCCAGCCGCCCCTCGCGCCAGTGGCAGTAGCCCAGCCGCTCATGCGCGATCGACAGGCCGGGCGACATCTCGATCGCCTTCTCCAGCGTCTGCCGCGCGGTCTCGAAGCGCTCCTGGTTCAGGTACACGGTCGCCAGGTTCACCAGCACGATCGGCTGCGCGCTGTTGCACTCCAGCGAGCGCTTGTACGCGCGGATGGCCTCATAGGACGCCCCCTGCGCATCGTACGCCGCCCCCAGGTTGCTCCATGCGAACGCGCTCCGCGGATCCAGCTTGAGCGCCGCTTCGTACTCCCCGGTCGCCCGCGCCAGCTCGCCGCTCTGGTGATAGCACGACGCCAGCCGGAAGCGCGTCTCGAAGTCCTTCGGCTGCAGCTTGACGGCCAGCACGTAGGCGCGGATCGCCTGCGCCATGCGGTCCAGCAGCCGGTACACTTCTCCCAGCTCAAACAGTGCCGGAAAGTCGAACGGGTCCAGCCGCACCGCCGTCTCCAGCGACTCGGCCGCCTGCTCCAGGTGGCCCTGTTCCTTGAGCACCAGCCCCAGCTTGCCGTGCGCAGCCGCGAACTGCGGATCCAGCCGCACCGCCTGCCGCAGCTCGGCCAGAGCGGCGTCCAGGTTGCGGCTGGAGAGGGCCGACTCGCCCCGCTGCAGGTGGTAGCGGGCGAAGTCGCGGCTGAGGGTGCAGCCGGCGCACACCGCGCTCAGCAGCAGCACACCGATCAAACCCGACGCCTTGGACGGGAGCCGCATCGCGATGCCTGCCGATCCCCCGGATATCCCCACAGAGCGCGCCTGCTCGTAGCATCGGCTCTTTTATCGGTTCTCCACACGGCAAGTCAACCGAGACCGATGCCGCGCCACCCCGGTGGGTAGCACGGTCAAGCGAAGCTTGGCCGTGGTCGCGCCCCCAGAACACGGCCGGACTGCGCCCGACCGTGCCATCCGGAAGCTTGAGCGTGACGGGGCACGGCCGATCACCGCTCGGCCGGCTCGTTCGGGTCGATGCGGTCCGCCAGCAGCCGCTCCACCTCCGTCGGTGACAGGCCGGACGAACCTGTCCAGGTGTACTCGACGTCCGGCAAGCCGGTCGGCTGCCAGCGCTGCCACGCCCGCGACTGCACCGGTCGCAGGAACAGCGAGCGCCCGTCGCGCGGCGCACCGAGCCTGATCTCCAGCGGCGTCGGCGGCGAACCCGCGGCGCGGATCTTGAGCCTGACCGTGCCGTGCGTGTCGCTCGGTCGCCAGACGGCCGAGCGCTGACCGCGCTCGGCGAGCACGTAGCGGTCGCCTGGGAGGTCGACCCGGATCAGGCGGGCGGCGCGATCCGCGGTTGTCCGCAGGATCACGCAGTCCTGCGTGTCCACGTCGCGTACGCCCAGCATTCGCTGCCACCACGCCAGCGCGGAGGCGTAATGGCTGGAGACAAACCGCGGCAGGCCAACCGCGTCGCGGGCCGCGTTCCAGTTGATCGCGGCGAACGCAAGGACCACGCATGCCAGCGTCAGGCCAGCCGGCAGCCAGCCGCGCCGCGCCCTCAGCGCCGTCAGCCCGACCCCCACCGCCGGCAGCAGCACCGCCAGCAGCGGCAGTCCCATGCGCGAATTCGAGACGGTGAGGATGTGCGGCGTTGCGCCCAGCAGGACGCACGCCAGCAGCAGGCTGCGGTGGCGCAGCTCGCCGCCCCGCAGCAGGCCGACGACGCACAGCGTCAGCAGAGCCAAGAAGCTCACGCCCAGCAGCAGCCAGATCAGGACCGCGGCGGCTTGCGGCATGGGCGGATACGCGGCGTAAAGTACGTAGCGCATCACGAACCAGTCCGGGGCGAGCAGGGCCCGCGCGCGGTCGAGGCAGCGGCCCAGAAACCCGGTGAAATCGTTGCGGATGTGCTCGATCGCCAGCGCCCGCGCGGCCTGATCGCGGCTGACCTGATGCGCCCGCGCGTAGCGCGTGATCGTCCGCAGCATCTGCGGCCGCGCCTGCTCCTCCTGCGGCGCGAGGCTGTCACCCGACGCCCAGGGGTTGTTCTTGAGATAAGACGTCCAACCCGCGCCGGCGGACAGTGGAACGAGACGCCCCTCATTGGCATACAGCGCCGCCAGCCACGGCGAGAGCGTGATCACACATGCTGTGAGCGCCGCCGCAGGCGCTGCAAACCGCCACACCTGCCCGCCCCTGACCCGGCGGGCGCTGCAAAGCGGTGCGGCTTGCTCTGCCAGCCCCGAGCTTCGCTCGGGCCGCCGTGTCACGGGCGAGCGGACCGCCCACGCCAGCCAGCCGGGCACGACGATCAGCAGCGGCAGCACCGCCGCCCGCGTCAGCCCCGCCAGCCCCAGGCATACGCCGCAGCCGATTACGAATCCGGCCCGCGCCGTCCAGCGCTGTTGGTCGACGGCGCGGATCGCGAAGTACAGCCCCGCCAGCAGCGCCAGGATGTACGTCGTCTCCGACCACAGGAAATGCGAGTACGCCAGGAAGCTCGGGTACAGCAGGTGCGCGCCGGCCGCAGCCAGCGCCGCGCGGCGGTTCGCCAGCCGCGCTGTGAACGTGTAGACCAAGCATGTCGTCAGCGCCGACTGCACCACCACCGCCAGTCGCGCCAGCGCCAAGTCCCGGCCAAACGCCGCGAACGCCAGCCCCAGCAGCAGAGGATGCAGCGGCGGATAGTGGCCCTTGCTGTACGCCCGCCGCAGATCGGTCTCGGCCGGCTGGGCCCAGAACACACCGCCGCGAACGCAGGCCGCCACGACGTTCTGATACCCCACCGCGGCGCGCGCGTAGGCCATTTCGTCATACACGGGCGGAACGCCGGCTTGCGCGACCGGCCACCACAGCGCCAGCCGCACCGCGAGCGAAGCGAGGAACAGCAGGGCCATGATCCGGGAGGGCTTCATGCGGGGCTGCCGTGTGGCACAGCCGCCCTCGGCTGTGCCTGGCTGGGCGCCCCGGCCGCGGGCGGCTGCGGTACAGGCACGATGTCGACGTTCACCTCGGCGCGAAGGGAGAGCGTCAAGATCGTGGGTGTGGCCCAGCCGCCCACGGCTGGGAGGCCGGCACCGCACAGCCGAGGGCGGCTGTGCCACACGACAGCCGGGTCACGCGGGGTCTTACCCACGATCTTGACGCTCACCCGGCGCGATTGTCAAACCGCCCCGCGCTTGACGCAAGCCCGGCGGCGCGTGATGCTCCGCCCAGGCCCGATCCTCACCCCAAGGCGAGGAAGTTCGATGCCCAGCGATGATGCCAGTGTGCGCTTCTCCACCGGCGCCGAATCCCCCGAAACGCCCGGCCGGCGGCCGTACTCCATCGTGTTCGTCGGCGACCTCGGCGCCCCCGAGCGCCTGGCGAAGCTCACGCCCGTCGACAAGGACTCGTTCGCGGCGCTGCTGGCCGACGTGCGGCCGACGCTCGCGCTGGCGGTCGAGGACCCGCTGGCCGACGGCCAGGAGTGGGAGTTCCAGCTCGCCTTCGACTCGATCAAGTCGTTCGAGCCGGCCGCTTTCCTTGCGCACGTGCCCAACGCCCGCTGGCGGCTCGGCGTGCGAGAAAAGCTGCTCGCACGACAGCAGGCTGCGATCTCCGCCGATGAGCTCGATGACGCCCTCTCCGCCGCCGCGGCCGCCGACCGCTCGCTCTCCTACCTGACGCAGCCGACCGCGGCCAGCGGTGCCGCGGGCGGCGCCGGCGTTGCGCCGCCGTCCAGCGGCAGCATCCTCGACATGGTGGAGGAGCCGACCGAAGGCGCCCGCATCGCCGCCGACATCGAGCGTCTGGCCGCCGCCGCCGGGGATGCCGCCGCGCGCCTCCCGGCCGCTGAAGCCGCCCGCATCGGCAAACTGCTGGAGCGCGTCGAGCGCGAGCTGGGGCTGATCGCAGCCGCGGTGCTCAAGCACAACGACGTGCGGCGGCTGGAGATGGCCTGGCGCGGGCTGAAGTTCCTCGTCGACCGCGTCGACTTCCGCGAGGGCGTGCGGCTCGCCGTCCTGCACGCGCCGCGCGACGCCTTCGTGGAGCGCGTCATTGAGCACGTGATCAACCCGGCGTTCAACGGCGACATCCCCACGCCCGGCCTGATCGTCTGCGACTATCTGTTTGCGAATTCCGCCGCCGACATCGAGACGCTCGACCGCCTGGCCCGGCACGCCGCCAGCCTCCCCGCGCCGGCGGTCGTCTCGCTCTCGGCCCAGTTCTTCAACCTCAAAAGCCTGCGGCTGATCAAGAACCTGCCCAGCCTGCCGGGCATGATCGACGGCTGGGAGTACGCCAAGTGGCGCGGCCTGCGCGACCAGCCGTATGCGAAATCGCTGGCGGCGGTCGTCGGCCGCTTCATCCTCCGCCCGCCGTACGAGGCCAGGCCGCGCGCCAGGGACTTCAGCTTCCCGGAATCGGTTCAGTCGATCGGCGATCTGGTGTGGGGCGGCGGGCACCTGGCGGTCGCCGTGTGCGCGGCGCGGGCTTACGCGCGGCACGGCTGGCCGACGCGCATGTGGGGCGCGGAGGCCGGCAAGATCGAGGACCTGCCGCTGGTGCCCAACCCCGCCGACCCGCAGAACCCCTGGGGCCCGGGCGAGCTGACGCTGCCCGACCGGCGGGTGGACGAGCTGCCGGCCATCGGCGTCAACCTGCTGCAATCCATACCCAACAAAGACTACTGCATGCTGCTGGGCGGCGTGACCGCGGCCCGACCGATCAAGACCGCTGAGACCAGCTCGCAGCAGGCGGCGCTGGAGATCAGCATGCCCTATCAGCAGTTCTCCAACATCGCCAGCGCGTTCCTGTGCGAGCAGTTGCCGGCCCTTCGCGGCCTGGAGCCGCAGCAGATTCAGCAGCGGCTGCTGGCCGGCCTGGCGGAGCTGCTCCAGCTCAAGGACGAGGAGGACAAGGAAGCCGTCCAGGTCGGCGTCGGCCACAACCCACAGGCCCCCGGCCAGACCATCGTCCAGGTCCGCCTCAGCCCGCCCGCCCGCGTCGCCCCCGGCGGCCTGCACGTCGACTTCAACTTCAGCGTCTAGCGACCTTTCTGCCAGGAGAGTTTCGCGCGCCCGGGTAGCTTCTCGCGTAGGGATGCTCAGGCTGCGTACAGCGAGGGCATGCCACGCACCGGCAAAGCTGGGGCTTTGCACTCTCCGCAGCCGGGGGCGGCTGGGCCACACGCTAGGTCTCGTGCCGGCTGGTCCACATGCCGCCCAGCGTGAGCAGCAGAATGCGGATGTCCAGCCCCAGGCTCCAGTTGCGGATGTAGTGTACGTCGTGCTGGATGCGCTTCTTCAAGGACGTGTCGCCGCGGTAGCCCTTCACCTGCGCGAAGCCGGTCATGCCGGCCTTCATCTTGTGCCGCAGCATGTAGCGCGGAATCTCGTGCCGGAACTGCTCGATGAACTCCGGCCGCTCCGGACGCGGGCCGACCAGCGACATCTCGCCCCGCAGCACGTTGAAGAGGTTCGGCAGCTCGTCCAGGCTCGTCCGGCGCAGGAAGGCGCCGACCCGCGTGCGGCGTCGGTCCTCGCGCTGCGACCAGACCGGCCCGTCCACCTCGGCGTCCGGGCGCATGGTGCGGAACTTGAACAGGTCGAACGCGCGGCCGTCGAAGCCCATCCGCCGCTGACGATAGAACACCGGCCCGCCGTCGCTCAGCTTGACCAGCGCCGCGATGACGGCCATCGGCACGGCGGCGATGAACAGGCAGACCGAGCCGACCGCCAGGTCGAAGCCGCGCTTGAGCAACGCGTTCCAGCCGTAGAGCGGCGTCTGGCGGAGCGAGAGGATGGGCACGCCGTCGAGCTCGCTGACGTTGGGCCGCATGGCGAACGTCAGGCTGAGCGACGGCACCATGCGCACGTCGGCGGGGCAGTTCTCCAGGGCCTCGAGCACTTCGTCGATGCGGTGGGCGGCGTCGGTGGGCAGGGCGACGAAGACCGCATCGACGGGCTGCTCGTCGACGATGCGGCGCAGGTCGGCGATGGGCCCACGCACCGGCAGGCCGCGCAGCTCGCGGCCGACGTTCTCCCCATCGTCCACGAGGTAGAGCACGTCGAGGCCGGTCCAGGTGTTGTTGCGCAGGGCGTGGAGGAGCTGCTGGGCGGAGCGGCCGGCGCCGACGATGGCGGCGGTGCGGCGGTTCCAGCCGCGGCGTCGCAGCATGCGCAGCGTGGCCCGCACGGTGCCACGGAAGAGGGCGAAGCAGGTGGTGCCGACGACGGCGTAGGTGGCGATGAACTGACGGCTGATCTTGTTGGACTGCGGCAGGGCGTAGTCGATGAGGACGACCGCGACGACGGCGACGAAGAAGGCCTTCACGATGTCGCGCGTCTCGCCCAGGATCGTGCCGTCGCGCCGCGGGCGGTAAAGCCGCAGGCGGTAGAAGATGATCAGGTGGGCGGCGACGACCAGCGGCAGCATGGGCAGGAACTTGTCGGCCAGCTCGGGCGTGCCCTTGGGGGCGGGCAGGAGCTCGAAGCGGATCCAGTAGCTGGCCAGCCACGCCAGCGCGATGGCGCACGCGTCGGCGGCGACCAGGGCGCTGACCATGAACTGGCTGTGCTGCTTGAGCATCTGCGTATGCTGCCGGCCGGTGGCCGGCGGGCCTTGGCGCCGCACCGGGAGACCGCGCCGCGCTGGGCGACATTATTCGGCAAACCGGCCGAGACGGGAAGGGCGTAGTGGATCATGAGCGCCCCCCGTCGGCTTGCCCTCAGGGCTTCTTGAGCTTGTCGACGTCGACGTTCACGCCCTGCTCGGTGAGCTTCTCGGCGTACTTGTCCGGCTCCTTCAGGAACTTTGCGGGGCAGTCCTTGCAGCAGAAGTAGATGCGCTGGCCGGTGGGCAGGTCGGTGTACGCGGCCGGGTCGATCTTCTTGCCGCTGACCGGGCAACGGACCTGGTAGGTGTAGCAGCCCTCCAGCTTGGCCTTGAAGCGGGCCGGGTTCTCCTTGTACTGGGCCGGGCACTTGGCGCAGCAGAAGAAGACCTCCTGTCCGTCCACCTGCTCGACCTGCTTGCGGTCCACGGCTTCGCCGCTCACCGGGCAGCAGACCTGGATGCGTTCCCGCTTCCGCAGCCGCGCGCGCTGCGCCGTGACCTTGTCGGCGTACCTGGCCGGGTCCTTCTGGAACTTCTCGATGCACTCTGCGCAGCAGAAGTACACCGGGCCGTCGTCGGTCATGGTCTTGACGGTGAAGTCGACCGTCTCGCCCATCACCGGGCAAAGCGGCAGCTTCGATTCCACCTTGCCGGATTCCGGCTTCGCTTCCGGCTTTGCCTCGGGCTTGGCCGGGGGTTGGGCCGGCTTGTCCTGCCCGGCCGGTTTCTCCTGGGCCAGCGCGTACAGCCCGGCCAACGCACAGATCGCGCCTACCCCCATCGCCATTGTCCAACGCTTCATCCATGTACTCCTGGCACGAGCGCACGCCGGGCTGCGGCCGTCCACCGTGGACAGCCGCCCGGCGGTTACACCTCATTTCGATGCCTGCGAGCGACCATTTCTTCCCCGGCAGGGCCGCATTCGCTCACGGGCAAGCTGGGCGCTTGCCCATGGCACCCCCGATCAGAACGCCAGACGCCGTCCTCGTCCTTGCCGGGCGTGCGCGGCACGGCCAGCGTGTACGCGACGAGCTGGCCGTCGGGTGAAATCTTCGCCTCGCGCACGATGCGCAGCTTTGCGATATGCGCCGGCGTGAACGTTTCCGTGTCAGCCGCTGCCGTGCCGGCTGCGATGAACGCCAACCACAGCAGTCGCCGCAACGCTCGCTGAACCATGTCCATCCCGCCTGAGCTCGAACGGACTGGCCGCCCCTGCTTATGTTGCGACGGACGTGCGTCCGGCGTCAACCGCGTTTTGCACCCCGGGCGTGTCTCGCTCTGGGCGCCAGAGGCGGATCATCCGCCTGGGAAGCACTGGCAGCAAGCTGCCAGGGGCGGCCCTTGCGCCAGCGAGGCCGTGGCGGACCAAGACACGGCTGTCTCGCACAAGCGAGCCAGACCGCGCCGCCCGAAAACTCAAGCGTGACGAAGCACCAGCGGGCGGGCGCCGTACGCGTGCGGCGGACGCCTCGATATAATGGGGAACCCGGAGCACGCCATGCAGATCGTCGTCAACGGTGAGCCGAAGTCGCTCGAGCCGGCGATCACGCTCGCGGAGCTGCTCGTGCAGTTCGACCTGCCGCCGCGGCGCGTGGCGATCGAGCTGAACGAGCTTCTCGTACGCCGGACGGAGTACGAACGTGTGGCGTTGCGCGAGGGCGATCGGGTCGAGATCGTGACGCTTGTGGGCGGTGGGTGAATGTCCATGGAATCCCTGTGGAGGCTGCTTGAGACCACGACGGGCCTCCGGCCGGTCTTTGCGCGTCGCAACGTCCTGGAGAAAGAGACCGGCCAGAGGCCGGTCCCCAGTTGTGAAACTGGCTCTAATCTGCGTAATCTGTGGATTCGTTTGACTTGCGATCTGCGGATGCCTTGATGGAAGCCGGACTGCTCAGGATCGCCGGCTTTGCGTTCCGCTCGCGGTTGTTCGTGGGTACGGGCAAGTATCTGCGGGGCGGCGTGCCGGACTACGAGCGGATGCGGGCGGCGCTGGACGCCTCCGGCTGCGAAGTGGTGACGGTCGCGGTGCGGCGCGAGCGGCTTTATGACCGGCAGGGCCGGAGCCTGCTGGACTTCCTGGACCTGAAGCGCTACACGATCCTGCCGAACACGGCCGGCTGCTTCAGCGCCGACGACGCGATCCGCTCGGCGCGGCTGGGCCGGGAGCTGCTGGAGGGAATGGACAACCCCGGTGCCCGCTGGGTCAAGCTGGAGGTGCTGGCCGACAAGCTCACGCTGCTGCCGGATCCGTTCGAGACGCTGCGGGCCGTGCGCACGCTGGTGGATGAAGGTTTCGTCGTCATGGCGTATGCGAACGACGACCCGGTCTTCTGCCGCCGGCTGAAGGAGGCGGGTGCAGCCAGCGTGATGCCGCTCGGCTCGCCGATCGGCAGCGGGCAGGGCATCCTGAATCCCAACAATATGCGCATCATTCTGGAGGACCTGAAGCGCGACGACCCCGACTACCCGGTGATCGTCGATGCCGGCGTGGGGACGGCGTCCGACGTGACGATCGCGATGGAGCTGGGGGCGGACGGCGTGCTGTTGAACACGGGCATCGCCGGCGCGCAAGACCCCGTGACGATGGCCCGCGCCATGCGCTGCGCGATCGACGCCGGCTACCTGGCCTTCCGGGCCGGGCGGATTCCGAAGAAGCTCTACGGCAGCGCGTCCTCGCCGAGCGAGGGCGTGATCTCGGCCGCGGTCCGCTGAGGGGGCTGGACAGCGCGTATGGATACGCTCCCTGACAAGGGGCTGGGCTTCGAGCTGAGCGGCGAGCGCGCCGCCGCCCCCACGCCCTTCTGCCCGGTCGACCGCCTGCCGCGCCGCGTGCGGAACAAGGTCTGCATCGCGGTGATCACGCTGGGGGCGCTGAACTTCCTGGTGTACACCGTGATCTACGCCGGGCTGGGCGGCGACGCGCATAACGGTTATCGCGGCGTGGTCGAGCGGCCGGGCGGCTCGAGGCAGGCGGCGTACTACCTGCGCGGGCACCACCTGCGCAGCCTGGCTGGGCAGGAGCGGCAGGTCAGCCGCGGCGTGTGGGTCTTCAGCTATTTGCACTCGATCTCGCTGCTGCTGACGTCGGGTGCGATGATCATCAGCATGCTGGTGCTGTCGCGACCGCACATCATCGCCACCATGCGCGACGGTTGGATCGCCGGCCAGACGTTCGTCACCGTGCTGGGCACAATCGTGGTGCTGGTGACGCTGGCGGCCATGGTGCAGTTCATCTGGAGCTTTGTGGCGCAGCTCACGGCCGGCTGAGGTTGCCCGACCGCGGCGCGGCCCGCGCGCTTGTGGAATCTCGTCCCCGGTGCACCGAATACCTGGAAGGTGCGATGACGGCCCGCGCCGCGTTCGCTACACGGATCCGGTCCGCCGGCTGCTGCACGGCAGCCCGAAGGAGAGAACCGATGAGACGAGCGACTCCTATTGGCTTGGCGCTGCTGCTCGGCGGCTGCGACCTCGGGGCGATCACCGGAGGTGTTCGCGGCGATGGCGTACGGAAGTCCGAGACGCGCCAGGTGGCCGCGTTCGACCAGGTTGCGGTGCTCGGGGGGGGAACGGTCGAGCTGCTGATCGGGCCGGCCGGCCCTCTGGAAATCACGATGGACCAGAACCTGCTGCCGCTGATCCGCACGGAGGTGAAAGACGGCCGGCTCGTCATCGAGCCGACGGAGCCCATCCGCTCGCGGCAGGGGTTCGCCATCCGGGTCGCCACGCCCGACGTGCGCCGCATCGAGTCCACCGGCGCCGCCCGCATCACCGTCACGGGCGTGAGCAACGCGCGACTGGAGCTGCAACTCAGCGGGGCCGGGAGCGTCACCGCCAGCGGGCGGACCGACGCGCTCGTCGCCAACGGCACCGGCGCGGTCCGGATCATGGCGGACGGGCTGGAAGCGCGGCAGGTGGACATCGACCTGACCGGCGCTTGCCACGGCGAAGTGCACGCGACGGAGGCGCTGGACGCTGCGATCACCGGCGCCGGGTCGGTCGTCTACCGCGGGGATCCGAAAGTGACCCAGCGGCTGACTGGAGCGGGGTCGGTCAAGAAGAGGGATTAGCCAAATCAAGCATACAGCCGAAGAGCCGCGGGCTCACAGTTTCCGAACGGAGGCGTCCAAGTCAGTTTTAGAGGACGGCCCGACCTGTGACCCCGCGGGTCTCCGCCCGCGCGGATACGCGGCGCCTTACAGGTTCGACCGGGCCATAACTGGCCCGGCTCGGAACGGGGGCGACTGCTCCATCTACCGCGCCGGCGTTTCAGCGCTGGCTGGCTGATCCGACATGTTCGCGAGCGCTGCTCCCCGTGCCGCCGTGGCTTGCTTTTTCTCGGACGCGGCCACGATTCTGATAGTTATCCTCGCCGAAGGCCAGGGTGGTCGCCCTAGAATTGAGCGCAATGAGGGGCTCAGGAAGCATTCTTGGGGCCGGGCTGCTGCTGGTCGGCTGCGCCACGCCGCCGCACGCCACCGTCCTGGTCGCACCCTGCGTAGAGGACGAGTTCGCGCGGCGGCCGATCGCGAACCTGGCGCTGGGCCCGCGCGGCGGGCTGCCGGTCGAGGCGGAGTGGTTCGCGCAGCGCTCGGACTGGCCGTCGGTGCCGAGCGGCTACGTGTTCGACCAGGTCGAGAGCTTCACGCAATTCCTGTTTGACGATCAGTCGTTCTTCGACCGCCTCGGCGGCAGCTTCTTTGCCCAGAGCGAGTCGGTGCGCACCGGTGTGGTCGTGCGCTGAACGCACCATGACCGGCTGATAGCCGATCCCACGAGGAGACGGTCAACGTGTAGCGCCGCGGTGCACGCTTCCAACGCCCGCAAGGACAGGGTTTCTCGGACGCCCGTCCAGCGCGCGTCGCAAATCCCCGTGCGTTTTGAGATTTCCGCCGGCGCGGCGTAGCATCTGTGGAGGTGCGGCGGTCTGAGATTGCGTCCCGCCGGCGCGTCCTGTGACCGCACGGGTCCGACGTTGTTCCGCACGAGCAAGGAGGTCTGACCATGAAGTTGTACTCCTCGCCAGCGTTCGGGCTGCTCAGCATGGGCTGCGTGTTGCTCATGGACGCGAAGATAGACTGCAAGGACGTGGCCGCGTCCGGGCTGCTGGACGCGCTGTGGTTCGCGGGCGGGCTGGCGCTCGACCAGGCGCAGCAGGAGCAGATCGACGAACAGGCCGGGCGCACACAGCCGGGCGAGCCCGGCGCGCAGGGGGAGCGCGGCGAGCCGGGGGCCCCCGGGCCGCAGGGGGAGCGCGGCGAGCCGGGGGCCCCCGGGCCGCAGGGAGAGCGCGGCGAGCCGGGGGCCCCCGGGCCGCAGGGAGAGCGCGGCGAGCCGGGGGTACCCGGCGCCGATGGGGCCGACGGCGTGGACGGCGCTCCCGGCGCTCCCGGCGCGAACGGCGTCGACGGCCTGGATTGCTGGGACTTGAACGGCAACGGCGTCTTCGATGTGGCCAGCGAGGACCGCGACGGCGACGGCCTGGCCAGCGCCGCCGACTGCCAGGGCGCGGACGGTACGGACCTGACGGGCGTCGTCGCGCGAGGCAGCGTGCTGGCCAATGGCGATCTGGCCAGCGGCATCGCGATCGTGGACGTGATCCACGACATCGACGGCGACGGCACGAACGAGCGCGGCCGTTACCGTGTGATCGTCAGCCTGGCGTCGCTGGCGGATGCCGGTTTCGATCTGGCTACGTTGAGCGAGAACGACTTCGCGATCCTGCTGAGCCTGGAGAAGCGCGGCCCGGGCGGTCCGCCTGGCAGCGGCGGCCTGCCGGAGCTGCTGTTTGCG
>Ga0209172_10006508_pt1 | contig 12915 bp, 11 predicted proteins | sample LarsenN4metaG_FD_184113 | JGI IMG/M metagenome (GOLD analysis project Ga0209172, IMG submission 184113) | Hot spring sediment bacterial and archeal communities from British Columbia, Canada, to study Microbial Dark Matter (Phase II) - Larsen... ... | reverse complement strand
CAAACTGCTCTTGAATCTATTTTCCCTCATATAGTTGTGTATCTTCTTTTACTTGATATTGAACGCCTTGCTCATCTTGCACTTAGTTGTGGTTTTGACATTCATATTTCCAGGTGCAAGAAATGAGTTAAAGCAAAACTTCTTAAGCAGTACAATCATGAATTTAATCCTTTGATTAATCCTTCCGAGCAATGGCAAAAGGTGATTGATTAAGCCAATCTGTTTATAGATATTGTTAACCTATTGCAAATTCCGATTAATAGTATCTAACTGTTTTGAGGCAAGGTCAGATGAAACTAGAGATTTTAGCTACCACAGTATTAGTAAGCACAATCTGCTATGCAATTCCGGTGCAAGCTGCAAATCCTGTCCATGTTAGACAGTTACTAAAAACAGGGAAATGTCCAGGTTGTGAATTGGCAGGAGCAGATCTGCGCTCCGCTCATTTGATTGGTGCTGACTTAAGAAATGCCAATTTAAAGGGAGCTAACTTTAAGGGAGCAAATCTAGAAGGTGCTGATTTAACTGGTGCTAATTTGGCTGGTGCAAACTTGAGCCAGGTATTTGCAAGTGATATTGACTTAAGTGCCACTAATCTAACAAATGTCTCACTGAATGATACACAACTTCATAACGCTAACTTGGAAGGTGCTATCTTGACAGGGGTTGATAAGAGCCAAGTCATACTTTATTGACTTTGGTTAGAACGCACTTGCTGTTGGACGGACAATCACTTCATTGACATCGACATCATCTGGTTGGGAGACAGCGTACAATACAGCACGAGCGATCGCCGTAGGGGTGAGTGCGGCCTTGCGGAATTGTTTCAACGCATCTTTGGCTGAATCATCCGTAATATCACTGCCAAGTTCAGTTTCAACCACACCAGGAGATATGGTTGTGACGCGGATGTTTTTCGATTCTTGACGCAATCCTTCGGATATGGCCCAAACAGCATATTTTGTTGCACAATAAACTGCACCCGTAGGCACGACTAGATGTGCGCCAATGGAAGCAGTATTGATAAATTGACCGCCGCCTTGGGCTTCCATAATCGGCAGACCCGCAGCAATACCATTTAATACGCCGTGGATATTAACGTTAATCATATTATCCCACTCCTCAACTTTCAAAGCATTCATTGGGGAAAGGGGCATAATACCTGCATTGTTAAAAATGACATCGACGTGTCCAAACATGTCCACAGCAAAGTTGATGAAGGCTTTCATATCCTGGCGATTGACGACATCCACAGCTTTAAATTCTGCAATTCCACCAGCCAAGCGGATATCCTCGACAATTTTTTCTAACTTTTGTGTGCGCCGCGCACCTAAAACAACTTTGGCACCGTTTTGGGCTAACAGCTTGGCAGTAGCTTCTCCAATCCCGCTACTAGCTCCTGTGATGACGATGACTTTGTTTTCAACGTTTAACATACTTATTTCCCTTTTTATTCAAATTGCTACAAGTTAAAGAAACATCCCACCAGAGACTTCTATTCTTTGTCCATTCACCCATCTGTTTTCTTCAGATAGCAAAGCGGCGATCGCACCTCCAATATCATCAGGTAATCCGACACGACCCAAGGCAGTTTGCGAAGCGATGAAGTTGTTAATTTCTGGATTGTCACGCACAGCACCATCAGCAAAATCCGTTTCAATCGCGCCAGGGGCTACTACATTCACGGCAATTTGTCTTTGACCAAGTTCCTTGGACAGATATCGACTTAAAACTTCTACAGCCCCCTTCATGGTTGCATAAGCCGCATAGCCCGGTAGAGTAAAACGGGCAAGACCAGAAGAAATATTCAAGATCCTTCCCCCATCTTTGAGCAAAGGCAAAAGTTTTTGTGTCAGGAAGAAAACGCCTTTGACATGAATATTTATTAATCGGTCAAAATCTTCTTCAGTTGTCTCTGCAAACGAGGCATAAACACCAATACCCGCATTATTAATCAGGAAATCAAAATGCTCTGTCTGCCATTTGTCTTGCAATACTTGTTTGACTTGCAAGACAAAACTATCAAAGGCTTTAGTGTTTGAAGTATCCAGTTGCAGTGCAAAAGCTTTACCACCAATTTCTTCAATGGAAGATACGACACTTTTGGCTGACTCTTCGTTGTTATGATACGTCAAGATGATATCAATCCCCTTTCTCGCCAGAGCCAAAGCAGTATTTTTGCCAAGACCTCTACTTGCTCCTGTTACTAATGCGATTTTTGTTTGAGTTTGCATCATTGCCTTATTTTTTGATTATTTCCTCGAACTGTGTTCATGATATGGTTGAAAACCAAAGTTTTAAATGCACAAAAATCGTACATTATTGCCTAATCCTCCAAAATCATGTTTTAGTAGAGTGGAAATATCTTTTACAATTAGCGAGTGAGCAAATCACTCCATAAACCAGTATGGTAAGCGAGATACTCCGTCCCACCAGTACCCTTAACGAATGCCAACAACTAGTAGCATTACTAGAGAAGCACACCAATGGCAAAGGAAACGGTATCCATAAAACACAGATAAGTCAGCTGGAATTTGTGCGAGAATCTTCTGCTCCTATTTCTACCTGCGTTGTTTGTGAACCAATTCTTGCCATCGTTGTTCAGGGTAAAAAAGAAGCATTGCTTGGTGAGGAAACTTACCGTTATGGAGCTGCTCAATATCTTGTTGTCTCAGTTGATTTGCCTTTAAACGGATTTGTTGTAGAAGCCACACCAGATCAGCCATATTTCGGATTTAAGTTAAGTTTAGACTCGCTTGTGTTGTGTGATATTGTTGCCCAAACAAAGCTAAGTACGCATAAGAAAGAGAATTCTGTGCGAGGCTTGTTTGTTAGCGATGCCTCGCCAAAATTACTCGATTGTGCCATTAGACTGACACAACTTTTGGATACACCAGAGGATATCCCAACACTTGCACCACTGATTATCCGAGAAATTTATTACAGGCTATTAATAGGCGAACAAGGCGAGGCTATTCGCCAAATTGCTACTTTTGACAGCAATATGCAACGTATTGCCAATGCGCTCAAACTAATTAAAACTAATTTTACAAAGCCAATACGGGTTGAGGAATTAGCACAGCTAACTAATATGTCAGCTTCATCTTTCCATCATCACTTCAAGTCCGTAACATCCATGAGTCCGCTTCAATATCAAAAACAGTTAAGGCTATTGGAAGCACGCCGCCTGATGCTTACTGATAACTTCGATGCCGCCAATGCTGCATATCAAGTGGGTTATGAAAGTCCATCACAGTTCAGCCGCGAATATTCTAGAATGTTTGGTGCGCCACCAATTCGGGACATTCAACGTTTACGCATAGCTTGACCCTCCCCGCACGCTTTGTGACGGAGATTCTACATTCAAAGACCCGCCGTTAGACAGCAGGCTTGAGTCCTTACGGGTGCAGCAGTCGCTCATGGGGGAAGACTCCCTTCCCTTCGGGACACTACGTGAACGCGCAGCGTCTCGTAGAGAAGACCGCACTGCCTTACCAACCGCCCTTTGATGAGCATAAGTGGGATGGAAAGCAAATCAACGACGTTAGGGATAAGTTTTCTAGGGTAAGATCATCTCTCCAGAAAAAAGCTACGAAAGGCACAAGGTCTACTCGCCGCAGGGCAAGACAGATTTTGCAACGGTTGTCGGGCAAGGAGAGAAGGTTTCAAAAATGGCTAAACCACAACATTAGTAAGTCCATAATTCAGGACGCATTAAAAAATCATGCAGCAGTGGCAATTGAAGACTTAACAGGTATTCGTGAAAGAACCAATCAAAAACCAAGAAACAAAACAGAACGTAGACGTTCTAACTCTTGGTCTTTCTATCAATTAAGGTCTTTTTTGCAATACAAAGGCATCCAATTTGGAGTAGAAATAGTTGCTGTTTCTCCAGCGTAGACAAGTCAAACTTGCCATCAATGCCTACATATCGGACTGCGTTCTGACAAGCGTTTCAAGTGTACTAATGAGGCTTGTTCTTGGAGTGGGGATGCCGACTATAACGGCAGCAAGAACCTATCTGCTATTGGGGCTGTTTTTGTAAACCAGCCTGGAGGCTCGAACTGTTTGTGCTGTGAACTCAGTACAGATAGTTCAGGGCTACTTAAAAGCCTACGCTCACCGCTTGCGGTGAGCGTAGGTAGTTTACGAACTATTTGATGATCGTAGCCTTCTACATCGGATTCCAAGACTCGGTAGATACTAAAGTAGAGTGTACCGCGATTATCATATATATCCATCAATTGACTACTCCCCCGAATTTAATTCGGGGGATTCTAGAAGGATGCTACGCGACGGGTTGACACCACATCGCTCTGCTTCTTTTTAGCTGTCACCCAGATATAGATCCGGGTGGGGTGAGTCAAAGCACCCATAGACACTCCACTTAAATCAAGTCCAAGTGTTGTGCTTACTTTGCGGATGATATTGGCTGCACCATTACAGTCTGCATTGATGTACCAGTTCATTGCCGTTCTAAACAACCCACGCTTGACTCTGCGTCCAGAAGATTTCCAACTATCGGGTTTTTCACCGTGTTTCGGGAGGGTGTCACTATCAACAAACGATGCTGCTGAGGTGTTAGCTTCTTCTGTTTCTACAAACTCAATGCCGTACTGTTGGCATAATTGCCCAATTCGAGTTTTGAGTCTAGCGGTGGGGATTTGGACAAATTGTTGATTGCGCTTGTTGCCCAAATTAATCTCTTGTTTGATGCCTTGCCCCCAGCCAAATACAACTCTACCAATGCGATGATCTAGGCAGTGGTTAATAACAATTCGCGCCACTTTATTGACAGCATCTCTCATTTGTCGGTTGCGCTTCTCGGTGATAGTAGCAAGCTTATTCGACCAAAACCCTTGAGGTTTATTCTCTTGACTTGTCGCCACCTGTTTGTTGTACCAACGATTTAAGCTTTTGATGTGTTTGCCATCAACAATGAAACTTGTACCCACATTAGAAACACAGGTTAGCCAGTTATTTAGTCCGTGGTCAATACCTAGCACATTGCTTTTATCCATGTCTGGTTTTATGGCAGTGACTTTGTAGACCAACTCCGCATAAAAGCAACGGTTTCTAGGTAGAATCCTTAACTCTTTAATATCCTCAAATCTGAGATTTGACGGCATCGGTAGAGTAAATGAATCCAAATGAAACCATGTCTTCACCAAAGAGCCAAGGGGTATCCTGATTTGCCCATCTTTCAGTTTTAACGCTTGTTTTGGGTAAGTAATTAAGTTCAATCCATCTTTTCTGTACTTTGGTGGTCTAGGTTTATCCGTTATTTCACCACGTTTGTACAAAGTATTAAGCTGTTTAAAGGATGCAAAAGACTCATAGACAGAAGCACATACTTGTTGCGCTGCTTGAGAGTACAATACTTGAAAATGAAGATTTGATTTTAACTTGTTATTCAGTTCAAATTTAGTAATATAGCGTTTAGCTTTAAACCAGATTTGACGATCATAGTAAACAGCGCAGTTAGAAAGTTTATTTGCCTCTGAACAGATAAACTCTAAAATTGATTTCAAATCTTGAGATGCGTCAATCAAGACTTGTTGACAACCGTACAAATAAATCACATCCTTAATATTATTAATTATCTCATTATTTACAGTTTTATAGTGTTAAGATTGTGTGGATACTGCGGGTTTTAACCCGCGCATTCGCTTATATCCCCCGCATAAATGACGGGGGTTTTACGCATCACGACTCATAAAAAAATCTACCTTGCTCTCACTAACAGTGTAGGTAAAACTATCAAAGCCTGTTTGGACAGAGTTTGTTAGGGAAAAGTTGATTGTAGACATAATATTTGGTGTTGAGTGAAAAAATGAATTTACGTACTAAACCTTCGATAGAGGCTGTCTAAAACAACAGATTGCTTTTGTTAGAAAAAAGCGATCGCCTGCTGCACCGCACACATAGGCGATCTATCCCTCCAGCTATGCAACTATGGTAATGTGAGTATTGCTCAACAATGGTTTAGTTGTCAGTTGGGCAATTTGTATTTGTGTATTACCACTTAAGCTATCAGTATCGAAGAACAGATTACCTGTGGCTTGGTCATAGATGAAGCGATGGCTCGCCGTGGTTGCACTAGTTCCCAACCGAAAAGCACTCGCATTCAGCACACCCAAACTTTGATTCAAACCAAACTCTGCTTTGGAGATGAGAATCTTGTCATCAGCAATGCTGAAATCGGTGATGGTGTCAAAATCGCCAACCACAGGCCGACTTAATTGGAAACTATCTCTGCCAGCATCGCCAGTCAAAGAATCATTTCCCCTCCCACCGATGAGTAAATCGTTTCCTTTACCGCCATTGAGGATGTCATTACCGTTGTTACCGTTGAGGGTGTCATTACCAGCCAACCCAAATAGCCAATCATTACCATCTCCACCAGAGAGAACGTTAGCTGCCGAGTTACCCGTGAGGACGTTATTGCGATTATTTCCAGTGCCATTAATAGATGCAGTACCCGTCAACACTAAGTTTTCTACATTGTCTGCCAACTGCCAGCTAATGGCGGCTTGCACTAAATCTGTACCTGCATTGGCTTCTTCAACGATGACATCGCCAGGATTATCTACGTAGTAAATATCGTTCTGTGTGCCACCAACCAAAGTATCAGCACCAATACCACCATCGAGGGTATCATGACCAGCACCACCAGATAAAATGTCATTGCCATCTTTGCCTAGGAGTTTATCATTGCCATCTAGTCCATAAATGACATCGTTGCTATCAGTACCGTTGAGCGTTTCAGAAGCAGAAGTACCTGTGAGGGCATCAGAATTTAGGTTTAATGCCCATAGTTGACCATCATTCTTGAAGTAAAGCTTGCCATTAAGGTATGCCAATTCATTCAATCCGAAAATATTAGAAGACTGAGTTCCAGGACTGATAGCATCTGTGAGTATTCTTAATTTATCAGTGCTTTCATCAAATTCCCACCATTCAAAGCCGTAGGTAGCGTTATATGCCCTAAAGTAAAGCTTGCCATTAATAGCAGTAGGAATTCCAATATTGCTTAACCCAGACTCCGGTAAGGTGTCTACAAATCGCACTACCTTGCCAGTGTTATCAATCTTCCATACTTGATTATTGATGGATTCAGGGTTGGCATTGGCGTAGAAGTAAAGCGTGCCATTAACATTAGTTAGGTTATTGGGATTAGCAGAACCAGAACCAGGATTAATATCTGTGATCCTTACCGCATCACCTGTAATGGGGTCTATCTTCCATAACTCTATGCCAGTAATTCCATCGTCGGTAGAGAAGTAAAAGGTGTCATTGAGGGTGAATTGTTGATAAATGACAATAGAAGCAGCATTAGGATTGATGTCTTCAACTTGCACTGCTTTGCCTGTGATGTTATCAATCTTCCACCACTCCTCTCCTGTAGTAACATCATTCGCAATGAAGTACAGGGTATTATTGACATTGACGAAATTTTTGGGTGAAGCAGAACCAGAACCGGGATTGATATCTGTCACTCGCTGAGGGTTATCTGAAGAATCAATCTTCCATAACTCAGTGCCGTAGTTGCTGTCACTAGCAACAAAGTACAATACACTATTCAAGTTGAACAATGTACCTACTGTATAGTCATCATTAGATCCTGTATTAATATCAGTTATTAACACTTCGTTTCCTGTGGAGTTGTCAATCTTCCACAATGACTTTAATAAACTGTCAGTATTTCCAGTAGTAAAGTAAACAGTGCGATTAAATTCTACATAATTGTCAATAAAGCTAGGATAATCATAGCTAGGATAATCCCTGATGACAAGTTCGACAAAATTCCCTGTATTATTGTCAATTTTCCACACTGATATAGTATCGTCACGATAGTTAAAACTTTGAAAGTAGTATGTGCCGTTAGTTTCATTCAGAACAGGAGAAGTTATAAAGTCAATTCTTTGCTCAATGACTAAACTACCTGTAGAAACATCTACTTTAGTAATGCCAGAACCTTCAAAACGGTATGAAATGAGGCCGTAAAGTCTATCATTGAGAACAATAAATCTTAATTGATTGCCCTCGATACCTCCTACAGCAGATATTTCATCAGTATCGTTGTTAATTTTATCAATCGAAACACCACCTACTACATATTCTGTTAAATACAGGGTGTCCTTGAAGACGGTTAACCTGAAGCTATTGTCATTAAAATCTCTGATGAGATATGGCTTACCAATATTAAGATCAACAGTTGCAGTGCTAGTACCTCCTTGACCATCACTAACCGTGTAAGTAAAACTATCAAAGCCTGTTTGAACAGAGTTTGTCAGGGAAAAGTTGATTGTAGACATAATATTTGGTGTTGAGTGAAAAAATGAATTTACGTACTAAACCTACGACAGAAGGTGTCTAACATAAGGCGATCGCCTGTTGCACCGCACACATATGCGATCTATCCCTCCAGCTATGCAACTATGGTGATGTGAGTATTGCTCAACAATGGTTTAGTTGTCAGTTGGGCAATTCGTATTTGTGTATTACCACTTAAGCCATCAGTATCAAAGAACAGATTACCTGTGGCTTGGTCATAGATGAAGCGATCGCTAGCCCTAGTTGCACTAGTTCCCAACCGAAATGCACTAGGAATCAGCCCACCCAAGCCCTGACGCAAACCAAAGTCCGCTTTGGAGATGAGAATTTTGTCTTCGATAACGTTGAAATCGGTGATGATGTTCAAATCACCACCTAGGGAACGACTTAACTGAAAACTATCTCTACCTGTACCGCCAGTGAGAACATTTCTTCCTCGCCCACCGTTGAGTAAGTCGTTACCATCACCACCGTTAAGAGTGTCATTTCCAGCTAACCCAAACAGCGAGTCATTACCGTTACCCCCTGACAACACATTAGCTGCCGAGTTACCTACGAGTACGTTGTTGCTGCTGTTACCTGTACCATTGATTTTCTCAGTGCCAGTCAGTACTAAATTTTCTATATATTCTCCTAACTGCCAACTAATCGCTGCTTGTACTAAATCTGTGCCACCATTGGCGGCTTCGATAGTCATGTCACCAAAATGATCTACGTAGTAGATATCATTGCCACTACCGCCAATCATTTGGTCTGCACCTACTCCGCCATCAAGAAGATCGTGACCTGCATCACCATTAATGGTGTCATCTCCTAAACCACCATAGAGTTTGTCATTGCCATCTAAGCCGTCAATGATATCTTTGCCAACTGTGCCATAAAGAGTATCGGATGCTGATGTACCCGTAATGGTGTTGGGGTTGATAGTTAAGTTGACTATGCCTATGCTACTACCACCTTGTTCGTCGCTGATGCGGTAGGTGAAAGTATCTGTACCGTAATGGCCTTGAAAGGGAGTATAGGTGTATGTACCATCGTTATTATCAATCAGGCTGCCATAGCCTGGTTGTGTAATGGCTGTAATTGACAATACATCGCCATCTGCATCAGTGTCGTTGGTGAGGAGGGTGGTAGCACTAATAATGATGGGTGTATTTTCGTTGGTAGTAAAGTTGTCATCTACGGTAACGGGTAAGATGTTAGACCTTTCAGTTAGTGAAACTGCCCAAAGTTCATCATTATTATTATTATCAAAACTTACAGCAAAGTACAGGACACCATCAACTTCCGTAAGCTCGAAGGGATTAGAAGAAGAAGCTCCTGGATTGATATCTGCAACAAGTACAGGCTCATTTGTGGAGTTGTCAATTCTCCAAATTTCTCTACCAGTTGTACTGTTAGTAGCCACAAAGTACAAAGTGCCGTTAATGTCCTGCGGAATGCTGATGTTGGAAAATCCATACTCTGGAAAGATATCCTTGAAGCGCACTGCATTACCTGTGCTATTATCGATTGTCCAAGCTTCTAAACCGGTAATACCGTCATTAGCTCTGAAGTAAACCGTGCCATTAACTTCTGTAAGTTCAGAGATATCAGAAGATCCAGAACCCAGATTAATATCCTTGACTAAGATAGCATCACCTGTAGATTGATCAATTTTCCACAGTTCTCTGCCAGTAGTAGCTTCATTTCCTATAAAGTAGACTGTACCATTGATATTTTTGAAGTTACTGCCAAAAGCCAAAGAAACCTCAGACCCCGAACTCACATCCTTAACTCGCACAGCATTCCCTATCGAGTTATCAATTCTCCAGAGTTTTGGCCCATCGGTAGAGAAATAAAGTGTGTTATTTATATTAGTGAGTTGAGAGAAATAAACAAACTCAGATGCAGGATTGATATCCGTCACCGACACAGGAATACCTGTAGATTGATCAATTTTCCACAATTCATATCCAGAAGTACCGTCATTTGCTGCAAAATACAGCGTTCCATTAACTTCGGTCAGTCCATAGGGATTGGAAGATCCAATTCCAGGGTTGATATCTGCTGCTAAAACAGGGTTACCTGTCAAGCCATCGATTTTCCACAGTTCCCTACCAGTGTTACCATAATCAGCAGCGAAGTATAGTGTGTCACCTCCTTTGTTCATCAGATACGAGGGAACAGCCAAACTTTCCGTAGGTGTAAGACTAATATCTGTGAATGCTACAGGGTTGCCAGTAGTAGGGTCAATTTTTAATAACTCAAACCCAGTATTTATATCAGATGCCACAACATAGACTACGCCGTTAACTTCGTAGTAGTCTAAAATACTATTTTTAGTTAAAATCAAGATAAATTCATCTGTGCTTTCATCTTTCTTCCACAACGATATCAGGCGATCTCCATTGATTATTTCGTAGGTTGTTAAGTAAAGAGAGCCGTTAATATTAGTGAGAGATTGATTCAAAGAAGAGTCACCATTAACACTAACACTGATGAGAAATTGATCTCGGAGATTCTGACCGATTTCTACAAAACTACTAGTAGTTTCATCTAGTACAGAAATTGATAGTAAAGCCCCATCCAAGAAATCATAATTAAGAGTCTTTATATTGTATAGCTTGTCTCCTATGATATTAATTCTACTATCATAAGACGTACTATATAGCTCAGGTGATGGTACTCCTGTAACAATGCCAGTGGCATTATCAACTTTCAAGATACTAGTATTTGTTTCTCTTTCGTATCCATCTTCCAAAATAAAGTATAAATTACCATTGAAGTTAGTCAGACCGCCGAGATAACTCCCATACATACTATCAAAGCTATATACGCGGTATGGTTGAGCAACATTCGTGTTGACGGTAGTAATTTGTTGAACATCTTGAGTCGCTGATTGAAAATGGGTTGCAATGGAAATTTGGTTTTTAGACATGGTTGTAATTCCTAAAGAAAAGATTGAATTGAGCTAACTGTCTTGGCTGTTGCTAGAGATGAAGCGATCGCCTGCTACACCGCAGACATAGGCGATATATCTCTCCATCTATGCAATTATGGTGATGTGAGTATTGCTCAGTAATGGTTTAGTTGTCAGTTGGGCAATATGTATTTGTGTATTACCACTTAATCCATCAGTATCAAAGAATAAATTACCTGTAGCTTGGTCATAGATAAAGCAGCTGATGGTACTAATCTCTAAACGCAATACACTAGAATTCAACCCACCTATCACGTGACTCAAAGCAAACCTCCAGTCACTACCTAGAGCAAGATTCCCAGCCAAGTCATCAGAGATAGCGACTGTTGTGTTGGTTAATTCACTCAATCTAGGTAAGACATTCTTGCCAAAGAAATGGGTCTAAAGCCCCGTGCTTCTAGCACGGCTTTTTGTGATAAAATTACGTCAGCGAGTTTGACGTAAATATGCTGGTATTTGAGGCAAAACTGGAAGGAGCAAACGAGCAATATCAATCGCTGGATGAGGCGATTAGAACTGCTCGTTTTGTTCGTAATGCTTGCCTTCGGTACTGGATGGACAACCGAAACATCGGCAGGTATGAGTTGAGTGCTTATTGCGCTGTACTTGCTGCCGATGAAAATTTCCCTTGGGTAGCCAAGCTCAACTCTATGGCTCGTCAGGCTAGTGCTGAAAGAGCGTGGTCTGCAATTGCTAGATTTTTTGATAACTGCAAGAAGCGCAAAGTTGAGCCAGTGCGTTCCTGTCGCTCTGCGTCGGAAAGCAACTGGCGTGGAGCGGAGGCTTCCTCCGCTCCAAACTTTGTAAGAGAATCTAAACCAGGGAAGAAGGGTTATCCACGTTTTAAAAAAGAGCAGACGCATGGTTGTGTTGAGTATAAAACTAGCGGTTGGAAGTTCTCTGATGACCGTCGCCATATCACTTTTAGCGATGGGTTTAAAGCGGGAACTTTCAAGCTCTGGGGAACTCGTGATTTGCATTTCTACTCCTTGAAACAGTTTAAGAGGGTGCGGGTTGTGCGTCGTGCTGATGGGTACTATGCACAGTTTTGTATCGACCAAGAACGAGTAGAAAAGCGAGAGCCAACAGGTAAAACTATCGGTCTGGATGTGGGACTTAATCACTTCTATACCGATAGCGAGGGGAATCAGGTTGAAAACCCTAGACACCTGCGTAAAAGCGAGAAGTCTTTGAAACGTCTGCAACGCAGATTGTCTAAGACAAGCAAGGGTTCTAAAAATAGAATTAAAGCGAGAAATCGCTTGAGTAGAAAGCACCTCAAAGTAAGTCGCCAGCGTAAAGACTTTGCCGTGAAGTTGGCAAGGTGCGTAGTGAGGTCTAACGACCTTGTGGCGTATGAGGACTTGCAGGTGCGGAACATGGTCAAGAATAGACACTTGGCTAAATCGATTAGTAATGCAGCGTGGACTCAGTTCAGGCAATGGGTTGAGTATTTCGGTAAGGTGTTTGGCGTGGTGACAGTAGCAGTGACACTGTTGGCGAATTCGGGAAACGCTTATCCAGGGCGGGTGACTTGAGGAATAAAGCGATTGAGTGATATGACCCCAAGCCATGTATTACACAATAAAAATTCACCTGATAATTGCTATCAAGTT
>Ga0209172_10006507_pt1 | contig 12921 bp, 10 predicted proteins | sample LarsenN4metaG_FD_184113 | JGI IMG/M metagenome (GOLD analysis project Ga0209172, IMG submission 184113) | Hot spring sediment bacterial and archeal communities from British Columbia, Canada, to study Microbial Dark Matter (Phase II) - Larsen... ... | reverse complement strand
AGGCTCAGAGAACGGGCCCAAAGCACCAGTGCGTATTCGGTCTTCGCCAGCATGGCATCCCGCTTTATACCAAAGCCCCCCTGTTTCTTCATTACGCCTTGCCCCTACCGGGGCTTACTTGGCTCAGGACGAACGGAAAAAAAGCCGTTCGCGCTGAGCTGAGCCTGTCCTGAGCGAAAGTCGAAGGGCCTGTCCTGAGCGAAAGTCGAAACTTCGACAGGATCGGGGCGAACGGTCACAGCCCGCGAGTTACTTGATGACGATCTTGGAGGCGTGCTTGCTGCAGTCCACCTTCTCGATCCACGAAGTGCCGGGCGGATGCTGCTGGGAGAGCGCGCGCCCTTCCTTGACGAACGTATCGACCCACGGCGCCACTTCCTTCGGCGTCTTGCTCTTGATGTAGCGGGTGGGCGCGTCCCCCATCGCCGCGACGAGCGCCGAGACTTCCTGCGGCGTCATCCAGTACACCCCCGGCTTGGAGGGATCCTTGGTGCCGTACTTGTCGTAGGCCATCTTGTCGAAGCACCAGTTGTATTCCTTCTGCACCTGGACGGTTTCCTCGATCAACTTCTGCAACGCGGCCTGCGTCGGCTTGTCGAGGCGATCCCACCAGCGGCGGCTCGCGCTGATCATGTAGTAGTCGCCGACGAATGCGCCCGCACCGCCCATCGTGTAGTACGGTGCCTGCTCGCGCACGCTGTTCCAGCCGCCGAGCGAGGTCATGAGCCCATCGATCACGCCGGACTCGAGCGCGCTCGGCACTTCACCGAACCCCATCACCACGGGATTGGCGCGCCACGACTCGAGCGAAGCGTTTTCGACCGGCCCCATGCTCCGCACTTTCTTCCCGCTGAAGTCGTCCGGCTTTACCATGCGGCGCTTGCCGCCCACGCCCATGCCGAAGCTCATGTGGCCCGCGCCGAAGACCTTGATCAACTGGCGCTTCTCCAGCCGCTCGACCAACATCTGATAGGTCTTGGTCTTCTCGAGGCTGTCCACCGCGCCGACGGTGGTGAGCACGCCGGGGCCGACAACGGCCATCATCCAGGGATCGACCGGGGCGGCCTTGCCGATCTGCATCCACGTCATCTCGAGGTTGCCCTGACGCATTGCTTCGAACGCCTCGGGCACCGTATAGAGCGCGCCCGCGAAGTAAAGCCGCGCCTCGCTGCCCGGGATCACCTGCGGCAGGCGATCGGCGAAGTGCCGCATGGCGAGGCCGGCGGGATGCGGTGGAGGCGGAAAATCGGCGGCGAAGCGGAGAACGACTTTCTTCGGCTTGTCCTGGGCGACGGCGTCCGCGATCGATCCCGCCGCAACCAGCGTGACGAGCATGGCCAGTGCGGCTGCCACGCCCTTCGCGCGTATCCGGGTGCGCTCCATAAGCTCCTCCTTCGTATGCGAATTATTGATGTAGTCGCAGGCAAACCGTATAGGAAGGCCCGTTCAGCGTCAAGCTTGAAGCATTGTGCAGCATCGGCGCTACGGCGCCATCCGCCACGCGGGCGTGACGGCGGGCTCGCCGGGCACCGCCTGGTAGGCGCAATCGACGCCGATGCCGGCCGCCCACACCAGCTCTCCATCGCAGAATACGAGCGGTGTGCGGCTGCGCTGCCACGGCGGGATGCGCGCTTCCTGCAAGAGGTTCTTGAGACTGCGGCGCGGACGCCTGCAGTCGGGCTTGAGACGTTCGCCGCCGTGGCGCACGCCGATCGTCACGGTGCCATCGCGAAGGCGCGCGAGACTGATCCCGCCTTGCCGGCCGCGACGGAATTCAAGGACGCCGCGATCTCCCGGCAGAACGATCTTACGTTCTCCGTGCCATTCGACGGTCTCGCCGGTGGCCGGGCGATCGTCTCGCACGATATGCAGCCGATCCGCGAAACGGCGCAAACGTGCTTCCCCCACGGCGATCGAGACCCGCGCATCGCGTCGCGCGGTGAGAAGCTGCCGCAACGCTTCATCGAGCCGGTCGGCAGGCAGGGTGACTCCGTGCGTCGCGAGAAAATGGCGCAGGAGGTTACGGGCACGAGCGGCGCCGAGCCCGCGGAGCGCCTCGATGCGTAGCGCGCCGTCCTCGATGCTCTCCGCGGCGTCGATGCGGGCGAGATCGTCGAGCAATTGCGCGGCATCGGCGAAATGGCGCGCCGAGCGTGCGAGCGTCGCGCGGTAGCCCGGGTAGCGCCGTGCAATCGCCGGAAGAATCTCGTGTCGCAGAAAGTTGCGGAGGAACCAGGTCTCCTCGTTGCTTTCATCCTCGACCCATTCGAGGCCGCGCTTTCGCGCATACGCTTCGATCTCGCTGCGCGGCACGTCCAGCAGCGGGCGCAGCACCACCGCGCTTCGTTCGCGCTTCGACTTCGTTTCACTTCGCTCAGCGCGAACGGTGACTTCCGTTCGTCCTGAGCGGAGCGGAAGCGGAGTCGAAGGACGCGCCTCGACGGGGCTGTCCTGAGCGCGGCCGAAGGGCCCGGCGCGAGCGGAATTCAGCGCGCCGACGGCCGGCATCGCGGCGAGCCCCTTCACCCCGGCGCCGCGCAGAAGCTGCAGCAGCAGCGTCTCGACCTGATCGTCCTGATTGTGCGCGAGCGCGACGTACTCGGTTCGCAGCGTCCGGAAGACCTCGTGCCGCGCCGCCCGCGCCGCCGCCTCGATGCTGTCGCCGCGCGGCACCGTCACCTTCGCGACGCGGAGCGGAATCCCCCGCGCGCGGCAGAAAGTGCGGCAGAAGCGTGCCCACCTTGCGGCGTTGGGACTCAACTGATGGTTGACGTGCACCGCGGACAACGCGATGCGAAAGCGCGGCGCGAGCCGCGCGAGAAGATCGGTCAGCACCACCGAATCGACGCCGCCGCTCAGGCCCACGGCGATGCGCTCGCCGGCGCTGACGTGACGGGAAAGGAACGCGATCAGGCGTTCGGAAAGAGCGTCGCGAGCGGGCCTACTTGCTCTCGACTTCCTTGAACTTGCCATAACCGATCAGTTTTTCGAACCGCGCTTCGAGCAGGTCGTCGATCGGCTTGTCGCGCAACTGGCGCCAACTGTCCTGCAGGGCCTTGCGCAGGTTCTGCATCATCGCCTCCGGGTCGCGATGCGCGCCGCCCAGAGGCTCGTTGACGACCTTGTCCACGAGCCCGAGGGCCCGCAGCCGCGTCGCGGTAATGCCGAGCGTCTCCGCCGCGTCGGGTGCAAAGTCGGCGCTCTTCCAGAGGATCGAGGCGCAACCTTCCGGCGAAATTACCGAGTAGGTCGCATACTGCAGCATGAGGAGGACATCACCGACCGCGATGCCGAGCGCGCCGCCCGAGCCGCCCTCGCCGATGATGGTGCAGATGATGGGCACGCGCAACTCCGCCATGGTGTAGAGATTGCGCCCGATCGCTTCCGACTGGCCGCGCTCTTCCGCCCCGACGCCGGGATACGCGCCCGGCGTGTCGATGAACGTCATCACCGGAATGCCGAATTTTTCCGCGAGCTTCATGAGCCGCAGCGCCTTGCGGTAACCCTCGGGCTTGGGCATGCCGAAATTGCGGTAGATCTTTTCCTTGGTGTCGCGGCCCTTCTGGTGCCCGATCACCATCACGGTCTGCTCGTTGAAGCGCGCGAGCCCGCCGACGATCGCCGGGTCATCGGCGAAGGCGCGATCTCCGTGCAGCTCCTCGAAGCCGGTGAAGAGCGCGTTGATGTAGTCGAGCGCGTACGGGCGCTGCGGGTGGCGCGCGACCTGCGCGATCTGCCACGCGGTGAGCTTGCTGTAGATTTCCTTGGTGAGCGCCTGGCTCTTCTTCTGGAGCCGCGCGATCTCTTCCGAGATGTCGAGCGCCGTGTCGTCCTGCACGAAGCGCAATTCTTCGATCTTCGTTTCGAGCTCTGCGATCGGCTGCTCGAAGTCGAGGAATGTCGTTTTCATGGGCGCTCATGATACAAGATAATCTCTCATCCCGGCTCGTCGCGATCCGGACGTCCCTCGTCGTCCGCCATTCATCGTCATCCCGGCGAAAGCCGGACGTCCCTCGTCGTCCGCCATTCATCGTCATCCCGGCGAAAGCCGGGATCCAGAAAAGCGCATGGATTCCGGATCACCGTCCGGAATGACGGAGGCGCTGCACGAACGACGACACGTGCCCTACGAATGATGAGCGCAATCAGTACCAGGCGAGGCCTTCGCCGCGCAGATCGCTCGCTGCCGCAGTTTTCCCATCGCGCGCCTTGAACACGAGCTGCAGGTTGCCCCATCTGCGCTTCACCACGTGTATCGCGTGTCCTTTCTGCGCAAGCGCCTCACGCCACTCCGCCGAAAATCCCTCAGGCTCGATCTCGATGCGGTCGGGCCAGTATTGATGGTGATAGCGCGGAAGCGCGGCGATGCGCTTGACATCGATCTCCCGAGCATGCAGATAGTCAAGGATCGCGAGCAGAATCTGGCTCACGATGCGCGAGCCGCCGGGTGCGCCGAGCACCAGCACGCCGCGCGCGTCCTCGACGAAGGTCGGCGTCATGCTGGAGAGCGGCCGCTTGCGCGGCTCGATCGCGTTCGCCTGCGCACCCTGCAGCAGGAACGCATTCGGCACTGCCTCGGCCACGGTGAAGTCGTCCATCTCGTTGTTGAGCAGCACGCCCGTATCGCCTGCCACGATCCCTGCACCGAATAGAAGATTGATCGTCAGCGTCGCGGCGACGCGATTGCCCGCATCGTCGATCACCGAGATGTGCGTAGTGTTGCGGGCCTCGTGCGGATTGACGGGCATGCGCTCCAGCGCATCGCTCGGCGTCGCGCGCCCGGGATCGATCGTCTCTGCAAGACGGCCGACGCGGTTCGGATCGATCAGCCGGGCGACGGGCACCGGCGAGAAATCGCTGTCGCCGAGATAGCGCGCCCGATCGTAGAACGCGCGGCGCAGCGCTTCGACGACGAAGTGCGCGTATCGCGCATCTCCCGGCGCGCCCGTTGGGAAGCGCTCCAGCATGCCGAGCGTCTGGGCGAGCGCGATGCCGCCCGCCGAAGGCAACGCTGCGGCCGTGATGGTCGCGCCGCGGTAAATGAAGCGCAGCGGCGGGCGTTCCACCACGCGATAGCTCTCGAGATCGCTCAGCTGCCACGCACCGCCCGCCTGGTTCACGGCCGCGACCATCGCTTCCGCAACGCGTCCGGAGTAGAACGCGCTCGCGCCCTCGCGTGCGATACGTTCGAGCGTCGCGGCGAGCTGGGGCTGACGCAGGAGGAAACCCGCCTGCGGTGCGCGCCCTTGATCCAGAAAGATCGCGGTGCCCGTCCCTTTTTGCAGGAAGCGCTCGCGCAGCGCCGCGATCTGCGCGTAGCGGGCATCGACCGGAAATCCTTCGCGCGCGTGCTGGATGGCGGGTTCGAGCGATCGCGCGAGCGGCAGCTTTCCGTAGCGCTCCGCGACATGCGTGAGCCCCGCGACGGCCCCCGGTATCGCGACCGCCGTCCCGCCCTGCCGCGTCGCGCCGGGAATCGGTCGGCCCGAAGCGTCGAAGTAATGCTCGCGCCTGACGCCTGCCGGTGCGGTCTCGCGGGCATCCACCATCACTTCGCGGCCGTCGCTCGCGCGGTGCAGCAGCCAGAATCCGCCGCCCCCGATACCGGACGAATACGGCTCCACCACACCGAGCACCGCCGCTGCGGCCACCGCCGCATCGAAGGCGTTCCCGCCCTGCTTCAGAATTGCTTGCCCCGCTTGAGTCGCCAGCGGGTGCGCGGTCGCGATCGCCGCGGTGTGCTGCGCCACGGCGCCGCTGGTCCAGCAGACCCATGCAAGCAGCAGAATGGCGCTAAGAAAACGGCAGATTCCTGCGCAATACATAGAACCGCGGACACGCACAGGCACCATCAATCGTCGCCCCGGCGTACGCCGGGACCCGGAAAACTTGACTGGATTCCGGCCTTCGCCGGAATGACGACTCGCGTTTCGTTCGGAATGACGACTCGCGTTTCGTTCGGAATGACGATCGCTTTTCGTTCTGGCGCACACGCTCAGTCCAGCGTTTCGCGATAGCGCGCGAGCGCGATCAGCGCCGCGACCAGCAGAAAAAGCCCGATCGGCCACAGCTCCGGCGCGATTTCCGGCAGGCCATTGCCCTTGAGCAGGATCCCGCGCAGCACGCGCAGGAAATGCGTGAGCGGCAGCACCTCTCCGATCCACTGTGCCCACTCCGGCATGCCGCGGAACGGAAACATGAATCCGGAGAGCAGGATCGACGGCAGAAAGAAAAAGAACGCCATCTGCATCGCCTGGAGCTGATTGCGCGCGAGCGTCGAGAAAGTGAAGCCCACCGCCAGATTGGCGGCGATGAAGACGATGAGCGCGATCGAGAGCAGCACGAGGCTCCCCAACATCGGAACGCTGAAGAGCAGCCACGCCGCGAGCAGGATGATCGCCATCTGGACGTAGCCCACGACGATGTACGGCACGATCTTGCCCGCCATCACTTCGATCGGGCGCACCGGGGTCGCGAGCAGGTTTTCCATCGTGCCGCGCTCGCGCTCGCGCGTCATGGCGAGTGCGGTCATCATCACCATGGTCATGGTGAGAATGGTGCCGATCAGCCCCGGCACGATGTTGTACTGCGTCACGTTCTCCGGGTTGTAGCGGCGATGCACGCGCACCTCGAACGCCGGCGGCCGGCCCTTGAGGTGTGAAAGCACGCCGTCGAGGTCGCGGTCGAGCGCGATCTGGTTGAGCGTGAGAAGCGCGGCGAGCGCATTGCTCGTCGCGGCGGGGTCGGTCGCGTCGGCTTCGAGGAGCAGCACCGGCCGCTCGCCCCGCACGAGCTTGCGCGCGAATCCCTCCGGGATCGTCAGCACGAACTGCACTTCGCCTTCCGCGAGGGCGAGGTGCGCTTCGGCTTCGCTGCGCACCTGGCGCACCACGCGGAAGTAACCGCTGTTTTCGAGCGCGCTCACGAAACTGCGCGAGAACTCGCTGTTGTCGGCCGCGAGCACCGCGGTAGGCAGTGCCTTGGGGTCGGCGTTGATCGCGAAGCCGAAGAGGATCAACTGCAGGATCGGGATCCCCACCATCATCGCGAAGGTGAGCCGGTCGCGCCGCATCTGAACGAACTCCTTGAGGAGCACGGCCCAGAAGCGCGCGAAGGAAAAGCGGTAGCCGCTCATGCCTCGAAGTTGTCCGGCGCGTGGTCCATCATCCTGATGAAGACGTCCTCGAGGCTGGGCTCGGCGCGCCGCCACGTGACGCCGGGACGCTCGCGATAGGGCCGAAGCGCGGCTTCCAGCGCCGCTTCATCCACACCGCTCACGTGCAGCGTGTTGCCGAAGGGCACCACCATCGCGACGCCCGGCAGCGACTTCAGCTCGGCGGCGAGCGGAAAGAGGTCTTCGCCGGTCGCGGTCCATGTGACGAGCTGAGAATGCGCGATCACTTCGCGGGCCGTGCCGGCGATGAGGAGCTTGCCGTACGCGATGTAGGCAAGCTCGTGACAGCGCTCGGCCTCGTCCATGTAGTGGGTGCTGACGAGGATCGTCACCCCGCGCGCCGCAAGCGCGTGGATCTCCTCCCAGAATTCGCGCCGCGCCTTGGGATCCACCCCCGCGGTCGGCTCGTCGAGGAGAAGGAGCTGCGGGTCGTGCATGAGGCAGGCGGCGAGCGCGAGCCGCTGCTTCCATCCGCCCGAGAGCTGACCGGCGAGCTGTTGGCTGCGCTCGCCGAGCTTGAGCCGCTCCAGCGCGTCGCTCACCACGCGCCGGCGATCGCGGACTTCGTGCACGCGCGCCATGAAGTCGAGATTCTCGCGGATCGAGAGGTCTTCGTAGAGGCTGAAGCGCTGCGTCATGTAGCCCACGCGGCGCTTGATCGCGGGCGCCTCGCGGATGATGTCGTAGCCGAGGCACGTGCCCTGCCCTTCGTCCGGCTTGAGCAGCCCGCACAGCATGCGGATGGTGGTCGTCTTGCCGCTGCCGTTGGGGCCGAGAAAGCCGCAGATGCGCCCGCGCTCGACGCGGATCGCAACATCGTCCACCACGCGCCGCCCGCCGAAGCTCTTCGACAGACCCGCCACATCGATCACCGCTTCCATTCGTCGATCCTGAACCGTTCACACTTCGACAGGCTCAGCGCGAACGGTTTTTTTCCGCTCGTCCTGAGCGGAGCGATAGCGCAGTCGAAGCGCGAACGGTTTTTTTCCGCTCGTCCTGAGCGGAGCGATAGCGCAGTCGAAGCGCGAACGGTTTTTTTCCGCTCGTCCTGAGCGGAGCGATAGCGCAGTCGAAGGGCGAGCGGATTCACGGCACCGGCCTCACTTCGACCGGCTGCCCGGGATGGAGCCGCGCCGCATGCTCGGGCGCCGGCCGCGCCTCGACCAGAAAGACCAACTTCGCGCGATTCTCCTTGCTGTAGATCACGGGCGGCGTGAATTCCGCCTGCGGCGCGATGAAACTCACGCGCGCGGGGATCGGCTCGCCGCATCCGTCGCACGTGACGCGCATCTCCTGCCCGATGCGCAGCGCCCCGAGTACCGGCTCGGGCACGAAGAAGCGCACTTTCCGGTTCTGCGGCGGCAGCAGGCTCACGACCGGCGCGCCCGCGTTCACCCACTCGCCCTTGACGAAATACGTATCGGCGACGAGCCCCGCGACCGGCGCGGTGGCGGACTTCTGCTCGAGGCGCCACGCCGCCTGATCGAGCGTCGCTTTCGCCGCCGCGACCGCCGCTTCCGCCGCCCTGATTTCCTCCGGCCGCGCGACGGCGAGCCGGGCGGTGTCGACCTCCGCTTTCAGTTGCTCCACCCGCGCCCGGTCGCGGTCACGCGCGGCCTGCGCTTCGTCGTATCTTTCCTTCGAGATGAAGTTCTGCTTGACGAGCTGCGCGGTGCGCCTGAGTTGCGCCTCGGACAACTCGAGCGCGGCCTGCGCCTGCGTGAGCTGCGCGCGCACCGAAGCGATCTCGGTCGGACGCCGGCTCTTCTTGAGGTTCGCGAGCTGCGCTTCGGCGTTGCGCAGCCGTTCCTCCGCCTCGCGCCGCATCGCCGCCTCGTTTTCATTCTCGAGCGCGAAGAGCGCCTCGCCCGCCTTCACCTGCGCGCCGCGCTCGACGCTGAGCTTTTCCAGCATGCCGCCGAACGGCAGCGCGACGCGCACGTACTCCGCTTCGGCATAGCCCTGGTAGTACGGCGCCGGCCGCTCGCCGCATCCCGCGAACGCGGCGAGCACCAGGGACAACGACATGAGATCGCGCATCATGCGCCACATGCTCGAGGGAAAATTCGCGCTATGTTAACAGTTTGTCATTTGCTACCATCATGGCTCTTCCGCACCCGTTGCCGATCGAGGAGATTCAGCGATGAAATCGCTCACGTGCACGCTCATTGCACTCGCGCTCGCCGGCACGACACCCGCCTTCGCGCAGACCTATCCGGCGAAACCGATCCGGCTCGTCGTCGGGTTCACGCCCGGGGGTGGTGTGGACATCAACGCGCGCCTGCTGGGACCCAAGATTACCGAGTACCTGGGCCAGCAGGTGGTCGTGGACAACCGCCCGGGCGCGGGCACCAACATCGCGAACGAGCATGTCGCGAAGTCCCCGCCCGACGGCTATACGCTGCTCATCAACACCGCGGCGGTCGCGATCAACATGAGCCTCTACAAGAAGGTGCCGTTCGATACGCTGCGGGATTTCGCGCCGGTATCGGTATTTTCGCAGAGTCCGAACATTCTCGTGGTGCACGCCTCCGTGCCGGTGAAGAACGTGAAGGAGCTGCTCGCGCTCGCGCGCGCGAAGCCGGGTGCGCTCAATTACTCTTCGGCGGGCAGCGGCACCACGCAGCACCTCACCGGCGAGCTGTTCAAGCTGAGGACGAAGACCGACATCGTGCACGTGCCCTACAGAGGCAGCGCGCCTTCGCTCACGGCGCTGATCGGGCGAGGTGTCGCTCTCGTTCGCCAACATCCCGGCGATCCACAATCACATCAAGTCCGGGCGGCTGAGAGGGCTCGCGAATACGGGGCCCAAGCGCTCGCCGCTCATGCCGGAAGTGCCGACGATGAGTGAAGCGGGCGTCAAAGGGGTCGAAGTGGTGGTGTGGTACGGCGTGCTCGCGCCCGCGAATACGCCCAAGGACATCGTCAATACGCTCGCCGGCGCGATCCGCAAGGCCGCGCAGTCGCCGGATATCCGGCAGCGGCTCGCCGATCAGGGCGCGGAGCCGGTCGGCAATACGCCGGAGGAATTCGCGAAGCTGCTGCGCGAGGAGGTCACGCGCTGGGCCGAAGTCGTGAAAGTCTCCGGCGCCAAAGTGGACTGATTCGTCATCCCGGCGCCGATTCGTCATCCCGGCGCCGATTCGTCATCCCGGCGCCGATTCGTCATCCCGGCGCCGATTCGTCATCCCGGCGAAAGCCGGGATCCAGCCAAAATTGCCTGGATTCCGGATAGCGCTATCGCGCTTCCGGAATGACGACAACTTTCCGGAATGACGACGAAAACGGCGCGTGCTTCCGGATCACTGTCCGGAATGACGAGCTGCGGAGGACCTGCGACCCGCATCGCGGCGCGCGAGCGCGGCTGCCCAAGCCAGAATCGCCGCCTCCATCCAGAACACCGGCGCCATCCCGAGCGCCGTGCTGAGCGAGCCGAAGACAATCGGCATCGCGACCTCCGTCGCCTTGTTCACCATCTGGCGCAAACCCATCGCCTCCCCGCTGCGTCCCGGCGGCGCGCGGTTGTAGGCGAGGATCATCGAGAGCGGACTGCCGCAGCCCAGACCGAGCCCGAGCACGAACGACATCACCATCAGCAGCGCGAAGCTCGACACCAGCGGAAAGAGCAGCGCCGTCCCGGCCGCGAGGAAAAGCGATCCGCTCAGCACCGCCTCCTCGCTCGAGCGGCGCGTCAGCATCGGCATGACTCCGCGCACGAGGAGCAGCGCCGCCGCGAACGCGCCCATGCAAACGCCGATCTGCGACGCGGAGAGCCCGCTGTAATGCCCGTAGATCGGGAGGAAGAAATTGAACAGCTCGAGCCCGGTCTCGACGAGCCCCGCTGCGATCAGCGCGCGGCGCAGCGGCGGATCGCGCACGAGGTCCATGATGTGCGCGTCCTCGCGCCGCTTTTCCTTCACATGAAAGCGCGGCAGCAGGCGCGGAAAGACAAGGAGCGCGAGAAACGGCAACGCCGGCAGGAAAGCCAGCATGAGATAAGTCGAGCGGTGACCGACGAGATCGATGGCGAAGCCGGCGCTGGTGGGTCCGAGCATCGAGGTGACCGCGACGCCGAGGCTGAAGATGCTGTAGTTGCGCGTGCGCTCGTGTCCTTCCCCCGCCGCGCCGATCAGGTGCTGGACCGAGACCGTGTAGAAGATGTAGCACATGCCGATCAGCACGGCGGAGGCATAGAGCGTCGCGAGCCTTGGCGCCACGAACGGCAGCAGGAGCCCGATCGTGAGCCCGCACGCGCCGAACATCATCGGCGGGCGGAAGCCGAGGCGGTCCGAGATGCGTCCGGCGTACACCGAAAGCACGACCGGGAACACCGAGTACATCGAGAACAGGATGCCGATCTCGAACGGTGTCGCGCCGAATTCGATCGCGTAGAGCGAGATGACGACCCGGCTGCCCTTGAAGGCGGTATGCGTGAGAAGCGTCAGCCCGACGACGAGCCAGATCGTCATCCGCGCTCTAGCAGTTCGTTGAGCACTTTACCGCCACACCGGCGAAAGCCGGTGTCCAGTTAACGAGCCTCGACCAGATCAACGCCCTACTGGATTCCGGCATTCGCCGGAACGACGATGTGCTGCTACGGGACGGCACGTTACAGCCGGAACATCGACCGGCGATCGCGCGCGAACTGGATGATCTCGGTCGGCTCCTCGATGAGGCTGCGGCCAAGGATGATCTGCCCCTTGCCTTCCAGCAGCAGCTCGCTCCGCAGCACGTGGATTTCCTGCCCGCCGTCGAGCGAGACGAACGTCCCGTTGATGCTGTGGTCGATGAGGTAGAAGTTGGTGCGCATCAGCTTCACCGTGAGATGCCGGCGCGACGCGAACTTGTTCGCAACGATGAGATCACAGTCGGTGCCCCGGCCCGCCGTTGCGGACGGCCGCCACTGGTCGAGGCGTACGCTCTGCCCGCCCAGCATGAGCACGAGGCTTCCGGTATCGCCCGGTATCACCTTGTCCGAATAGACGTTGACGTCCGTGATGTGCTGGCTGTCGGTGCGCCACAGCACCTGAAACACGGTCGATTCGGTCGTGCTGCCCTTGAGCAGCACGCGAAACACCGGCCGCACGCACGACTTCAGCGCCGCGGAAAGGCACTTTTCGGTCATCTCGGTGGTGAGGATCTGCTCGGGGGTGGCGACCGCGGTGAGATAGGCCGCGACATTGACCGCCTCCCCGAACACGTCGTCGTTCTCGATCAGCACCGGCCCGTAATGCAGCCCGATGTGGATCTTCACCGGATGATTGCCGGGCAGCGTGGATGCGACCGCCGACTGCATCTCGCTCGCCGCGAGCACGGCGAGATCGGTACTGGGGAAGACGCACAGAGCCTCGTCGCCGATGGTCTTGACGACCCGGCCGTCGAAGCGCGGCAGCACGCGCGTGATAGTGGAGAGACAGGCGTTGACGACGCTGCGGGCGGTCGCGTCCCCGAGCTTCTGATAGAGGCCGGTGCTGTCGCAGATATCCGCGAACAGCACGGCCATCGTTTTCTGCCGGCGGGGCATGATCAGCACAGGATGATAGCGGGGAATGTCTCGCCCCGACAAGCCGCGTTCCGTTCGCCCTGAGCGGAGCGATAGCGGAGTCGAAGGGCCTGTCCTGAGCGCAGTCGAAGGGCCTGTCCTGAGCGCAGTCGAAGGGCCTGTCCTGAGCGCAGTCGAAGGGCGTTCATGCTTCGACAGGCTCAGCACGAACGGCCACGTTCCGTTCGCCCTGAGCGGAGCGCAC
>Ga0209172_10006506_pt1 | contig 12923 bp, 15 predicted proteins | sample LarsenN4metaG_FD_184113 | JGI IMG/M metagenome (GOLD analysis project Ga0209172, IMG submission 184113) | Hot spring sediment bacterial and archeal communities from British Columbia, Canada, to study Microbial Dark Matter (Phase II) - Larsen... ... | reverse complement strand
ACCGCCGGACCCAGCTTGCCCGCTCAACCCGCGGCTTTGCTGGCTTCGGTCAGCCTCGGCTTTTTGGCCTCGGCCGTCTCTTTGCCCACGCGTCCTCCTTAGCGCGCTTCCGTACTCTTGGGTCGCAGTCGCGCTGTTCCCGCTAGCACCGCTACGAACACCAACAGCATTACGACCAACCCGGCGAACATCAGCACAGGCCCGAATAGACCGTGCTCCTCCAGCCATGTCGTAACCCTGATGGTGAACAGCAGCGCCGCAAAGGTTGCCAGCGCGTAGCTCCACCAGGGGGGCTCTAGGCTTGCCCCGCAATGGGGACAGGTAACGGTGCGCGTGCTCCAGTGAAACGTCTCTTCCACTATGCTGCCCAGTCGGAGTGCTCGTTGACATTGCGGGCACTTCGCCACGCCTCACCTCCGCCTGCTTCGCCCATTATAGCTGCGTTGTCATTCCGAGCGGAGCGAGGAATCTGCATGTTCCGGAAATGCAGATCCCTCACCGCCAGGGCGATCAAGGGTTCGGGATGACAAGCAGAGGCAGGACGGAGGTCAGGGCACGGCTTCAGCCGTGCCATTGGCAGCGCTAAGAAATCGGGCTTCAGCCCCTGAGGTCTTTCTTCCCCTCAGCGGCTAAAGCCGTTTCTTCTTCCGCTGGGTGTCGGCACGCTTGAAAGCGTGCCCCGACGTCTGCGGGTCACCCTTCGGCAAAGCTGAAGGTGAGGCCAGCGACCTCACCAGCCGAATTGCCGGCGGATGGCACGGATCTGGTTGAGGTGGTTGACGTCGTGCCCGGCCAGCAGGAGCAGGGTGCGCTTCACCGATTCGTGCCCGCGCTCGGAGTGCATCCCGTAGCGGTTCCACCAGGGCCGCGGCACACTCTTGAGCAGCCGCAGGTTTTCGGCCCGCAGCACCCGCACGCGCTCGAGCAGACGCTTCATCGGCAGGCGCCGGTAGGCGAGGTTCTTCGCCCACTTGTCCTGGTCGTAGGCCTGGATGGGGCAGCCGGGTTGGGCCAGCATCATGCGCAGGCGAAAGCCGTAGACCAGCTCGGTGTCGGCCAGGTGCCCGACAATCTCCTGGATGGACCACTTGCCGGGGCGCGGCCGGCGGCGGAGCTGTGCCGGACGCAGGCCGCGCAGGGCGCGGGCGAGCTTGGCGGGCGCCGCGGCCTGCATCTTGAGAGGGTCTTGCCGCCCGACGTAGGATTTGATTCTCCGCATGTAGTCCCGGAACTGCTTGGCTACCTTCGCTCGTTTCATGGCTGCCCCCTTGGTTTAGGTGCTTGGATGCATTAGAGCCGGTTTCGATGCGCGCGCGAAAGAGCCAATTTGGCTTGACTGCAGCAGGGAAGAGATTCCTCGGGCTGCGCCCTCGGAATGACAACCTCGCCTGCCGCACCCTTGTTGTCATTCCGAGTCCCGAAGCTTCGGGACGAGGAATCTGCCTGTTTCGGAAATGCAGATCCCTCTTGCCTGTCATCCTGAGGCGAAGCCGAGGGATCTGCTTTTCCGCGCTTGGCGGCTAGGGGACGGAGTGCTCGCTGCAGCGCTCGAGGAGCTGGTTGAGCTTGGCGCGGCACTTGGGCTTCATGGAGGAGAACTCCAGGCCCATGCCGATGCCTTCGCGGATGTTGCGCACCAGGGCCAGGGCCTCGACCTGGACCTTGTGGGGAGGCACCTTCACCTTGACTTCGGTGCCTCGCGGCAGCACGGCCAGCGTCTCGATGAAGAGGCCGCTTTCGCTCAAGGTGGTGGTGCGGCCCTGGATCTTGACGTTGCCGCTCGAGGTCTCGAGCAGCGCGTCTTCGTTGAATTCGTAGCGGGCGTGGCGGCGGCGCCCGTCGTAGGATTTGAGGATTTCGGTGAGCGAGTTGACCAATTTCTTGGGGATGCGCAGCCCGTGGTCGCGCTCGTAGACGAAGCGGATTTCCAGGTGGGCGTCGCCCTTGTCCACCACCTCGAAAAAGGGCTCGTCGCCCACCCGGATGGTGCCGATGATGCGTTCCCCGGCCACTGCCGCCCTCCCCACGGGGCTGAAGCCCGCCTGCCGGCGGGCAGGCAAGAGGCTAAACCCGCGGCGGGCGCGACGCAATAGGAAAAAGGGCTAGTACCGTTCCAACTCGTGGCAGCTGGCCCGCGGGTGGTGCGGGATCGGCCCAAACAAGTTGGAACGGCACTAGTACTGCCGGGTACGCCTAGCCTTCCGGCAGCAGTCGGCACCGGGCTTCTTGGACAGCGCGGGTCACGTTGCCCAGGCAGCACTTCCCCGAAGGATTCTTTACTTCACAAGCGCAGTGCCCGGCCTTCACTTCGGCCTTGATGCGCTCGGTCACGGTCGAATTGCCCGTCCGCTGGATTTCTTCGCGGATGTCCTGGCGGGTCACCCCGAAGCAGTAGCAGACCGGGATGGATTCGGAGATTTCCTTTACAGGCACCAACAGGTCCGCCCGGTAAAAGGTGCGGGCCTCGGACCGCGCCGGGAAGTAAACTACGTCGCAGTCCGGGGCCTCGCAGAAATAGTACTGCGCGGGCACGAGCCCAAAGGGCAGGCGACGCACCAGGGCTTTTACGGTGAGTGTGTCGACCTGCTTGGAGCGGGTGTCGGACACCGGGCAGTTCAGGACAGGGGGAGCCGGGGGTGTCACCGCGCAGCAGTCGGCCATGGCCTTACTCCTGGTCGGCTTCCGGCAGGGAGGCCGTGTAGCCGGTGGCGTTCACGGCCCCGACCAAGTTTGCGGGACTCGTCTTGGCCGGGTCATAGGTGACCGTGGCGCGGCCGGCGGGGTAGTCCACCTCGGCGGCGGTCACGCCAGGGGTTTCCAACAACTTGGCCTTCACTACTCCGGCGCAGGCTTCGCAGCTCATGCCGGTAATCTTCAGCTCTGCGGTTGCCAGCGTGGCAGTCGCCGCCGGCGTGGCCGCCGCCGTGCCCGGCAACAGTCGGCCCCCGTAGTAGGGGAACAACGCGAGCGCCAGGACGGCCAGGGTTGCCAGCCAGAGCAGCGGCTTGGCCGCCCGGCGGGCACGGCTGTCCACCGCACACACTTCCTCTGCGCAGGCCTCCGCGGGCCGCGGTTTGCGATAGACGAAGTAGAAGCCGAGGGCGAGCAGAACGGCGCTAACCGTCAGGAAGTAGGGGCGCAAGGGGGCGAACGTAGCCATCAAGACGGCGCCCAGCCCCACGCCGCCCAGCACCAGCGGTCCCAGGCAGCAGAGCGAGGCCACGAAGGCGGCTGCGGCGGAGCCGAGTGACAGGAACTTGTCGGTCATGGTTTTTCTTCCTTCTAGAGATTCTTCACCACTTGGGTGAGCGCGCCTTTGAGTTCGCGCAGGGCCTTCTCACCTTTGCCCGCCCGGACGCAGTCGGCCACGCAGGTTTCGAGGTGGTTCTCAAGCAGGCGGGCTGTGGCCTGGTTCAAGGCCGAGCGTACGGCCGTCAATTGAACGAGGAGGTCCTCGCAGGAGGCGTGCTCGGCCAGCATCCGCTTGATGCCGCGCACGTGGCCTTCGATGCGGCTCAGGCGGTCCTGCAGCTCCTGTTCGACCTCGGGGTCGAGGTAGATGTCCTTGAGCACGGGCAGCGTCTTCGCCATATCCCCTCCTTGGGGATAGGATGCCAGAGGAGGCCGTGAGGATGCAAGGAGTTTTTTCGAATGCAGGACAGGCCCGCCCGGCCGAGGCTAGTACTGCCCGGTGCGCAGCACCCCGTAGGTCGTCACCGCCACGCCCGCCAGCAGCAGGACCCCGCCGGCGATGTCCCACCGAGTGATCTTGTAGCCGTCAATGTAGGCGGCAAAACCCCAACCCATCAGCTTGTATACGAAGAAATAGTAGAGCGGGAAGGCGTGGGTGAAAGACCACCCGCTGCGCGCGACGCCCACTGCCAGAGCTCCGTACACGGCCATGGCGCCCACCGCCAGCAGCAACTGGCCGCGCGTGGTCTTGGCCAGGTAGCCCCCGGCGTCGCCCAGGTTTTCAAAGAAGGCGCAGAGTAAAAGCAGCCCGAACAGAATTAGGAATCGCATGGCCCCCTCCTAGGTTTCATCTGGTCAAGGACGCCCGGCGACACTATACTCTAGGAACCTGGCGGAGAGAACCGCGATGAACGCCTGCGCGCATCCGGCCGAGCAGCAGCAGCGCACCATCTACTACCTGATTTGCGGGGCCTGCAAGCAGGTGCGGCTGGTTTACTTCTGCAATTACGCGGCCGAGTGCCACCCGCAGTGCACCTTGGCTGCCTTCTGCATGCAGGAGGCCCGCGCCAAGCACCACGCCGCCGTGCCCCTCCAGGTCGAGCCCGGCCTGCAGTAAAAACCGAAACTCGAAGGGGGAAACTCGAAACTTGGCAAAAACACCATTCCTGTCATCCCGAGCGCAGCGAGGGATCTGCTTTTTTAACTGGAAGTGCCTGTCGGTTGGACGCGCAGGCCCAGGGGCTGCGGCGCCGCCGCGGGCTTGGCGTCGGCCTTCATGTGGCAGCGGCCCTCGAGCACCCCGCCGGCTTCCATCACCAGGCAGGGCGTGTGCACTTCGCCCTCGACCACGCCGCTCGGCAGGATTTCGATGCGGTTCGTCGCTCGCACCGTGCCCTTGATCTTGCCGGAGACGCTGATGAGCGAGCCTTCGATCTCGCCCTCCAGGAGCCCATTCTCGCCCACGATGAGCCGCTCCTTGCAGCGCACCGTGCCCTTCACTTCGCCGTCAATGCGGAATGTGCCGGCGAGCTCCAGCGTCCCTTCCAGCTTCACGCCCCGGTCGAGGAAGCCGATCCATTCATCGGCGCCCGCCGGCGGCTTGTTCGAGCCCAGCCACTTCCCCATAGGTTCGGTCCCCCTTGGCCTGCCCGCCGCAGCCCGCTCGGGCGTAGGCGGGTTTGATGATTACTTATCTCTGCGCCGCCCCTTACGGCTCCCCGGGCGGCCTTGAGTCCCGCCAGTGTCGCTGAAAACGGGGGCGAAAGGCAAGTGTGAAACGATTTTTTTCTCCGCGCCGCGTGGCCAGCGGTGCTAGACTACGGCGGGCGCTCCGGGAGTGAGGCGCCACGGGCCACAGGCGAGGCGCCTGTGCCCCCGTTTCTTAAAGGATTCCTCCATGCGTTGCCGCAGCATTCTCGATGCCGTGGGCAAGACCCCGCTCATCCGCCTGAACCGGCTGACCGAAGGGCTGAAGGCCGAGGTCTACGTCAAGGCCGACTACCTGAACCCGGGCGGCTCGGTCAAAGACCGCATCGGCATCACCATGATCGACGACGCCGAGCGCCGCGGCTTGCTCAAGCCCGGCGGCACCATCATCGAGGGCACGAGCGGCAACACCGGCATGGGCCTGGCCCTGGTCGCCGCCGTCCGCGGCTACAAGGTCATCTTCACCATCACGGACAAGCAGTCGAAGGAGAAGATCGACCTGCTCAAGGCCCTGGGCGCCGAGGTCATCGTCTGCCCCACCGCTGTCGCCCCCGACGACCCCCGCAGCTACTACTCGGTCGCCCGCAAGCTCGCCGCCGAGATCCCCAACTCCTACTACCCCAACCAGTACGAGAACCCCATGAACCCCGAGGCCCATTACCGCACCACCGGGCCGGAAATCTGGGAGGACTCCGAGGGCAAGATCACTCATTTCGTCATCGGCCTCGGCACCGGCGGCACGGTCAGCGGCGTCGCCAAGTTTCTCAAGGAGAAAAAGCCTTCGGTCAAGGTTGTCGGTGTCGATCCCATCGGCTCGCTCTACTACGAGTTCTTCAAGACCGGCAAGGTCGGCAAGGCTTCGACCTACGTGGTCGAAGGCATCGGCGAGGACATCTTCCCTTCGACGATGGATTTCTCGGTCCTGGACGACATCGTGCAAGTCACTGATAAGGAATGCTTTATCTGGACGCGCCGGCTGGCCCGCCAGGAAGCCATCTTCACCGGCGGCTCGGGCGGCGGCTGCGTCTACGGAGCGCTGCAGGTGGCGAAGAAGCTCGGCCCGGACGGCTTTGTGGTCGCCTTCCTGCCCGACACCGGGACGCGCTACCTCTCGAAGATTTACAACGACGAGTGGATGCGCGACAACCGCTACCTCGAGGCCGAAGTGGCGCTCACCGCCGACGACCTCCTGCGCGCCAAGGCTGCGCCGCGGGAGCTGGTTCAGGCCCAGCCCTACCAGACCGTCTACCACGCCCTGCACACCATGCAGACGAGCGACATCTCGCAGCTGCCCGTCTTCGAGAACGGCAGCCCGGTGGGCGCGGTCCAGGAGGACGACGTGCTCAAGCTCGCCTTGCAGGGGCGCGACCTGCGCAAGGTCCTGGTGCGGGAGGTGATGGGCAAGCCCTTCCCCGTCGTCCCCCGGACCGCTTCGGTCGAGCAGGTCACCCAAATGATTTCGAGCGGCAGCCCGGCCGTCTTCGTCGAGCTCGGCGACGGCCGCTACGGCATCGTCACCAAGTACGATATCGTCCGCGCCGTGGCCGGCCTGGCCGACAAAGAACCGCGCCCCTAGGTGCCGGGTTTTTCACTCCTGGTTGTCATTCCGAGCGCAGCGAGGAATCTCTTCCCGATGCCGCCTCCCCCACTCTCTACTCGGGACATCGCCGCCGAGCTAGCGCCTTTCGGAGTCGAGCTGACCGGAAAAGGGCTGGAGCAGCTTTCCCTCTACCTCGAGCTCTTGCTGCGCTGGAACCGCCGGGTCAACCTGACGGGGCTGCGCGACCCGCGGACGATCGTGCGCCGGCTCTTCGGCGAGTCGCTCTACTTGAGCCGGATCGTCGAGCTGCGGGGCTGGCTCGTCGACGTCGGCTCCGGCGCCGGCTTCCCCGGATTGGCGTTGAAGCTCGTTGCGCCCGACCTGCGGCTCACCCTCATCGAAGCCCGGCAGCGCAAGTGCGCGTTCCTGAAGGAAGTGGTGCGGGAGTGCGGTTTCTACGCAATTGACGTAGTTACCGAGCGGTTCGAACGCTGGCTTGAAGGCCGTCAGGGTCAGGAGATGGCCGATTTGATTACTACACGTGCAGTAAAAGTTGATGATACGTTCCTAAAGCGCATGGCCACGCTCTTGGGCGGTGGCGGAAGAGCTGTGTTCTTCACTACATCGGGCTACGCCGGCACTATCCGAGACAAGGGAGTTGGTTGGATGTGGCGAGAGGAAGGCATTCCGTTGGCACCAGGTTCAGTGATACTAGTCGGTGATCCGAAGCTGTCTAAGTAATTGTGAAATATAGTACTCGCAATTTGCCATTCTAAAACCTATACGCCCAGTCTCTTAGATTCTATGAAAATTGTTTCACGTGAAACATTTTCTTGACAATGAGCCATGATTTGCCCTAGATTCATGTCCGATTGAACCCGTCGCGCGGGACGGGAGGGCCATTGGGCAAGGTTATCGCGGTTGCCAACCAAAAGGGCGGGGTCGGAAAGACAACCACCGCCGTCAATTTAGCCGCCTCTCTCGCTCATTCCGGTCTGCCGACACTACTCGTTGATTGCGATCCGCAGGCTAACTCTACAGCCAGCCTGGGGTTTCTTCGCGATCCGGCCCGCCGCTCAATCTACCACGGCCTCATCTTCGGGGAGTCATTCGCCAACTTGAAGCTTCGCACCTCGGTGGAGCGCCTGGAGCTGGTCCCTTCGGAGAAGAACCTGGTCGGCGCCACGGTTGAGCTTATCCAGGCCGAAGACCGCGAATTCCGTCTCCGGCGGGCCCTGGAGCCTCTGCGCGGCGAATACGCCTTCATCGTACTCGATTGCCCGCCGGCGCTCGACCTGCTCACGCTCAATGCCTTGAGCGCGGCCGATTCGGTTGTGGTCCCCATTCAATGTGAGTACCTGGCCCTGGAGGGGGTCAGCGAGCTGCTCGACACCTTGATGCGCATCCGGCGCTCACTCAACCCCCAGCTCTCGATTGAAGGCATCCTGCTCACCATGTACGATGAGCGCACCAACCTTTCCCGCCAGGTACTGGCCGACCTGCGCGACTTCTTCGGTGCCCAGGTGTTCACGAGCGTCATCCCGCGGAACGTCCGCCTGGCCGAGGCCCCGAGCCACGGCAAGCCCATCCTGCTCTACGACCCGCAGTCGCGCGGCTGCCAGAGTTACCTCGAACTCGCCAAGGAGGTCATCGCCCATGACTCGCAAAGCGCTGGGCAAGGGGTTGAGCGCGCTGCTTCGTGACTTTCCGCCGGCGGCCGAGCCCCCGCCGGCGGAAGCGGTGGCGCCGCCCGTTGTTGCTCCGGCAGCCACCGCGGCCCCGGGGCCGGCCCCGACCCCGACGTCGGGGGTTCTCGAGGTCCCGCTCGATTTGATCCAGCCGTCGCCCTACCAGCCGCGGGCGCGTTTCGAGCCGCAGGCGCTGGAAGAGCTGGCGCAATCGATGCGCTCGGGGGGCATGGTGCAGCCCGTGGTGGTGCGGCCGCGGGGTGAGCGCTACGAGCTCGTCGCCGGTGAGCGGCGCCTGCGGGCCGCGCGCCTGGCCGGCATGAGCCGGATCGCCGCGCTGGTCCGCACGCTGTCGGACGAGCAGGCGCTCGAGCTCTCGCTCGTGGAGAACATCCAGCGCGAGGACCTGAATCCGCTCGAAGAGGCGCGCGCCTTTGACCGCCTGGCCAGCGACTTCGGGTTGACCCAGGAGGAGATCGCCCAGCGCACCGGCAAGGACCGCGCCACGGTGGCCAATTTCATGCGACTGCTGCGGCTCCCCGCCGAAGTCCAGGCCCTCCTCGGGGACGGCAAGCTCACGGCCGGACACGCCCGGGCCCTGCTCAAGCTGGAGGAGAGTCCGGTGCTGCAGCGCGTCTTGGCGAAGCGGATGGTTGCCCGGCGCATGTCCGTCCGCCAGGCCGAAGAGATGGTCGACCGGCGCCTCCCCGGCGCCAAGAAGGATCGCCTCGTTCAGCCGCCGCAGGATCCGAACGTCCGGGCCGCTGAAGAGGCCATGGAACGGGCGCTCGGGACAAAGGTTCGAGTAATCGAGCGCCGAGGCGGGAAGGGGCACATCGAGATCGAGTATTACAGCCTGGAAGACCTCAACCGAATCTACTACGTTGTTGTAAGGAAGCCGGAGATTCCCGCCTGATTATCCTACCGACGTAGTAACACCGCTAGTCAGGCTGGCAACCTGCCCGGCCCGCCAGGGTCGCTGCAACTTCCGCATGCCCATTCACCTGCTGGCGCGGAGTGGCAGCGCCACAGTCGCGCTACAATAGCGCCACAATGGCAGCCCACGAGGACAGCACACGGCTGGACGACTTGCTGCGGCGCCGCACCGAGCTGGACCGCCGCCTGGCGCGCTACAAGCAGGAGTTCGCGGTGATGTTCGCTGACATCGCCGGCTCAACCAGCTTCTTCGAGCGCCGGGGCGACGTGAGCGGCCTGATGATGGTGCAGGAACTGGTGGACCGGGCGCGTCGGGCGGTCGCGCCGCTGGGCGGCCAGGTGGTGAAATCGATCGGGGATGCGGTGCTGGTGCGTTTTGCCGAAGCCGGGGCGGCCGTGCGGGGCGCCGTGGCGCTGCAAGAAAGCTTCGCGGAGTGGAACCGCGGCCGCGCCGAGGCCGATCGGATGCGCCTGCGCGTCGGGGTGAGCTGGGGGTCGGGGTTCGTCAAAGACGAAGACGTCTTCGGGGACGTGGTGAACCTGGCGGCGCGCCTGGAGCACCTGGCGCAGCCCGGGCAGATCGTCGTCAGCGCCGCCCTGCACGCGGCGGCGCGGGAAGTCGCGGGCGTCGCCTGGCGCCGGCTCCCCGATGCCCAGCTCAAGGGCAAGGCCGCCCCACAAGAGGTGTACGAAGTGAGCTGGCCCGGAGCGGAGGAGGCGGCCGGAGCCCTCCCCGAAGGTCACGCCTACTCGCTCATCCTGCTCGAGGCGCAAGAGGGCGGCGTCTATCCGCTGGCGGCGCCCGAGACGCTCTTGGGCCGCGCGGAGGGCGAGATCCGCTTCCCGGGCGACGGCCTACTGTCGGCCCGGCACGCGCGCTTTCTCGTCGACGCCGACGGGCTTCGGGTCGAAGATGTGAGCGCCAGCGGAGTTTATGTGCGCTTGCGGGAGCCCGTCCAGCTGCGGGACGCCGATCAAGTCGTGGTGGGGCGCAAGCTCTTCGAGTTCATCGCGGGGACGGGAGAGCCGCAGCTTCATTTCGGCCACCAGAGTTTCCCCCTGCGGTCGGGCGAGACCCTCATCGGGCGGCGCGAGGGCGACATCGTCTTCCCGGACGACGCCTTCCTCTCCGGCCTGCACGCCCGGGTGCTGGTGGACCCGGAAGGCGTGGTGCTGGAAGACCTGCGCAGCACCAACGGCACTTTCCTCAAGGTTCGCGGCGCGGCGCGGCTCGAGGACGGCGACCAGGTGCTCTGCGGGTCGAAGCTGCTGCTGGTGCGGGCGCGCGGGGCGGGTTAGTCGAGCCAGCGCAGGGTGAGGTCGCGGGTCAGGCTGCCGATGCCGACCCATTTGCCGAGTTTCCCCAGGCTGACTTCGAGCGTCCGAGTCCGGCCGGGCTCGAAGCTGCCGCTGATGTACTCGGTCTGTTCGAAGTCGTCCTTGGGAGCGGAGATGCGGATGATGATGGCGCGCTGGCCGGGGCGCACGGGGATGCTGGCGGAAATCTTTCCGAACCCGACGGAAGCTCCGGAACGGTCTACCGTCTCGCCGCGCAGCCGGATCTCCTGCACCACCTTGTCATCCACCGAAACATAAAGCGTGGCGCGGTCGAAGTTGTGCTCGCCGGTCAGGCGCAGCGTGGCCGTGCCGGACGCCCGCGTGCGCTCCTCGGCCTGACGCGGCTTGCTGCTGCCCGAGCTGGTTTTCTTGGCGGGGGCTGCGGACGGCGGCCTGGGCGCCGGCTCGGTTTTGGTTGTCGTCGTCGTGTCGACGGCTGGGGCGCCCGCTTCCTGTGTGGCGGGCTCGCCCGCCTGGTCCGGTTTTGACAGCCCCAGCCACAGCCAGCCCGCGACCCCGAGGATGAGCAGAAGCGCCGCGGCAGCGGCGGCCGGGATGAGCCACTTGCGTTTGCGTTCCGGCGCGGCCACCACGGCTGCAGGCGCTGCCACGGCGGCCGGTGGCGCGGCCTTGAGTTTCTTTTTCTTGACGGTGGCCGCCGGGGGCGGCGGCGTGGCGCGGCGGCTGGCGACGATGGTGTGCTCGACCTCGGGCGCGGCCGGGGCGGTGGCCTGCGAGCGCGGCGGGCGGCCATCCAGCAAGTCCTCGAGGTCTTCGGCCAGCGCGCGCCCGCCCTGGTAGCGGCCGGCGGGATCCTTGGCCAGCGCGCGGGAGAGCACATAGTCGAACTCGGGCGAAAGCGACGGGTTGATCTGCGTGGCGGGGATGGGCTCCTGGTAGACGATCTTGAAAGAGACGGCGGTGGTGGTGTCGCCGGCGAAGGGCTTGTCGCCGGTGAGCAGCCAGTAGAGGATGACGCCCAGAGAAAAGATGTCCGAGCGGCCGTCCACCGCGCCGCCGCTCAACTGCTCCGGGGCCATGTAGGCGGGCGTCCCCAGCACCTGCCCGGGCTGGGTGAATTGGGTCATGGCCAGCTTGGCGATGCCGAAGTCGGTGATCTTGGCGTGGCCGTCGGCGGTGACGATGATGTTGGCGGGCTTGATGTCGCGGTGGATGATCTTGCGGCCGTGGGCGTAGTCGAGGGCTTCGGCGATCTGCTTGACCAGCCCGAGCGCGGTCGCGGTGGGCAGCCGCTCGCCCCGGCCCAGCTCCTCGAGGGTCTTGCCCTCGATGAACTCCATCACGATGAAAGGGGTCTTGGACTTCTCGTCTTCGCCGACGTCGAAGATGGTGACCAGGCCGCCGTGCGAGAGCTTGCCGGCGGCCTGCGCTTCGCGGAAGAAGCGCTGGCGGTACTCTTCCTCGTCGGCGGGGCCGATGCCGGCGACGGTGATGGTCTTCAGGGCGACGATGCGGTCGATCTTGGGGTCGCGGGCGCGGTAGACCGTGCCCATGGCCCCCCGGCCAAGCTCGGCGATGATTTCGTAGCGCCCCAGGCGTTCCATGGTCGGTGCGACCCGGCCGGCGGCGCGCCGGCGTCCCTACTCTTTCTTGCTGGCGGTGAACATCAGGGTGGTGCCGCCGATGCGGAACTCCGACAAGTGTTCCAGCGGGTGCGTCTCCACCCGCTTCTCATCCACGAAAGTCCCGTTGGTGCTCCCCAAATCCACGAGCAGCGCGGTGTCGCCCTTCACTTCCACGGCGCAGTGCTTGCGCGACACCTCGGGGTCTTCGATGGCGATGTCGGCGCCCGTCCGCCCCACCACCATCCGCGGCTTGGTGAAGGGGAAAACCCGGCCCTTGAGCGGCCCCTGCGTAACCGAGAGGGCGATGCGCTTGTCCGCCGGCAGCAGCAGCGCTCCGCCCTTCTTGCTGACGATGGTGGCTTCCGGCATGGGCGGGCCCGCCGGGGCCTTGGCGGCCGGGGCCGCCGCGCCCGCCTTGACCGGGAAGACGGTGCTGCACTTGGTGCAGCGCAGGTTCAGCTCCGGGCGCCCGGCAAACTGCTTCTCTTCCAGCTTGTACCTCGCCTGGCACTTGGGACAGGAAACAATCATGGCGTGCTCGGATTCTCCCTCCCCGGAGGTCCCGCCATCTTACCACTTGGCCTCTCCGGAGCAAACCACTAAAGTTGTCATTCCGAGCGGAGCGAGGAACCTGCTTTTCTATCTTGCCTTCAGGCGAACTGCGCGGCCAATTCCTTCAGGTCGGCCACCACCAGGTCGGGGACGGGCTGCGGGGGGAAGTCGGCGCGGCCGCGCCGCACGAGGATGGTCCGGAAGCCGAGCCCGGACGCGGTCGTAATGTCGTACTCGAAGCCGAAGGCGGCGTGGGCCACGCGCGCGGCCGGCAGCCCCAGCCGCTCGAGCGCCTGCTGGAAGGGCACAGGCGAAGGCTTGTAGGCGCGCGCCTGCTCGGCCGTCAGCAGCAGGTCGAATTCGACCCCCATCTGCTTGACCGAC
>Ga0209172_10006505_pt1 | contig 12932 bp, 14 predicted proteins | sample LarsenN4metaG_FD_184113 | JGI IMG/M metagenome (GOLD analysis project Ga0209172, IMG submission 184113) | Hot spring sediment bacterial and archeal communities from British Columbia, Canada, to study Microbial Dark Matter (Phase II) - Larsen... ... | reverse complement strand
CTTGAGCGCGGCGTAGACGTGGTCGGCCAGGGCTTGGCGCGGTGCCGGGCCCTCGCGGACGGCGTCGCGCCCGGCGCGCGGCCGCAGCGGGGTGGTGGGTGGCACGACGGATCGCATGGGCTCGGGCAGGCGGGGCCTCAGTCTGCCAGCACCGGCGCCGGCCAGCGCGCCACGTGGCAGGCGGCCTGATGCGCGGTGCCGGCGCCGGGGCCGGGGCCGTGCAGCGCCGGCGCCTCGCGCGAGCAGCGCTCGTGCGCCGCGGGGCAGCGGCTGGCGAAGCGGCACACCTGTGGCGGCGGGTCGATCGGGCTCGAGACCTCGCCCGTCAGGCGGATGCGCGGCCCGTGGCCGGGAATCGCCGACAGCAGCGCCTGCGTGTACGGATGCGCCGGCTGCTCGAAGACCTCGGCCGAGTCGCCCACCTCGACCAGCTTGCCGAGGTACATCACGGCCACGCGGTCGGTGAGCAGGCGCACCACGTTGAGGTCGTGCGAGACGAAGAGCGTGGTCAGCCCGAGCTCGCGGCGCAGCCGGTCGAGCAGCTGCAGCACCACGGCCTGCACGCTCACGTCGAGCGCGGCGGTCGGCTCGTCGAGGATCAGCAGGCGCGGCCGCGGCGCGAGCGCGCGCGCGATGCCCACGCGTGCCTTCTGCCCGCCCGAGAGCTGGTGCGGAAAGCGCGCCAGCAGCTCCGGCGGCAGGCCGACCTGGGCCGCCACCTCGTCGACGCGCGCGTCGGCCGCGGCACGGTCCATGCCGGCCAGCAGCAGGCAGGGCTCGCGGATCGTGTCGCGCGCGGTGAAGCGCGGGTTGAGGCTGTCGGTCGGGTCCTGGAAGACCATCTGGATCAGCGCGCGCTCGGGCCGGCGCGCGAAGGACGCCGCCGGCAGCGTCGCCAGGTCACGGCCGTCGAAGACGATGCGGCCTTCGCTCGGATCGAGCAGGCGCGCGAGCAGGCGCACGAGGGTGCTCTTGCCGCAGCCCGATTCGCCGACCAGGCCGAAGCTCTCGCCGCGCCGGATCTCGAAGGACACGTCGTCCACGGCGTGCAGCATCGCGCCGCGCCGCCCGGCGACCGCGAAGCGCTTGCCCAGGCGCTCGACCTGCAGCAGCGCGCTGGCGGCTTCAGCCATGGTGGGCCGCCTCGGCGGGCGCCGGCGTGGCCAGCGGATGCCAGCACGCCACCGCGTGCGCCGCCTGCGCATCCAGCCGCGGCAGCGGCGCCGTGCGGCAGCGCTCGCCGGCGCGCGTGCAGCGCTCGACGAAGCGGCACGGCGGCAGATCGGTGCGCCGCAGGTCGGGCAGGTTGCCCGGCACCGGCACCAGCGCGGCCAGCGTGCCCTGGCGGTCGGGCGTGGACGACATCAGCCGCGCCGTGTACGGGTGGCGCGGCGTGGCGAACAGCGCGCGCGCGGGCGCCGCCTCCACCGCGTGGCCGGCGTGCATGACGACGATGCGGTCGCAGTACTCGGCGGCCAGGCCGAGGTCGTGGGTGATGAACAGCGTGGCCATCTGGCGCTCGCGCGCCAGGCCGGTGATGAGGTCCATCACCGCGGCCTGGGTGGTCACGTCGAGGCCGGTGGTCGGCTCGTCGGCGATCAGCAGGCCCGGCCGGCAGGCCAGCGCGATGGCGATCATCACGCGCTGGCACATGCCGCCCGAGAGCTCGAACGGGTAGGCGTGGTAGCGGCGCTCGGGGTCGGCGATGGCCACCTCGCGCAGCGCCTGCACCGCGCGCTCGCGCAGGCCCTTGGCCTGCTCGACGCCGGTGCCGCTGCCCAGCCGCGTGCGCGCGGCGTGGCGGCGCAGCACGTCCTCGATCTGCAGGCCCACGGTGCGGATCGGGTTGAGCGCGGTGCGCGGGCTCTGGAAGATCATCGAGATCTCGCGCCCGCGCAGGTCGGCCAGCGTGCGCGCGTCGGCCTGCAGCAGGTCGAGGCCGCCGAACAGCGCGCGGCCGCCGGTGACGCGCGCCGCGGCGTCGGAGATGCCGAGCATGGCGTAGCTCAGCACCGACTTGCCCGAGCCGCTCTCGCCCACCAGGCCGACCACCTCGCCCTTGTGGATGCGCAGGTTGACGTGCTCGAGCGCGTGCACCGTGCCGCTGCGGGTGCGGAACTCGAGGCCGAAGTCGCTGACGTCGAGCAGCGGCACCGGGGCCGCGGCGGCCGCGGCGCCCGTCACGTGCGCCTCCGCGGATCGAAGATGTCGCGCAGCGCGTCGCCCAGCAGGTTGAAGGTGAACACCGCCAGCATCAGCATCGCGCCCGGGAAGAAGCTCACCCACCACTCGCCGCTGACGATGAACTGCGCGCCCTCGGCGACCAGGATGCCCCACTCCGGCTCGGGCGGCCGCACGCCCAGGCCGATGAAGCTCAAGCCCGCGGCGTTGAGGATGGCCCAGCCCATGTTCAGGCTCACCTGCACCATGGCCGGCGGCAGCGCGTTGGGGAACAGGTGCACGGCGAGGATGCGCGCGTCGCCGTTGCCCGCGAGCCGCGCCGCCTCCACCCAGCCGGCGCCGCGCCGCACGTTGGCCTCGGCGCGCGCCACGCGGATGTAGAAGGGCAGGTTGATGATGGCGGTGGCGAGCACGATGTTGCCCACCGTGTTGCCGAGCGCGGCCACGATGCCCATGGCGAGCACGAAGAGCGGGAAGGCCATCACCGTGTCGGCCGCGCGCGTGACGATGCGCTCCCACCAGCCGCCGAAGAAGCCGGCCGCCAGGCCGAGCGGCATGCCGATCAGGAAGCTCATCAGCACCGCCGCGAAGGCGATGCTGAGATCCAGCCGCGTGGCGACGATGACGCGCGAGAAGATGTCGCGCCCGAGCGCGTCGGTGCCGAACCAGTGCTCGGCCGAAGGCGGCTGCAGCGCGCGCGCGGCGTTGCTGGCCAGCGGGTCGTAGGGCACGACGAAGGGGCCGACGAGCGCGAGCAGCACGAAGACGGCGAACATGGTCGCCGCCAGCAGCGTGACCGGGTTGTCCGAGAGCACGTGGCGCACGTGGCCGATCGTGGTGCTGCTGCTCATGGGCGGCGTCAGGCCTCGATCTTCACGCGCGGGTCGATGACCACGTAGAGCAGGTCGATCGCCAGGTTGAGCAGCACGAACAGCAGCCCCATCGTCAGCACGAAGCCCTGCACCGGGGCGTAGTCGCTCGCCGTCAGCGCGTCGATGGCGTAGCTGCCCACGCCCGGCCAGCCGAAGACCTTCTCGATCACGACCGAGCTGCCGATCATGAAGCCGAAGACCATGCCGAGCGTCGTCACCACCGGCAGCAGCGCGTTGCGCAGTGCGTAGCGCACCAGCACGGTCGACGACGACAGGCCGCTGGCGCGCGCGGTGCGCACGAAGTCGCTGCCGAGCACCGAGAGCATCGAGGCGCGCGTCATGCGCGCGATCGGCGCGAGCACGAAGATCGCCATCGTCACCACCGGCAGCACGAGCTGCTTGAAGCTGGCCCACCAGAGGGCGCGGTCGCCGGCGAGCGCGGCGTCGATCAGGTACAGCCCGGTCACGGTGGGCGGCGGCGAGAACACCGGGTCGAGCCGGCCGAGCGGCGAAGGCGCCCAGCCGAGCAGGAAGTAGAAGACGTAGGCCAGCAGCAGCCCGGTGAAGAAGGTGGGCAGCGAGACGCCGGCGGTGGTGACCAGGCGGGCGAGCTGGTCGATCCACGACCCCGGCCGCGTCGCCGCCGCCACGCCGAGCGGGATGGCGATGGCGCAGGCCAGCACCAGCGCCAGCAGCACCACCTCGAGCGAGGCCGGCAGCCGCGCCAGCAGCTCCTGCCGCACCGGCTGCCCGGTGGTGAGCGAGAGACCCAGGTCGCCGCGTGCGAGGTCGGCGACATAACGCAGGAACTGCTCGGGCAGCGGGCGGTCCAGGCCGAGCTGCCGCCGCACCTGCTCCACCGCCTCCTGGGTGGCCGAGGCGCCGGCGAAGTAGGCCGCCGGGTCGCCCGGGATGGCGCGCGTGAGCAGGAAGGTGATGACGATCACGCCGAACAGGTTGGGCAGCGCGGCGAGCAGGCGGCGGGCGATGACGCGGCCCATGTCAGCGCTCCCGAGCCTGCACGGCACCCCGCACGGCGCCCAGCACGGCGTCGAGCCTGGCCGCCCAGCCGACGATGCCGCCCTGCGCCACGATCATCTCGATCGTCGCGGCCTTGAAGTGCGGGAAGTAGCTCGCCGTGGCCTCCTCGACGAGCAGGGCGTCGTAGCCGCGGTCGTTGGCCTCGCGCAGCGTCGTCTGCACGCAGACCTCGGTGGTGACGCCGGCCACCACGAGCTGCGTGACGCCGCGCTGCTGCAGCGCCTCGTGCAACGGGGTGGCGAAGAAGGCGCCCTTGCCGGGCTTGTCGATGACGAGCTCGCCGTCATGCGGCGACAGCGCCGGCACGATCTCGCAGCCCGGCTCGCCGCGCACGAGCAGCCGGCCCATCGGGCCGGGGTCGCCGATGCGCAGGCGCGGCGCGCCGCGCAGCCGCTTGGCCGGCGGGCAGTCCGAGAGGTCCGGCGCGTGCGACTCGCGCGTGTGCACCACCGGCCAGCCGCGCGCGCGCCAGGCCTCGAGCAGGCGGCGCGCCGGCTCGACGGCGGCCTCGAGCTGCGAGACGTCGTTGCCGAGCGAGGCGCCGAAGCCGCCGGGCTCGATGAAGTCGCGCTGCATGTCGATGATCACGAGCGCCGCGCGCCCCGGCTGCAGGCCGAAGGCGAAGGGGCGCGCATCGATCTCGAGGCGGTCGGGCTGCTTCATGCGCTCACCGTGCCGGCCGCCGCGGGCGCGACGGCGTTCGCGATCGCCCCGGCCGCGGGGCCCTTCGCCGGCCCGCCGCCCATGAAGCGCCCGAGCTCGTGCCGGTCGGCACCGGCCGCCGCGCACTCGTGCACGATGCGGCCTTCGCTCATCACGACGATGCGGTCGGCCACGTGCAGCAGCTCGTCGAGGTCTTCGCTCACCATCAGCACCGCGGCGCCGCGGTTGCGCGCCTCGATCAGGCGCGCGTGCACCTCGGCCACCGCGGTGAAGTCGAGGCCGAACACCGGGTTGGAGACGAGCAGCACGCGGGCCGCGTCCGACAGCTCGCGCGCCAGCACCGCGCGCTGCACGTTGCCGCCCGACAGGGTCTGGATCGGCGCGCCTTCGCCGCGCGTCCGGATGCGCGCGCGCGGCGTGCCGCCGCGCCCGGACGGCGCAGGCCCCAGCGCGCCAGCGGCGGCGCATCGAAGCCGCGCAGCGCCAGGTTGTCGGCCACGCTCATCGGCGCCACGCAGGCGTTGCGCAGCGGCTCCTCGGGCAGGCCGCGCACGCCGAGCAGCCGGATCTCGGTGCGCGTGGCGCGGTAGCGCCGGCCTTCCACCTGCACCGTGCCGGCCTCGCGCGCGCGCTGACCCGCCAGCGCCTCCATCAGCTCGCGCTGGCCGTTGCCGCTCACGCCGGCGATGCCCACCACCTCGCCGGCGCGCACGTCGAGGTCGAGCGCGCGCACGGCGAGCTCGCCGCGGTCGCCGCGCACGGCCAGGCCGCGCAGCGACAGCCGCACGGCGCCGGTCGCGTCGGGCGCGCGCTGCAACGGTGCGCTGGACGCGGCCTCGGCGCGCGCCGCGGCGCCGCCTTCACCCACCATGGCCGCGGCCAGCGCGGCCGCGTCGGTGGCCGACACCGCGCCGCCCGCCACCAGACGGCCGCGGCGCAGCACGGTCACGTCGTCGGCGAAGGCCTGCACCTCGCGGAACTTGTGCGTGATGAGGATCACCGAGCACTCGCCGCGGTGCGCGCGTTCGCGCAGGGCGCCCAGCACCTCGTCGGCCTCCTGCGGCGTCAGCACCGAGGTCGGCTCGTCGAGGATCAACAGGCGCGGCTCGAGGTAGAGCTGCTTCAAGATCTCGAGCTTCTGCTTCTGCCCGGCCGAGAGGGCGAGCGGCGTGGCCTCCAGCGGCAGCGCGAACGGCGCGCGGGCCATGAAGGCCGCGAGCTCGGCGTGCGCCTTCTTCCAGTCGATCACCGCCGGCAGCGCGCCGCGCGCGAGCAGCAGGTTCTCGGCCACCGTCATGCCCGGCACGACCGTGAAGTGCTGGTAGACCATGCCGATGCCGAGCGCGCGCGCGGCCTGCGGGCTGGTGATGGCCTGCTCGCGCCCGGCCACCAGCACCGCGCCCTCGTCGGGCCGGTGGTAGCCGGCGATGCACTTGACGAGCGTGCTCTTGCCGGCGCCGTTCTCGCCCAGCAGCGCGTGCACGCTGCCCGGCGCCACGCGCAGCGAAACGCCGGCCAGCGCGGTGAAGTCGCCGAAGCGCTTGCCGAGGTTGAAGGTCTGGAGCTCGACCGCCTTCATCGCCGGACCCCGTGCCGCCCGCTCAGCACGCGGCCACCGCTTCGAGCAGCGCGGCCGAACTCGTGACGGCGCCGAACACGCCGCCCTGCATCGTCACCATCTTCAGCGCCGCCTGGTGGTTGCCGAGGTCGGTGGCGCCGGTGCCGTCCTCGACGATGGCGCACTCGAAGCCGCGGTCGTTGGCTTCGCGCATCGTCGTGTGCACGCACACGTCGGTGGTGATGCCGGTGAGCACGAGGTTGGTGATGCCGCGCGTGCGCAGCACCAGCTCGAGGTCGGTGGCGCAGAAGCTGCCCTTGCCGGGCTTGTCGATGACCACCTCGCCGGGCAGCGGCGCGAGTTCGGGGATGATCTGCCAGCCCGGCTCGCCGCGCACCAGGATGCGGCCGCAGGGGCCGGGGTCGCCGATGCCGGCGCCGATGCGCTGCGAGCGCCAGCGCTTGTTGGCCGGCAGGTCCGACAGGTCGCTCCGGTGCCCCTCGCGCGTGTGGATGACGGGGAAGCCCTTGGCGCGCATGGCCGCCAGCAGGCGCGCGATGGGGCCGATCGGCGCGCGCGTCAGCGCGAGGTCGTAGCCCATCTTGTCGACGTAGCCGCCGACGCCGCAGAAGTCGGTCTGCATGTCGATCACCACCAGCGCGGTGGTGGCGGGCGCGAAACTGGCGTCGAAGGGCCAGGGGTAGGGTTCGGCGGCAACGTACTGCATCGGTGGGGTTCTCGGTGCGGGCGGCGGGTCAGCGGCTCACGCCCAGTTCCATCGGCGCCCCGGCCAGGTTCTTGCGCGGGCTGCAGGTGGCCACCAGGATGGCCAGCGTCAGTGCGTAGGGCATGGCGTTGAAGAGGTAGTAGTAGCCGCTGATGCCCACCGACTGCAGCGCCGGCCCGAGCGCGCCGGCGCCGCCGAAGATGAGCGCCGCCCACAGGCAGCGCACCGGGTGCCAGCGCGCGAAGATGACCAGCGCCACCGCGATCAGGCCCTGGCCGCTGGACAGGCCCTCGTTCCAGCTGCCCGGGTAGTACAGCGACAGCGAGGCGCCGCCGAGCCCGGCGATGAAGCCGCCGGCGGTGGTGGCCGCGATGCGCACCGCGGCCACCGAGGTGCCGAGGGCGCGCGCCGCCTCGGCCGAGTCGCCGACCATGCGCACCGTCAGGCCCCAGGCGGTGTTCTTCAGGCCCCAGGCCAGAACGAGCGCGAGCAGCACGCCGAGCGGGAACAGCGCGTTGATCGACAGCGCGGCGCTCACCTGGGGCGAATCGGACCAGGCGCCGAGTGCAAGCGACGGGATCTGCTCGGCCTGCGGCTGGATCAGCGGCTTGCCGAGGTAGAACGCGAGCCCGGTGCCGAGCAGCATGATGGCGATGCCGGCGGCGATGTCGTTCACGCGCGGCAGGCTCGCCACCAGCCCGTGCAGCGCGGCGATGAGCGCCCCGCTCGCCCCGGCCAGCAGCACGCCCAGCCACCAGTGGCCGCCGAGGAAGGAGCCGGCGAAGCCCGCCATCGCCGAGAACACCAGCACGCCCTCGAGGCCGAGGTTGATGCGGCCGGCCTTCTCGGTGAGGCACTCGCCCAGGCTGACGAAGAGGAAGGGCGTGCCGACGCGGATGGCGCCGCCGAGCACGGCGAGCAGCACGTCGAAGAAGGCGCCGCCGTCCATCACGCAGCCCCTGCGGCGCCACCCGCGGGCAGCGTCACCGGCGCGCGGCGCACGGCGAACAGCGTGCCGAGCCGCCCGCGCCAGGCCTCGCTGGCGAGGATGAAGACGAAGCAGAAGCCCATCAGCACCTGCACCGACGCATCGGGCAGGCCCATGCGCCGCTGCAGCAGGCTGCCCGCGGCGAGGAAGCCGCCGAACAGGATCGCCACCGGGATGATGGCCAGCGGGTGATGCCGCGCGACGAAGCTGACGAGGATGCCGGTGTAGCCCAGGCCGACGATCAGCGACGCGTTGGCCGACTGGTGCACCGCCGCCACCTCGATGCCGCCGGCCAGCCCCGCCGCGGCGCCACCGAGCGCGCAGGCCGTGATCACGAGCCGGTCGGCCGGCAGGCCCACGAGGCGCGCCGCGCGCAGGTTGCCGCCCACCACGCGGGTGGCCAGGCCGTGCGTGGTGGCCGAGAGCCAGAACGCCGCGAGCAGGCAGGCCACGACGCCGAAGACGAGGCCCCAGTGCACGTCGTACGCGCCGATGGTGCCGATGCGCAGCGACTCCGGCAGCGGCAGCGTGGACGGCTTGTTCAGGCTCGCCGGATCGCGCAGCGGCCCTTCGACGATGTGCTTGAAGAGGGCGATGGCGATGTAGCCCAGCAGCAGGCTCGAGATCGTCTCGTTGACGCCGCGGAACTGGCGCAGCGCGCCGGCCAGCGCGATCCAGGCCGCGCCGGCCACACCCGCGGCGAGCAGCAGCAGCGTGGCACCTGCCGTGCCGCCCGGGATCAGGCCGGGCAGCAGCACCGGCAGCGCCGCGCAGGCCAGCCCGCCGAGCACCAGCGCGCCCTCGCCGCCGATCACCGTGAGCCCCACGCGCGCCGGCAGCGCCACCGCGAGCGCGGTGAGCATGAGCGGCGCGGCACGCTGCAGCGTGTTCTGCAGCGAGAACGCGTCGCCGAAGGCGCCGCGGAACAGCAGCGCCCAGGCCTGCAGCGGATCGTGCCCGTCGAACCAGACGAACGCGCCGAACAGCGCCAGCCCGCCGGCCAGCGCGAGCAGCGGCAGGGCGAGGGCTTCGGCGCTGTCGCGCAGCGTGCTCATGACACCGGCAGGGCGGCGGTCAGGCCTTGCCGATCACGCCTTCGACGAGGTAGTTCATGCCTTCGAGCTCGACATCGGTCTGCTTGAAGACCTTGCCCTTGGGCACCACCACCTTGCCGGTGTTGTCCTTCAGCTCGCCGCCGAAGATGTCGAAGGCGCCGGCCATCATCTTCTTGCGCACGTCCTCGGCGTTCTTGCGCGCGCCTTCGCTGACCATCGCGCCGTACGGGCTGCTCTTGACGAAGCCCTCCTTCAGGCCGCCGCGCACGAAGTTCGGGTGCGGCTTGCCGGTGCGCGCCGCCTCCAGGATCTGCGTGTACGCGGTGAGCCAGTTCCACTCGGCGCCGGTGAGGTAGGCCTGGGGCGCCAGCTTGGCCTGGCTGGCGTGGTAGCCGCAGACCATCTTGCCGCGCTTGGCGGCGGTTTCCATCACGACCTTGGGCCCGTCGACGTGGCAGGTGAACACGTCCACGCCCTGGTCGGCGAGGCCGTTGGTGGCTTCGGCCTCCTTGACCGGCATGCTCCAGTCGCCGGTGAAGATCACGTTGGTGGTGATCTTCGGGTCGACCGAGCGCGCGCCCATCGTGAAGGCGTTGATGTTGCGCAGCACCTGCGGGATCGGCTTGGCGGCCACGAAGCCGAGCTTCTTGCTCTTGCTCATGTGGCCGGCGATCACGCCGTTGAGGTACTGCGCCTCGTCGATGTAGCCGAAGAAGCTGCCGGTGTTGTCCGGGTGCTTGCCCTTGGTCCACATGCCGCCGCAGTGGCTGAAGCGCACCTTCGGGTTCTTGCCCGCGATGGCCAGCATGTGCGGGTCGAAGTAGCCGAACGAGGTGGGGAACAGCAGCGTCGCGCCGTCCTGCGAGATCATGCCCTGCATGCTCTTCTGCACGGCCTGGGTCTCGGGCACGTTCTCTTCCTCGACCAGCTTGATGCCGGGCATCTTCTTGAGCTGCGCCGCGGCCTCGGCGTGCGCCTGGTTGTAGCCGAAGTCGTCGCGCGGGCCGACGTAGAGCATGCCCACGGTGATGGGCGCCTGGGCGAAGGCGCCGCCGAGCGATCCGGGCAGCGCGCCGGGCAGCGCGAAGGCCGCGCCGGCGGCCAGCAGATGGCGTCGCGTGGGGTGCAGGGGTCGGTTCATGGTTCCTCTCTCCTCGGGTGTTCAGGGCAGGTCGATCAGCGAGACATGGGCGGCCACGACGCGCCAGCCCTCGGGCAGGCGCACCCAGGTCTGGGCCTGGCGGCCGAGCTTGGTGCCGCCCTCGCGGCGGAACTCGGTCATCGCGGTGGCGAAGTCGCGGCCGTAGGTGGTGATCACGGTGTTCTGCAGCCGCCGCGCCAGGCCCTGCGACGGTCGCGCGGCGCGGAAGGCGCGGATGGCCTCGATGCCGTACAGGTCCTCGGCGATGCCGAAGCGCACGGTGTGCGGGCTGGCCCAGAACAGCTCGTCGAGCACCTCGAGCTTGTTGTGGACCAGCGCGTCCTCGTAGCGCGCGAAGACCGCCGTGACCTCGGCGTGCACGTCGGGCAGGTTGATCTGCATGGCGGCGGGCGAATCAATGGGGCCGCGCGGCGGCGGCGACGGGCGCGCTCACCGCGCCGGCGGCTTCGAGAGCGCGCGCCACGCGCAGCACGAGGTCCTCGCGCCAGGGCGCGGCGATCAGCTGCACGCCGATGGGCAGGTGCGGCGCCGCCGGGTCGCAGCCCCACACCGGCACCGTGCACACCGGCAGGCCGATGCACGACACCGGCTGCGTGAGCAGGCCCATGCTGGCGCGCGCCGGCAGGCGCTGGCCGTTGATCTCGAGCCACTCGGTGCCGATGACCGGCGCGGTGCACGGCGTGGCCGGCGCGAGCAGCACGTCCACGTCGGCGAAGCCGGCCGCGACCTGGCGCGCGAACCAGTGGCGCACGCGCTGGGCCTGCACCACCCAGGCCGCGGGCAGCAGCGCGCCGGCGAGGAAGCGGTCGCGCGTGAGCGGGTCGAAGTCGTCGGCGCGGCGCTTCAGGTCGGGCAGGTGCAGCGCGGCGCCCTCGGCGTTGGTGATGAGGAAGGCCGCGGTGCGCGCGCGGTCCACCTCGGGCCACAGCACCTCGCGCGTGGCGTCGAGCGCACGCGCGACGCGCTCGACGGCGGCGCGCGCCGGCGGCAGCGCCATGCTCGCGAACCAGCCGCCGAGCACGCCGATGCGCAGGCCGGCGGTGCCGCGTTCGAGCTGCGGCGCCGTGGGCTCGACGGGGCGCGGCACCTGCGCGGGGTCGTCGGCGTCCGGGCCCTGCATCGCGTCGTAGGCGGCGGCGAGCTCGCCGACGCTGCGCGCGAACGGGCCGAGGTGGTCCAGGCTCGCCACGAAGGGGTAGCTGCCGGCACGCGACAGACGGCCGAAGGTCGGCTTGAGGCCGAACACGCCGCACAGCGAGGCCGGCACGCGGATCGAGCCGTTGGTGTCCGAGCCGAGCGTGAGCGGCACGAAGCCGGCCGCCACCGCGGCGGCCGAGCCGCCGGAGCTGCCGCCGCTGATGCGCGTGGGGTCGTGCGGGTTTCGCGTCGGGCCGTCGTGCGAGTTCTCGGTGGTGAAGCCGTAGGCGTACTCGTCCATGTTGAGCGCACCCACGCACACCGCGCCGGCGGCCTCGAGCCGGCGCACGAGCGCGGCGTCGCGCGACGCCGGCGCGGCCTCGCGCTCGATCTTCGAGCCGGCCCGCGTGGCCAGGCCCTGCAGGTCGAACAGGTTCTTCACCGCGAACGGCACGCCGCGCAGCGGCAGCGCGGCGCCGCTCGCGTCCACCGCCGCCGCGCGCGCCAAGGCGCGTTCGGCGAGCACGGCGGTGAAGGCGTTGATGCGCGCGTCGCCGGCCTCGATGCGCGCGAGGGCCTCGCGCACGGAGCGCACGGCGCCCACGGCCGGCACGGCGCCGCCGCTCATCGCCCGCCTCCGAGCGGCGGCGCCACCGGCACGAAGGTGTTGCCCGACTCGTCGGCCGGGGTCAGCCGCTCGGCGGCGAAGTCCACCACGCGCGGCGCCATGCCGGCCACCAGCTGCAGGTAGCGGATCACGCCCGGCCGCTGCTCGGCCGTGAGCTTGAGGCCGAGCAGCGCGCACTGCGCGTCGACGTAGGCTTCGAGGTCCATCGCCGGCGCCCCGCCGTCAGGCCTTCCACAGCTGCCGGTAGTCCGGCTGCAGGTGGAACCAGTAGGTGTAGCCCATCACGTTGGACTGCATCGCCACGTCCTGGCTGGGCTGGAACATCGGGATGCGCGGCACCTCGTCGTAGGCGATCTGGATCATCTCGCGCACCGCGCTGTCGTACAGCGGCTTGCTCTCGGCGAAGCGGGCGTTGGTGATGACCTTGTCGAGCTTGGCGTTCTGGTAGCTCATGGTGTTGAACACGGCGTTCTGGCCGTGGTAGCACCAGTAGAAGAAGTACTCGGGGAAATCGAGCCAGCCGCCGAAGCGGTTGATGATCAGCGGCATGTCCTTCTTCAAGAGCGCCGCGCGCCAGGTGGCGCCGGGGATCTTGTTGATCTGCGTCTTGATGCCGATCTGCGCCAGCGACTCCTGCAGCAGGATCGCCGTCGGCTCGCCGACCGTGGCGCCGCCGAGGTCCAGGCTGAGCGTGGTCTCGAAGCCGGCCGCCGCGCCGGCCTCGGCCATCAGCGCCTTGGCCTTGGCGATGTCGGTGCGGTAGCCGGTGGGCTGCGGCCACGCGGTGCTCCTGACCTGCGTGCCGCTGGCGCCCCACAGCTTGATGCCGCGGCCGTACAGCGCCGTGTCCTGGATCTTGTCGTAGGGGATGGCGTAGGCCACCGCCTGGCGGATCTTGACGTTGTCGAACGGCGGCGCGG
>Ga0209172_10006503_pt1 | contig 12934 bp, 8 predicted proteins | sample LarsenN4metaG_FD_184113 | JGI IMG/M metagenome (GOLD analysis project Ga0209172, IMG submission 184113) | Hot spring sediment bacterial and archeal communities from British Columbia, Canada, to study Microbial Dark Matter (Phase II) - Larsen... ... | reverse complement strand
GTGGCCACCAGGTTGAACGCGGCCACCGCGACGATCAGCGTGAGGATCAGGAACATCATGCGCTTCTCGATCTGCACGGCGTCGAACCAGTTGCGGTTGGCGCGCGTCCAGTCGCGCACCTCGATGGCGGCGCCCGTCGGGTCCAGGCGGGCCTGCAGCTCGGCCGCGGCGCCGCGCGCCAGCTGCGGGTCGGCCAGGCGCAGCTGCACGCCGGTGGCCGAACCCGCGCCGCCGGTGCGGAACAGGCGCGCCGCGTCGTCCAGGTGCACCAGCGCGAGGCTGTTGTCGTGCTCGTAATGCCCGGAGTCGAAGGTGCCGGCGAGCGTGAACTGCTTGAGCCGCGGCACCACGCCCGCCGGCGTGACCTGGCCGCCGGGCGCGATCACGGTGATCTTGTCGCCGACGCGCGCGCCGATCGAGCGCGCCAGCTCCGCGCCGAGCAGGATGCGCCACTGCCCCGGCACGAGTTCGGCGAACAGCGCGCCCTCGCGCGCGGCCAGCGGTGTGACCGCGGCCTCCTGCGCCGGGTCGATGCCGCGCACCACGCCGCCGCGCAAGGCGCCGCGCTGCCCGAGCAGCGCCTGCGAGGCGACGAAAGGCGCCGCGCCGCGCACCAGCGGATGCCGCGACGCCGCCGCCGCGGTGGCGCGCCAGTCCTCGAGCGGCCCGCCGCCGCGCGCCAGCAGCTCGACGTGCGGCAGCACCGCGAGCATGCGGTCGCGCACCTCCTTCTGGAAGCCGTTCATCACCGACAGCACGATGACCAGCGCGGCCACGCCGAGCGCGATGCCGAGCACCGACACCGCGCTGATGAAGGAGATGAAGCCGTTGCGCCGGCCGCCGCTGCCGCGCCGCGCGCCGCGCGTGTAGCGCCAGCCGATGTGCCACTCGTAGGGCAGGTTCCAGCCCGGGCGGGGCAGCGGGTTCGACATGGGCGCGCATGCTAACGGCTGCACCCCGGGCTCCCCCCTAGACCCGGTGGGCCGTCATCACGCGCGCATAACGCAGCCGCCGTTAGATTGGCCCCGCGATCACGATCTCGTAGGTCGAAGGGGGACCCCATGCGCTCCATCCTGCACGTCGGCAAGTGGCTGCTGGTGCTCATCGCGGCGAGCGGGCTGCTCGCGGGCTGCGGCGGCGGCGGGGGTGGCGATGCACCGCCGGCACCGCCCACTCCGCCGGCCCAGACCGGCACCGTGAGTGGCTTGGTCGTCTCGTCGGCCAGCGGTGCGCCGCTGGCCGGTGCCACGGTGCGCGTGGGCGCGGTCAGCACGACCAGCGCGGCCGACGGGCGCTACACGCTCGCCGGCGTGGCCGCCGGCGCCGCGCTCGTCGAGTTCAGCGCCACCGACCACGCGCGCAGCTTCGCCAACGCCACGGTGGTGGTCAACGAGACGGCGCGCGCCGACGCACGGCTCACGCCGGTGGGTGCGCGCGCCACGCTGGCCGCGGCCAGCGGCGGCACGGTGGGCGTGCCCGGCACGCCGGCGCAGGTGGTGCTGCCGGCCGCCGGCCTGGTGGACCGCAACGGCGCCGCGTTCAACGGCCCGGTCACGGTGGAGCTGACGCCGATCGACCCCGCCGCCGACCCCGGCAACATGCCGGGCGAGCTGAGCACGCGCAGCGGCAACACCGTGCAGCCGATCGAGAGCTTCGGCGCCCTGGCGGTGACCCTGCAGGACGCCGCCGGCAACCGCCTGAACCTGGCGAGCGGGCGCACCGCCACCATCCGCATCCCGCTGGCCACGCGTTCGCCCAACCCGCCGGCCACGGTGCCGCTGTTCTTCTTCGACGAGAGCGCCGGCACCTGGAAGCAGGAAGGCACGGCCACGCTGGCCGGCACGGCGCCCAACCAGTACTACGAGGGCACGGTCACCCACTTCACGTTCTGGAACGCCGACCAGGTGACCGAGACGATCTTCGTGCGCGGCTGCGTGCAGGATCTCGGCGGCGCGCGCGTGCGCGATGCCGAGGTCGAGAGCGAGGGCATCGACTACACCGGCTCGGCGCGCGTGCGCAGCAACGCCAACGGCGAGTTCGAGCTGCCGATGCGGCGCAACGGCCGCGCCACCATCACCGCCACGCTGTCCACGGGGCGCAGCAGCAACGCCGTGGTGGCCGGGCCGGCGGCCGGCGACATCACGCTCCAGGTCTGCCTGGCCATCGGCAACGGCGCGCCGGTGTTCGTGGTGCAGCCGCAGTCGCAGTCGGCGGCCGAGAACGGCTTCGTCGCGCTGCGCGCGCTGGCCAAGGGCGACGAGCCGCTGCGCTACCGCTGGCAGCGCAACGGCGTCGACGTCGCCGGCGCCACCGCCTCGGTGCTCGTCGTGAGCCCGCTGCCGGCCGCCGACAACGGCGCGCGTTACCGCGCCGTGGCCACCAACGCGCTCGGCTCGGCCACCAGCGACGAGGCCGTGATCACGGTGCAGCTGCTGCCGCCGGCGTTCGCGCGCCAGCCGGCCGCGCAGACCGTGGTGGTGGGCGGCAACGCCACCTTCAGCGTGGAGCTCGCGCCGCAGGGCCAGCCGGTCGCGCTGCAGTGGCTGCGCAACGGCGGCGTGATCCCCGGTGCCACGCAGACCAGCTACACGCTGGCCGGCGCGACGCTGCAGGACGACGGCGCGCGCTTCTCGGTGCGCGCCACCAACCCGGCCGGCGACATCGTCTCCAGCGAGGCCACGCTCACCGTGAGCGCCCAGCCGCTGGCTCCCACCATCGGCCAGCAGCCGGCCGACGTGAGCGTGAGCGTGGGGCAGGCCGCCGTCTTCAGCGTGGTGGCCAGCGGCACCGAGCCGCTCGCCTACCAGTGGCGGCGCAACGGCGTCGACATCGCCAACGCCACCGGCGCCAGCTACACGCTGAGCGCCGCCGCGGCGGGCGACGACGGCGCGCGCTTCGCGGTCCGCGTGAGCAACGCCGCCGGCAGCGTGACGAGCCGCGAGGCCTTGCTCACCGTCACGCAAGGCGGCGGCGGCGCCGGCCGCTACCTGGTCAGCGAGGCCGGTGCCGTGGTGGCCGGCGCGGCGATCAACTTCGCCAACGGGGCGCAGACCTTCGACGCCGCGGCCCTGGTGGCCCTCAACACCGCCAACCCGGGCGGCGGGCTGGTCACGCTCGAGCAGGCCGGGCGCGCCTCGCGCGTGGACACGCCGGTGCTGCAGGCCGACGTGGTCAACAGCCGCGCCAGCGACGTGCGCGTGCGCTTCACGCTGTACTTCAAGGACGGGCGCCTCTACCGCATCGACCAGGCCGCCGCCGGCACGCCGCTGCCGCAGCTCGTCTCGAGCCTGACGAGCGGCGAGGTCTGCGGCACCGACGGCAAGGCCGACAGCGCCGGCCTGTTCGGCGCCATCGACCACTTCGCCGACCCCACACTGGCCTGGGTGGCGCTGCGCGCGCCGGGCGCCGACGGGCAGTGCAACACCGCCGACGACCGCTACCGCGCCGTGCGCATGAACATGGCCGCGGGCGACGCCGCGCCCACCGTCGGGGAGCCGCTGGCGCCGGTGTACGGCAGCGACGGCGCGCTGCAGGGCCTGATCGTGCGCGAGGGCAACCTGGTGCGCCGGCTCGACGGCAACCTGGCCAATGCGAGCGACCTGTTCACGCTCTCCGGCGGCACCTTCAGCCACTCGGCGCAGCCTTTCGGCGCCAACGCGCCCGGCGTGTGGGTGTTCCGCGACGGCAACCAGGTCTTCGGCTACGAACTCGCCGGCGGTGGCGCACCGGTGCCGCTGGCCACCCTCAGCGCGCAGGAGCAGGCGGGCCAGTGGTCGATCGTGGCCGACGGCGACGAGGCCTTCCTCGCGCTGCCGGGCGTGGGCAGCACGCGCTTGCTGCGCATCACGCGCCCGCTGGCCGCGAGCCCGGTGGGCACCGCGGCCTTCGAGGTGAACGGGCTGCACCTCACGCCCACGCGGCTGGTGTTGAGCGCGGCCAACGGCATCCACGCCGTGGCGCGCAGCGGCGGCACGCCGCAGCTGCTGGTGGGCAACCCGAGCGGGGTGCTGACCAGCACCTACACGACCGGCGGCGAGAACGTCTACTACTCGCGCATCACGGTCGGCACGAGCCTCGAGTTCGCCATCGGCATCATCGCCTCCGACGGCAGCGCGGCGCAGGTCATCGCCAACGCCTTCCCGGCGGGCTTCCTGGCCCCGCCCACGCTGCCGAGCAACGGCATCGACTCGCGGCCGTACGCGATCATCATTGCCGAGGGCATCAACGCCGAAGGCGGGGCCGGCGGCGCCACGCTGCGCGCCATCGAGGCGGCGACGCGCAACCCGCTCGTCACCTACGGCACCCTGCCGGCCACGCCGGCGCAGGGCTTCGTGATTCAGGACCCCTTCACCGCCTTCCACTGGGGGCAGAGCGGGTTCTTCGTCTGGCAGAACGCGTCGGCGGCGGCGGCCAACCGGGCGATCGACCTGTTCTTCTTCGACAGCGACCAGCCCGGGCTGCAGCGCCTGAGCTCGGCCGTGAGCGGCGGCCAGGCAACACCCGGCGCGGCGAAGCCGCACCCCGCACGGGCGCTGGAGGCGCTGAAGGCGCTGAAGGCGCTGAAGGCCACGCGCGCGCGACGCTGAGTCTGGTGCCCCGGTGGGCGAGGCGCCCCCGGGGGCCGGGATAATCCCGGCATGCATTGCGTCATCGCCTTCGCGGCGCCGCTGTCAGCGCCCGGGCGCGAGGCGCTCGCGCGGCTGGTCGAAGGCAACGGGCTGCCGCGCCTGCGGGCGCTGCTCGCGCTCGGCGCTCCGGCGAACGCCGAGCTCGATGCCGAGGCCGGTGCCGGGCCGGCCGCCGACCCTTCCGCCGAGCTCGACGCCGAGCTCGACGAATGGAGCTTCACGCCGCCGCACGAGCGTGTGCTGGCGCGCGCGCTCGGCTGGCCGGCGAGCGACGGCCTGGTGCCGCTGGCCGCCCGGCAGGCGCGCGCCGACGGCATCGAGGTCGGCGAGCGCGCCTGGGCGCTGCTCACGCCGGCCCATTGGCGGCTCGGCACCGAGCAGGTGAGCCTGGCCGATCCGGCCGCGCTGATGCTCGACGAGGATGCCTCGCGGGCGCTGTTCGACGCCGTGCGCGAGCTCTTCACGAGCGAGGGCTTCATCCTTGCCTGGGGCGCGGCCACGCGCTGGTACGCCGCGCACGACGACTTCGCGGCGCTGCCGACCGCGTCGCTCGACCGCGTGATCGGGCGCAACGTCGACCGCTGGCTCGGCCAGGCGCCGGCGGCGCGCCGCGTGCGCCGCCTGCAGGCCGAGGTGCAGATGCTGCTGCACACGCATCCGATCAACGCCGATCGCGAGGCGCGCGGCCTGCTGGCGGTGAACTCGTTCTGGCTCAGCGGCACGGGCGTGGCGCGGCCGGAGCGCGGCCCGGCGCCGGCCCTCGAAACGCGCCTGCGCGCGCCGGCGCTCGCCGAAGACTGGGCGGCCTGGGTCAAGGCCTGGGACACCCTCGACGCCGGCCCCGTGGCCGAGCTGCTGGCGCGCGCGCGCCGCGGCGAGCCCTGGCAGCTCACGCTGTGCGGCGAGCGCCGCGCGGCCACCTGGCAGCCGGCGCCGCGTGGCTGGCTCGCGGGCCTGCGCGCGCGCCTGGCGCGGCCCGACCTGCGCACGCCGCTGGAGGCACTGTGATCCTGCAAGCCCGCGACGTGCCGCCGCGCGTGGCCTTCGCCCTCGAGCAGGCCGGCGTGCACCCGCTGCTGGCGCGCCTGTTCGCGGCGCGCGGCGTTCGCGAGCCGGGCGACCTGGACGACCGCGCGGCACAGCTGCTCGCGCCCGAGTCGCTGCTCGGCGCCGCGGCGGCGGGGCGCCTGCTGGCCGACGCGATCGAGGCCGGACGTCGCATCTGCATCGTCGCCGACTACGACTGCGACGGCGCCACCGCCTGCGCCGTGGCGCTGCGCGGCCTGCGCCTGCTGGGCGCGGCGCCGGCGCAGCTCGGCTACGTGGTGCCCGACCGCGCGGTGCACGGCTACGGCCTCACGCCGGCCATCGTCGACCTGGCGCTCGCGCGCGGCGTGCCGCGGCCCGACGTGCTGGTCACGGTGGACAACGGCATCGCCAGCCAGGCCGGCGTGGCGCACGCGCGATCGCTCGGCCTGGCGGTGCTGGTCACCGACCACCACCTGCCGGCGAGCGGCCAGCCGCTGCCGGACGCCGACGTCATCGTCAACCCAAACCAGCCCGGCTGCCCGTTCCCGAGCAAGTCGATCGCCGGCGTCGGCGTCATGTTCTACGTGCTGCTGGCCACGCGCGCCGAGCAGCGCGCGCGCGGCCGCTTCGATGCCGCGAGCCAGCCGCGCCTGGACAGCCTGCTCGACCTGGTGGCGCTCGGCACGGTGGCCGACGTGGTCAGGCTCGATGCCAACAACCGCCGCCTCGTCGCGCTGGGCCTCAAGCGCGTGCGCGCCGGGCGCATGCAAAGCGGCGTGGCGGCGCTGTTCCGCGCCGCGGCGCGCGATCCGTCGCGCGCCAGCGCGTTCGACTTCGGCTTCGCCCTTGGCCCGCGCATCAACGCCGCCGGGCGCCTGGCCGACATGACGCTCGGCATCGAGTGCCTGACGAGCGACGACGACGCGCGCTGCAGCGAGCTCGCGCAGCAGCTCGACGCCATCAACCGCGAGCGCCGCGAGGTGGAGGGCGGCATGCGCGAGACCGCCGAGGCGGCCGTCGAACGGCTGCTCGCCGGCCTGGGCGGCGCGGCGCCGCCGGCGCTGGCCCTCTTCGACGAGAGCTTCCACGAAGGCGTGGTCGGCATCGTGGCCGGCCGCGTCAAGGACCGGCTGCACCGGCCGACCTTCGTGTTCGCGCGCGGGCAGGGCGGCGTGCTCAAGGGCTCGGGCCGCTCGATCGCGGGCTTTCACCTGCGCGACGCGCTCGACCTCGTGGCCAAGCGCCACCCGGGGCTGCTGCTGCGCTTCGGCGGCCACGCCATGGCCGCCGGCTGCACCTTGCAGGCCGGCGACGACGCCGGCGTGCCGCGCTTCGACAGCGCGCTGCGCGAGGTGGCCGCCGAGTGGCTCGACGCGGCCACGCTCGCGCGCACCGTGCGCACCGACGGCCCGCTGGCCGCCGAGTGGTTCAACCCCGAAACCGTGGCCCTGCTCGACGAGCAGGTCTGGGGCCAGGGCTTCGAGGCGCCGCTCTTCTGCGACGAGGTGCAGGTGCTCGAGCAGCGCATCGTCGGCGGCAAGCACCTCAAGCTGCGCCTGCGCCAGGGCGGCACACCGCGCGACGGCATCTGGTTCCACCGCGTCGAGCCGCTGCCCGAGCGCGCGCGCATCGCCTACCGGCTGAGCCTGGACGAATGGAACGGCCAGCAGCGCCTGCAGATGGTGGTGGAGGCGGCGGGGACCTAGATAGGGCTAGAAGCGCCGCAGCAACCAGGCCTGGGCGCTGCCCCGGCGCCCTGCGCGGTCGTGCCAGAAGGCGGCGTTGACGCCGATGCGCCACGCAGACTGCAGGTCGGCCTGGGCCGCCAGACCCAGCCCGAGCACCCGCCCGGGCGCAAAGTAGTGGGCCGTCGGCTCGGCCTGGCCGATCGTCAGCGTGACCTGTGCCGCGAGGCCTGCATCGGAATGGAGCAGGCCGAGGCTGCCGGCTCGCACGTCGCCGCCCAGCGGGTGCCCGAGCACGGTGCCTTCCTGCGTGTAGCCGCGCTCGAAGCTGCTGTGCCGGTAGGCGACGAAGGGCCTCGGGTCGCGGCTCACCCGCCCGGCCAGGGTGTCCACCCATTCGAAGAAGAGGCGCAGCCTGCCCTGCGCGCCGCCGAGCCGCGTGTCGACGCCGACGAGCACCATGTTGCGGCTCGGGAACAGGCCGGCTTCGTCCTCGCCGACCATCTGGCCGTAGACCGAGGTCTCGTGGGCACGGTCGACGAGCCAACGGAAGTCGAGGCCGGCCAGCTGGTTGCCGGGCTCGTTGTCCGCCGTGATGCCGCCGAAGCCGACGTTGTCGTTGCCGAGCAGCGCATCGATCAGCGAACTCGAGCTCTCGTCGCGGCCGCGGCCGCCCCACTGCAGCACCCGCGCCAGGCCGAGCTCGAGCTCCTCGATCGGCGCGAAGACGAACCGCATGCCGATGACCTGCGGCCGCGCCGCGTTGCGGTGGCCCTGCAGGCGGCCGACGAAGAGGTCGGCACCCCAGGGCCCGATCATCGACAGCCGGCGCCCCGGGCTGCTCTGCACCGGCGTGCGCCGCCAGCCCAGGGCCGGGATGGCCGGCGCCGCGCCGTCGAGGATGAGGCTGCCGGCCCAGCCCGGGCCCCAGTGGCGGCGTTGCACCGAGGCGTAGGCCGCGTTCGGCCCGCCCCGTTCGAGCGGCCAGACGAAGCTCGAGCCCTCGAAGCCCGGCTTGCGGCCCGGGCCCTCGCGCCAGCTCAGGCCGAGGCGCAATTGGCCGCGCGAGCCGACGTCGAACGTGCCGCTCTGCAGACGCAGGCCGCCGCGCGCATTGAAGGGGCCGGCCACGAACTGCGGTGCCAGGCCGTTGCGCGAGGCCTCGCCGGCCAGCGTGATGCCGGCCGGAGGCGCGGTCTCGGCGAGGTCGCCATGGGCGCGGCCCGCGGCAACCTGCCCGTCGCGCTCGATCGCCGCGTCGAGCGACGGTCCGGCTCTTGAAGGGCGGGACGCCGCGAGCAGCAAGCAACACGCGCAGAGCGCGCAGAGCGCCGCGACGCGACCCGCGGCCCCGGTCCTATCGGCCATGCCGGCCTCCCTGGTACAGCCTGTCCTTGTTCTGGTTCGGGGACGATAGCACCGCGGCGGCGCGATCCCCTGCGCCCGGCCGGGTGACGGCCGGGCGGGCAAGAATGCCGGCATGAAGATCCCATCACTCGTTTTCGCCGCCGCCCTGCTCGTGGGCCTGGCCGGCACGGCGGCGGCCGCCGAACTCAAGCCCGTGAGCGTGGCGCGCGGCCTCGTCAACCCCTGGGGCCTGGCCTTCCTGCCCGACGGGCGCATGCTGGTCAGCGAGAAGGCCGGCCGGCTGCGCATCGTCTCGCGCGACGGCAAGCTCGGCGCGCCGCTGGCCGGCCTGCCGGCCCTCTTCAGCGCCGGCCAGTGCGGCCTGCTCGACGTGGCGGTGGACCCGCAGTTCGCGCAGAACCAGCGCATCTGGTTCAGCTTCGCCGAGCCCGGCGAAGGCGGCAACAGCACGGCGCTGGCGCGCGCGCGGCTCGACGGCGAACGCCTGGCCGACGTGCGCGTCGTCTTCAGCCAGCAGCCCAAGGTCGACAGCCGCCTGCACTGCGGCTCGCGCATCGTGTTCGACCGCGCCGGCCGCATCTGGCTCGGCCTGGGCGACCGCTTCGCGCGCATGGCCGACGCGCAGACGCTGGACACGCACCACGGCAAGATCGTCCGCATCGACGCCGAGGGCCGGGCGCCGGCCGACAACCCGTTCGTCGGCCGTGCCGGTGCGCTGCCCGAGATCTGGAGCTACGGCCACCGCAACATCCAGGGCATGGCGCTGCACCCGGAGTCCGGCGAACTCTGGGCCAGCGAACATGGCCCGCAGGGCGGCGACGAGATCAACGTCGCCGAGGCCGGCAAGAACTACGGCTGGCCCGCGGTGACCTACGGCCGCAACTACGGCAGCGGCACGCGCATCGGCGACGAGGGCCCCAAGCCCGGCATCGAGATGCCGCTGCGCCACTGGGTGCCGACCTCGGTGGCGCCGAGCGGCCTGGCCTTCGTGACCAGCGATCGTTACCCCGGCTGGAAGGGCAGCCTGGTGATGGGCACGCTGCGCGCGCAGGTGCTGGTCCGCCTCACGCTCGACGGGCGCAAGGTGACCGGCGAAGAACGCCTGCTCAGCAACTTCGGCCAGCGCATCCGCGACGTGCGCCAGGGCCCCGACGGCTGGCTGTACCTGCTCACCGACGGCAACGACGGGCAGATCGTGCGCCTCGAGCGCTGACGGCGCGGGCGCATACTGCGCCGGGTGAAGTGGAGGAGAGGAGGACGAGCCATGCCCGCACCGCTGCGCGACTTGCCGCAGGAGGCCATCGAGCTGATCAAGGGCTTCGAGGGCATCCACGACGGCGACCCGACGACCGTCAACCTCGATCCCTACCTCGACCCGCTGGACATCTGGACGATCGGCTGGGGCCACGCCATCGTGCAGGGCGGCCGCATGCTGCGCGGCGCGGCCAGCCGCGCGGCGGCGCGCAGCCTGTACCCGGGCGGCATCACGCTGGCGCAGGCCGAGGCGCTGCTGCGCGGCGACCTGGTCGACAAGGTGCGCGACGTGCAGCGCCTGGTGAAGGTGGAGCTCGACGACGGCCAGTTCGGCGCGCTCGTCAGCTTCGCCTTCAACTGCGGCGTGGGCAACCTCGGCCAGAGCACGCTGCTCAAGCGGCTGAACGAGGGCGACTACGCCGCGGCGGCCGAGCAGTTCCTGGTCTGGAACAAGGGGCGCAGGAACGGCCAGCTCGTCGAGCTGCCCGGGCTCACGCGCCGGCGGCGCGCCGAACGCGCGATGTTCCTCGGCGAGGACTGGCGCGCCGCCAGCGTGCCGGTGAGCCGCGGTCTGCCGGCCGCGCGGGGGCGCGGGGCGCCGCCGAAGCCGTCGAAGAACCTGAAGAACGCGAAGAAGGCCGCTACGCCACGCGCCCGAACCACCAGACCGAAAGCGCCACCGCGGCCAGCGCCAGCGCGCCGCCGAGCGCCGCGAACAACGCCGTGATCTCGGTCTCCTTGCGCTCGACCACCATGCGCGAGGACAGCGACTCGTAGACCTTCTTCAGGTCTTCGGCCGTGCCGGCGTAGAAGTACTCGCCGCGCGTCAGGTTGGACACGTTCTTGAGCGTCTCCTCGTCCAGGCGCACGCGCATGCTCCAGCCCTCGAAGCCGATGATCTCGCCGCTGGTCGTGCCGATGCCCACCGTGTAGACGCGGATGCCGCGCTCGGCGGCCATCTTGGCGGCGTCCAGCGGGTCGGGGCCGGTGGTGCGCTGGCCGTCGGTGAGCATGATGATCGCCGCCGAGGCGTAGGTGCCGGGCTCCACCGGCGTGAACTTGGGCTTTTCCTTCTCCTCGCCGATCGGCTTGCCGGGGAAGTTGCGCTGCCCGGTCACGTGCTGGATCTCGATGCCGTGGTCGGGGAACAGCGTGGCCAGGCTGAGGATGATGCCGCTGCCGGTGGCGGTGCCGCGCTGGAGCTGGAAGCGGTCGATCGCGGCGACCACGTCCTCGCGGCTGGTGGTGGGCGCCTGCACCACCGCGGCCGTGCCGGCGAAGCTGACCACGCCCACCTTCACCTCGCGCGGCAGGTTGTCGACGAAGGCCTTGGCCGCGACCTGGCTGGCCACCAGCCGGTTGGGCTTGACGTCCTCGGCGCGCATGCTGCCCGAGACGTCCATCGCCAGCATGATGGTGCGCTCGGCGATCGGCAGCGTGATCGTCGCCGTGGGCCGCGAGACGGCGAGCAGCAGCGCCGCGAAGGCGGCGAGCAGCAGCGCCGGCGGCACGTGGCGCCGCCAGCCCGGGCCGCCGCCGAGCGCGGCCTTGGCCACGCCGAGGCTGGCCAGCCGCACCGTGCTCTTGCGCCGGCGCCGCAGCAGCCAGAAGTAGAACCAGACGAGCAGCGGCAGCAGCAGGAGCAGCCAGTGCATCGAAGGCCAGATGAATTTCATGCGGCGGCCTCGGGGGAGGTTGGGTTCGCCGGGCGCGCGCGGCGCATCGCGGCGGGGAAGCGGGGCGACGTCTTGCGCCGTGCACGCTGGCGGCGCAGGTCGACGAATCGCAGCAGCGCGTCGAGCAGGTCGTCGTCGGTGGCCAGTTCGATGATGTCGGCGCCGCTCTTGCCGAGCGCCTCGATCATGCGCGTCTCCTCGGCCTCGGCGATGGCCGCGTAGCGCGCGCGGAAGGCCGGGTCGGCGGCGTCGATGAAGAGCTGCTCGCCGGTCTCGGCGTCTTCCACGGTGACGAGGCCGACGTCGGGCAGCGCCATCTCGGCCGGGTCGAACAGGCGCACCGCCACCACTTCGTGGCGGCGCGACAGGCGGCCGAGCGCGTCTTCCCAGCCGGGCTGGCTGATGAAGTCGCTGACCACGAAGACCAGCGAGCGGCGCTTGATCACGCCGGCCGCCATCTCGAGCAGGTCGGACAGCTTGGTGCCCTGACGCGGCGCGCCCTTGGGCAGGTCGCGCGGCCGCGGCCGCGGCTGGCGCATCTGCGAGAGCAGGCGCAGCACGTGCAGGCGGCTGGCGCCGGGCGGGATCACGGCGTCGACCTGGGTGCCGTAGAGCATGGCGCCGACGCGGTTGCCGTGGCGCGTGATGACGCGCGCCAGCGTGGCCACGAAGCCCGACGAGACGGCGAGCTTGGTCACGTCGGACGAACCGAAGTCGATGCTGCCCGAGAGGTCCAGCAGGAACCAGGCCGTGAGGTCGCGATCCTCGATGAACTGGCGCACGTAGGGCTGCTGCAGCCGCGCGGTGACGTTCCAGTCGATGTGGCGCACGTCGTCGTGGTGCTGGTACTCGCGCAGGTCGGCGAGGTCGACGCCGCCGCCGCGCAGCACGGTGCGGTAGTCGCCCTGCAGCAGGCCGTCGAGCCGGCGCAGCACCGTCCACTCCAGGCGGCGCAGGAGCTGGTCCGACGTGGGTTGCAGATCGGCCATCGCGGGTCCGTTCACGTCCTCGCGACCTTCAGCGCGCCGCCTGTTCGCTCGGGTGCGTGAGCGGCTTGTCGGGCACCGGGATCTTGGCCATCACGCGCTTGATCAGGTCGTCGGCGCTCACGTTCTCGGCCAGCGCCTCGTAGCTGAGCACGATGCGGTGGCGCATCACGTCGGGCGCGAGGTCGGTCACGTCCTCGGGCAGCACGTAGCGCCGGCCGCGCAGCATGGCCAGCGCCTTGGCACCCTCGACCATGCCGATGGTGGCGCGCGGGCTGGCGCCGAAGGTGATGTACTTGGCGCTGTCC
>Ga0209172_10006499_pt1 | contig 12941 bp, 11 predicted proteins | sample LarsenN4metaG_FD_184113 | JGI IMG/M metagenome (GOLD analysis project Ga0209172, IMG submission 184113) | Hot spring sediment bacterial and archeal communities from British Columbia, Canada, to study Microbial Dark Matter (Phase II) - Larsen... ... | reverse complement strand
CCGGAAGCCGCCTACGAGGCCGACTGCCGCGCCAACGGCATCCCCTACCACCCGTCGGTCCTCGCCGGCCTGCGGCGCATGAGCGAGGAGATCGGCATCGAGTACGGCCTGGAGTAGCGGAAGCAACGACGGGGCGAGACCACGCCTCTCCTGCGCGCGTCAGTTGCGAGGCTCACAGGGGCAACCCAGGCGCGGTCGATACTCGCCGGCATACACATCGCCGCCGCGTGTCACCACCAGGGACAGGCGCAAGCCATCTGAGTAGGACGCCTCGATTGAGAAAAACGTCGCATGTGGCAACGGCTCTCCGCTGGAGATCGGCCTGTCCACGCAGTCGCCTTCGAACTTGTAGCCCCCAAACGCGTCCAAACGCAGCACCAGGTCCCCGGCGTCGAGTTCGTGATAGGTCTCGCCGTTGCCTGCTCGACATTTGAGCAGGCCAGCAACTGGAGAGGGAATCGCCCCGCCCGCGTCATACTGGATGCTGCAAGCCCGGCCGTCCCGCTCGTAGCAGTCGTTGCGAATCGGGACGTCGTAACTGGCGCCGCCCGCCTCACGGCGAAGCAAGGGCAACGTGCCTATGCGCCTGAGGCCGCTCAAGGGAATTGCCTCACCCGTGAGCGAATTCCTTGCCAGGGAGTCGGGAAGCGGCCGGATGTCGAGGAAGAGGTAACCGTCGGATGAGAGGGCGGCCCGATGGTCCGATCCAAGCGAAACTGGACCAGGCGAAGCCTCCACCTGCTTCCGTACCTCCAGCATGACGTAGCCGCCTTCGTGTCCGTCCCTTTGCACCTCCAAGAGGCCAGGCCCAATGGCCTTCAGACCAGCGGGTAGGTCACCAGCTGCGGGGTAGGGCGAGTATATCGTCAGTGCGTAATCCTCGCCGCCGAGGTGAAACCGGGCGTGCGCGCAACAGAGCCCCAGGACGTAGCTTTGACCGGAGTCCACCCGTAGGTAGCCTCCCCCTCCCAGCCAGGCAAGCGCTCGATCTGCACGGTTCGCCACATAGAGCGGGCAGTGGCCGGTAAATGCCAACTTTCCAACCGCAATCAGGCCCTGGGATTCCAGCTCCTGGCTGGACACGATGCGAAAGTCCTGCTGGGCCGGGGGCTCGCATGACGATGGCGGCTGCATTTGGGCCGCTAAAGCTTTGACGTCCTCATCCGGCCATGGGGTGGGGGACGGAGCCGAAGCCGTGGAGCGGGGCTCGAGTGAGATGACAGCGTGGGGCACGCTTCCAAGTGCAGCAGGAGAGTCCGTGGTTGTGCCAAGTAGGTCGGCGAAGAGCAGGGCCAGCCCCGCAGCCGTGAGGGCGCCCGCGAACAGCCAAGCACGCCCGCGACCCGTCCAGGCAAAGGCGGGGAGCCGTGCTCCTTGCCTACGCTCCTTCTCCCGACGCCACCAATCGGCCAGCGCCCTGCGGTCCTCGAGACCGGTCTCGCGCAGCAGTTGGCCGACGTGCCACTTCGCACCGTCAGGCGTGATGCCCAGCGCAAGTGCGATTTCGGCGTTCGTCTTGCCCTGGGCTAAGAGGTCGAGGACGCGGCGCTGCTGTCCGGTCGGTCGCCATTCCCCTCCCGGTCGCCTGCGGTAGGCTCCTCTCCGCGCCATGGCCACGCATTATCCAGACTGGGAGCCGAATGTCACTACCCGCCTCCCCACCTTTGGTGTAGCGGCGAGCGGCCGGGTCATCACCCTTTGGTAGCCGGTCCCTGTCTCCGTCCTTCCCGCTGGCGCAGCACCTCGTACAGCACCAGCGCCGTCGCCACCGAGAGGTTGAGGGAATCGACGTAGCCCGCCATGGGGATGCGGACGACCTCGTCGCACAAGGCGGTCTGCTCCGGCGAGATGCCGGCGCGCTCGTTCCCCGAGACGATCACGACGGGCTTCGAGGCGTAGTCTGCCTCTCGATAGTCCCTCTCGCCCGCCGGCGACGTGCCGATGACGCGGCAGCCGGAGCGGCGCAGCCAGCCGGCAAGCTCGGCCTGCGTGGCGCGGACGATGCGCTGCGTGAAGACGGCGCCCAGGGAGCCGCGCACCGCCACGGGATGATAAGGATCCGTCGAGCGGCCGGAGAGGATGACGCCGTCGCCGCCGATGGCGTCGCAGGTGCGGATAAGCGTGCCGAGGTTGCCGGGGTGCTGGATGTCGTGCAAAGCCAGCCAGCAGCGACGGCTTTCGGTCACGGAGGCGAGCGTTTCCCAGCGCTGGCGCACCACGGCGCCGAGGGACTGCGCTTCTTCCCGGAATGCGAGGCTATCGAAGACCTCCGGCGTGACCTCCAGCGTCGGCAGGCGCATCTCCGCCAGCGTCTCGGCCAGCCGCGCCTCTTCGGCGTCGAGGCGGCCCGGCGCCAGCACCACCTGCTCGATGACCGCGCCGGTGCGGAGGGCGGCGCGCAGGACCTCGACGCCTTCGACGAAGAAGGTCCCGGTGGCGTCGCGTTCGCGCCTGTCCTTGAGGGCGCGGACGGCCTTGACGCGCTCGTTCTGGCGGGAGGAGATGAGCACCGGCCCTCAGCTCCCCGCCGCGGCAAGGAAATGCGCTCCGGGCTCAGGCGGAACCAGGGCGCTCACGCCACCGCGCCGCGAAGCATTTCCCAGGTCTCTTCCTTCCATGTGGCCCAGGCGGGACGGCGGCCGGCGGCGCTAGCCTCCGTATTTGAAGCCCGTCTCCGCCAGGGTCAGGGGCTCGCCCTCGCGCTGGACGCCTGCCTCAACGACCTCGCCGACGAAGATCGTGTGGTCGCCGATCGCCACTTTCTCCCGCACCCGGCACTCGAACCAGGCGAGCGCGTCCCTGAGTACCGGCAGGCCGTTGGGGCTGAGGGAGAATTCGATCTCGCCGAACTTGTTGCCCTGGGGCTCGACGTGCTTGAAGAATGCGCTGGCGATGCCCACCTGGCCGGTCTCCATGACGTTGATGTTGAACAGGCCGCTGCGCTCGATCATGCCCGTCGAGGGGGCGTCGGCCTTGGCGCCGAGGACGACGAGCGGCGGCTGGAACGAGGCCTGGGTCAGCCAATTGACGGCCGCGCCTGTCATCGTGTTGCCGTCCTTCACGGTCATCACGAACAGGCCGTAGGGGATCATGCGCAGGGCGGTCTTCTTCGCGGCTTCGTCCATGGGAAGAGTCTCCTTCTGACTGCTGGCAGCGAGCAGCGGGGCTGAATCTATACTAGCCCTGGATGCGGCAGCGGGCGAGAGAAGACGCCGGCATAGGCAAACGGGGCATGGGGCCCGTCAGCAAACGCGCCATGGCCGCCGACCTCCTGGCTTCCGAGTTGCGGAGGCTCGGCCGGGCCGGGCTCCACTACGGCCTCTGCTTCAGCGACGCCGCCTGGCGCCGGGCGATGGCCTCGGTTGGTTGCCCGGCCTACACGGCCCGCCTGGCCTCGCCGACGGCGCGGCGCGGGACGCGGGGCAAGCTGGGCATGGCCACGATCTGCCACCTGCGTCACGGCCACCCGGGCGTCGTCTACGTGCGCGTCCACGGCCGCGATTGGCCGGCCATCGCCGAGACGGTCCGCCATGAGGCGCTGCACCTGGCGCGGCCGAGCTACAGCCATCGCCAGGTTGAGAAGGCGCTGAGGCGCGGGAAGCCAGAAACGTAGGGGAGGCCGGGGTCTCTCGGTCCCCTCTCCGCGGGCGGAGAGGGGATGCCGGCAGGCAGGGGTGAGGTCGGTCCCGTTTTGCCCTTTGCGCCTCCATCCGGGCGGCGTCGCGGCACGCGGCGTCGGGCATGACGCCGGGGTCGGGAGACCCCGGCTACGTGGGGGAGCATGACGCCGGGGTCGGGAGAGCACGGCTACGTGGGAGAAGCGCGACGCCGGGGGTCGGGAGAGGGCGGCTACGTGGGGGAAGCAGGACGCCGGGGTCGGGAGACCCGCGGGGGAGCCTCGATCCCCTCTCCGCGGGCGGAGAGGGGATGCCGGCAGGCAGGGGTGAGGTCGGTCCCGTTTTGCCCTTTGCGCCTCCATCCGGCGGCGTCGCGGCAACGTCCGGGCATGACGCCGGGGTCAGGAGACGCCGGCTACGGATGGGGGGAAGCATGACGCCGGGGTCGGGAGAGCGCGGCGACGTTTAGGCGAAGCATGGCGCCGGGGTCGGGAGACCCCGGCTACGTGGGGAAGCATGACGGGAGGGCGCGGCTGCGAAGGCGGCTAGCCGGAAACGGCAGCCAGCGCCGGCCGCACCGCCCGCGCGAAGAGGTCAACCTCTGCTTCCGGGAAGGCGTGCGTGTCCATGGTGCGAATGAAGACGGCATCGAAGCCGGCGGCCGCCGCCTTGCGGATGCGTTCGGCGCAATCGGCCGGGCTGCCGATGGCGCCGAGCTTGTCGGCGATCTCGAGGCGAAGGCCGTACGGCAGGCTGGAGGCGAGGTCGAGGGCGCGTTCCTGGTCCTCGGCATGCATGGGGTCGGGGTAGAGTTCGCGGAACGCCTGCGGCAGGGAGGCGCCGCGGGCATCGATGCCGTGCTCGCGAAGCCACGCCTCGTCGTCGAGGCGAAGGGCGATGAGCGGCCCCGCGTGCCTGATCGCGGCCTCGCGATCCTCCCGGATGCAGGTCAGGAGGTTCAGGCAGAAGCGCAGCCCCTTCGGGTCGCGGCCGGCGCTGCGCGCTCCCTCATGGACGAGCTCGCGGGCGTGGGCCCAGCCGGCCGGGTCGAAGCCGCCCGCCACGAGGACCCCGTCCGCGACCTCGCCCGCGAGCCGGGTGGTCTTGGGGCCTTCCGCGGCGATCGAGACCGGGATGGAGTGGCCGGCGTTCTGCAGGCGGCTGTGGACGCCCGGGAATACGTCCCATTCGCCGGCGAACAGCCTCCGCAGGGCAAGGACGCAGTCGCGCAGCTGGCGGGAAGTCGCCGCCGGCAGCCCGGCGAGGTCGACCGAGGTGAAGCCGCGGCCCACCCAGAGCTCGACGCGGCCCGGCGCGATGTCATCGACCGAGGCGGCCGCGGAGGCGATGACGGAGGGGTGGCGGGTGATGGGGTTCGTGACGGCGGTGATGAGGCGCAGGCGCCTGGTGAGGGACGCGGCGTGGGCCATGGTGACGAAGACCTCTCGGGTCATCATCTGCGAGTCCACGAAGCCGATGCCGTCGAAGCCGGCGGCCTCGCACCGGACGGCGAAGGCGCCGACCTCCGGTACGGGAGCGAAGGGCGAGACGCGGACGTAGACGTTCATGGCCTGGTCCCGTCATTCTCGCTCAGGGCTTGTCCAATTGCGAGAAGGGCCGCCAACGCGCATCTTCAGGCGAGGCGGGACTGCTTCGGCCAGACGGCCGCGCAACGGCAACTCCGGCGCGGCGGGCGCATCCCCGGCGAAGGATTCGCGTCTGGGCTGCGTCCCGGAAGCCGACCGCCCCGGGCCGCCGCTGCCTCCGCCAGCCTCCTGCTCTCGGCGGGCCGCCCGCGCCCCGCGCGCCTTCTGCAGGGCAGGAAGGAGGGGATGCCCGCCCTCGGTCCCTCCTTACAGCCCGAAGCGTTCGAGCGGCGGCAGGTCCATGACGGCGCGGCCGTAGGCGTTGCCGTTGATGTCCCAGGTGAGGCCGTGGTGGGCCGCGGCGACGTTAGCGTCGCGCCAGAGGCGCTGGATCTCCGCGCTCTCGAAGATGTTGCTGCCGCCCGCGGCCTCGAAGAGGCTGTTGCAGGCCTCGCGGCACATCTGCGTGGCGAAGGCGACGTCCCGCCGGCACTTGGCGCGGTCGAGCGCCGTGGCCTCGCTGGCGGGCATGAAACAGAAGCGGCGCGCGTCCTCCAGCAGAAGGGCGCGGGCCGCGTCGATCTGGGCGGCGGCGCGGGCGTAGCGGGTCAGATGAAGCGTCTGCTCGGCGGCGAGCCTGGGGCTGGAGCCGGAGATGCGGGCCCGGGCCCGTCCCTCGAAAGCCCGCAGGAGGGCGCGGGCGATGCCCAGCTCAGGGCCCGAAAGCGGCAGGCTGAACGTGAAGTCCACGGCCGCGCAGTAGAGGGGCGAATTGTGCAGCCGCGCGCCGTAACCCCGCCCCTCAGACAGCTCGCTCCAGATCACCGTCCGTTCCTCCGGGATGAAGACGTCTTCGAGGACGATGGTCTTGCTGCCGGTGCCCTTGAGGCCGACCGTGTACCAGTCGTCCACGATCTCGAAGTCGGAACGCGGGATGAGCATCCAGCGCCGCTCCTTGCCCTCGCCTTCGGCGGCGGGCACTTCCAGGGCCGCGATCAGCCAGTTGCAGTGGTCGACGCCGCTGGAGAAGAAGCCGCGGCCCGTCCAGCGGAAGCCGCCATCGACGCGTTCCGGCGCGCCGACTGTGTTGACCACGGACGACACGAGGGAGTCCGGGTCCGAGAAGACCATCTCCTGGACGTGCTCCGGGTACTGCCCGATCATCCACATGTGCGAGGACCACAGGGAATACACCCAGCCGGTGGAGCTGCAGCCCTCCGCGAGGGCGGCGCTGACCTCGATGCAGGCGTCCAGGTTCAGCTCCGGGCCGCCCCAGCGCTTCGGGTTTTCGAGGCCTATGAGGCCGGCGGCGAGCAGGTCGTTGACGTTCTCCTCGGGGAGACGGCGAAGCTGCTCCGCCTGCGGCACCCGCTCGCGCAGCTTCGGAGCGAGGGACCGCGCGATCTCGACGGCCTCCTCGATGGTTCGGTATTCAGGGAGCCTGCCCCGCGGGCGGGAGGCGGTCTCGTTCGTGGCCATCGTTTGCCCCTTTGGCTTAGTTGTGTCGTTTGCGCGTGGACGCAGACGCATTATCCGCGTTTCGCGCCTTCGGACAACCGCCTTTCGGCTACTTGACGCGGGCGAACTTCTGCAGCCGCTGGCCGTTCAGCACCTCTGCCACGTAAACGGACCCCTCCGAATCGGTCCAGATGCCGTGCGGGCCCCAGAACTTGCCCGGCTCGTTGCTGCGCTCGCTGCCGTAGCGGTAGAGGACGTTGCCTTCGAGGTCGACGACGCTGTAGCGGTCTTCGAGCTCGGACACGTACATGACGTCCTCACGGTCGACGTAGATCTTGGTGGGGCGCAGGAAGCCCGTCCACATGTCCAGGAACTTGCCTTCCGGGGTGAAGATCTGGATGCGGTTGTTCTCGCGGTCGGCCACGTAGACCTTGCCCTTGTGCTCCCAGACGCTGTGGACGGTGTGGAACTTGCCGGGGCCGTCCTTGGTGTCGCGCAGGTCGCGGGCGTGGCCGGGTTCGCCCCAGGACATCAGCAGGGTGCCGTCCGGGGCGTACTTGTGGACGCGGGCGTTGCGGTAGCCATCGGAGACGTAGATCTCGCCGCTGGGGCCGATGCTGACGTCGGTGGGGTGGTAGAAAGGCGGCCCCGCGTAGCCGACGCCGTTGGTCACGGGCAGGCCGCCGCCGGAGGCCAGCGGGCCGGCGGGCTCGCGTTCCTCGCGCGTGTAGCCGGTGTCGGAATGCTCGCCGCGCTTGCCCAGGGTGAGACGGTGGCGCCCCTGCTTGTTGAACTTGAGGACGATCTGGGGCTGACGGTCGACGAAGTAGAGCGTGTCGTCGGCAGTGATGCACATGCCGTGCGCGTCCTCGAAGATGCCTTCTCCCCAGTGGTCGAGCACCTTGCCGTTCTTGTCGAAGATGACGTAGGGGTGCTCGGCGCGGGTGAAGATGTGGACGTTGTCCTCGGAGTCCACGCAGACCGCGCCCACCTGTCCCCAGGCCCAGCCGTCCGGGAGCTGTCCCCACCCCTTCACGAGTTCGTATTTCCGGATGCCTTCCTCGGTGATTGCCATTGCGCCGTCCTCTCTCGTTTACCTGAACGTTATTCCCGCAGCGGGGCTAATAGATTCTAGGGGCTGGAAGCAAGAAGCAAGAGGCGGGAAATCCGCGTGGGACGCCGGCGGCAGCGCGGGGCGGCACTTCATTGGCCCAGCGCCCTGGCCTTGAGGGCCAGGAGGTCCCGCTTGGTGGCGCCGCGGTCCCGCAAGAACGCGAAGGCGCCGCCTTCCGCTTCGAGGCGCGCGAGCAGCGCCTCCATCGCCCCGCGGTGCGGCGGCTCGCGCACGAGGCGGGTAGCGTCCTCCGGCGGCGTTACCGGCTCGCCCGCCCGGCGCAACACCGCCCGCACGCGCTCGAGCTCGGCGGCGCTCTCCAGGTAGTCGTCGATGACGTCCGCGTCGCTCACGCCGAAGAGCTTGAGCAGGAGGGCGGACAGGACGCCGGTGCGGTCCTTGCCCAGGCGGCAGTGGTAGAGAGCGGGGCCCTCCGCCCTGGCGATGTGGCCGACCGCCGCGCCGAAGGTCCGCCCCAGGCGTTCCATCACCTGGGGCAGGGCCACTTCCGGCGCCGCGTTCTGAAAGGCGATGCGGGCCTGCTGGTCCCAGCGCCAGCTGCGCCGGGAGCCGACGGTCACGCGCCGGGCAGGGGGATCGCCCAAGGCCCCGGAGGTCTTGAACCGGCGGCCGCGGAGGTCGACGACGAGGGCGATGCCGAGGCCGCGGGCGCGGGCGAGGTCGGCCGGCGTCATGTGTTCGGGGGTCATGCTCCGGAAGAGGATGCCGCGGCGGACAAGGCGTCCGCCTTCGCCGGGCAGGCCGCCGAGATCCCGGAAGTTGGCGCAGCCCTCGAAATCGTGGCTCCGGCCGCCTGCGCGGCGGTTGTCTTCTGGTTCGGCTGCCAGCCTCTCAGCCACTCCGGGCGGCGCTCCGCGCTTCGACGCGCGCGAGGAAGTTCCGGAACAGCGGCAGCGCCCGCTCCGACCTTACCTCGTCGCGTTTGGCCGGCGATTCGCTGAGGGCGTCCCACTCCGGCCGCGGGATGGGCGGATCGTGGAACTCGGAGTCGGGGAGGATGCGGTGGAGGTCCCGCGCCGCCTTCAGCGGGTGCACGTCGTCGTCGCCGGCGACGATCGAGACCGGCACGCGGATCGTCTTCAGCTCCTCCTCGGTGGCGCCGATGACAGGGAGGTCCGCGCCTTCGGTGAAGTAGCGGGACCAGCGCTCCATGACGGCAATGAAGGCGGCCGGGTCCATCGAGAGCAGGCGCTCGCGGTTGGAGGGGTTCATCTGGATGCGCTCGGCGAAGAAGGGCGTCGCCGCGACGGCCGCCATGCCTCCCTGGCGCGCGGCCTCGATGAACTGGCCGTAGTACTGGTGGGAGAGGCGCTGCGCCGCGACGCCGCCGCCCGTGACCCAGCCGAGGAGCAGCCCCTTGACCAGGCTCTGGTGGCGGATGGCCGTCAGGATGGCGACCCGGCAGCCGGCCGACCAGCCGCCGAGGTAGGCGGGCCCGAGGTCCAGCTTCTGGATGAGGCCGGCGAGCTCGTCCGCCCAGATCTCCTGCTCCGAGGCATCGCCGCCGATGAGGACGTCGGACTCGCCGCAGTTGCGGCGGTCGTAGATCACGCAGCGGTATTCGGAGGCCAGCCCCTGGGCGATGGGGCGCATGAGGTCCCGGCCGGAGCGGCCGCCCTGCATCCAGACGATCGCCGGGCCGGAGCCCATCTCCTCGTAGGCAAGCGAGACGCCGTTTACTTCGACCCTGGGCATGACGGTGCTCCTCACTGCAGCCCGGCGGGCCGCGAGAACAGGGGACGGGGTCCGGATGGCTGCATTATTCGCCCCGCTAAAGGAAGACACAACGGGGGACGGGTCCGGCGCCGGCGCGGCCGCCCGCTGTTGGCTCAGGGCTGCCCGAATGCGCATACTTCTGCCAGAAACGGATTTCGAGAGATGGACAAGGACCGGGAGCGGCGATGATCAAGAAGCAGATCTGCGGTTCGGCGCTGGAGGCGGTTGCCGACATCTTCAGCGGGGCGATGGTGTGCGTGGGCGGGTTCGGGCCCGTGCGCAACCGTCCGATCACCCTGGTCACGGCCCTGGCGGCGCGGCCGGAGGTCAAGGACCTGACGATCGTCTCCAACGGCTTCCCCCACCAGCCGCTGGCGGAGAACCGCCAGGTGAAAAAGTTCATCGGCGCCTTCGGCGGGTCCGTCTACCGGCGCGCGGCGGCCAGCGAGGAGCAGATCCGCAGCGGCGAGCTGGAGTTCGAGCCCGCGCCCCAGGGCATCTTCACGGAGCGCTTGCGGGCTGGAGCCGCCGGCATAGCCGCCTTCTTTTCGCCGGTGGGGGTGGACACGGTGGTCGCCAACGGCAAGGAGCGCCGCACTATCGACGGCCGCGACTACATCCTCGAGACGGCGTTGCGTCCCGACTTCGGCTTCGTGCGGGCGCAGAAGGGCGACGAGGCCGGCAACCTGACCGGCGTCGGTTCGACGCTCAACTTCCATCCCGTCATGGCCGCCGCGAGCAAGGTGACGATCGCCGAAGTCGACGAGATCGTGCCCATCGGATCGATAGCGCCGGAGGACGTCAAGGTACCGGGCATCTACGTCGACCGCCTGGTGCTACACGACACGTCCCTGGACGAAGACCAGGAGCGTCAGGAGCGGCAGCGGCGGGCGCGGCGCGAGGTATCCGCCGAGGGGCGCGTGGGCCTGACGCAGGAGCTGATGGCGCTGCGGGTGGCGAAGATGCTGCGGCCGGGCCAGTACGTGAACCTGGGCATGGGGGTGCCGACGCTCGTCTCCAACTTCATCGGGCCGGACGCCGGCGTGCTACTGCACGCGGAGAACGGCGTCTTGGGCTACGGGCCGGAGCCCACCGAGGAGGAGTACCGCTGGTACTACTACAACGCCCAGGGCCAGCCCGTGACGATGCTGCCCGGCGGCGCCATTTTCGACAGCTTTGCGGCGTTCACGATGGCGCGCGGCGGCCACCTGGACGTGGTCGTGCTCGGCGGGCTCCAGGTCTCGGAGACCGGGGACCTGGCGAACTGGTGGGCCCCGTACATGGCTGCGGGCGGCATGGGCGGGGCCATGGACCTCTGCACCAACGTGCCCGAGCTCGTAGTCGTCATGGACCACACCACCCGGGAAGGCGAGCCGAAGCTCTTGCGCCGCTGCACGTACCCCCTGACGGCCAAGGGCTGCGTCACCAAGGTCGTCACCAACCTGGCGTACATCGAGGTGACGCGGGAGGGCCTCGTCCTGCGGGAGCTTGCCCCCGGCGTTACGGCGGACTACGTGATCGAGCGCACGGAGGCGCCGCTGAAGCTCGCGCCGGACCTGAAGGAGATGGAGTTGTAGGCGGCGGTTCCCTGCCGTCCCCCGGTTCCCCTTATCATGGGGCCTGCCTGAGACAGGACTCGGGCAGGAGGCGATCATGAGGGCAGCGCTGTTCTCGCCCAGCCCTTACGTCGCGCCGACGGGCCGTCGCGGCTGGCCGGTGCCGGTGGACGACTACTCGGACGAAGCAGCCCGCGACTCCATGGAGCTCAGCCTGGAGCAGTTCCAGCTCGCGGACGAGTGCGGCTTCGATTGGGTGACCCTGGCGGAGCACCACTTCGCGCCGTTTTCGCTCACGCCGAACCCGATGGTCATGGCGGGCGCCGTCGCCCAGCGGGTGAAGCGGGCAAAGGTCGCCCTCCTGGGCATGAACATCCCCACCATAAACCCGGTGCGCACGGCCGAGGAGTTCGCGATGGTCGATACCCTCACCAACGGCCGCGTGATCGCCGGGATGCTGCGCGGCACGTCCAACGAGTACGTCACCTACAACACGAACCCCTCCGAATCGCGGGAGCGGTTCGCGGAAGCGCTGAAGCTCATCGTCAAGTGCTGGACGGAGCCGCAGCCCTTCGGCTGGCTGGGGCGCTACTTCGAGTTCCGGTCGGTCTCAATCTGGCCGCGGCCGGTGCAGAAGCCCCACCCGCCGGTGTACATGTCCGGGTCCAGCCCGGAGTCGGCCGAATGGGCGGGGCGCAACCGCATCAAGCTCGGTTTCGCGGTAACGACGCTGCCGCTGGCGCGGGCCTCGTCGCAGATTTACCGCGCGGCCGCCAACGACGCGGGCTGGGACCCCTGCCCCGACGACGTCATCTACCGCGTCGGCATTCAGGTGGCGGAGACGGACGCGGAGGCGATGGAGAACGCATCGCGCTTCGGCACGCGGCGCCAGCCGGCGCCGGCGGTGGGCGAAGGCGGGCAATCGCCCCAGGCGCGGGATGTGGGCTACGCCACCAGCAACATGCGCGTCGACGACGCCGTCGCCCAGGCCGGCTACTACGGCCGCGACCGCGAGAACCAGCGCGCCCGAGTGCGGATGGGCGGCGACCTCCGAGACCGCATCGAGAACGCGCAGATCCTTTGCGGCAGCCCCGATAGCATCCTCCATCAGGCCCAGCGCCTGCGGGACGAGCTCGGCGCCGGCATCCTCGACCTCGTCTTCGCCGGCGACAGGGACCACTCGCTGCGCTCGATAGAGCTGTTCGGGACGAAGGTGCTGCCCAGGCTGCACGAGATTTAGCAAGGAGACGGCGCGGGCGCCCTCGATCGCCAGCGTCAACGAGGGCGGAGGAGGCCATGACGAACGCCGAGGTGAGGATCGCTGACGAGCCGGCCGAATTCCGCGAGGGCTTCGTGGAGGCGGACGGCTTCCGGGTGCGGTACCTGGAGGCGGGCGAAGGGCCGCCCCTGGTGGTGTTGCACGGGGGCGGCGGCGTCATGCGCTTTCGCTCCCATGACCTCTTCGCGCGGAAGCGCCGCGTCATCCTCTTCGAGGCGCCGGGCTTCGGAAACTCGCCGCCGAACGAACGCACGCAATCGATGGCGGACCTGGCCGGCACCATGGCGCAGGCGGCGGCCAACCTGGGGCTGGAGCGCTTCGACCTTCAGGGCAACTCCTTCGGCGGCAAGCTCGCCGCCTGGCTGGCCGTCCGCCACCCGGAGCGCGTCCGCTCCCTGGTCCTGATGGCGCCTGCCGCCATCCGCCCGGAGAACGCGCCGCCGCGGCCGCCGCAAGCCGGCGCGCCGCCGGGCGCCCTCCTCTACGCCCATCCGGAGCGCCTGCCGCCGCTGCCGGAGACGGCGCCTGAGGTGCGCGAAAAGCAGATGGCGCTCACCCGCAGGATCATGGGGCCGCCCCGCGACGAAGAGCTGG
>Ga0209172_10006498_pt1 | contig 12942 bp, 10 predicted proteins | sample LarsenN4metaG_FD_184113 | JGI IMG/M metagenome (GOLD analysis project Ga0209172, IMG submission 184113) | Hot spring sediment bacterial and archeal communities from British Columbia, Canada, to study Microbial Dark Matter (Phase II) - Larsen... ... | reverse complement strand
ACACCGCGCGGCGCTACCATGCCCACGAAATCTGTGGCGAGGATGCCTTCAAGCTGCACGACACGTACGGCTTCCCGATCGACCTGACCGAGATCATGGCCCGCGAGCGCGGCCTGACGGTGGACACCGGCGAGTACGAGCGCCTGATGGAGGAAGCGCGCGAACGGGCTCGGGCGTGGGGCAGGGTTGCCGACTTTCAGTTCTCGGTGCCCCCCGGGCTCCTACGACGCCATGCAGCCACCGATTCGACGGCAAAGTACGAGACATGCCAAGCTATGGGAGGCGTGCAGGGCTTCATTCGTTTGGAGCTCGACCCGCCGGGCATGTACTTCGAAGACCAAGAGCACGTTCCTTGGACACACTCCCCAGGAACACAAGGCGCATTGTTTCTGGATACCACGTGCTTCTACGCGGAGTCGGGCGGTCAAGTAGGCGACCGCGGAACCATCCTCTTCTCCGGCTCCAAAGGTAGCTTCGAAGTCCAGGATACGCAGCTCGTCGGCAACACCGTGCTTCACTTCGGCCGATTCCTCGCCCATACGACTTGGCGAGTCGGAGACGCGGCTGAACTTCGCGTAGATGTTGCGCGCCGCATTCCGACGATGCAGAACCACACGGCCACGCATGTGATGAACTGGGCCTTGCGGGAGGTGCTGGGCGAGCACGTGCAGCAGAAAGGCTCGCTGGTCGATCCCGACAAGACGCGCTTCGACCTCTCGCACCCCAGGGCCGTCACGCTGGACGAGTTGGAGCGCATCGAGTCGCTGGTCAACCAGAAGATCGAGGCGAACCTGCCCGTCTACGCCGAGGTCGAGGACCAGCAGCAGGCCCTCAAGATCAACGGCCTGCGGGCGGTCTTCGGCGAGAAGTACCCCGACCGCGTCCGCGTCGTCTCCATCGGCGTGCCGGTCGAGAAACTCGTCGCGGACCCCGAGAACCCCGAGTGGCGCAAGTACTCGATCGAGTTCTGCGGCGGCACGCACGTGAAGTCTACGCGCGAGATCGAGCGTTTCGTGCTGACCAGCGAAGAGGCGGTCGCCAAGGGCATCCGCCGCGTGGTGGGCATCACGGGCGAGCGGGCGCGCGAAGCGGAGGCGCGCGGCCGCGAACTGCTGGAGCGCGCGGAGTCGCTGCGTCGGGCCGTAAAGGGTGGTACGGGCATCCCGCCCGTCGCTGGCGGCAAGGGCGATACGGGTGCCTCGGGCGTCCTTGGTGGCACGGGTGGTACGGGCGTCGCGCCCGTGGCCGCGCGAGGACCCGACGACGTCGCGGCGCAGGTGGCCGAGCTGCAGCGCGAGCTGGCGGAGGGGACGATCCCGGTCGTCGTGCGCGCGAAGTTGCGCGACGCCATCGCGGACCTGCAAGCGGACCTCAAGGAGCGCCAGAAAGTCGCCGCCGTGGCCAGCGCAGACGTGGTGAACGCACGAATCGACGAGTTGCTCGCGTCCGCAACGAGGCTCGGTCCCACGACGGTGATCGTCGCCGAGATGCCCGACGTACCGGTCGAGCAGCTCAAGAGCGGCGCCGACCGCATCAAGCAGAAGTGCAGGTCAGCCGCCGTGCTGTTCGGCGTCTGGGTGGGCCGGGCTTCCAGCCCGCCATCCGAGAAGGGGAGTGCGGGCCTCTCGCCCGCTGTGCGACAGCCGGCCGCCGCGGAGCTACACGCACAGCCGGGGGCGGCTGTGCCACACGCCGGCAAAGCCCTGCTGCTGGCCGCCGTCACCGACGATTTGGTCAAACGCGGCATCAGGGCCGGCGACTGGGTCAAGGCCATCGCCCCGATCGTCGACGGCGGCGGCGGCGGCCCACCCACCATGGCCCAGGCCGGCGGAAAGAATCCAGCCCGACTCGCTGAGGCCCTCGACGCCGGGCGGCAGTGGATCGAGAGTCGCCTTGGGAGTGACGCATGAAAGACTACCACATCAACGTGTTCTTCAGCGAGGAGGACCAGGCCTATGTCGCGGAGATTCCCGACCTGAAACCCGTTCTGCACCGGGCGCCACCCCCGAGGACGCCCTGCGCGAACTTCTGAAGGCCAAAGCAGCCTGGCTCGAGGCCGCCCGGGAGGCAAATCAGCCAATCCCGCCGCCGCGCGATCGACCGGTTCACTACCAGATCGGATAGCGTTCGCATCAACAGTCAGCGTTCCAGGACGACGAAGTGACGAAATGAAGCTCGCCCTCTTCGGTGACGTCATGCTCGGCCGGCTGGTCAACGACGCGCTGCGCCGCCGGCCGGCGGAGTATCCCTGGGGCGACGTGCTGCCGCTGCTGGCCGACGCCGACGTGCGGCTCTGCAACCTGGAGTGCGTGCTCTCCGACGGCGGCCGGCCGTGGAGGCCGACGCAGAAGGCGTTTCACTTCCGCTCCGACGCGAAGAACGTCGCCGTGCTCCAGGCCGCCGGCATCGACGCCGTCGCCCTGGCCAACAACCACACCATCGACTTCGGCTACGGCGCCATGCAGGACATGTTCGGCCTCCTCGACCGGGCCGGCATCGCCCGCGCGGGCGCAGGAATGAACGCGGCCGAGGCCCGCCAGCCGGCGATGCTCGGCTGCGACGGCGTGCGGATCGGGTTGATCGCGTTCACCGACAATGAGCCGCAGTGGGAGGCCCGCGACGAGTGGCCCGGCGCGTACCACGTGCCGACCCAGCCCGACGACCGGCGAGTGGCCGCCCTGCTGGAGCACGTCCAGCGCACGCGAAGGCAGGTCGATCTGCTGATCCTCTCGGCGCATTGGGGCGGGAACTGGGGCCGCGAACCGCCGCGGGAGCACGTGCAGCTCGGGCGGGCGCTGGTGGAGCACGGCGCGGATGTCGTGTACGGGCATTCGTGCCATGTGGTGCGCGGCGTCGAGCTGCACCGCGGCCGGCCGATCCTGTACAGCACGGGCGATTTCGTGGACGACTACGCGGTCGACGAGACCGAGCGGAACGACTGGTCGTTTGTGTTCGTGGTCGATTCGAAGGGCGGCGCGATCATGCGCTTGCGGCTGTATCCGACCGTCATCCGCGAGTCTCAGGCGCGCGTTGCCGACGAGCCGGAGCGGTCGGCGATCGCCGAGCGGATGGCGGGGCTGTGCGGCGAGCTGGGGACGCAGGCGGCGTGGCGCGCGGATGCAGCGTGCCTGGAAATCCCCGTGAACGGATCGCGGCCCTGAGCTTGCGGCACGATTCGCGGTGGACGGCAGCCGCAGCGCTTGACGCCTTCACGCTTTTTCCTGATACTTTTCAGCACGAATTCAACGAACGGCAGCAACCGCCGGGCGCGACCTCCCGTCACGCCCCGACGCGGGGGAACTGAGAATGCACTACCCGCACCGAGTCAGCAACCGAAAGCGAAAGCGGCAGCACGGCTTCCGGCGGCGGATGCGGACCCGCGGCGGTCGCAAGACGCTCAACAACAGGCGCCGCGTCGGCCGCCGCGTCAGCATCTGTTAGACAGAGCGATGCGACCGCGCGCGCCGGACGCCGACCACCGCGGCCCGCTACCCTAGAACTAGCGAGGCCGGGTTCGTTGGCGCGCGGCTTGACCGGCCTGCACTGCGAGATAGCATACCGGTGCGGGCGGGGGCCGAGCCGGGCGCCCGATCCACGACGCGGCTGTGGCGGAATTGGCAGACGCGCAAGGTTCAGGTCCTTGTGAGCGCAAGCTCGTGGAGGTTCGACTCCTCTCAGCCGCATTTTCAGGCCGCCAAGCGCACCGGCCAAGGCCGAGGGCCATTCCTCGTGACCGCTGGGAACCGCATGCCCGGGCGGGGGTGCAGGACAAGAGCTGCGCGCTATTAAAGCGCAACCGCACCCATGTCCGCATTTGGCGCCATAGACTCTCAGTGCAACGCGGGGCGTAGTCCGCGCCCCGGCTCCATCGGGCGAGACGGCCGCATGGGCATCGCACCCGCACAACCGCTGCCGGGCGTCCGACACGTCGTGGCGGTCGGCGCCGGCAAGGGCGGCGTCGGCAAGAGCACCGTCGCGGCGCTGTTCGCCGTCGGGCTGAAGCAGATGGGTCTGCGGGCCGGGCTGCTGGACGCGGACGTGTACGGCCCGTCGATCCCCAAGATCACCGGCACCGAGGGCGCCCAGCCGTACGCGGACGCGGATGGCCGGCTCCTGCCGCCCGAACGCGACGGCATCCCGATCATGAGCATGGGCTATCTCGTGCCGCCGGACCAGGCCGTCATCTGGCGCGGCCCGATGGCCCAGAAGTACGTCAAGGAGTTCCTCGACCGCGGCGCGTGGGGCGAGCTGGACTACCTGATCGTCGACCTGCCGCCGGGCACCGGCGACATCCCGCTCACGCTCGCGCAAACCATCCCGCTCACCGGCGCCGTCATCGTCTGCACGCCACAGGACGTCGCCCTGCTCGACGCCGTCAAGGCCCTGCGGATGTACCAGAAGCTCGGGGTGGAGCCGCTCGGCATCGTCGAGAACATGAGCTATTACATCTGCCCACAGTGCGGCCACCGGGCGGAAATCTTCGACCACGGCGGCTGCGCGCGGGCGGCCCGCGAGCTGGGTGTGCCGTTCCTCGGCGCCATCCCGCTCAACATCGACATCCGCCGCAACGGCGACCTGGGCCGGCTGTTCGAGAACTTCACCGCGACCGAGCCGCACGTGATCGCGGCGCTGGAGCAGGTGGTGAAAAGCCTGGCCCACGAAGTCGAGCGGCGGGATCAGGAACAGCCCCCGCCGCCGCAGTTGAAGATCAAGTAGCTGCCGGCGGCTTGCGGGCCGACCGTCGACTCGCCGGAATAGGAATATCTTCAGGTCGCATTCGCCGACGGATTCTGCTACGCTGCAGTTGGGGGTTGGGGATCAGCAGGCTCGGGCGGCCTGCTGCGAAAGCAACCCGCAAGTCTCCCCAGGGAACGTCGCAATTCATGTGCGGTATCGCCGGTGCAATCGACTTGACCGGGAGGCGCGCGTTCCCGCCGCAGCGGCTCGCCGCCATGCTTGCAGCCGTCGCGCATCGCGGCCCGGATGATGAGCACACGCACAGCGAGCCCGGCCTGGCGCTGGGCAGCAACCGGCTGGCGATCGTGGACCCGCTCGGCGGCCGCCAGCCGATCAGCAACGAAGCCGGCGACGTGTGGGTGGCGTTCAACGGCGAGCTGTTCGACTTTCCCGAGCTGCACGCTGAGTTGGCCGCCCGCGGCCATCGTCTGGCGACGCGTTGCGACACCGAGCTGTGGGTTCATCTCTACGAAGACTTCGCCGAAGGGGTTTTCGCGCGCGCGGCGGGGCAGTTCGCCGTCTCGCTGTGGGACCGGCCGCGGCGGACGCTCTACCTGGCCCGGGACCGCATGGGCATCTGTCCGCTGTTCTACGCGGAGCAAGACGGCTGGTTGCTGTGGGCTTCCGAGATCAAGGCCCTGCTCGCCAGCGGCCTGGTCGACCCCCGGCCCGACGTGCGGGCGATCAATCACTTCTTCACGTTCATCTGCCCGGGGACGACGCGCACCTGTTTCGAGGGCGTCAAACCCATCGCGCCGGGGCATTACCTCAGAATCCGGGACGGCCGTGTCGAGCTGCGGCAGTATTGGGATCTGGACTTCCCAGACGCGGGGGAGGAACGGCGCTATGCAGATCCACGCCCTGCAATCGACGAACTGGAGCATCGGTTGCGCCGCGCCGTTCGCCGACGGCTGCGCGGCGACGTGCCCGTTGCGAGCTACATCAGTGGGGGGCTGGATTCCACCGTGGTGCTGGCGCTGGCCTGCCAGGAGCAAGGCAGCCCGTTGCCCGCCTTCACAGTCGGCCTCGAGCGGGCCGGCCCGGACGAGCGGGCGCACGCGGCCGAGTCGGCGGCGGTGCTCGGCTCGCCGCTGACGACCGTGGTGATGAATCGCCGGCAGATCGCGGCGCTTTACCCGGAGCTGATCCGCGCGGTCGAATCCCCCGTGCTCGACACGTCCTGCGCCTGCATGTTGCGCCTGAGTGCGGCGGTGCACGAGCAGGGCTACAAGGTGGTCCTGACCGGCGAGGGGGCGGACGAGGCGCTGGCCGGTTACGTGTGGTTCCGCACCGAACGGATGGGCAATTGTGTTTCCCGCTGGTGCGGGCCGCTCGTGCCGCGCCTGGTGCAGCGGGGGCTTCTGACGACGATCGGCGGCGGCAAGGCCCACCGGCCGCCGTGGGCGGCGATGGCCGGCGTGCGCACCGTGCAGCAGGAGCTGGCGGAGCTGTTTGCGCAGACGCGCGAGCGGCTGTTCTCGGACGCGATGTGGGCGCGGCTGGGCGACCATTCGCCGTATGCTGATCTGGACCTCACCAATCCGCGCATCGCCCGCTGGCACCCGCTGAACCGCTCGCTCTACGTGGGCTACAAGACGATGCTGCCCGGGCTGTTGCTGATGGCCAAGGGCGACCGTGTGGCCATGCACTCTTCCGTAGAGACGCGCTACCCGTTCCTCGACGAGGACGTGGTCGGCTTCTGCGCGGCGATCGATCCGGAATACAAGCTCCACAAGCTGACCGACAAGTGGCTGCTTCGGCGGGTGGCGGAGAAGGTGCTGCCGCCGGCGATCGCGAAGCGGCCCAAGACGATGTTCCGCGCCACGCTGGCGCGGACGTTCCTGGGTGCCGACCAGCCGGCGTGGGTCGCTCAACTGCTCAGCCGCGAGTCGCTGCGGCGCACAGGGTATTTCGAGCCGGACGCGGTCACGGCGGTGCGGGCGTGGCAGTCGCGCGCCCCGCGCGGGACGACGGTGCGGAACTTCACGTTCGATATGGCCCTGACGGCCGTGATCGCCACGCAGTTGTGGCACCACACCTACTGCGGCGGGGGGTTGGCGGACTTGCCCACGTGGACGCCGCCGGGAGTCGGGCGCGAGGCGTCGTCGGCGACCTTGGCGGCCGAGTTGCGCGGCGCGGCGCGCCGCCGCCAGAACGGCCAGCCGGCGGAGCTGCCTGCGCATGCCGCGGCGCCGGTGACGCGGGCAGATCCACCGGCGCCCGTCTTCGGCGGACTGCTCGCGAACGAGTCCGGGTCGTGCGTTATCGAAGGTCCAGCGGCTCGAAGTCGGCGAAGAGCTGCTGAGCCTCGACGGGGCTCGTAAGGCGGGTGAGCGTCAAGATCGTGGGTGTGGCCCAGCCGCCCACGGCTGGCAGGCCGGGACCGCACAGCCGAGGGCGGCTGTGCCACACGACAGCCGGCTCACGCGGGGTCTTACCCACGATCTTGACGCTCACCCCGTAAGGCTTCACGTATTCACGACGGCTTGACAGGCAACCCCGCGGCTCTAACGTAGGTGATCCAGGCTTTCTGACTGCAGGAAACAGCCTGCGGACGCGGCCCTTCGCCACGGGCGGCCCTCATGGGATATGCCTACACACCCGGTCTGACGGTCGCGGCGGACACCGTGGTCCGCAAGGTGCGCCGGCTGCCGCTGAAAGGCGAGGTGCTGGTCAGGGTGGGGCAGCGCGTGCAGGCGCAGGACGTGGTCGCGCACACGCAGATGCCCGGCGAGGTCAAGCCGATCAACGTGGTCGGCAAGCTGGGCATCACGCCGGAAGAGCTGCCCGAGCTCATGCTGAAAAAGGAGCGCGAGGCGGTCAGGGCCGGCGAGCCGTTCGTCCGCACCAGGGGCTTCTTCGGGTTGTTCAAGAGTGAGCTGGCTTCGCCGATCGACGGCACGATCGAGTCCGTCTCGCACGTCACCGGCCAGGTGATCGTTCGCGGCGCCCCGACCCTGCTGCAGAAGAAGGCCTACGTCGCCGGCACGGTCGTGGCCGTGCAGGACGGCGAATCCGCCACCATCGAGGTCCACGGCAGCTTCATTCAGGGTATCTTCGGCATCGGCGGCGAGGCCACGGGCGTGCTCGACCTCGCCGTGAGCGCGCCCGACGAAGTGCTCGACGCCGACCGCGTCCGCCCGGAACACGCTGGCAAGGTGATCGTCGGCGGCAGCCTGGCGACGGCCGAGGCGGTGAAGGCGGCCGTCAAGCACGGCGTGCGCGGGATCGTCACCGGCGGACTGAACGACGCCGATCTGCGAGACTTTCTGGGCTATGAGCTGGGGGTGGCGATCACCGGGGAGGAGACGCTGGGCGTGACGGTCGTTGTGACCGAAGGGTTCGGCCGCATCTCGATGGCCCGCGCGACGTTCGAGCTGCTCTCGCAGCGGCGCGGCCTGCTGGCCAGCGTCAACGGTGCGACGCAAATCCGCGCCGGCGTCATCCGACCCGAAGTGATCATTCCGCTCGAACAGCCGACCGCGGCGCCGGCCGGCGGCGACGGCGAGATGGACAGCGTGCTGCAGATCGGCACGCCGCTGCGGGCCATCCGCGATCCGTATTTCGGGCGGATCGGACGCTGCACGGCGTTGCCGGTGCAGCTTGTAGAGTTGCCGAGCGGGGCGAAGGTGCGGGTGCTGGAAGTAGAGTTCGAGGACGGCGCGCGGGCGACTTTGCCGCGCGCGAACGTGGAGCTGATCAAGCGCTAGCGGGTCGCTGAAAAGCCCCGTAGCGTCGGCCCTCCGTGGCCGACGATCCGAGCCGGGCCAGTTATGGCCCGGTTCAGCCATCCCATGGCTGGGGCGGCTCGGCGCGGCCGCCACAACGGGCGGCCGCTGCGCACCGCCGACGTGAGCTCCCTGGCGACGCGCCAGTGACGGCGGACCTGCGAGTCGGCCGGAACGGAGCCCGGCCGCTACAGATAGGGAGTTCTTCGATGAAACGCTGGCTGAACCGCGCGTTGACCCATGGCACGATCCTGGCGCCAGGGGCGGTCGCCTTCGGCGTGCTGCAGGCCGTGGGGATGATCAACTACAACCAGATCTGGTTCCAGTTCCTGATTACGCTGCTGAACCTGATCGTGACCGTGCTGTTCGGCGGCAGCCTCGACAGCCTGACCGGGAACTTCGGGATCACCGTCTAGCGCGGCGCGCCGCAGGTCCCGCAATGCCGGCTGCCGTCCGCCGCGGCGGCCACAGGCGGCGCGGCCGTCACCGCAGGAGAAACCGATGGAACTGCCGGGAATGGCGGATGCGATGCACGATCCGGAGGCGCTGGCCCGCGCTGACGAGGAGGCGGAGCGTCTGCTGGCGGAGCTGAAGGAGAAGGTGCGGGTCGCCGCGCGCGACGTCGGCACGCTGCGCAAGGAACTGCAGATCACGGTCCCGGCCGACGTGATCCGCAGCCACCTGGAGCACAACTACGCCGAGCTGCGCAGCGACGCGCTCGTGCCCGGCTTCCGCAAGGGGCATGCGCCGCTGCAGCTCATCCAGAAGCGCTTCGGGCCGCAGGTGCGCGAGTCGCTCAAGACCACGATCGTCGGCCAGTCGTTCTTCGCGGCGGCCGAGAACGAGAAGATCGACCCGCTGGGCGATCCCTTGTTCCGCGTGGAGACGGAGAAGGGCGTGCGGATGACCGAGCTGGGCGAGGCGGTGCAGCACCTCAAGCTGCCCGACAACGCCGACTTCTCGTACACCTGCGAGGTGGAGATCAAGCCCACGTTTGAGCTGCCGGAGCTCAAGGGCATTGAGGTTCGCGCGCCGAAGCTGGCCGTCAGCGACCAGGACGTGGAGGAGCAGATCCAGCGGCACTGCAAGAACCGCGGCCGCTACGAACCGCTGGCCGACGCCGCCCGCGATCCGGAGGACCTGGTCATCGCCGACGTGGCGCTGCACGTTGAGGGCGGGCTGGTCAAGCAGGAGGAGAACGTGCAGCTCGGGCTGCGGCCGGCGCGGCTGGACGGCATTCCGCTGATGGAGCTGGGCCAGGCGCTGACGGGCGTGCGGCCGGGCGACGAGCGCAGCCTGGCCTGCACCATCCCGCAGGACTACGAGCGGGCCGACCTGCGCGGCAAGGGCGGCGTGTTCAGGTTCAAGGTGCACGAGCTGAAGCGACTGGTGCCGTTGCCGCGGGAGACGCTGGTGCAGCAGCTCGGCTGCGAGAGCGAGCAGCAGTTGCGGGAGTTCGTGCGGCACGATCTGGAGGCGGAGCTGCACCGGCTCGTGACGCGCGCCAGGAAGGAACAGATTTTGGAGTACCTGCTGGAGCGCACGTCGCTGGACGTGCCCGAGCAGCTCTCCGCCCGTCAGACCGACCGGGCCGTGCTGCGCAAGATGATCGAGCTGCAGCAGAACGGCGTGCCGACCAGCGAGATCGAGGCCCGCATCGACGAGCTGCGCACCACCGCCCGCGAGGACGTCGCCCGCGGGCTGAAGCTCGAGTTCGTCCTGGAAAAGGTCGCCCAGGAGCTGGACGTTGCGGTGACCGACGAAGAGGTGAACACGGAGATCGCGCGGATCGCGCGGCTGTACAACCGGCGCTTCGACCGCATGCGCGACGACCTGCACAGCCGCGGCCTGCTGCCGCAGCTCGCCGAGCAGATCCGCCAGGACAAGTGCATACAATTATTGCTGCGCGACGCGAAGATCGTCGAGGTTGCCGAGCCCGAGCCGCCTGCCAAGCCCCCCGGCCGCAAGAAGAAGGCCCCCAGCTCGGCCGAAGCCGCCGGGAAGGGCGCGGAAGCCGGTGCGGCGGTTGCGAGCACGGCGGCCAAGCCGCGAAAGACGGCCGCGACGGAGGGCGGCGAGGGCAAGAAGGCGGCCGGCGGCGGCAAGCCGCGCAGGAGCGCGAAGAAGAAGTCCGACGAATGACTCGGTTCGCGAGAATCGCCGCCGGCGCCCGCGCCGGTCGGTGCGAGCCGCGAGGAGGCATCATGGCGTATCGGCTGGACAAGCCCGGGGCGCACGTGCTGGACGTGCCGGGTGCGTATCTCCAGGGCGGCGGCGGGTATCAGGCCTGGCGGCAGATGGGCCTGAACGAGATGCTGCTGGACAACAACATCATCTTCCTGGACCTGCCGCTGGACCCGCGCATCACGATCAACGGGAACACGGTCTGCTCGCACGTGATCAAGAGCATGCTGCACCTGTCGGTCAAGAAGGACCAGGACATCAACCTGTACGTCAACTGCCCGGGCGGGGAGGTGGACGACACGCTGGCGATCTACGACACGATGCAGTTCCTGCACAACGACATCGCCACCTACTGCATCGGCAGCGCCAGCAGCGGGGCGGCCATCATCCTGGCCGCCGGCACCAAGGGCAAGCGCTACGCCCTGCCGCACGCCAAGATCATGATCCATCAGCCATGGGGCTTCGTGAGCGGGCAGGCGGCGGACATGCGCATCCAGGTGGACGAGATCCAGCGTGTCAAGCGCACCATCATCGAGATCCTGGCCCGGCACACCGGCCGCCCGACCGAGCAGATCGAGCAGGACATCGAGCGCGACCGCTACATGACCGCCCAGGAGGCCCTGGAGTACGGGCTGATCGACGAGATTCTGGAGGTAGCCAAGCTGGTCAAGAAGAAGGCGGGCAAGTAAACGCGGGGGACGCCAACACATGACCTACAGCAGTCAGCTCATCCCGATCGTGGTCGAGCGCGAGGGCCGGGCCGAGCGCGCCTATGACATCTACTCGCGGCTGCTCAAAGACCGCATCGTCTTCCTCGGCGACGAGGTCGCGCCCGAGCTGTGCAACGTCGTCATCGCCCAGCTCCTGTTCCTGGCCAACGAGGACCCCAAGGCCGACATCCACCTGTACATCAACTCGCCCGGCGGCTCGATCTACAGCGGCATGGGCATCTACGACACCATGCAGTTCATCCAATGCCCGATCGCGACGTACGTGGTGGGCGCCGCGGCCAGCATGGCCGCCGTGCTCTTCGCCGCCGGTACCAAGGGCAAGCGCTTCGTTCTGCCGCACGCGCGGGTGATGATCCACCAGCCGCTGGGCGGGGCCCGCGGACCGGCCACCGACATCAAGATCGAGCTGGACGAGATGCTGCGGACGCAGAAACAGCTCTACCAGGTGCTGGCCAAGCACACCGGCAAGAGCGTCGAGCAGATCGAGAAGGACTGCGACCGCAACAAGTGGATGGACGCCGAGGAAGCCGTCGCCCACGGCCTGGCCGACCGCGTGCTGGAGCGCATGCCGCGCCCGGCCCGCGAGGGCGAGGCCCGGGCCCTGTAGCGCGGACGACACTGCCTCGGACCCCGGCGCGTGTCCGACGGTTGATGGCGAAATGCGGATCGCGGATTGCGGACGGATCGTGCACCGTAGATTGTGGATTGCGGATTGGCAGCGGCCTCAGGTGCCACGAATCCGCAATCCACATTCCGCATTCTGCAATCCTTCCGCACTCCGCAATCCGCAATCCACAATCGCCTGCCTTCTTGCCTTCCTGCCCGCTTGCCTGCTGCTGCCTGCCGCCGGCTGCGTTGACCAGGAGGTGCTCAAGCTCCGCCGCGAGAACACGATGCTGAAGGAGGCGGTCGAGGCCAAGGACCACAAGTTGGCGGCCCAGCAGGCCGCCATCCAGGAGCTGCATAAACGGTTGGCGGAGGCCACTGCGATCACGGAGGAGGACCTCAAGAAGATCTTCTATCCGGAGCGCCTGGTGATCGACACGCTCTCCGGTGGCTACAACGACGACGGCCAGCCCGGGGACGACGGCGTGGTGGTCTACCTCAAGCCCGTCGACCGCGACGGCGACACGCTCAAGGTGGTGGGCGACATCCGCATCGAGCTGTACGACCTGGCCAGCCCGCCGGGCGAGAACCGCATCGGCGTGTACGAGGTGCGGGCCGATGACGTGCACCAGCTCTGGTACGGCAAGTTCCTGACGTACCACTACACGGTCAAGTGCCCCTGGCAATCCGGCCCGCCCAGGCACCGTGAGCTCACGATCCGCGCCATGTTCGTCGACTACCTGACGCAGCGCGTCATCACCGCCCAGACGACGTGCAACGTGAACCTGGCCCCATGAGGCGGGCAAAGTCGTCGCTTGAGCTCGGCCGCGAGCCCTGATGCCCGCGCCGCCGATCCGCCGACTGGGGCTGCCTGGTCCGAAACCGCTTTGGGGACCTGGCGCCCGACCCCGACAATTCGGGGCGCAGCGCCTTGACATCTGCGGGGGGGGGGGGGG
>Ga0209172_10006497_pt1 | contig 12943 bp, 10 predicted proteins | sample LarsenN4metaG_FD_184113 | JGI IMG/M metagenome (GOLD analysis project Ga0209172, IMG submission 184113) | Hot spring sediment bacterial and archeal communities from British Columbia, Canada, to study Microbial Dark Matter (Phase II) - Larsen... ... | reverse complement strand
ACTGCACCCCGAATCGTGCCGAGACAAAGTTCAATAACGCGATCAACACTACGGCGTTGAGGACAATCCCGATATAGTGGCTGGGCTTCATGAACTCATTTCTGCTTCTGCGCCTGCGATACCAGGCGTAACCAAACCCGGCGATCAATGCCGCGGAGAGGATCGGGAAGATGCGGATGGCAAGCAGTCGAACATCGTCCTGCAGCGTGGCAAATTGAAAGATGCCACTTGCCGCGAACAACAAAATGGCGATGCATACGAGGGTGATGATGAGCGAACGGATGCCGTTGACACCGCGCGCATCTTCGATGGTCTTCACCTCCGCCCGGATGAACCACAGCGCGGCTAACAGCGGCGGGAGCCAGATCACCTGAATGGCTAAGTTGTTGTCGGCATAAAAATACGCGTCGGAAGTAAAGAAATATCTCGCATAGTAACTTGCCCAGATCGCCATGCTGAGCGGTGAAAAGTAATAACATTGGGTATAGAAACTTTCCTTGAGCGTGTCTTCCCCAATTGGGGTTGTGAATAGTTTTGTGGCGAGAGCAAAGAGGAGCGGCGGTAGCATGAGAGCGATGGCGAGAAAGAGCGTGTTCTCCCTCTGCACGGTTGCCGTAAACGTTTCGAATCCTTCCTGGCTTGCGGCATCGGTGTCCTTTGTCTGTTCCTCGTTTGAAATCACAATCTGCTCATCGAGCCTCACGGGAACAATGACCCTCAATGTGGAATTATAAATTTCGGTGGCAACGCCAAGCCCGCTTGCCGGGTCGAAGCGGCGCGGGTCGTATTTCCCCGCAGAGACGGCAACCAGGTATTCACCGGCATCCGAAAACGTATACAGGAATTTATCTTTGACTGTATTATCGTCTATTTCCTCGATAAAGTTGACGGGTCCAAGCGGATAGTGAATCTCGCTTGTCAGAGTCAAATCCCCATCGCCGGCGGTCGGAGCAGAACTCGTCTGGCTTTGTATCGGGATCGCGCTGACCACCCGCGTCACCGTCCATTTATGAAAGTAATCCATTTCGGCGGAGGAGGAACGAAAATCTGTGCGGACTTCAAATGATAGGAAACGATCTGTGGTGGGTTGCGTTTCAGCAGGCGAACTGATCGATGCGCCGAACGTTGGCAGGAAGTTGAATGCCAGTGCCGGAATCAACGCGACCACAAGCAAAAGAATGATGGGGGAGATGTATTCGTCGAACGGCGGTCCATCGCTTTCCAATTCGGCTTTCACATACTCCGGCGCCCAGGCGGGATTGAGCGTGATCTTAACAAGAGTCTTGGGGACGAGGATCACCCACATCAAGACCTTGTAGATCAGTTTTTCAATATCCAGGAAAACGGTGAAAATACTTTTCATTGTTCGCTCCAGCCTTGTCGATTTTATCTGCCCAACACTTCGATCAATAGGTCGGGTCTGTCGGTAATGATACCATCCACGCCCCACTCGATGTACTGTTCCATCAACCTGGGATCGTTCACCGTCCACGGCTCGACGCGGATATTCTTGGCGTGCGATTCGCGAATGAATCTTTCGGTCACGATGGTGATTCCCAGCGAATCCTCCGGGTTCCAGGGAGGTTGGATGGTTTGAAACTGCGGAGTGTAAAATCCCCAAAGGAAAACCTTGCCCAACAAAACGTAATTCCTCACTTCGTCGCTTGCCGCGGAGGTTGCCACTTCGGGGCATGCCGCGCGGAAGTTGTGCATCGCTTCATCGTGGAATGAACCGATGAGGGTTTTATCCTGCATGTTGTATTTGCGGATGAGATCGCACAGCGGTTGATGGATCGGATTCTCGGTCAACTTGATCTCGAGCACAAATCTCATCTGTGGAAATTTTTCAAAGACCTCGTCCAATGTCGGCACCTGAATTCCCTGCCCGCGATAAGGAAATGTTTTGCCTTCATCATTTGACCAGTCATATGCAGCATCCAGTTGTTTTATTTCGTCCAGTGTCAATTCCTCGATAAGACCCGTGCCGTTGGTGGTGCGATCCACTTCTTCATCGTGCATCAACACGATGTGACCGTCCTTCGTGATGTGCGCGTCCATCTCAAGGACGTCTGCTCCAATCTGGACGGCGTTCTCGAACGCGAACAACGTGTCGCCGGGCCATACGCCATCCCCGCCCTGATGCGCTATAACGAGAGGCTTCGACGCGTTTTCGTAGTATCTTGTCCGCGGCGTCTTCGGATTGACGATCACCGACGCGATGAACGCAACGAGCAATATTGCCAGAAGGCCTTTGAATTTTCTGGATTTCACAATGACCCGAGGTCCAAATTTCATTGGCGTTATCCATTTCGCCACAAATAGCGGTTAATTCGATGCTTGGTCATGCGAAAGCCGATCCGTTCATAGACTTTAACACCCATCTCGGTCGAAAATAGTACTGCGTATTTATACCCGTCATTGTCGCGTGCGCCGAGCAAAGGCTTGAGTGTGATGGCTGCGCCAATACCCTGTCCCTGTGCGGAGGGAAGCGTCGCGACTGCGTAGACGCTGGCAACACCGGCTCCATTGAACAACATGTTCGTGGCGGCGGGTTCGCCGTTCAAATATCCAACGAACATCCGCCACGGAGTTTTGCCAATGCCGACCTTAAGAGTTGCATCCACCCAAGCCTGCCCGGCCCATTCGGGAATCGCGTACGTTTCCACGAAAACCTTTTTGAAATCATCGAGTTCAGTTTCGTTGGCGACCTCTCTGATTTCAAACCCTCTCGGAGTTTTCGCAAGCACGGATTCGTTCATCTTGTCCAATTCGGCGATCATACATGGCGCGCCGAGTTCGGTTTGCTTGATACCGGCGGCTAGTTCCTTTTGCTGTTCCGCCATGTCGATCAATCCGTGCGCGTGAAGTCGTTGGGGCAGATCGTTGGGCGTTGTTTCAGGTCCTGTCCACCAGAAAAAATACGGGGCATTGCGTTCTTTGAACCATGCAATCGTTTCCTCGATGGTTTTATCAGCATTCCCTGCTGAAAGACGCGTTGCCCAAACCCCTTTGAACATGGGATTCGCAGGGAAGGAATGATGACGCGACAGGTCGTCACTTTCTAATAGCTCGCCATCTAATTCTCGCGCCATGGCGCGGAAGAGGGCATACAGGTTTTGGAAGACAGCCAATCCCAATTCATGTTCGGTTGCCTGCGTGAGAATAGATTCGTTTTTCATGCTTTTTCTCCACAATAATTTATCGGAACACTTGTGCCAACATACTGCCGATCAACCCCAGCCAGTATGCGGCAGTGTAATAGATAAACATGGGTTGCCTGCCTCTCCTCCAAAGCAGAGAAGCAGAGACGATGGCAAGCAGTGCCACGATGTATAAGTCCAAACCAATGGTTTCGAATCCGAGATTTGCCAGGATGCCCGCACCCAGGAACAGGGAATTCAGTAATAGCAGGACGATATCTGTGCGTGAAAGGGCTTCCTGCCGAGGGAAGATGTTTTGTAAAAAGAGAATCGCCGCATTGACCATGGTGAACCCCGTAAAGAACAACCAGTGACTGAACTCGTCATCGTTGAAAATGATGATGCGGCACAGGTCACTGCCTGGGTCCGGGTCGCAGAAACGGACATGCAGATAATTCCCCATTTCATGAAAGCCGTAGCTCACTGCCGTGATGAACACGCCGATCATGAAGATCAAATTCCACGCGGTGTGGGCGCGTCCATCGCGGGCTGGGGAGTTATATTCAAGCGTCTTCTTCAATATATACGCTGTGATCATACTGACGAGCGCGACAAGAATATTATTCAAATCCACCCAGCGGAGAAACTCGTTCGGTAAAACGTAGCCGGTGAACCAGTCTGTGAGGCGGTTGAAGGAGACAAAAATGGCGAGCAGGGATTGAATGCCAAGCAAGAGATGAATCCGTCTCATCGTACCTCCATGTTTCGTGTCGCGGAATAAGCCCGTGATTTAATTTTATCCTAATAATCAAAAAATCCCTGCGAAGTCGCAGGGATTTTTCTGTTCTCGTGGAGGAGATTGTTAGAGACCCTTCACCATAAGGGCGACCACAAGCAGAGCGAATCCGATAAAGACAAGCCAAAACGCCTCGATCGGAAGCGCTGAAAGAATTCCCAAAAAACTGAGTAAGCCGAGTAAGCCTAATATGACGGCGATCCAGAAAGTAATTTCCTTGGGTGGTGTAAGTTTAAGATTCATGCTCATTCTCCTTAGGTTATATTGGTTGCATACCTCATTCTATTCCAGGGACCGCCTGATTGCTTCCCCCACTCGGAGGGTTTGTATCTAGCCCACTTGGGGGAGAGTGGGTGATCCAAACAAAAACTCCCCGCGTTGCCGCGAGGAGTCTGAGACCCGCCAGGGCAGATTATTTACATACCTTTGACGAGCAGACCGAGCGCGAGCACAGCGAAGCCGGCGAAGGCGAACCAGAACGCGAACGGGGCTGCAAAGGCAAGAACGCCGAGCTCGCCGAGCAGACCGAGCAAACCTAGAACTACGCCGATCCAAAATGTGACTGTTTTAGGGGGTGTAAGTTTCATTCTATTCTCCTTGAATTGAAAGTGATAAGTGATTTTGGCGGGTCACTTTCTCATTTATAACAAAAAATCGGTTGGAATTCAATGGCTGTGAAAAAATTGTGCGCCGTTGCCCGGTCGAAGCGCCCCTCGCTCGGAACTCAAAGCGAGATAAGAAACCCTGATATAATGCCACCCATTCGGAGTAGACTCACAACGCCAGAGACACTCTGGTGTTGTTTTTGTGTAAGCGACCCGGCAGGGAATCATTTTGCGGAGAAACAACCAGAATGAAGAAGGAACAATTGCTTGATTTGTATTACCAGATGGTGCTGATCCGGCGCGTGGAGGAACGCGGCGCGGAACTGTACCAGGCGGGCAAGATCGGCGGTTTCATGCACCTGTATATTGGGCAGGAAGCTGTCAGCACAGGACTTATCGCCGCGCGCGAAACGCGTGACCGCGTCATCACCGCCTACCGCGATCATGGCGTTGCCATCAATTGCGGACTTTCTGCCAACGAAGTGATGGCGGAATTGCTGGGCAAAGTGACTGGAATGTCGAAGGGCAAAGGCGGCTCGATGCACATGGCGAGCGTGGAGAAGAACTTTTGGGGCGGACATGCCATCGTTGGCGGTCATCTCCCCATTGCGGCTGGTTTCGCCGTGGGCGACCAATACGCCAAGAACGACAACGTTACGATCTGTATGTTCGGTGACGGCGCGACCAATATCGGGTATTTTCATGAAGCGCTGAATCTTGCCAAGACTTGGGGCTTGCGTGTGCTGTGGGTGTGTGAAAATAACATTTACGGAATGGGCACTTCGGTAGAACGCGCTTCAGCAGTGACCGAGATCCGCCAAAAAGCCGAAGGTTATGGAATGAAGAACGGCCAGGTCGACGGAATGGATGTGATGAAGGTCTACGAAGCCGCACAGGCAGCCATCGACTTTGTCCGCAAGGAAAGCCAGCCGTATTTCCTCGAGGTGGACACGTATCGCTTCCGCGGTCACTCGATGGGTGACCCCGAGCGCTATCGCAACGCGGAAGAAGTCAAGCAATGGCAGGAGAACGACCCCATCGGTATTTTCAACAAGTATCTACTTGAGAAGAAGGTTGCCACCCGTAAGGGATTGGATGAGATCGAAGCGCGCGTGGAAGAGGAAGTGCAAAAAGCAGTCGAATTCGCCGAGGCATCCCCCGAACCCGCGCTGGAAGATTTGTTTACGGATATTTACGCGGAATAATCACGATACTCGATAATTCGATATTCGGAAAAAGCCGAGGTTCGAATTACGAATATCGATTCACAAGGAAATTGACACTATGGCTAAGATAACCATGCGCGAGGCGATCTCGCAAGCACTGATGGAAGAAATGGACCGCGACCCGGCTGTCTTCATCATGGGTGAAGAGGTGGGTGTGTGGGGCGGCACGTACGCGGTGACCAAAGGCTTCTACGATAAGTACGGCGCGGACCGGATCAAAGATACACCTATAGCAGAAAACGCGATCATCGGCGCGGCGATCGGCGCGGCGATGGTGGGGCAACGCCCCATCGCCGAATTGATGACGATCAACTTCGCTTTCTCCGCAATGGATTACATGGTGAATCAGGCGCCGAAACTGCGTTACATGTTCGGCGGGCAATTCACGATCCCTCTTGTTATCCGCGCGGTGGGCGGTGGCGGGCGCCAACTCGGCGCGACACACTCGCAGACACCTGATGCCATCTTCGCGCATTTTCCCGGTCTCAAGGTCGTCTCGCCGGGGACGCCGGAAGATGCCAAAGGATTGCTCAAATCAGCCATAAGGTCGAATGATCCGATTTTATTCATCGAACACGCGACCATGTATCAAGTCCGCGGCGATGTTCCGGATGGCGAATATCTCATCCCCATAGGAAAATCCAAGGTGCAGCGTGAAGGCAAAGACCTTACCATCGTCACGTATTGTAAAGGTCTCGAACTTTCGATGAAAGCCGCGGAAGATTTATCCAAAGAGGGAATTGAAGCGGAGATCGTGGATCTGCGCACGCTCCGTCCGCTCGATATGGAACCCGTTTTGGAATCGTTCATGAAAACAAATCGAGCCATCGTAGTCGAAGAGGGTTGGAAGTCATACGGCGTTGGAAGTGAAATCGTCAGCCGCATGTATGAAGAAGCGTTCGATTACATCGACGCGCCCATTTTGCGCGTCGCACAAAAGGAAGTGCCGCTTCCATATAATCGCACACTCGAACAAGCCGCGTTGCCCCAGGTGGCAGATATTATTACCGCCGCGAAGGAGGTGTTGAAGTAATGGCTGAAACGATCAATATGCCAAAACTTGGCTTCGACATGGCGGAGGGTGTGCTCGTCCGCTGGGTGAAGCAGGTTGGCGAAAATATCAATAAAGGCGATGTGCTTGCTGAGATCGAAACCGATAAAGCCACCGTTGAAGTGGAGTCGCCTGCTGGCGGCGTTGTGCTTCAATTGATCGTCAATCAAGGGGATGTGGTTCCTGTCAACGCGCCGATCGCGGTTGTGGGTGCCTCTGGTGAAAAAGTGGATGCGAAGCCGACGGCAGACAATAGACCACAGACCGCATCGTCGCCTCCATCTCAGCCGACGGTTGCTCCTGTTTCCTCAACAGTTTCCACACCTCAAGCATCGTCCATCGTCGAAGGTCAATCGTCTCTAGTCAAAGCCTCTCCTCTGGCAAAGAAGATCGCCCGCGATAACAACATCAACCTTTCAGCAGTTCAGGGTTCGGGTCCGAATGGACGAATCACCCGCAAGGATGTTGAATCTTCTTTAATCAGCGGTCAGCCGTCAGCGGTCAGCCGTCAAAGTGTCCCAGCAGCGGTTGTCGTATCGCATGAAGATGAAACAATACAATTAACGAAGCTTCGTCAGGCGATTGCCCGCCGCATGACCGAATCGAAAACAACCCTGCCTCATTTTTACGTGACCCACGAATACAAAATGGATGCGGTCATGGCGATGCGCAAGCAAGCCAACGAATATCTGCCCGAAAACGAAAAACTCTCGGTGAATGACTTCATCATCAAGGCGGTCGCACTGGCGTTACGCGAATTCCCGAATCTCAACGCGACGTTTGCCGGCGATAAGGTCGTCCGTCACGGCGCGGTGAACGTGGGCGTCGCCGTTGCAGTGACCGGCGGTCTTCTGACCGTGGTCAACAAGAACACAGACCAACTTCCTTTACGTCAAATCTCTGCGGATGTGAAGCAAAAGGTTGCAAGAGCACGCGATGGCAAGGTCAAGCCCGATGATATTGAAGGCTCGACGTTCTCAATTTCTAATCTCGGCATGTATGATGTGGAAAATTTCATCGCGATCGTGAATCCGCCCGAAGCTGCGATTCTTGCAGTTGGTTCAGCGCGTGAAGTACCCGTCGTGGAAAACGGCGAGATCAAAGTTGGCTGGCGCATGAAAGCGTCGATCTCCGTGGATCACCGCGTCAGCGATGGAGCGGAGGCGGCGCAGTTCATGCAGGCATTAGCGGGGTTTCTGGAAACTCCTGTGAGGATGTTGGTGTAATCGGTCCAAGCTTCTCTCGTTTTTCCAGACTCGCTTATTAATGAAAGCCCCGTCCTAATGATGGGGTTTTTATTTTCCGACACTTATTCTCCGATTTGGTGTTTTACTTCTCAATCGGGTAAGGTTGACTCACAAATTCCATTAAAAAGGAGATTTCAACATGCAGGAAAGTGTAATTTCGAGTGTCGTACTTCCCGTTGCCATTGCGATCATCATGGTCACACTGGGTATGACGTTGACGGTGGCTGATTTTCGCCGGATATTTACACAGCCGAAACCCGTGCTGATCGGGTTGTTTTGCCAGATGGTTTTACTCCCGTTGCTCGGCTTTGCCGTTGCCGGTCTCTTCGGCTTGACCGCAGTGTACGCCATCAGTTTGATCCTGCTGGCAGTTTCACCCGATGGCGCAACCTCGAATCTTATCATCCACGCGGGTGATGGGGATCGCGCACTTGGCGTCACGTTGACTGCCATCACCAACATGCTGGCATGGTTGACCATCCCATTTGGGTTGAGCATCGCGTATTCGATGTATGGGAACGGAACGTTGGACATTGATTTCCCTGTGGCAGATACGATGATTCAAGTTGCAGTTATCACGGTAATTCCCACTTTGATCGGCATGGGGATTCGCGTATGGAAGCCTGAGTTCGCCGAGAACAGCAAGCGCTGGTCGAAGACCTTTGCCACCGCCTTCCTGTTCCTGGTCATTCTGGCGCTCGTCATCCAAAACTGGGATGTGATCGTGCGAGACGGTCCGCGCTTCGCGCCTGCGTTCATCGTTTTGAATATCGCCTCATTGGTTGTCGGCTACTATGTTCCGAAATTGCTGGGCATCGATTATGTCCAATCCATGACTATTGCCATCGAAACGGGTCTGCAAAACTCCACTGTGTCCATCACAGTGGCTCTCACATTGTTGAACAACAACGACATGGCGATCATTCCCGGTTTATACGCCATCTGGATGTATGTCACCGGGTTCGCTCTTGCGTTTTGGATGGCGCGGCGCTCGCCGAGTGTCGAAGCGGTAACAGCGTAATGATTCAATGAAACTCCGAGCAACCAGCTCGGAGTTTTGTTTTACGACCGTACTATTCGATTCTACAATGTTGCCAAATGCAGCCTGTTCAGAATCACCTTGGGATGTAATATTTGATCACCAGGCGGGGACGCTCATGGATCGAATCGTAGTTACCGCTGTAGAATGTCAGGAAATCATCGCCAAGGTCATCGTTGTCATCGAGTTGGAAGCCCAGGCGGAATTGGGTTACGCCTGTCAGGTTGATATAAGGATTGGCAGTGCTATTCAACGTTATCCAATACCAACCGGACGCGTTGTTGCTGGAAATAGCACCGACGGAGTTCAGGCTGGCTGGGTTTTGAAAATCTGAATTTTGAAGCGCGTCGATGCCCCACGGGCCAAAGCTCCCAAAAACGCCGTTGCGTATGTCTACCAGAATGTTCTGGTGTGTGGTGAAAGGATTCGTTCCGATCACACCTTGATTCTTGATCATAAGGACCACTTCAGTTACGACCGCATTATACGGAAGATAGTAGGTGGGGAAATGCAGGATCACGCGATACTGCCGGTCTTGTCCATTGTCACCAAGCCTGAGGATAGGACTGTTGACATCCTTCGAGCCGCCTTGATTACTATCCTCGCTTGACTCAAGTATCCAACCATCGTTCGTACCGTTGGAAGTTAACGATTCGGTGATTATTTTTACAGGAGCCGTGCTAAGGCTGTATTCCTCGCCGCTGAAGTTTCCATTCCCTGTCCCTGCACCTCCCAAGGCAAGACCTGTTGCGTCCACGATGCTATCGTTATCAAGCAAATCAAGGCGGATTGTTCCCTGTCCCGTGCCTGTATTGGCTATGACAGTATAAACATTCCCTGCGCCGGTGATCTCCGTGATGCCTGCACCGGAGATATTCCCTGTGATCGCAAGAGAGAAATCGCTCGCATCCACTCCGGTAACAGCTTCTGAAAAGGTCACCGCGAAGCGAATTCTTCCACCGGTTGCGGGGTTTGGGTCAGCGCGCAGAATCGAGACCACAGTTGGAATGCTTCGATTAATGACGTATTCTTCGCCAGTTGTGAAATTCCCGTTGCCCGCTCCCGTTCCGCCCAACGGCGTATTCACAAGATCTACGATGCTGTCATTGTCGAGCAAGTCGAGGCGGAGGGTGCCGTCGCCTGTGCCTGTACTAACGGTGACGGTATAAGATGAATCCAAGCCGGTGATCTCCGTTAAATTTGTGCTGACGATCGTACCTGTGGTTGTTATGGCAAAATCGTTCGCATCCACACCTGTCACCGGCTCGGAGAAATTGACCAAAAATCGGACTTGATTTGCAAGTGTGGGGTTTGGGTCGGCACGTGTGATGCTGAATATGCCCGGGAAATTCTTATCGATACGATATGGGCTGCCCGTCGTGAAATTCCCATTGCCTGCACCAAACCCACCCAGCGGATTGAGCGCCGCGTCAAAAATGCTATCGTTATCAATGAGGTCCAGACGCAAGGTTCCATCCCCTGTCCCTGTGTTGATGGTGACAAGGTATTCGTTGTTGCCGCCAGTCACGGCGCTGATGGACGCGCCGGAGATTCCACCGCCAGAAACAAGCATGAAGTCGTCAATCGTGACTCCATTCACGGTTTCAGAGAAGACAACTCTGAAAGATACATTGGAGGGGGATGGGAAAGGACAGCCTGTTCCGCAGGATGGCTCGGATGCGACTACGGTCGGTGGTGTTACGTCGGGTGCCGTCTGAATTTCATATGCAAAAATATCTGTGACCCCATTGGTATCACCTGTGACCAAACGATTTGAAAATGACCAGTACGTGACGAGGTTTCCGTTTGATGAAATGGATGGACCAAATGAAGATTCCTCGTCGCCTGACCCGCCGCGCGTCGCACGGGTTGTCGTTCCTGCCTGCCTGTCGCGCACGAAGATCTCCTGCAATGGTGTGCCATCTCCTCGGTCATCGAATTCGAACGCGACGTAACGGCCATCGAACGACAAAGATGGCGTGTGTGATCTGCCAACCATGAGGAACCCATCCGAAAATACCGAGATCAATGATGTCGTTCCGGTTTGACGGTCATGCACGTAAACGTAATCGAGACTTGAAGTTTCCTCGCTCATCAAATTTGTGGATTCGGATGAAAAAGCGACAAAGCGACCATCACCGGAGATGGATCCCTCACGCGCGCCCTGATTTGCTTCGATTCCGCTCGAGTTGATGGAGACGCGCGTCGTGATGCCAGTCAGCCGGTCTCGTACAAAGACATCTGGTTTGTTATTGGTGTCCCCAACTACCAGATTGTTTGCACCGGAGGTGAACACAATAAATTGCCCGTTGGCTGAAATCGATGGGAAGAATGAAGAGCCGTTTGCTTGTGTCCCATCGCTGGCAATGGATATGCGTTCGGTCACGCCGGTTTGGTTGTCGTGCACGAAAACGTCGGTTGTGATGTTCGTGTCATTGGCTACCAGATTGCTTGCATCAGAATGAAAAGCAAAAAAACGCCCGTCGCTGGAAATGGAGAGCGGGAAATCTGAAAAGTCATTTGCCTGTTCACCGCTCGTGCTGATCGAGACGCGCGTGGTGATGCCTGTTTGACGATCCCGCAGAAATACATCGGTTGTGCTGTTCGTGTCATTCGCCACGAGGTTGCTCGCGTCTGAAATGAAGGCAACGAATCTCCCATCGCTTGAGATTGCGGCACCTCCCGACCCTTCATTCGCCTGTGCTCCGTTTGAATCTAACGAAACGCGCGTGACCTCTCCGGTTTGCCTGTCTTTAACGAAGATATCGGTGCTGGAGTTCGTATCGTTGGGGACCAGATTACTTGCGTCAGACTCAAAGGCAATGAAGCGGCCATCACCCGATGTGGAGGATCGTTTGGATGTGTTGTTTGACTGATTGCCGGTTGAATCAACGGAGATTCGTGTGATATCCCCCGGCGCTGCGCGGACTGTATTGGTTGCAACGAACATTGAACTGGAAAGCAAAGCCGTTGCCGTAAGCACCGCAATGGCTTTGGAGACGATTTTCAAAGAATTGTGATTCATATTCTCTCTTTTCTATCGTGGTTCCCCTTGCGTTCGCGCGATAATTTCGAACGCAAACCGCGTTTTCAGTATAGACAGTTAGGCAGGCTTAATCCGTAATTAATTCAATGCAGTTTTCTGCAACGGAGAGTAATAATATCGTGTAGGCATGATGAAACGATGAAGATAAAAAATCTCCGAGTTGCCGGCTCGGAGATTTTGTCATCCATATAATTCCTTCCTGAAAAACTCCGGCAAAGCGAACGCTGCCGTATGAATTTCAGGATTCAAATATTTGTTTTCGCCCGGCGGATACGGCGTTTTCAACCCAGTTTCCCACGGTGTGTCAGACACATACATGAACCCGATCCCGCCGCCAGGGTAGGTGGGGATGTGGGCGTAGTAATACGCGGGATTTTTTGTTTTCTCTTTGGCTGATCTATAGATCTGTTTGATCAGTTCGGTGTCAAAGAACGGTTGCTCACATTGGGTCGCGGCCGCGCCGCCGGGGACGAGCGCGCGCACCATCAACTTTTGGAACTCGTCTGAGAAGAGACGCTCCGCCATGCCGATGGGATCGGTGGTGTCGGAGATGATCACGTCGAATTGACCGGGATTCTCCTCGAGGTAGGCGAACGCGTCCCGCACGATCAGCCGCGCACGCGAATCAGCCCACGGGTCCCCGAAGGAAGCGGTAAAGAATTCCCGAGATAAGTCAACCACGCGTTGATCCAATTCGCAGACGACAGCCTCTTCCACCGATTCGTATCTCAACACTTGTTGAAGAGACCCGCCGTCCCCGCCGCCGACGATGAGCACTCGCTTGGGTGTTTCG
>Ga0209172_10006494_pt1 | contig 12951 bp, 14 predicted proteins | sample LarsenN4metaG_FD_184113 | JGI IMG/M metagenome (GOLD analysis project Ga0209172, IMG submission 184113) | Hot spring sediment bacterial and archeal communities from British Columbia, Canada, to study Microbial Dark Matter (Phase II) - Larsen... ... | reverse complement strand
GGCCTTCCCGTCGGCCGAGACGGACAGGCGCTCGTCCGCCGTGTTGCGGGCGATCAGCTGCGAGGCGCTCGCCACGCCCGGCAGCCCGCCCGCGGCGACCGCCAAGGCGGCGAGGGCGAGCCCGGCGCGCAGGAGCCGGCGGCCGCCCGCCGAATCCCTGCGGGCGCCGTGACCTCCCTCGACCACGACGTCGAGCGCTTCCTGCTCACCCTCGCCGCGCGCCGCTCCCCGCGCACCGTGGACGCCTACCGCCGCGACCTGCGGGCGCTCGGCGCCTTCCGGGGCGGGCCGGTCGCCGACGCGAGCGTCGAGGAGCTCGAGCGCTGGCTCGCGTCCATGCGCGCAGCCGGGCTCTCCCCGGCCACGATCGCCCGGCGCCTGGCGGCGGTGCGCACGTACTTCCGTCACCTCGTCCTTATCGGCAGGTTGGACGAGAATCCTGCTGCCTCGCTCGAGCCACCGCGCCGCCCCCGCCGCCTGCCGCGCGTGCTCTCGCCGGCCGAGACGGAGCGGCTGATCGAGGCCGCCGCGGGCACGGCGCCACGCGCGCTGCGCGACCGTGCGCTCGTCGAGCTCCTCTACGGCGCCGGGCTGCGCGTGTCCGAGGCCGTCGGCCTCGAGCGGAGGGGAGTCGACCTGGAGGAGCGGATCGTCCGCGTGCTGGGCAAGGGCGGCAAGGAGCGGCTCGTCCCGCTCGGGCGTCCGGCCGCCGAAGCGGTGCGCCGCTACCTCGCGCTCGGCCGCCCCCACCTCGACCGGCGCCACCGGCCCGAGCTGTTCCTGAACGCCCGCGGCGGGCCGCTGACCAGGGCCGGCGCCTTCCTGATCCTGCGGCGCCTGGCCGGGAAGGCCGGGCTCGAGCCCGAGCGCGTCCATCCCCACCTGCTCCGCCACTCCTTCGCCACGCACCTGCTCGAGGGCGGCGCCGACCTCCGCTCGGTCCAGGAGATGCTCGGCCACGCCGACCTCGGGACGACCGAGCGCTACACGCACGTCTCCGACCGCCGCCGCCGCGAGACCTACTTCCAGGCCCACCCGCACGCGCGGCGGAAGGCTCCGCCGAAGGCGGACGCGCCGGCGTAGGCCGAGCCGCCTACGCCCGCCAGGCTGCCTCGGCGAGCGCAACGACCTGGGCGACTGCGGCCTCGTCCGCGTCCACGAGCGTCACGTGCCCGAGCTTGCGGCCCGGACGCGGCGCCTTGCCGTAGAGGTGGACCCGGGCGCCGGGCACGGCGAGCAGGCGCTCGAGGGGCGGCAGGGAGCCGACGAGGTTGACCAGAACCGCGTCCCCGCGGGCGGCGGTCTCCCCCAGGGGCAGGCCCAGGATCGCGCGCAGGTGATTCTCGAACTGGCTCGTCGTCGCGCCCTCGATCGTCCAGTGCCCGGTGTTGTGCACGCGCGGCGCGAGCTCGTTCGCGAGCAGCCTGCCTCCGGCCTCGAACAGCTCGACCGCAAGCACCCCCACGTAGTCGAGCTCGGCCAGGAGCCGTCGGGCGATCTCCTCCGCCTCCCGCTGCGGAGCGCCGGGCGCGGGGGCGCGGGAGACGGCGAGGATCCCGTTCCGGTGGACGTTCTCGGCCAGCGGGTAGAACGCGGTCTGCCCGTCGCGGCCGCGCACGGCGACGATGGAGAGCTCGCGGTCGAAGGCGACGAGCTCCTCCGCCAGCTCGCCGGGCCCGATCGGCTCGACCGCCTCGACCAGGCGCTGGCCCTTCCCGTCGTAGCCGAGCCGGCGCGACTTGACGAGCGCCGGCAGCCCCGCCTCCTCGACCGAGCCGAAGCGGGCCGTGGCGATCCCGAGCCGGCGGAAGAGCTGCTTCTCGAGCAGGCGGTCCTGGCCCAGCTCGAGGGCGCGTGCGCCGGGCACGGCGCCGACGGCGCGCGCCGCGGCGACCGGGACGTTCTCGAACTCGTAGGTGACGGCCGCGGCGCCCGCGGCCAAGCGCTCGAGCAGGGCGGGATCGTCGTACGGCCCCACCAGGAGCTCCCCGACCGCTCCCGCGCAGGCATCCGGCGAGGGGTCGAGGAAGCGGAAGCGCACGCCGAGGGGGAACCCCGCGAGCGCGAGCATCCGGCCCAGCTGGCCCCCGCCGAGGCAGCCGACGATCCTCACGCGCGCGTCGCGCCGGTCACGCCGCCGGGTCGGGCGAGGCGAGGACCGACTCGGTCTGGCGCGCGCGGTAGGCGCCGAGGCGCCGACGGACGTCCTCGTCGGTGCGCGCGAGGATCGCCGCCGCGAGCAGGGCGGCGTTGATCGCTCCCGCCCGGCCGATCGCGAGCGTCCCCACCGGGATCCCTGCGGGCATCTGCACGATCGAGAGCAGCGAGTCGAGGCCGCCTAGCGCCTTCGACTCCACGGGCACGCCCAGCACCGGAAGCTGCGTCTTGGCGGCCATCATCCCGGGCAGGTGCGCGGCCCCTCCGGCTCCGGCGATCACGACCTGGAGCCCCCTCCCCTCCGCTCCGGACGCGTACTCGTAGAGGAGGTCGGGAGTGCGGTGGGCGGACACCACGCGCGTCTCGTAGGGGACCCCGAGCTCGGCGAGGGTCTCGGCCGCGTGCCGCATCGTCTCCCAGTCGGAGCGGGAGCCCATGACGATCCCGACGACCGGCGCAGAGGCCACGCGCCCAGCCTACTTCGTCCTCGACCGCCTGAGGAGGAGCCGCGCGACCGAGCGCGCCGTCTTCCGCAGGTCGGAGTCGGCCTCCTCGTCCAGCTCGATCCCCTCCAGGAGCTGGAGCGTGTCCCGCTGCGGCGGCCCGTTCTTGAGGCAGAGGATCGCGAGCCGGCGGACGGCGGCGTTGGGGTCGCGGGCGGCCAGCTCGTGCAGGAGCGGACGGAAGGAGTTGACGTCGCCGGGATGCCGCCGGGAGAGGGCCTCGAGCGCGATCAGCGCGGAGCCGCGGGCGGCCGGGCTCTCGTCCGCCAGCCCGCGCCGCAGCAGCTCGAGCTTCTGGCGGAAGCGGAACTGCGCGATCGCGCGGTAGGCCTGGGCGCGCACGCGGTAGTCGGCGTGCCGGGCGGCGGCCTCGAGCTCGTCGTCCCAGCGGGCCCGCAGCTCGGCGAGGGCCCGCTCGTCTCCCGCCTGCGCGAGCGCATCGGCGTGGGCGGCGGCCTCGGCCAGGCTCATCTCAGGTCGGCGAGCGAGCGTGGGCCCGGGCCGACGTAGCGGGCGGAGGGCCGGATCAGCCGGGCCGCGCGCTTCTGCTCGAGGATGTGGGCCGACCACCCGGCGACCCGCGCGCACGCGAACATGGCGGGCGTCAACCGGGCGGGGATGTCGGCGACGTCCAGGACGACCGCGGCCCAGTACTCGACGTTGGTCGCGAGCACGCGCTCGGGATGACGGCGCTGCAGCTCGGCGAGCGCGGCCTCCTCCAGCGCCTTCGCCGTCTCCACCCGTGGCGAGCCGAGCTCCTCGGCGGTGCGCCGGAGAAGGCGGGCGCGCGGATCCTCGGCGCGGTAGACGCGGTGGCCGAAGCCCATGATCCGCTCGCCGCGGTCGAGCAGCTCGACCACGTAGCGCTCCGGGTCGCCGAGGGCCGCGACCTCGTCGATCATGGGGATCACGTGCGCGGGCGCCCCGCCGTGCAGCGGCCCCGAGAGCGTGCCGATGGCGGCCGAGAGGCACGCGCCCGCGTCGGCACCGGTGGAGGCGGCGATCCGCGCGGTGAAGGTGGAGGCGTTCAGCCCGTGCTCGGCGGTGCAGATCCAGTAGGTGTCGATCGCTGCCACGTGCCGGGGATCGGCCTCGCCGCGCCAGCGGAGCAGGAACTTCTCCGCCGCCGTCGCCCCCCGCGCGACGAGCTCGTCGGGCACCGGATCGTCGCGCCCGTCGGCGACGCGCGCCGAGCGGGCGACGAGCGCCATCACCTGCGCGGAGAGCCGCGCCAGGTCGTCCCGCCCCTCCGCGTCCGAGATCTCGGTCAGCTTGCGGAGCCCCCACACCCCGGAGAGACGGGCGATCTCGGCCTGCGCGTCGGCGGGGGCGTTTCCGGTCAGCCCCGCCGGCTCGTACGGCTCGGGCTCGGGCATCCCGGGCTGGAGGCGCTCGTCCACGAGCAGCCCCCAGACCTGCTCGTAGGGAACGCGCCCGACCAGCTCCTCGATGTCCACGCCGCGGTAGCGGAGCGCACCTCCCTCGCGGTCGGGCTCGGCGATCTCCGTCTCGACCGCGACGACGCCCTCGAGACCGGGCCGGAACTGCGTCGCCTCGCTCATTCGCCGACGGACGCTACCTGAGCGGCCTCGGAACCGCGCACAGGTACGATCGCCGCGGCCATGGGCCATCGCGTGACCCTCATCCCCGGAGACGGAACCGGGCCCGAGCTGACCGAGGCCACCCGCCGCGTCCTCGAGGCAACCGGCGTCGAGCTCGAGTGGGAGGTCCGCCAAGCGGGCGTCGAGGTGATGGAGGAGGCGGGCGCGCCGCTCCCCGCGGAAACCCTGGACTCGATCCGGCGCAACCGCGTCGCCCTGAAGGGGCCGATCACGACGCCGATCGGGACCGGCTTCCGCTCGGTCAACGTCGCGCTCCGGCACGAGCTGGGGCTGTACGCGTGCGTACGCCCGTGCAAGTCCTACCCCGGCGTCCGCTCCCGGTACGAGAACGTGGACGTCGTCGTCGTCCGCGAGAACACCGAGGACCTGTACGCGGGGATCGAGTTCGAGTCCGGGAGCGAGGCGGCTACGCGCGCCATCGCCGCGCTGAACGCCCTGCAGCCGAAGCAGATCCCGGCCGAGGCGGGCCTCTCGATCAAGCCGATCACGAGGACGGCTTCGGAGCGGATCATCCGCTTCGCCTTCGAGTACGCGCGCGACCACGGACGCCACCAGGTCGCCTGCGTGACCAAGGCGAACATCATGAAGTTCACCGACGGCCTCTTCCTGCACGTCTTCCGCGAGGTCGCGCCCGACTACCCCGACCTCGAGGCCCGCGAGGTGCTCGTGGACGCGGCCTGCATGCAGCTCGTGCAGCGGCCGGAGGAGTTCGACGTGCTCGTGCTCCCCAACCTCTACGGCGACATCGTCAGCGACATCACCGCCGGGCTCGTAGGCGGGCTCGGAGTCGCGCCCGGCGCGAACATCGGCGCCGAGGCAGCCGTCTTCGAGGCCACGCACGGCTCTGCTCCCCGGTACAAAGGCCAAAACCGGGTCAACCCGACGGCCATGATCCTCTCCGGGAAGCTGATGCTCGAGCACCTGGGCGAGCGGGAGGCCGCGCGCCGGCTCGAGGAGGCGGTGGCAGCGGTGATCGCCGAGGGGAAGTACGTCACCTACGACCTGAAGCCGACCCGCGACGACCCCACCGCGGTGGGGACCTCGGAGTACGCGGACGCGATCATCGCCAAGCTCGCCGCGCACGGCGAGCCTCGCGAGTGAACGGGAAGGGAGAGGAACGACGATGCGCAAGAAGGTGACCGTCATCGGCGCCGGCAACGTGGGCGCCACCTGCGCGCAGGAGCTGGCACGGCGCGACTACGCCGAGGTGGTGCTCGTCGACATCATCCCCAACCTGCCCCAGGGCAAGGCGCTCGACCTCAACCAGGCCGGCGCAGTGCTCGGCTACGAGCCCACCGTCACCGGCACGAACGGCTACGAGGAGACGGAGGGCTCGGACGTGATCGTGATCACGGCCGGCAAGCCGCGCTCGCCCGGGATGAGCCGCGACGATCTCGTGACGACGAACGAGGCGATCGTCGCCTCGGTGACCAGGGAGGCGGTACGTCGCTCGCCCAAGGCGATCCTCGTCGTCGTCTCCAACCCGCTCGACGCCATGTGCCACGTGGCCAAGGCCACCTCGCGCTTCCCCAAGGCGCGCGTCGTGGGGATGGCGGGGATCCTGGACACGGCCCGCTTCGCCGCCTTCGTCTCGCTCGAGCTCGGCGTCTCGGTGAAGGACGTGACCGCGCTCGTGCTGGGCGGACACGGCGACCAGATGGTTCCCGTCGCCTCCGCTACCTTCGTGGGCGGCGTCCCCCTGACCGAGCTGCTCTCGCCCAGCCGGATCCGCAAGCTCGTCGACCGCACGCGGTTCGGGGGCGGCGAGATCGTCCAGCTCCTCGGCACCTCGGCCTGGTATGCGCCGGGGGCGGCGGCGGCCCAGATGGTCGACTCGATCTGCCTCGACGAGAAGCGCGTGCTCCCCTGCACGGCCTACCTCGAGGGGGAGTACGGGATCGACGGCCTGTACATGGGCGTCCCCGTCAAGCTGGGCGCCGGCGGGGTCGAGGAGGTCGTGCGCCTGCGCCTCTCGCCCGAGGAGAAGCGGATGCTGCGCGCCTCGGCGGCGGCGGTGCGCGAGGTGGTCGCCGTGCTGAAGAGGAAGTAGCAGGTGGACCTCGGCCTCGAGGGCCGGACCGCGATCGTCTGCGGAGCCTCGGCCGGCATCGGGCTCGGGATCGCCGAGGCCCTCGCCGCGGAGGGCGCGAACGTCGCCATGCTCGCCCGCCGCCGCGACGTGCTCGAGCGCGAGGCGGCGAGGCTGGGCGCGCTCGCCGTGCCCGGCGACGTGACCGTCGCCGCCGACCTGGAACGGCTCGTGGCGACGACGGTCGAGGCCTTCGGAGGGATCGACATCCTCGTCCTGAACTCGGGCGGGCCACCGCGCGGACCGGCGGTCGGGCTCACGGCCGAGCAGGTGGAGGAGGCCGTCCGGCTCCTGCTCGGCTGGGCGGTGCGGCTGACGGGGCTCTGCCTCCCCCACCTGGAGCGGAGCGGCCGCGGGAGGATCGTCGTCGTCACCTCGAGCACGGTGAAGGAGCCCGTGGACGGCCTCGTCCTCTCCAACGCGGTGCGGCCGGGCGTGGTCGGCTGGGCGAAGACGCTCTCCCGCGAGCTGGGGCCGAAAGGGATCACCGTCAACTGCCTCGCCCCCGGGCGCATCGACACCGCGCGCATCCGCGAGGTCTTCCCCGAGGGGCCGACCGAGGCCTTCCTGGAGGAGATCCCGCTCCGCCGGCTGGGGGCGCCGCGCGAGCTGGGGGACGTGGCGGCCTTCCTCTGCTCCGACCGGGCGGCCTACGTGACGGGGACGGTGATCCCGGTCGACGGCGGTCTCGTCCGCAGCCTGCTGTGAGCCCCCGGGCGAGCCTTGTGCGCAGGCTCTCCCTCCTCGCCCTCGCTCTCGGCGGCGCCGGGCTCGCGGCTGCCCTCGCGCTCTGGTGGCTCCCGGCCGACGAGTTCATCTTCGCCCCCGACCGCGCCAAGCCGCTCGCGGGCCGGGTCGAGGTCGAGGGCGCCCATCCGGCCGTGGACGGGGGCGTCTACTACGTGGACGTCTTCGTGCGCAGGACACGCCTGCTCGAGCGGCTGCTCCCCTTCACGCGCCCGGACGGCTCGACGGTCGTGCCCGAGCATGCGCTCCTTCCCCCGGGGACGTCGGAGCAGGAGCGCGACCGGCGGGTTCGGGAGGAGATGGAGCGCTCCGAGCGGATCGCCGCCGTCGTCGCGCTCCGCGCGCTCGGATACGAGGTGCGGGCGGTGCCGCGGGGCGCGCTCGTGCTCGGCGTCGCGGGCGACGTCCCGGCGGCCGGCAAGATCGAGGCCGGCGACGTGGTCGTCGCGGTCGACGGCGTCCCCGTGCGGACGCCGGCCGAGCTCCGCCGCGAGATCGGCCGCAGGCGTCCCGGCGAGCCCGTGCGGCTGACCGTCCGCCGGGAGGGGCGCGTGCTCGAGGTCACGGTCGCGACGGTGCCGAGCCCGGAGGACCCCTCGCGGCCGATCGTCGGCATCCAGGTCGACCAGGACGCCGAGATCTCGCTCCCGCTGCGGGTCGACATCGACCTCGGCGATGTGGGCGGCCCCTCCGCCGGGCTGCCCTTCGCCCTCGAGATCGCCCGCCAGCTCGGCCGCGACGTCACCCACGGCTGCCGGGTCGCAGCCACCGGCGAGCTGGCCTTGGACGGCAGCGTCGTCTCGGTCGGCGGGGTCAAGCAGAAGACGATCGGGGCGCGGCGCAGCCAGGTGGACCTCTTCCTCGTCCCGGCAGGAGAGAACACGGCCGAGGCGCGCGCCAATGCCGACGGGCTGCGGGTGCTTCCCGTGGACAGCTTCCGCCAGGCGTTGCGACTCCTGACAACGACGCCGCTGAAGTGCTGAGCGTGCAGGCGTTTCTTCCAATCTGAGAACAGCCGCAAATTGCGGCCGTTTCCTCACGGCGGGGGTTGTACGTCCGCCTCCCGCCCGCCACAATGCGGCTCGCCCGGTGAGGGGCGGGCGCGAGAGACGATGACCAAGCCACGGACCCACGCCACCTGCGACGACTGCTACTTCCGCCGGAACGGGCTCTGCGCGCTGCCCGGCAACGTCCCCTGCCCCACGTTCCGGGCGGCGAGCGCCGGCGCCCTCTCCCCACCCCGGCAGCCGCCGCTCGTGCCGCGCCCCGTCCCGAGTGTTGCCGTCCACCAGGCTGCGTAGAATCCGGCTATGGCCGACAGCCCGACCCCGGCGTCGGTGCCGCGGGCGAAGCGTGACACCCCCTGGTCTCTGATCCTCTTCGCCGTGCTCGCCGTCTACGGCGTGCTCCTCGCCATCCTGAACTCCGACGAGGTCGAGATCAGCTTCGTCTTCTTCACCGCCCGGATCTCGCTGCTCGTGCTCGTCCTGCTCTGTCTCGGGATCGGGTTCGCGGCCGGCTACCTGCTCGACCGGCTCCGCGTCCGGCGCCGGCGCGCAGCCTCAGCCGAGTAGGCCGGCGAGGACGGCGATCCCCTCCGCGATCCGCTCCGGGGACTCGTAGCTGAAGGCGAGCCGCGCGGCAGCGGCGCCGAGACCCGAGCCCGCGGGGAAGAAGTCGCCGCCCCGCACGATCGCGACCCCGGCGGCCTCCGCGCGGGTCGCGAGCTCCGCCGTCCCGGCCCCCTCGCCCAGGTCGAGCCAGAGGAAGTAGCCGCCCAGGGGACGACTCCAAACGGCTCCGGGCGGAAAGCTGCGCCCGAGCGCGTCCAGCATCGCGTCCCGGCGCGCGCGCAGCTCGCTGCCGACCCGCGCCAGGTTCGGCTCGAAGCGCCCGCGCGCGACGAACTCGGCGATCGTCGCTTGGACGAGGAAGGGTGGCGAGATGTAGGTCGCCACTGCCCGCTCCTCGAAGGCGGCCGCCGCCCCGGGCGGGAGCACGAAGTACCCCGTGCGCAGCCCGGGAGCGACCGTCTTCGAGAAGGAGGAGGCGTAGGTGACCAGCTCCCCGCCCTCCAGCTCGTGCAGGGTGGGGAGCGGCGCACCCTCGAAACGGACGAGGCCGTAGGGGTCGTCCTCGAGCACCGGCAGGGAGTGCCGAGCGGCGACCTCGACCAGGCTCCGGCGCCGCTCGAGGGAGAGGGTGCGCCCGCTCGGGTTCTGGAAGGTCGGGATCGTGTACAGGAACGAGGGTTGCTCCCGCCGCCCGCGCAGCTCCGCCTCGAGCGCGTCCGGGTCGAGCCCCTCCGCATCCAGCGGCAGCGCGACCACCTCCGCGCCCAGACGCGCCAGGGCCCTGAGCGAGCGGTCGTACGTCGGCGCCTCCACCAAGACACGCCCAGGCCGGCCCCGAAGCTGCGCCTCCGCGTAGAGGACGAAGCCGAGCAGCCCGCCGACGGTGAGCACGACCCGGCCCGGCTCGACCCCGTGCCGCGCGGCCACCCACTCCCGCAGCGGCCCGTACCCCCCGCCGGGCCCGTACGAGAAGACCTTCGCGCCCTCCCGGAGCGCGACCGCGTGCGCGCAGTCGGCCAGCTCGGCGGCCGGGATCAGCTCGGGGGCGGGAGCACCGCGGGCGAAGGAGATGGGCGGCTGCGGCATCGCTCGCCGAGGCTACCGGACGAGCTCGGCAACCAGCTCGGCGGTCTCCGTCGGGGTCGTCCCGACCCGGATCCCGCGCGCTTCCAGCGCCTCCTTCTTCGCCTGCCCGGTCCCCGAGGAGCCGGAGATGATCGCCCCCGCGTGGCCCATCGTCTTGCCGGGAGGCGCGGTGAAGCCGGCGATGTAGGCGACCACCGGCTTCGTCAGCTCCGCCTCGATGAAGGCCGCCGCCTTCTCCTCCTCGTCGCCGCCGATCTCCCCCACCAGGACGACCTGCTCGGTCTGCTCGTCGGCCTGGAACAGCGCCAGCACCTCGACGAAGGAGGTGCCGACGACGGGATCGCCGCCGATCCCGACGATGGTCGAGTTGCCGAGCCCGAGCTGCGTCAGCTCGTGCCCGATCTGGTAGGTCAAGGTTCCCGAGCGCGAGACGAGGCCGACGGAGCCCTCGCGGAAGATCTCGGCGGGGATGATCCCCACGTTCGCCTTCCCCGGCGAGAGCACGCCCGGGCAGTTGGGGCCGATCAGACGCACCCCGCGCGCATGGACGTAGGCGTGGAGGCGCAGCATCTCGTGCGCCGGCACGCCTTCGGTGATGCAGACGATCGTGCCGATGCCGGCGGCGACCGCCTCGTAGATCGCGTCCGCCGCGAAGGGCGCCGGAACGAAGACGAGCGAGGTGTTCGCCCCCGTCTCGGCCGCGGCCGCGGCGACCGTGTCGAAGACGGGGATCCCCTCGACCTCCTGGCCGCCCTTCCCGGGCGTGACGCCGGCGACCACCTGCGTCCCGTAGGCGCGGTTGCGCAGACCGTGGAAGCGCCCCTCCGACCCGGTCAGGCCCTGGACGACGAGGCGGGTCTGGGTGTCGACGAGGATCGCCATCAGGCCGCGGCCAGCTCCACCGCCCGGCGGGCGCCGGCGAGCATGGTCGTCTCCGCGTACAGGTTCGGCGCGCCGGCCTCCTGGAGCAGGCGCCGTCCCTCCTCGGCGTTCGTCCCGTCCAGGCGGACGACGATCGGCTGCTCGAGCCGGAGCCGGGAGAGCGCCTGCAGGATCCCGCGCGCGACCTCGTCGCAGCGCGTGATCCCGCCGAAGATGTTGAAGAAGATCGCCCGCACCTGGGGGTCGCTCGTGATCACCTCGAGCGCGTCCACGACGCCCTGCGCGTCGCCGCCTCCGCCCAGGTCGCAGAAGTTGGCCGGCCGGCCACCGGCGAAGGTGACCACGTCCACCGTGGCCATGGTCAGACCGGCGCCGTTCCCGAGCACGCCGACGTCGCCGTCCAGCTTCACGTAGGTGACACCCTTCTCGCGGGCGAGCGCCTCGAGCGGATCGGCCGCGGCGAGGTCGCGCAGCTCCGCCAGCTCGGGGTGGCGGAAGAGGGCGTTGTCGTCGACGGTGACCTTCGCATCGAGCGCACGGATCTCTCCCTCGGGGGTCGCGATCAGCGGGTTGATCTCGGCGAGCATGGCCTCGCAGGACGCGAACACCTCGTACAGCCGGCCGACGACCCCGGCGACCTGCTTCTGCTCGCCGGGATCGGCGATCCCCGCTCCGTAGACGAGCTGCCGCCCCTGCCAGGGGTGGTACCCCTCGAGCGGGTCGACGTGGAGGCGTACGAGCGCCTCCGGGCTCGAAGCCGCCACCTCCTCGATGTCCACCCCGCCTTGCGTCGTGAACATGAGCAGCGGCCGCTTGGCGCCGCGGTCGAAGGTGATCGAGAGGTAGTACTCGCGGGCGATCTCCGAGGCTCGCTCGACCCAGAGCTTGCGAACGGTGTGGCCCCGGATGTCCATGCCCAGGATCTCCCGGGCCCGGGCCTCGGCCTCGGCCGGCGTTCCGGCGAGCTTGATCCCGCCCGCCTTGCCGCGCCCCCCCGTCAGCACCTGCGCCTTCACGACCACGGGGCCGCCCAGCTCACGTGCGGCCTCCCTGGCCTCGGTCGGGCTGGTCGCGAGCCGTCCCTCGGAGACGGGGATGCCGAAGCGCCGGAAGAGATCCTTCCCCTGGAACTCGTACAGGTCCAAAGCGCGCGCGAGTCTACCCGTCGCGACTCCGCCGAGAGGCGGTCGGCCGCGTGTGCGAGCATCCGGCCCGTGAGCCGAACGACGACCCTCGTCCTCGTCGCCTTGGGAGCTGCGCTCGCCGGCGTCGTCTTCTCCTCCGCGGCCGAGCGGCTGCAGGGCGGCCACGAGCAGGAGCCGGCCAGCGCGGCCGCCGGCCCGCAGCGGGCAGAGCTCGGCTGGCGCGAGACCCTCGGCTCGGGCTCGGAGCGGCTCGTCTTCGCGGTCGAGAGCCTCGAGGTCGTCCCCGGGGGCTGGCGCGCGCGGATCTCGCTCGAGAACGACACCTCGGTCGCCTACGGGGTGGGCGACCCGAGGGCGACCGTCGACCGCTCGTTCGGGTTGATGCTCTTCTCGAGCGGCGAGGCCGCCGAGCTGGAGCGGCTGAACGCACGCGGGGAGCTGCCGGCGCTGCGCCGGGCCGACCGCTACGAGCCCGAGCTGCCGGCGGTCCTTGAGCCGCGCTCCTCCTGGGAGGGGGTGATCTCGGCGACGGGGGCGCTCGTCGCCGGAAGCTGGGTCCGGGTCGTCTTCGGCGCGCTCGTCGCCGTCGGCAGGACGCCCGAGGGCCTCCCCGAGCGGGTCGTCTGGATCACCGACCACGCCTACCGGCTCCGCCCGTAGAGGCGGCTCCGCCCAGCCCTCGCCGCCCCGACCGGGGACGCCCGCCGCTACGGGCGGGCCACCGGCCTCGCCTGGAAACGGCGCTGCGGCTCGGGCGCTTTTCCGCAGCTCGCGGGCACGGCCGGGCCGGGGAGCTCTTCCACGGTCGCCGCGAGCTCGCGCCCGTCCTCGGCCCGGAAGCGGACGAGCGGGCCCTCGACGGCGATCAAGGAGAGATCGTGCACGCCCACGAGCCCGTGCTCCTCACGCAGGGCTCGCTCCGCCGCCTGCACCGGTGGCGCGTAGCACGTCCGGCCGCGGTAGCGGGCGAGATCGATCCGCCCTGCGAGCGCCGCCGCCACCAGAGCGGGCGCCGCGTCCGGCTCCACGCGCCCGAAATGGAGCCCCGGCGGGAGGACGAGCACGTTGGCCGCGAAGCGGTGCCCGCCGTGGTGGGAGGAGATCCAGAGCTCCTCCTCGCCCAGGTGGCGGGAGAGCGCGCCGTAC
>Ga0209172_10006493_pt1 | contig 12953 bp, 6 predicted proteins | sample LarsenN4metaG_FD_184113 | JGI IMG/M metagenome (GOLD analysis project Ga0209172, IMG submission 184113) | Hot spring sediment bacterial and archeal communities from British Columbia, Canada, to study Microbial Dark Matter (Phase II) - Larsen... ... | reverse complement strand
CCAATATTGGTAAGAAAAGTAGCCACGATGGGTTTAACTCGGAGTGGGTAGTGGCTGTTTTGGCTCAGCCTTTAAGAATGAAAATCTCTTAAGAATCCCCATCTTCTTTAAGATGGGGAGTGTCAACAACCAACCTTGATTCTGGCGGTTTGTGCCCTGATTTTTTTGCTAGTGGTGCAGTGGTGGTTTCCTCGTGTGCCGGGGCCTCTTTTGGCCGTTTTGTTAGCAACGGCGGCAGTTTACCTTTTCGACTTGGAAAAACAAGGTATCGCGGTGGTTGGTTCTATTCCTGCCAGTCTGCCTCAGTTTCAGTTGCCAAGCGGGTTCTCACTTCAGCAAATGACCTATTTACTTTCGACGGCAGTTGGCGTTGCAGTGGTGGGGTACTCTGACAACGTATTGACTGCCCGATCATTTGCCGATCGCAATCGTTACCAGATTGATGCGAATCAGGAGTTGTTAGCCCTTGGAGCAGTCAACATTGGCGCTGGCTTAATGCAGGGTTTTCCGGTCAGCAGTAGTGGCAGCCGCACAGCCCTGGGCGACTCTCTGGGCAGCAAGTCGCAGGTGTTTTCGTTAATGGCATTTGTTGTTGTCGTTCTCGTTTTACTGTTTCTGTATCCACTGCTGGCCCAATTTCCTAAAGCAGCACTGGGGGCGATCGTCATTTATGCGGCGCTGCGTTTGATTGAAATCGCAGAATTTAAACGCTTGCTTCGCTTCAAGCCCAGTGAACTACGACTGGCTGTTTTTACCATGATTGGGGTGTTAGCAACCGATATTCTAGTTGGGGTGGGGCTAGCCGTAGGACTGTCAGTGATTGATCTGTTTGCCCGTCTCGTCCATCCGCATGATGCCGTGATGGGCGAAGTGCCAGATTTAGCAGGGTTGCATGACATTGAAGACTGGGAAAGGGCAACCACGATTCCTGGTTTGGTGCTTTATCGTTACGATGCACCGCTTTGCTTCGCCAATGCTGAAAATTTTCGTCGTCGAGCAATGGCGGCGATCAAAGCAGAAACAACCCCTGTTGAATGGTTTGTCCTCAATACAGAAGCAATCGTTGAAATTGATATTACAGCGGCTGATATGTTGAGGACATTACACCGAGATCTCGCGGCCCAGCAAATTACTTTTGCTATGGCGCGAGTGAAGCAAGATTTGTATATGCAATTGCGAAAAGCAGGTCTGATCGAGTTAATTGGACAAGAACGACTGTATCCAACCTTGCACACCGCGATCGCTGATTTCTACAACCGTGAAAAACGCGCTCTACCCTAACCCTGATTCAATCGTGGCTTCTGCTTGCAAGGCCAGTTCACGCAAATGATCGAGGGTTTTGGCATCCGCCGATCGCCAGAGGCCACGCTGGTGGGCTTCGAGTAAGCGTTCTGCCATATCACGTAACGCCCAGGGATTTTTTTGAGCAACAAACTGTTGCACTTCTGAGTCAAATAAGTAGGCTGCTGCGACACCTTCATACATATAGTCTGGGACACAGTGGGTGGTTGCATCGTAGGCAAACAGATAATCGATGGTCGCGGCCATTTCAAATGCGCCTTTGTAGCCATGCCGCATCACGCCCGCTAGCCACTTTGGATTGATTACCCGCGATCGGTAAACACGGGCAATCTCTTCTTGTAAGCGACGAATGCGGGGATGCTCAGGTTGAGAATGGTCGCCAAAGTATGTCACCGGATCGGTGCCTCGCCGCGATCGCACCGCTGCCACTAACCCGCCCTGAAACTGGTAGTAGTCATCTGAGTCAAGCAAATCATGCTCGCGGTTATCCTGGTTGTGTAGGACAATTTGCATCTGTTGCAAGCGTTGCTCAAACGCTTCGGGAGCCGAGGAACCATGCCCCTGTGCGGTGTAGGCGTAACTGCTCCAGTTAATATAAGCCTGGGCGAGATCCGCATCGGTTTCCCAGTTTTGCGCTTCAATCAAGCCTTGCAGGCCAGCACCGTAGGCACCCGGCTTAGACCCAAAAATCCGAAAGCGCGATCGCCGCTCGGCCTGTGTCTGGGTCAACCCCTGCTGCTGCCACTCCTGGGTTTCTTGCTGAACGGTCGCCGCCAGGGGATTTTGATCAGCCGCTTCTTCCAGGTTTGCAACCGCCATCACCGCCTGGTCAAACAGGCTAATCAAGTTAGGGAACGCATCACGAAAGAAGCCTGAAATCCTTAGAGTGACATCGACGCGAGGCCGACCCAAAATTGAGAGGGGCAAAATTTCAAAGTCAACCACCCGTCCGGCCTGCCAAACAGGTTGCACACCCAAAAGCGCCAATGCTTCGGCAATGTCGTCGCCTCCGGTTCGCATGGTTGCCGTGCCCCACATCGACAGTCCCAACGTTTTAGGATACTCGCCATGTTCCTGGGTGTAGCGTTCGACCAGGGCGTCTGCCGCTTTACGTCCTACATCCCAGGCGGTTTCAGTTGGGATAGCGCGAATATCAACCGAGTAAAAGTTGCGTCCGGTGGGCAGCACATCAGCACGTCCCCGGGTTGGCGCACCCGAAGCCCCCGCTGGAACAAACTCACCGTTGAAGCCCCGCAACAAATGAGTGATTTCGGCTTCAGTTTGTCGCAGGTCGGGCAAAAGCTGCTGTTGAATCCAGCTCAGTTCTTGCGCTAGCGGAGTTCCAGAGTCAACGGAGCAAGGTTTTTCGTCCAGCAGGGTTTGCACCAGCTCAGCCGCATAGGTTTCGAGCTGGGCGATCGCATCTCCCACTGTCCGCATCCTGGAGCGATCGCCCGTCTGCAAGCGTTGCTGTTGCTGAACTGTGAGGGGTAAGGTAGGGTCAGCCGTTAAGGGATCAAAGTCTAACTCCCAGGTCTGCGCGATCGCGCGGGTCAAGCCAACCTGATTTGCCCCACTGGGACGACGGGCGATCGCCACAGTCAAGTCGCGCAATTGCCTGCCTGTGGGACACTGCCCAAAGATGTGTAAGCCATCGCGAATCTGCGCCTCTTTCAACTCGCACAGGTAGCCATCCAACCGCGTTAAAACGGACGCATCGAACCGACTCTCAACTACTTTTCCCACTTGTTTGAGACTGAGCAACGCTGAGGGAATGCCCAAATCTTGATCCAGATTTTCTTGCACTATGAGAGCAATAATCTTTTCGCGAATCCGATCCAGGCGAGTCGGGTCTAAGCTTTGAGCTTCGTAATACTCATCGACCAGGGTTTCTAACTGTTGCAGAGGACCGTACAACTCGGCACGGGTCAGGGGTGGGGTGAGGTGATCGACAATCACAGCCTGCGATCGCCGCTTTGCCTGGGTGCCCTCGCCTGGATCGTTGACGATAAACGGGTATAGGTGAGGAATCGCGCCAAATGCAACTTCGGGGTAGCACTCAGCCGACAGCGCAATACCTTTGCCGGGAAGCCATTCGAGGTTGCCATGCTTGCCGACATGGGCGATCGCCTGCATACCAAACTCCTGCCGCAACCATGCGTAAAACGCCAGATAGTCGTGAGTTGGCACCAAGTCAGGCGCGTGATAGTTCAAAGCGGGATCCTGGTCATAGCCTCGCGCGGGTTGCACCCCCACAAACACGTTGCCCAACTGAAGCCCTGAAATTGGCAGAGCTTCGGTTGAAGCATCGCCCCACTGCGCGGCGATCGCCTGCTGCACCGATTCTGGCAACTTTGCAAAATAGGATTGGTAGGCCGCCGCTGATAAAGACTGGTAAACTGCTCGCAGTTCCCGCCCCTCAGCATCATTGGTGACACCAGCGGTCAACTGTTGAATCAGCTCATCACTGGTCTGCGGCACGTTTTCCAGGTGGTAGCCTGCCTGCTGCAACGCCTGGAGAATGGCTACACAACTGACAGGCGTATCTAAGCCAACCCCATTCGCCAGTCGTCCATTTTTGGTGGGATAGTTCGCCAAGATCAGGGCAAGCTTGCGTTCTGCAATGGGAGTGCGGCGTAGCTTGACCCAGTTCGCTGCTAGCTCTGCGACAAAGTGAATCCGATCGCCCAACGGTTCATAGGTTACAACGTCCGTTTCTAAAGCTGGATTGTAGACCTGCACGGATTTGAAGGAAACCGCCCGACTCAAAATGCGGCCATCAACCTCTGGCAGAGCCACGTTCATGGCAATATCGCGGGGTGATAAGCCCTGCCAGTTCATCTGCCACTGCTCAACCGTGCCCCCACTCAGAACCACTTGCAGGACAGGCACATTCAACGTTTCCCAGAGTGAGGCAGCCTGTTCTGGTTGAGTCGGAGCCGTTGCAGCACCCAACTGGGCGATCGCAAAACTGGTTGTATTCAAAATCAGGTCAACCGCCTGCCCTGCTTTCGGCTGCAAGTAACTCTGCACCTCAGCCTGCACATCGCGATCGCGCAGCGAAGAGACAAAGAGCGGCACGGGCGTGAGCTGGCGATCGTGCAATGCCTGACAAAGGGCATCAATGGGAGCCGTGTTACCTGCCAGGTAATGTGCCCGGTAAAATAGAATCCCGACGGTTGGCGTTGAGCTTTCGGAAACGGTAGAGGTTTTCTCAGACATCGCTGGCCATTGGTAAAGACCCACCGGGGGCACAGGTTGCGGTGCTGGTGGTTGATAGCCACTGCCTAAACAGGCATCGCTGAGAAACTGCAAGGCATGGGTGACATTCTCGATACCCGCTTCGACGAGATATCGCCAAACCTGATTGGCCACGCTTAACGGCACAGTAGAATGACTGATTAAATCCGGATCGGGACGATCGTCTCCCGGTAGCACGAGTAAACTCGCCTGGGTGCGATCGCACACCTCTTTCACCACTTCCAGACCATAGTTCCAATACGAACGACCACCCAACAACCGTAAGACAATGATCTGAGCATGTTCTAAAACGTCTTCGGCATAGGTGTCGATCGTCAATTGCTGTTGCAGATTCAGCAAGCTTGCCACCCGAATCGCCGGAAAACCTTCTGGCAAATGCTCAACCGCACGCGCCAGAGTTTGAATCTCTGTATCCGCTGCTGTGAGGAGGGCGATCTGTGCGGGAGTTTGCTCGATAAAAACAACCCCCTCCGCTTCTGGATTCCACCCGCCTGGAGTTGTAGCAATCCGATGCATAGCCAGTTGTCGAAAGAAAAACTAGGGCTTTGTCATCTTAGTGGAATTCTGGAAATTCTGGCTGAAGTTAAACTGCTCGATTTTATTGCCGAAAGTAGAAAATTAGTGATTGAGCACGTTTTCTCAGAGAAATACTGTTTTTCCATTAAAAAACAGTTCGTTGGAGACATCTCAACCTTAGAGTGAGTAGGAGTCTCACGCGTGATTTGGCCTTCGCTTAAAGTCTGACAAATCAGCTCAAAACTCGGCTCAATGCCCCTAATTGTGTGGAGGAAAAAGCCTTGCTACGTCGTATATCCCTTGCGCTGGCAACATCTGCCCTGTTTTTGCCCACGCCTGCTACAGCCCAAACACCTGCCCAAACTTTACCTGCTGACAGTAGTGTGAGTCGCATCTTACCGGGAAATACGGCAGCGGTTGTGATGCTCAACCTTAAACCTGAGCTGTGGCAAGACTTAAATCGGTTTAATCCCTACCAGGCACAGCTTCAAATCATTCCGTTCAACTCGTTTCCGCTCACCTGGTTGTCGCCCCAAATGACACTGAGTGATGTGCAAGGCTGGCTCGGTGAAGAAGTCGCGATCGCCCTGTTACCGCCCTCTCAACCGTTAGAAACAATCGGTCGCAGCACGCTATTCCTGTCACCCATTAAGGATCAGGCTGCACTAGATGCCTTTTTAACAAAACTGAAGACCTCGCGTGAAGCGCCCACGGTTGACACGACTTACAAAGGTATACCGATCGTCGTTTGGGAAGGTCAAGCAACGCCTGCGAATCCGGCGACTCCGATTGAGCCAACCCCCATCCCTGAAGAAACACCCAGCCCGGATGAGACATCTGAGCCACCTTCTCAGGTACAGCAGCCGACCTCTCCAACCGCTCAATGGTTGCCAACTCGCGTGCAAGTCGCGCAGCAACACCTGGTCGCAGTCAAAGATTCTGCCCCCTCAGCGAACCCCTTACCGCCGACTTTGCCACCGGGTCAGCCCTTACCAGGTGAGCTGTTAACAGCTCAACGTGGATTGGCGATCGCGCGTTTACCGGGACATGTAGTGATTGCTGGCGAACAAGCAGCCCTAGAGCGGTTTATCGATTCGATTGAAAGCGACAGCCCCCGACTAGCCAGCACGACCGACTTTCAGCGCACGGTCAATCATCCCCAGTACACCAAATCGCTGGTGACAGCCTATGGCAGTACAGCGGAGTTGTTGCAACTGGTGAACCGCATTGACCCCGCAACAGTTCCCCCCACGGCAGGCTTTAAACCGCCCCTCTTCACCGAGAAGCAAATTGCGGCTGTGACGAAAGACTATCGCTCGTTCAACAGCTTTACCTGGGTTGAGCCAAATGGGCTACGCAGTCAAAGCAACACCTTTTACACCGCACCCAAACCGGAATGGGTTTCCAAGGCCGGACCCGATGCGAACCAAATCCTCAATCGGCTGCCGGCGGCGACGTTTCTCTCAGCTAACAGCCGCAACTTTAACGAGCAATGGCAGAGTTTTCTCGATAGCACCAAAGAGGATGAAGAATTTCAGGCTGATTTAGCCAAGTTTCGCTCCGGCTTTCAATCCACATTGGGAATCGACTTTGAAAAGGAACTCGTGTCCTGGCTCGATGGCGAATACGTTTTCTTCTTCTTTCCGGCTAAGAATGGCTTATTCAGCTCCTTTTATCCGGGGTTAGACCTGGGTATGGGGTTAATGGTGCAAACGAGCGATCGCGCTGCTGCCGAGGCAAGTCTCGCCAAGTTAGACGCTTATATTCGCAAGCAACCAGGTGGCCCTAACCGAATTGTGCAGCGCCAGGTTCAGGGCAGCAGCTTTACCAGTTGGGAAGATCGGCTTGATGGTAAGGTTGTCAGCGGTCTTGCCTATGGCTGGGTGGATGAAAAAACGCTGTTGATCACATCTGGCACAGGCGTCTTACCGCAACTCGTGCCACAACCTTACATTTTTCTGCCACCGACCTACACCTTTCAAACCGCGATTAAAGGGCTACCTACCCCAAATGAGGGCTACCTGTTTGTGAATATGGGGGCTTCGCTCTCGTTCCTGTATGGATTGGTGTTACCCAGTGTTCCTTCGCAAGATGACTTTATTGTGCGGGAAGTTCAGCGGATCTTAGGGACTCTGCGCAGTGTCAGCACAACGAACTCAGCAACGCTAGAAGCCCAAAGTTTTGATGTGTTTTGGGTGTTAAGTGAGCAGCCTTCCTCAGCAGGCAGCGACCTGCCAGGGATGATGCCGTAGGGGGGGATGGGGTAGTGGAGTGATGGGGAAAGTTTTACCCTGGTTGGGACAAGCTTAATCTGCTTTGGCCTTGATACTATCGGCCATTCGGAACGTATAGCCATAGTCATCTCAATTAGGACAGGGTGCAGAAGCTTCGTCTGAGCTACACTCCCACACTCCCACACTCCCACACTCCCACACCCCCACACTCCCACACTCCCACACTCCCACACTCCCACACTCCCACACCCATCCGGGTGACAGCAACGGGTATCTGCCACTTGAGCAGCTTGACGCAGAAATTTAGCGAGTCCCGTACAAGCCAGACAGGGTACGGTAGAACGGCGACATCACACCGGATGCTGGCTCTTCGGTTGTGGTGCAGTGGGGGGCTGGAATAAAGCCGGCCAGAATGCCTACCAGAGCAAACAAGAGGAAGGCTCGGATATACATACCACTACAGGGCAATGGTGGTCTCATGGCTGCAAAAAACTCTACACGACAAAAAATTTACACTTCATCCGAACTCTACAAGAATTAACACCTTAAAACTAGAGTTCCTCAAGTAAATTTAATATTGAAAACGATAGAGTTCAAGGATAAGAAGTAACTAAGAGAACTATATCAAAATGATATAGTCAGATCCTTAAAGCCTTCTAGAGGAAGGTTCCAGGAGTTTTCTTATAACAGCTATTCATAAAAAGATTGTTTTTAGAACTGTTGTCATCCTCGATCCTAATAATCGTCTCTTTAGATAGATGAACTATTTTTTAGAAGTTGAATGTTTATTACATTACATATTTTTCTATGAATGAGGTTATTCAGGCGATCGCGGAGATTGCTCTCTCTGGTTGCCAGTTTCCAGAGGCTTTTGAGATTACACGGCTTCCCATGTCACTGCCGCAAAAAAAAGGAGACAGCCCTGCCATCTCCTTTGAGTCGTAATATTTCAACCAATTTCTTAGATCGGGGCCTGGAATGCCAGACCCGTCCAGAGCAGGATCACACTTAAGCCGCGATCGCTTCTTTCACATCGGCACAGTAGGCATCATAAACGCCATCTAAAAACTGCCACAGAGCCGTTGCCGCTTGCTCAGCCACTTCTAACACGGCGGCTTCTTTTTCAGGCGTGTCGGCATACTGCTCAATCAGTTTTGCTTCGGTTTCAGTGTGGTAAACGTCTGCTTTTTGGTGGACGGTGAAGAACTTATAGTCATCGGCGTTGGTCATGCCGTAAAACTCACGCAACCCATCAATTTTGACCCCGGCAATCTCAGGAATTTGAGACTCGTAGGTGTAGAGCGCCGCTAAACCTGCGTAGAAAGGCGACTTGAGACACAGTTCGCGAAATGTGTTGACCAGATTTTGCGTTGTAGGCAGGGCTGGAGTTTGCTCTAACTCTTCAGAGGTTGCCCCTAAAGCAGTGGCAAACCGCTCCCATAGAGCTGGGTGGTTGTTGTCTCCCCGTTCCTCTTCAATCAGGTTTTCTAAAATTTCTTGGCGCACTGCCACGGCTCCTTCAACCTCTACCGTGTTGAAATGCACCGCACTCAGGTAGGTCGGAAAAGCCTTCACGTTTTGGAAGTATTGCACGGCATAGTGCTTCAGATGCTCACGGGTGAGCTTGCCTTCTGTCCACGCTACATAAAACGGATGCTTGAGCAAGTGCTTTTCGTTTACGGTCGCTGCTAGTTTTTCGCGTAAGGTCATACTCTCACCTTCATGTCAGATTACACGGTTGCTGAGACGCTTCCCAGCCGATTATAGGGAAACAGTTTACCCTGTTTATTACCTTTCGAGCGAGTGTAGCAGGGGCGATCGCGGCAAATTACTGAGAAACGCTGAACCCTACCCAGTTCTTTCAGTGAACGACTTAGAACCCTACCAGCAGGGGGGGATTTCCGCATTCAAGCGATCGCAACGAACTCTTTACAATATTTGTAAGTAGCCGCAAGAAACGTTGCGTAGCAGCACCTACCCAATCTGTTGGCAAGTTTGCTAGCTCTCAGTGTCAATTGACGAGAGTTTGAGTTAGTGGTCTCCGCTATCCTCAAAAACAGGTGAGCGATCTGTGTCTAGCTACTTAGGATCGCGGATTAAATAAGATCGAATATTTAGTCTTCTGGAGGGGCGAACGGCCGTTCGCCCGTACAAGCAAATATCGAAGTTATTTAATTCTTGTTCCTTAGCAACTCATCAAGCGACAGCAGTCGGCGTTAGCTTCTACATTGAGAGCGAGCTAGCAGCTAGCAGCGAAAGCAAACGGCGAAAGCGACGTATAGGAGCGATCTGTCATGCCTGTTGATACCGGGAATAAATCCCCTTTAAAGTCCCCCAGACGACGCCAGCTCGGTGGTAGTCTCTTAATTCTACTGACCTTGCTGCTGGTCTTAAACTTTGTGATTCCCAGCTTTGGTTCACGTCCGCCTCAAGTTGCCTACAGCGACTTTATTAATCAGGTGAAAGCTGGAAAGGTCGATCGCGCGTTAGTTGGTTCTGAGCGCATCGAGTTTACCTTGAAACCAACTGAAGACACACCAACGACTGAAGAAGCGGCCCGTCCACGGGTTTACTCCACAACCCCTGTGCAGATCGACCTCGACTTGCCCAAGATTTTGCGAGACAACAGCGTTGAGTTTGGCGCGCCTCAGCCTAACCAGAATGGCTGGATCTCAACCCTCCTCAGTTGGGTGATTCCACCCCTGATTTTCTTTGGTATTTGGGGCTTTTTACTCAACCGTCAGGGTGGTGGTCCGGCAGCCTTAACGGTTGGTAAGAGCAAAGCCCGGATCTACTCGGAAGGCAGCACGGGTGTGAAGTTTCCCGATGTGGCTGGCGTGGATGAAGCCAAAGCTGAGCTGCAAGAGATTGTCGATTTCTTGAAGAACGCAGGCAAATATACGCGCCTGGGTGCCAAGATTCCCAAGGGGGTGCTGCTGGTTGGCCCTCCGGGAACGGGTAAAACTCTGCTGGCGAAGGCGATCGCGGGTGAAGCGGGGGTTCCGTTCTTCAGCATTTCGGGTTCTGAGTTTATTGAGCTGTTTGTCGGTGTCGGTGCCTCTCGTGTACGCGACCTGTTTGAGCAGGCGAAGCAGCAAGCTCCTTGTATTGTCTTTATTGATGAACTGGATGCCCTGGGTAAATCACGCGCGGGTTCGGGTGGTTTCTATGGTGGCAACGACGAACGCGAACAAACCCTCAACCAGTTGTTGACTGAGATGGATGGGTTTGAAGCCAATACGGGCGTGATCTTGCTGGCAGCCACTAACCGTCCTGAAGTGCTTGACCCGGCATTACGTCGTCCCGGTCGATTTGATCGTCAGGTTGTGGTTGATCGCCCCGATAAGATTGGTCGGGCAGCGATTCTCAAGGTGCATGCTCAGAATGTGAAGCTGGCCGATGATGTAGATCTGGACAAAATTGCAGTTCGCACGCCGGGGTTTGTTGGGGCTGACCTGGCTAACCTGGTGAATGAAGCGGCACTGATGGCGGCGCGGAATAACCGAGAAGCGGTGGTGATGGCTGACTTTGGCGAAGCGATCGAGCGAGTGATCGCAGGTCTAGAGAAGAAGTCGCGCGTCTTAAATGAGGCTGAAAAGAAGCGGGTGGCCTATCACGAGGTCGGCCATGCGATCGTTGGGGCGATGATGCCCGGTGCGGGTAAGGTTGAGAAAATCTCGATTGTGCCGCGTGGGGTGGGTGCCCTCGGCTATACGTTGCAACTGCCTGAAGAAGACCGCTTCTTAATGGCAGAAGATGAAATTCGGGGACGAATTGCGACTCTCTTAGGGGGGCGATCGGCTGAAGAACTCATTTTCAACAATATTGTCTCGACGGGAGCCAGCGATGACATTCAAAAGGCGACTGACCTGGCTGAACGAGCGATTACCCTCTATGGGATGAGCGATTATCTGGGGCCAGTTGCGTTTGAGAAGCAGCAAATGCAATTTCTGGATGGTTATCAGTCACCCCGGCGAGCGATTAGCCCGAAGGTGATGGAAGAGATCGACCAGGAAGTGAAAGAGACGCTGGATAACGCGCATCACATTGCGCTAGCAATCTTGCAGCAAAATCGAGACTTGCTGGAGGAGACGGCTCAAGAGTTGCTCAATAAGGAAGTGTTAGAAGGCGAAGCCCTACGCGAAAGACTCAATCGGGCAGCAGGCCCCGCAGAGATGGATCAGTGGCTCATCTCAGGTAAGCTGCCGGAAGGGTTAACCCTGATGCAAGCGACCCTGGCCTAAAGGGTTTGATTAAATGAGCATCCCCAGATTCGCTAAGGATCGCGGATTAAATAAGATCGAATATTTAGTCTTCTGGAGGGGCGAACGGCCGTTCGCCCGTACAAGCAAATATCGAAGTTATTTAATTCTTGTTCCTAAGAGTCTGGGGATTTTTTGTGAGACAGCAGATCTTTTGTGTAGATACTAATATCAATTTCAATTGAGAAAGCGACAAATCTTGCGCCGAATCAATCCCCCATAATCCCCTTTTGTAAGGCTACCGTGTACACACAAGTCGAGCGATCCTCCCCAACCCTCCTTAAAAAGGAGGGAGCTAAATCAAATTCCGTCAAAGTCCCCCTTTTTAAGGGGGATGTAGGGGGATCCCACCAGTGTTTAGCGTGTTGATGAGAGATCTGTGTACACCGTAGTTTTGTAAGGGGGATGCCGGAGGCAGGGGGATCTCTATCATCGCCGAAGTACCTGAGTTGCCTGGTTGTGTGGCAGATAGGGAAACTTACCAGAAAGCTGTACAGAATGTTGAAGTAGTCATTCAAGAATGGATTGAAACGGCACGAGAATTGGGACGACCGATCCCAGAACCGAGAGGTCGATTACTGTTTGCCTAAACCGTAAGCTAAGAAAAGTTGAGAGGGGTCGAGTCGAATATGATGTAACAACTCCTTCCCTTCAATTCCACGCCATTTGGGTTTGCAAAACCTTTGAAATGAGTTGGGATTGCGTAAAATGCTTTAGTGCAAAGCGACACATTCTCTGAGAGGACTGATGAGTTACGGCTGTTGCTTAAATCATTCTACGAAATGCGGTTTGAATTCACTCGTATTCTTTGGTGAACGAACAGTCTGATCCCTATGATTCCCCTTTGGTGGCAGAAATGCGAAGAGGAGGGATTTTTTTTGTAATTGGACTGAGGGTTTCTAGATCGTGCTGGTGAAATCAGGATTCACGATCGCCCGATCAGGTTTTTGGGTTCAGCGATCTGTGTTTGGTGGTGGCGGATTAATGTTTTTTCAGTACAGTCAGCCATTTTGTTGAAGCAAATCACGATTTGGGTTTACACAATCGTTGATATCGGTTTGCGTTTCAGTATTTCGCGTAGTGATTTTGTGATTTTGAGTCGTCAAAATCCTAAATTTTTCTTTAAATTCCGTATGTTTGCACCTGTCAGAAATTGATCTGGTTGTTTAAGTTGGAACCGTATTTTTATAAACTCCTCAGGGAGGCATCAACCATGAGCAGACAAAAACGGATTTCGCGGATTTTAGATAACTGAGATCTTGCACCAGTTTCAACAAGGGGTTGCCAAAGAAGGAAAAATCTGAAAGAAAGGGCGTAATCAAAATTTAACTGAACGGTTATGGAAACCATTGTTCAACACGCCCAAGGATTAGTGTAT
>Ga0209172_10006492_pt1 | contig 12954 bp, 13 predicted proteins | sample LarsenN4metaG_FD_184113 | JGI IMG/M metagenome (GOLD analysis project Ga0209172, IMG submission 184113) | Hot spring sediment bacterial and archeal communities from British Columbia, Canada, to study Microbial Dark Matter (Phase II) - Larsen... ... | reverse complement strand
CACGACGTGATGGCGGCCTGCGCCTGCTGGCCGCGCCACGTGCTGCGGCCGACGGCGGAAGACGTCTTCATCGGCAGCCCGCCGCTGGCCTTCACCTTCGGGCTGGGTGGCTTGCTGCTGTTCCCGCTGTCGGTGGGCGCCTCCACGGTGCTGCTGGAGAGGGCCTCGCCCGATGCGCTGCCGGCGGCCATCGCGCAGTACCGTGCCACGATCTGCTTCACCGCCCCGACCTCCTACCGCGCGATGGCGGGCCAGCTCGCCGGCCACGACCTGTCGTCGCTGAAGAAGTGCGTCAGCGCCGGCGAGGCGCTGCCGGCCGCGACGCGGAAGCTGTGGAAGGACGCCAGCGGCATCGAGATGATCGACGGCATCGGCTCCACCGAACTGCTGCACATCTTCATCTCGCACGACGAGGCCCATGCCAAGCCTGGCGCCACCGGCACCGCCGTGCCCGGCTACGTGGCCTGCATCCTCGACGACGAGGGCCGTCCGCTGCCGCGAGGGCAGGTGGGGCGCCTGGCGGTGAAGGGGCCGACCGGCTGCCGCTATCTTGCCGACGAACGCCAGCGCAATTACGTGCAAGGCGGCTGGAACGTGACCGGTGACGCCTACCTGCTCGACGACGACGGATTCTTCGTCTACCAGGCGCGCACCGACGACATGATCATCAGCGGTGGCTACAACATCGCCGGGCCGGAGGTGGAGAGCGCGCTGCTGCTGCACCCCAAGGTGGCCGAGTGCGGCGTGATCGGCGTGGCCGACGAGGAGCGCGGCCAGATCGTCAAGGCCTTCATCGTGCCCAAGGCGGGCGTCGAGCCGGGCGAAGCCCTCGTGCGCGAGTTGCAGGACTTCGTCAAGCAGTCCATCGCGCCCTACAAGTACCCGCGGGCCATCGAGTTCCGCACCGCGCTGCCGCGCACCGAGACCGGCAAGCTGCAGCGCTTCAAGCTGAGACAGGACCCATGATGCAGGTGCTGCAACCCCCGGGCTGGGAGAAGCCCAAGGGCTATGCCAACGGCGTGGCCGCGGAAGGTCGGATGGTGTTCGTGGCTGGCCAGATCGGCTGGAACGCCGAGTGCCGCTTCGAGAGCGACGACTTCGTCGCGCAGGTGCGCCAGGCGCTGGCCAACGTGGTGGCGGTGCTGGCCGAGGCCGACGCGAAACCCGATCACATCGTGCGCATGACCTGGTACGTGACCGACAAGCGCGAGTACCTCTCGCGCGGCCGCGAGGTCGGTCAGGTGTTCCGCGAGCTGATCGGCGTGTACCACGCGGCGATGAGCGCGGTGGAGGTCAGCGCGCTGATGGAAGACCGCGCCAAGGTGGAGATCGAGGTGACGGCCGTCGTGCCGCGCGCGTGAACGAACGCTGATCTCTAGAATGGCGCGGGTCATGAGTTCCCGCGCCGTCGCAGCCGACGCTGCCCCCCCGTCCGTGCTGCCCGGCCTGGCGCTGGCCACCGCCGGCGCCATCGCCTTCTCGGGCAAGGCGATCATCGTCAAGCTGGCCTACCGGCACGGCGTCGATGCGGTCACGCTCATCATGTTCCGCATGCTGTTCGCGCTGCCGCTGTTCGTGGCGCTGGCGTGGTGGGCGGGACGCGGCCAGCCGCCGCTCACGCGGCGCGACTGGCTGGCCATCGTCGGCCTGGGCTTCTCCGGCTACTACCTCGCGAGCTTCCTCGACTTCGCCGGGCTCGCCTACGTGACGGCGAGCTTCGAGCGCCTGGTGCTCTACCTCAACCCGACCATCGTGCTGCTGCTCGGCTGGGTGCTGTTCGGCCGGCGCGCCACCGCGCGGCAGCTGATCGCGATGGCAGTGAGCTACAGCGGCGTGCTGCTGGTCTTCGGCCACGAATTGCACTTCGCCGGGCCCGACGTGGTGCTCGGGGCCGCGCTCGTATTCGGCAGTGCGCTGAGCTATGCGGTCTATCTCGTGTACAGCGGCGAGGAGGTCAAGCGCCTCGGCTCGATGCGGCTCACCGGGCTGGCCACCAGCGTGGCCTGCGTGCTGTGCATCGTGCAGTTCCTGGTGCTGCGGCCGGTGTCGGTGGCGCTGACGGTGGCGCCCGAGGTGATCTGGCTGTCGGTGCTCAACGCCACGCTGTGCACCTTCGCGCCGGTGCTGATGATCATGATGGCGATCGAGCGCATCGGCTCCACGATGACGGCGCAGACCGGCATGCTCGGGCCGATGTCGACCATCCTGATGGGCGTGTGGCTGCTGGGCGAGCCGTTCACGATTTGGGTTGCAGCGGGGACCCTCCTGGTTCTCGCGGGCGTGTGGTTGCTGGCGCGCTGGCGCTGAAAGGAAGACGAGATGGATCTGGGCATCGCGGGCCGCTGGGCGCTGGTGTGCGCGGCGAGCAAGGGGCTGGGCAAGGGCTGCGCGAAGGCGCTGGCCGCCGAGGGCGTCAACGTGGTGATCACCGCGCGCGGCGCCGAGGCGCTGAATGCAACGGCGGCCGAGATCCGCGCCGCCTCGCCCGGCGTGCAGGTGATCGCCGTGCCGGGCGACATCGCCACACTGGAAGGCCGCGCGGCGGCGCTCGCGGCCTGCCCGCAGGTCGACATCCTGGTCAACAACGCCGGCGGCCCGCCGCCCGGCGACTTCCGCGACTGGGACCGCGAGGCCTGGCTGAGGGCCATCGAAGCCAACATGCTCACGCCGATCGAGCTGATCAAGGCCACGGTGGACGCGATGGCCGCGCGCGGCTTCGGGCGCGTGATCAACATCACCTCGGGCGCGGTGAAGGCGCCGATCGACGTGCTGGGTCTCTCGAACGGCGCACGCAGCGGCCTCACCGGCTTCGTCGCCGGCCTGGCGCGCCAGCCCCGCCTGGCCTCGGCCAACGTGACGATCAACAACCTGCTGCCTGGCTGGTTCGACACCGACCGCATCCGCACGACGATGCAGGCGGCCGCCGCGAAGAGCGGGCAGAGCGTGGAGGCGATGATCGACAGGCGCCGTGCCGGCATCCCGGCGCAACGCATGGGCACGTCCGACGAATTCGGCGCCTTCTGCGCCTTCCTGTGCAGCGTGCAGGCCGGCTACCTTACCGGGCAGAACATCCTGCTCGATGGGGGCGCCTACCCGGGCACCTTCTGATCAGGCCCGGCGCGGCGCCAGTGACGAGATCACGATGCCCGCGGCGATCAGCGCGAACGCCGCGCCGTGGAACCAGCGCGGCGGCTCGCCGAGCAGCGCCGCCGACATCACGCCCGCGAATACCGGTGTGAGGTTGGCGAAGAAGGTGGCCACCGCCGGCCCGACGGTGGACACGCCCAGGCCCCAGGCGCGGTAGGCGATCAGCGAGGGACCGATCGCCACGTACACCAGCGCGGCGATCACGGCCGGCGTCCAGTGGATCGTGGTCGAGTTCAGCGGCGCCTCGATGCCGGCGGCCAGCGTGGCCCAGGCCGTGCCGAACAGCATCTGCACGAGCAGGAACTCGGCCCAGTTCCAGTCCGGCCGGGCCTCGCCACTGAAGTGCGCCGGCGGCCGCGCCAGCATCCAGCTGTAGCCGGCCCAGAGCAGGATGGCCAGCAGCATCAGCAGGTCGCCCGGAACGAGCTGCACCTGTCGCAGCGTGTCCAGGCTGCCGCGCGAGATCACCAGCAGCACGCCGGCCAGTGAGAGCGCTGCGCCGGCAAGCTGCCGCGCGCTGGGGCGCTCGCCGTAGAAAACACGGCCGACGAGCAGCATCCACACCGGTGAGCTGGCGGCGATCAGCGTCACGTTCAGCGGTGTGCTGGTCTGCACCGCCATGTACTGCAGCGCGTTGTAGCTGCCCACGCCGAGCAGGCCGAGCACGGCGAAATGCTTCCAGCGCGAGGTGATCTGTTGCGGCTCGCGCAGCACGCGCCAGGCGATGGGCAGCAGCAGGGCCAGCGCCAGCCACCAGCGCATCGCGTTGAGCGCCAGCGGCGGCACGCTGCCCACCATCGCGCGGCCGACCACGGCGTTGCCGGCCCACAGCAAGGGCGGCAGGGTGAGCACGAAGGCGATTCGCGGGGTGAGGGACGGGTTCATGGGGCAGGCATGGCGGCACCGCAGTTCCAGCACTGCTCGAACGGGCCGTCGACGAGTTCGTCGCAGGCCGTGCAGCGCCAGTGCCGGTGCACCGGGTGGCGCAGCTGCACGAGCAGCACGCGCGCGGCTTCGAGCTGCCCGTCGTCGGAGACCCACACCTCGGGCAGCGCCTGGTCGGGCGGCAGCTCGCCGGCGATGCTGCCGGCAAAAGCGCGCTGCACCGTGGCGGCGATGCCGGCATGCGTGAGCATGTCGGCCCACAGCGTGGCCAGGGCGAGGTTGGGGGCGGTGATCAGGCGGCGCACGGGCGCACGCGGCGGTGGGCAAAGGCTGGCACGATAGCGGATTCATTGCAGTCGCACTCCGGAGGACAGCCTTCATGCCCCAGACCGTCAAAGCCATCCGTGTCGCCGCCTACGGCGGCCCCGAAGCCATGCAGCTCGACGAGCTGACGATCGGCGATCCCGGCCCGGGCGAGATCCGCATCCGCCACCATGCCTGCGGCCTGAACTTCATCGACGTCTACCAGCGCACCGGCCTGTACGCCAACCCGCTGCCGCTGGCGCTGGGCATGGAAGGCGCGGGCGTGGTCGAGGCGGTGGGCGAGGGCGTGACGCACTTGAAGGTCGGCGACCGCGCGGCCTACGCCAGCCAGCCGCCTGGCGCCTACAGCGAGGCGCGCGTGATGCCGGCCAAGTGCGTGTGCAAGCTGCCCGACGAGATCGACTTCGAGACCGGCGCGGCGATGATGCTCAAGGGCCTGACGGTGCAGTACCTGCTGCGCAAGACCCAGCCGGTGGGCGGCCTGCAGCCGGGCGACTTCGTGCTGTTCCATGCCGCTGCGGGCGGCGTCGGCCTGATCGCCTGCCAGTGGGCCAAGGCGATGGGCCTGAAGCTGATCGGCACCGCCGGCAGCGACGAGAAGTGCCAGCTCGCGCTCGACCATGGCGCGGCCTTCGCGATCAACTACCGCAGCGAAGACTTCGTCGAGCGCGTCAAGCAGATCACCGGCGGCCAGGGCCTGAAGGTGGTCTACGACTCGGTGGGCGCCGACACCTTCGTGCGCTCCTTCGACTGCCTGCGGCCCTTCGGCCTGGCGGCCAACTTCGGCAACGCCTCGGGCAAGGTGCCGCCGATCGACATGGGCATGCTGGCCGCCAAGGGCTCGCTGTACGTGACGCGGCCGACGCTGTTCACCCACATCGCCACGCGCGAATCGACCCAGGCGATGGCCGACGACCTGTTCGCGATGGTTCGCAGCGGCGCGGTGAAGATCCGCATCGACCAGCGCTACGCCCTGAAGGATGCGGCGCAGGCGCACCGCGACCTGGAAGCGCGCAAGACCACCGGCTGCAGCGTGCTGCTGCCCTGAGCGGCTCTCTGCTGCAGCGCGACATTTGACACGGCAGTTCTGGGCGGTTCGCCCAGAAGGTGAGCCCGCCGGCTCAGGTGCTTCGTGATACTGGCGGGATGGCTCACTCCGTCACGCCGGCCTCCGTGCGCTGCCTGCTCGCGCTGGGCCTGGGCGTGTGCGCGCTGGGCAGCGCGGCGCAGCCGGTGCCTGCCGCGTCGCCGGCCTCGGCCGTGCCGCGCAGCGGCGTGGCCACCGTAGTGGCGGGCATCCTAGGCTACACGCGCTGGCCGAGTGAAGGCAGCGCGGTGCGCCTGTGCACCCTGGGGCGCAGTCCGGCGGTCGATGAACTGCTGAGCGCCCCCTCGCTCGGCACGCCGCAGCGGCGGGTGGCGGTGCAGGCGTTGAGCAGCCCGGCGCAAGCGAGTGCGGCCTGCGATGCGGTCTACGTGGCCGGCGCCGGCGGCCCCGCGGCCCGCGAAAGCCTGCGTGGCCTGGCCGGCCAGCCCGTGCTGCTGCTGGGCGAAGGCGCCGACTTCTGCAGCGATGGCGGCATGTTCTGCCTGGAGCCCGCCGGCGGTGCGACGCGCTTCGGCGCCAACCTCGACGCCATCGCCCGCAGCGGGCTGCGCGTGAATCCGCTGGTGCTGCGGATCGCGCGGGGAGGGCGGTCATGAGCGCCCGCCAGCCCCTGCTCGAGACGCTGCGTGCTGCGCACCTGCGGCTGGGGCTGGCGGCGCTGGTGGCCGCAGCGATCGTGCTCACCGTGGTCTCGTTCGTCACGCTGCGTGGCCAGGTGGAGCAGCACCTCACTCTGGTGGCGCGGTCGATCGCCTACACCGCCGAGGCCGCGACGGTGTTCGGCGACGCCGCCGCGGCCCAGGAGGCACTGACGCAGGTGGCGGCACTGGAGGCCCTGCGTGCAGCGCAGATCGTCGACTCGAACGGGCGAACGCTGGCCCGCTACGAAGCCTCGGCCGGATCGGCCCTGGAAGCCATGGCCACCGAGGTCGCCGCGCTGGTCTTCGCGCAGGAGGCCCGCGCCGAAATCGCGAGTCAGGGGCGCCGCCATGGGCAGGTGCAGGTGCAGGGCCGCGGCGTCGCTTCGCTGCTCTACCTGCTCAAGGTGCTGGCCGCCATCGCGCTGTGCACGGCGGCCAACGCCTGGCTGGTGGCGCGGCTCTCGCGCCGCATCGAGAACGACATCGTGCTGCCGTTGAACCGGCTGGCAGCGCTGACGCGCACGGCGCGCGTCGAGCGCGCGCTGGCGACGCGGGCACCGGCCGCGGCGGTGCGCGAGATCCACGAGCTCGGCGAGGATTTCAACGCACTGCTGGCCGAGATCGAGAGCCGCGAGGCGCGGCTGGTGGCCAAGCAGGAGCGGCTGCGCCACGCCAACGAATCGCTGTCCTACCTCGCCTTCCACGACAACCTCACCGGCCTGCCCAACCGCGCCAGCTTCCTCGATCGGGCCACCCGCATCGTGCAGTCGGCGGCCGAGGGCGGTGACCCAGCCGCGCTGCTGTTCCTGGATTGCGACCGCTTCAAGGACGTCAACGATGCGCTCGGGCATGCCGCCGGCGACGAACTGCTGGTGCAGGTGGCGCGGCGCATCCGCGCGCAACTGCGCGACGGCGACTTCGTGGCCAGACTCGGCGGCGACGAGTTCGCCGTGCTGCTCACGCCCATCCGCAGCGATGAGGACGCGCAACGCATCGCCCACAAGATCGCGCAGGCGATCCGCGAACCGATCGACAGCCCCGCCTACGGCCGCATCGAGGCCAGCGCCAGCATCGGCGTGGCCTTGCTGCCCGATGCCGGCGGCGGCCTGGAGCAATGGATGGCCGCGGCCGATGCGGCGATGTACCGCGCCAAGGCGCGCTCACCGGGCTCGGTCGGTCACTTCGAACGCCGCACGGACGACCTGCCGCGGCCACTGGCCGCCTAGCCCTACGAAGAGAACGAGATGAACCTCGCTGCCCGGCGCCGCAGCCTGCTCCTGTCCCTGGCCCCGATACTGCTGCTGGCCGCGTGCCAGTCGGCGCCGCCCGTGCCACCGGCAGCGCCCACGCGCGAGCAGAAGGTGGCTGCGCTGCAGGAAATCGGATTCGTGCCGGCTGACAGCGCCTGGGAGCTCGACCTCGGCGTGAAGCTGCTGTTCGAGACCAACGTCGACGACCTGTCGCCGGAAGGACGCGACGCGGTGGCGAAGGTGGCGCAGGCGCTCACGCGGGTGGGCATCGACCGCGTGCTGGTGGAGGGCCACACCGACAACGTTGGCTCGGCGCGCCACAACGAACAGCTGTCGCTGCGCCGGGCCGAATCGGTGGCCCAGCATCTGGCGGGCGCGGGCCTGAAAGACGCCGCCATCGAGCGCCGCGGGCTGGGCTTCGCCAAGCCGGTGGCCGACAACGCCACGGCCGAAGGGCGCGCGCAGAACCGGCGCGTGGTCGTGACGGTACGGGTCGATTGACCCGCGGCAGTTCGCTCAGGCGCTGGCCGGCTTCCAGTAGCGCGCCTCGAGCGCCTTGGCGTCGGTCAGGCGCAGCTTGACCAGCACGCGCTCCAGCCAGGTCAGCGGCTGGATGCGCCCATCGGGCAGCGCGAGTACCGGGCCGAGGATGGGCTCGTCCTCGATGCGGGATTCCTTGTAGGCACGCACGGGCAGGTTGTCGGACATGTTCGTCTCCGTCGTGTTTGTAACAACACGTATTCTACGGAGGCGTGACGGAGTTGGCGAGCGGTGTTACGACGCGGGTTCGCCAGGCCCGTCGCCGACCGCCCCGCGGTACGCATGCCAGGACGCATGGCCGACCACCGGCCCGACCACCAGCAGCCCGACGAAGCCGGGCAGCATGGCCAGCACCACCAGCAGCGTGATCGCGGCGCCCCAGATCAGCATCACCCAGGGCTGGGTGAGGCACAGCCGCAGGCTGGTGAGGCCGGCGCTGACCGCGTCCACCGAGCGGTCGAGGATCATCGGGATCGAGACCACGCTGATGGCGAAGATCAGCCCGGCGAACACCGCGCCCACCGCCAGGTAGGCGACGATGAAGCCGAGGTTCTCGGGGTCGAGCAGCGCCAGCAGCGAGCCCTTGAAGTCGGGCATGCCGTCGAAGCTGACCGCGAACACGACCAGCGAGGCGCGGCCCCAGAGCATCTCGAGGATCAGCAGCACGCCGCCGAAGATCGCCATCGTGCCGGTGCGAGACCGCCAGGCCAGCAGCGAATCCACTAGGGCGGGCTTCTCGCCGCGCTCGAGCTTGCGGCTGGCGTCGTACAGCCCGAGGCACAGGAACGGGCCCATCAGCAGGAAACCTGCCGACAGCGCCAGCACCCAGGCGGGGGCATGGCTGTAGGTCCACAGCAGGATCCAGCCCATCACCGCGAAGCAGGCGCCGTAGAAGACGCCGATGCCGGGTGCGCGCACGAAGTCGGCCCAGCCCAGCCGCAGCCAGCGCAGCGGGTCGTCGGCGCGCAGCGGGCGCAGCGGCAGGTCGAGGATGGAGGGGCCGGGCTGCTGCGCGGAGGTGTCTTCCATGGCCCGCATTGAGCCGCGCTGGCCTGCCGCGCGCAAGCGGGCCTGCCCTATGCCGCCGCGGGCTCAGTCGTCGTCGCGACGGTGGGTGCTGCGCCAGATCGAGCGCACCAGCCACAGGCCGCCCAGCGCGGCGCCGCAGTATCCGAGGAAGCCGAAGGCCGGCAGGCCGAACAGTGTCGGCCCGCCGCCGACCGTCATCACGATCGACGAACCGATGATCAGCGCCGAGATCACCAGCGCCAGCGCGAGGCGGTTGGCCGCGCGGTCGAGCTGGTCGCCCACGCGCTTGAGGTGCGCGAGGTCGATGTGCAGCTGCATTCGGCCACGGCGCAGGTTGCGCAGTGCGCGCGAGACGTCGTGCGGCAGCCGCTCGGCCATCGCGAAGGCATCGCGCAACGTGGCCCAGGCGCGCTGGCCGATCGCCCGCGGCTTGTACCGCGCCCGCAGCACCTGGCGCAGCATCGGCAGCGCTTCGGTGGCCATGTGGAAGCCTGGGTCGAGGCCCCGCCCCATGCCTTCCAGCGAGATGAAGGCCTTGATCAGCAGCGCCAGGTCGGAGGGCAGGGCGAGGCGATGCTCGCGCAGGATGGTGGTCACGTCGGCCAGCATCTGGCCGAGGTGCAGCTCGGCCAGCGGCGTGCCGTGGTACTGATCGACGAAAGCCTCGATCTCGCCTTCGAGCTGCTCGAGGTTGGCGCCGTGGCCGTCGCCGGTCCAGTCGAGCAGCACGTCGGCCACCGCCTGCGGCTCGCGCTGCACCAGGCCGAGCAGCAGCGCCAGCAGCTCCTCTCGGCGGCGCGTGGTGAGCCGCCCCACCATGCCGAAGTCGATGAAGGCCAGACGATTCCCGTCGAGGTAGAACACGTTGCCCGGGTGCGGGTCGGCGTGGAAGAAGCCGTCCTCGACGATCATCTTCAGCACGGCCTGGGCGCCGCGGCGGGCGAGCAGCACGCGGTCCAGCCCCTCGGCACTGACGCGGTCGAGGTCACTGCCCGGGATGCCCTCGATGAACTCCTGGACGTTGACGCGCTCCTTCGTGTGTTCCCAGTGCACACGCGGGATCACGACGTGGGGGAACACCGCCATGTTGCCGGCGATGCGCTCGGCGTTGTGGCACTCGGCGGCGAGGTCCATCTCGCGCTGCAGCGAGCGCGACAGCTCGCGCACCAGCTGCCGCGGCCGGTAGGGCTGCAGCGCCGGCACCTCGGTCTCGGCCATCGCGGCCAGGCGGTCGAGCAGGCGCAGGTCGGCCTCGACGATCTCGCGGATGCCGGGGCGGCGGATCTTCACCACCACCTCCTCGCCGCTCTTCAGCCGCGCGCGGTGCACCTGCGCGATCGACGCCGCAGCCAGCGGCTCGGCGTCGAAGCGCTCGAACACCGCCTCCGGCTCGTCGCCGAGGTCTTCGCGCAACTGGGCACGCAGGTCGTCCAGCGGCACGGCCGGCACCTGGCTGTGCAGGCGCGAGAACTCGGCGATCCAGTCGGGGCCGAACAGGTCGGCGCGGCCGGCGAGGATCTGGCCCAGCTTGACGAAGGTGGGGCCGAGTTCCTCCAGGGCGAGGCGCACCTGCACCGGCGGATCGAGCCGCGCCAGGTCGGCGGCGTGGTCGCGCCTGAGCACGTGGCCGGCCTTCTCCAGCGCGTCGGCCAGGCCGAGGCGTCGCACTGCGTCGCCGAAGCCGTGGCGGATGAAGATGCCGGCGATCTCGTTGAGCCGGCCCAGGTCGCGCGCCGCGCCGAGGGTCTCGATCAGCATGGCGCGAGCGTACTCCGCTAGCTGCGCCGCACGCGCACGATCTCGTCGAGGATCAGCAGCGCGGCACCGATGGTGATCGCGCTGTCGGCGATGTTGAACGACGGGAAGTACCAGCCGCCGTAGTGCACCTGGATGAAGTCGACCACGTAGCCGTGCAGCATGCGGTCGACCACGTTGCCGAGCGCGCCGCCGAGAATCAGCGACAGCGCCCACGAGAACATGCGCTGCCCGCCGTGGCTGCGCAGCATCCAGACGATGAACACCGCCGCGGCGAAGCCCAGGCCGATGAAGAACCAGCGCTGCCAGCCCGAGGCCCCGGCGAGGAAGGAGAAGGCCGCGCCAGTGTTGTGCACGCGCACGACGTTGAAGAACGACGTGACGGTGCGGCTGTCGCCGAGCTGGAAGTAGCCGAGGATCAGCGTCTTGGTGAACTGGTCGAGCAGGATGATGGCCAGCGCGATGCCCAGCCAGGGCAGCAGCGAGGAACCCGAGGACTTCTGCCAGGCCATGTTCAGGCCACCGAGCGCGCTTCGCCCGCGCCGTGCAGGTTGCTGGTGCAGCGGCCGCAGATCGTCGGGTGCGCCGGGTCGTGGCCCACGTCGTCGCGCCAGTGCCAGCAGCGCTCGCACTTGGTCGCGGCCGACGGCGTGACCTGCACGGCGAGCTCGTCGCCCAGCGCCAGGGCCACTGCCGAGGTGATGGTGACGAAGCGCAGGTCGTCGCCCAGCGAGGCGAGCAGCGCATGGTCCGCCGCGTTCGCGGTGATGCGCAGGTTGGCCTGCAGCGACGAGCCCACCTTGCCCTCGGTGCGCACCGCCTCGATCTCCTTGTTGGCCAGGTCGCGGATCTCGCGGATGCGCGCCCACTTGGCGAGCAGCGCCTCGTCGGGCGCGTCGAACTTCCAGTAGGTCTCGGTGAAGATCGACGGCGAAGCGCCCGGCGCGACCACCTTCCACGCCTCCTCGGCGGTGAAGCTGAGGAAGGGCGCCATCCAGCGCAGCATCGCGTGGGTGATCTGCCACAGCGCGGTCTGCGCCGAGCGGCGGGCCAGCGACTTCGGTGCGGTGGTGTACAGCCGGTCCTTCAGCACGTCGAGGTAGAAGGCACCCAGGTCTTCCGAGCAGAACACCTGCAGCTTGGCGACCACCGGGTGGAACTCGTAGACCTCGTAGTGCGAGAGCACCTCGGCCTGGAACTGCGCGGCGCGCGACAGCGCCCAGCGGTCGATCTCGAACAGCTGCGTGGCCGGCACTGCGTCCTTCGCGGGGTCGAAGTCGCTGGTGTTGGCCAGCAGGAAGCGCAGCGTGTTGCGGATGCGGCGGTAGGCGTCGACCACACGGGCGAGGATCTTGTCGTCGCCGGCGATGTCGCCCGAGTAGTCGGAGGCCGCCACCCACAGGCGGATGATCTCGGCGCCCAGCGTCGAGCTGACCTTCTGCGGCTCGATGCCGTTGCCGAGCGACTTGCTCATCTTGCGGCCCTGGCTGTCCACGGTGAAGCCGTGGGTGAGCAGGCCGCGATACGGCGCACGGTCGAACAGCGCGCAGGCCAGCAGCAGCGACGAGTGGAACCAGCCGCGGTGCTGGTCGTGGCCCTCGAGGTACAGGTCTGCCTCCGGTCCTTCCGGGTGGTAGCCGCCGGGATGCTGGCCGCGCAGCACGTGCCAGAAGGTCGAGCCGGAGTCGAACCAGACTTCGAGGATGTCGCTGCTCTTCGTGTAGTGCTTCGCGTCCGCCTCGCCGAGGATCTGCTCGGCCGTGACGCGGCTCCACGCCTCGATGCCGCCCTGCTCGACGATGTCGGCGGCCTGGTCGAGGATCTCCATCGTGCGCGGGTGCAGCTCGCCCGAGTCCTTGTGCAGGAAGAAGGGCAGCGGCACGCCCCAGCTGCGCTGGCGCGAGATGCACCAGTCGGGCCGGTTGGCGATCATGTCGCGCAGCCGTGCGCGGCCGTTCTCCGGGAAGAAGCCGGTCTGGTCGATCGCGTCCAGCGCCATCTGGCGCAGCGTGCGCGGCGCCTTGTCCTTGGTGAACACACCCACGCCCTCGTCCATGCGCACGAACCACTGGGCCGCGGCGCGGTAGATCACCGGGCTCTTGTGGCGCCAGCAGTGCGGGTAGCTGTGCGTGATGGTCTCGGTGGCAAACAGGCGGCCGGCATTCTTCAGCGTGTCGATGATCACCGGCACGGCCTTCCAGATGTTCTGGCCGCCGAACAGCGGGAAGTCGGCCGCGTAGCTGCCGTTGCCCTGCACGGGGTTGAGGATGTCGTC
>Ga0209172_10006488_pt1 | contig 12965 bp, 11 predicted proteins | sample LarsenN4metaG_FD_184113 | JGI IMG/M metagenome (GOLD analysis project Ga0209172, IMG submission 184113) | Hot spring sediment bacterial and archeal communities from British Columbia, Canada, to study Microbial Dark Matter (Phase II) - Larsen... ... | reverse complement strand
GTTCGTGGCCACCTTCAGCGGGGCGGCGTGGCAGCACGTGGGCTTCGGCACGGATTTCACCGGTCCGCCCTGGGCCATCTTCAGTACCTTCGCCGGGGGCGGCCTGTACGCCCGGACGCACACCGGGACGACGGCCACAAACACGTTCATCCCGAGTAGCTGGCTGGGGGCGCCCCACCGCTACCGGATTGACTGGAATGCTTCCAGCGTCGTCTTCTCCATTGATGGCACCGCGGTCGCCACGCACCCGGTCACCATCACCGCCAACCTGCGCCCCCTGGCCAGCGACTACACCGTGGACGGGGAGGCCCTGACGGTGGACTGGCTGCGGCTGACCCCCTACGCGACACCGGGGACCTTCCTCTCCCGGATCTTCGATGCGGGTGCGGTCGTGCCCTGGGGCACCGCCACCTGGACGGCCGACACCCCGGCGGGGACGAGCCTGACCCTCAGCGTGCGGACCGGCAACACCCCGAGCCCCGACGGCACCTGGAGTGCCTTTACCGTCCTCCCGAGCTCGGGGGCGCCGATCGGGAGCAGCGCCCGCTACCTCCAGTACCGGGCCCAGCTCGCGACCACTGCCCCGGGGCAGACGCCGGTGCTCCAGAGTGTGACGATCCACTCCCAGTGATCTCCTATCGTCATTCCAAAAAGAGCGGTTGGCCCCTTTACTCCATTCCTGCGCTGAGGGGAAGGATTACTCCAAAGGACATTTATGACATTCCAGGATAGTCGGATCTTGATCACAGGTGGCGCCGGCCTCGTAGGCTCGCACATTGCCGATGAGCTGGTCAAGGTGGGGGTACATGATGTCGTCATCCTGGATAACTTTATCCGTGGACGGCTCGAGAACTTGACTTGGGCGCGACGCCACGGCCCGGTCACAATCGTTGAAGGCGATATCCGGGACCGCAAACTGCTCGCCGACGCCATGCAAGGAGTTGACGTCGTTTTCCACCAAGCCGCTATCCGCATCACTCAATGTGCAGAAGAACCGCGCCTGGCCTTAGAGGTCCTAGCAGATGGCACTTTCAATGTACTGGAGGAGGCAGCTCGGGCTGGTGTGAGAAAGGTGGTGGCAGCTTCATCCGCGTCCGTCTATGGATTGGCGGAGGAGTTCCCCACTACCGAACGACACCATCCATACGGAAACCGCACCGTCTATGGCGCGGCAAAAGTATTCAATGAGGGACTCTTACGTGCGTTTCACGACATGTATGGTCTCGACTACGTAGCCTTACGTTACTTCAACGTCTACGGCCCACGCATGGACACCTTTGGTGCTTACACTGAGGTGCTGATCCGGTGGATGGAGCGCATCGCCGCCGGCCAGCCCCCCCTCATTTTCGGCAATGGCTTGCAGACTATGGACTTCATCTATGTCGAAGACATTGCCAGAGCGAATATCCTTGCCGCTCAGGCGGAAGTTTCCGACGAAGTCTTTAACATTGCCAGCGGCACCGAAACCAGCCTCAACGAGCTCGCCGACACGTTGCTGAAGGTCATGGCTTCCAACCTCCGGCCTGAGTATGGCCCAGAGCGTAAGGTAAACCCGGTCCCACGACGGCTTGCTGATATTGGTAAGGCCCGACGCTTGCTAGCCTTCGAAGCACAGGTGCCGCTAGAAGACGGGTTGCGTCGCCTTGTAGCGTGGTGGCAAAGCGAACGAAGTGCGACAGAAGCAATACGGTGCCCCAGAGACCTTCGAACGGTTGCTAGGCGGACGGAAGCCTGCGCTTTCTGAATGCCAACACCAAGTCAGACGGTAGGTCGCTGCAAGGTTCCTAGCCAGAGCTGGGAAAATTCACGAGGCCCGAATCTATGAACCTCAAAAATGCGCTATTGGGTCCAATTTGAAGCCTGCTCCGAGGGAAGCGCTGGTGGCGCCAATGACAAAATCACGGAATCTCCACCGGCTGGAGCTTGCTGATCTTGGCCAGGGCATGTCGAAAGGCTGACTCGAAGTGATACCCATTGGGCAGTTTCAAGCGATACCGGTTCTTCGATTTGACCAGCCGTCCGGGAATGACCAAGAGTTCCCTCCGCACGGTCTTCAGGGTCGTGGTCCGGTACGCGGGGGGCAAGCACAGGCGCTTGAAGTAGTGGATGAGATCGAAGGCGAAGAGGAGGAGCTGGAAGAAGGCCACGTTGGGCAGCCACTCCGCCGTCGGGATCCGGGCCGACGGGTAGTCGTACAGCAACTCGCGGATGTGCCGTTCGACCCGGGCCCGCTGGGCGTAGAAGCGCCAGACCCGCCAGGGGTGGGTCCGCAGGTTGGTCACCAGGCCGTGGTACGCGTACTTCTTGTCCGTAAAGAGGGTGAGCTGTTTCGCCTCGACCGGATCGGGGGGGATTGGGGGGGGACGACCACGGTGCGATGGGCGTTGTCCCAGCGGCCCGGCTGGTACCGGAACTCCCCCACCTCCCAGCCGCTGCGGAGCTTCTGGAAGCGGCAGCCCTGGGCCAAGGCCTTGATGGGTTGGTACGCCTTGGCCACGAGGGCGTAGCCCGCCCGCTCCCCGTCGAGGAACTCCACGACCCGCTGGCCGAAGAAGCCGGCATCGCCGCGCACCCGGATGCGGGACCGGGCAATGCCCGGGGGGACCTTGGCGAGGCACACCCGGAGGAAGGGGACCGCCCCCGTGGCGGCGACCGTGTTCCCGGGCCGCAGGCTCCCGTGCCAGAACTCCTGCCGGTGCGCCTCGAAGCAGAGGAGCGGGTGGTACGAGCGGCGGCCGCGCTTCTTGGGGTTGTAGCCCACCCGGGCCCCCTCGGCATGGCCGTAGATGACCAGCACCACGGAGTCCAAATCGAGCACCACGCTGCTGCGCGGGCGGGGCTGGCCGAAGCGCGCCTGCCGGAGTTGGTCGTGCAGGCGGACCAGCGGCCGGATGTGGCGGGAACGCAGGCGCTTGAGGACCCGGCGCAGCGTGGTGGCGTTGGGGAACTGGGGCGACCCCACGATCTGCTGGAAGGCCCCGTTGTCTTGCAGACTCTGGGTCGTATTGATGCGGTCGAGCCCCACGATGATGGCGTAGCGCAGCGCCCACAGCAACTCGGCGGGCTGGTAGTCGCGGGACCGGGGGACCGGGTGAAGACACCGCTGCAGGAGCGGCTTCAGGCCAAGCTTCTGACAAAACCCATGGATTAAGGCCATCCCGGCGAAGTGCGTCAGGTGCGGTTCCTCGAAGGAGATCGGCAAATTTCTGAGGCCTTTCGCCATGGGACAAAAAGGTACCCCAGGGGTAGGATTTTGTCCAAGCCGAAAAAACGCCGTGGGGGAGCACTGTTTCCCTCGTAAAATCGAACGCCATTGCCCGTTTAGAGTGGCCAATTAGCGCATCATTGAGGATGAACGATTTTTTCTCGCGTTACCGATACCTGTGGCCGCAGGTGCCCGTTCAAGCCCATCCCGCGTGGCGTCCTCTCGATGGGGGAGCGTGCTTTGTCCGGGACATGCCGGAGAGCGCCGCGGAGTTAGCCCGAGATAGTCGGTGGCCGGCGTTCTTCCCTTCGCCCATCTGTTTCGTGACAGTTGCCGACGGTAAGCGGGTGGCGCTAGAAAGGGTCGTTGGGGCGTCCATCGTGAACCGGTTCCCCTATGTCCTGGCGCTAAGCTTTTGTAAACACGATCTGTCCGCGCGCCATCACGTCCGCCAGGTTTTTACTAAGATGCTCGAAACCAGCGCCGCCGTCGCTGTGCAGTTTCTCCCTTCCGGCCAGGCCCTGGATAAGGCGATGCATTCGATTCTGTCGGTACCCGAAGACCAGACGCACCTTCGTATTGCCCGAACCCAGCTCGCGACGCGCAGGGCGGCGACGAATGACTCGCCAGTCTTCGGACCCGCGTATCTGGTGTACGAGGCCCGTTTGGTGAGGCCAGGGAAAGACCTCGAGGGTAAACCAATCTACGTGAGACCCTGGCTCGACGTGGGAAGCCACCGGGTCTACTTCCTGGAAATCAATGCAATTCAACTCCGCCAGGACATTGCAGAGGGGCGCAGTCAAATTCGATGGCGCAGCCTTCCGGCCTGGCAACCCGAGCTCGAGTTGCAAGGTCCGGTGTTGCAGGATGAGGGGCGTGTGCAGACCCACCAGTACCAGAAGGGATACACGCCACACTACGCCTTCCCGTCACCCGGGACAATCGCGTTCGAACATGACTGCGTGGAGAACGGCATGGCCGTAAAGTTGCTCCCACCTTTGCCCGAAGACCAGCTCGAGGTGGATAATGACCGGGCGCGCTGGCCCTGCTTCTTTCCCTCGTCCGCTGGGATGATCACCACATGGGCGGCGGACGGTGTGCCGAACCTTATGCCGTGCGGATCAACTACGATCGTGAGTCGGCAGCCGCTGGTGATCACCCCATGTGTGTCGTACGCGGCCATCAATGTCCGGTATGCCCCACGGGCGAGCCTGGACATTATCCGGAAAACCCGGAGGTTCGGCTGCGCTGTGCCATTCATCAATGACACGGTCCTCGGCGCGATCAGATATGCCGGCAACATCTCGTTCTCGCAGGACCGTGGAAAGGTGGTCCATGCCGGGTTGGCCGTGGATCCGGCCGAGTGGGCGCCGGTGCTCCCGGCCCTCCCAGTGCATTTCGATTGTCAGGTCGTGGGCGAGGTGCGGTTGGGCACCCACATCATGTTCCTCGGCGAGGTGCGCCAGATACGCCTCCGGGCAGACGTGACGCCAAAGAATCCCATCGAATGGTGTCCATGGGCAGACGTAGTGTCTGCGCAGAGATGATTAGCATGAACATCCCGTTGGCTAAGCCTATCATCGACGACGACGAGATTCGCGCTGTCTCCCGGGTCCTCAAATCTGGATGGCTGATCCAGGGGCCCGAGGTGGAGGCCTTCGAGCGTGAATTCGCCGAGTTCGTGGGTGCTCCATTTGCCTGTGCTGTCTCCAGTTGCACCACGGCACTTCATCTCGCATTGCTCACAGTGGGCGTACGACCCGGAGACGAGGTGATCACCGTCAGCCACTCGTTCATCGCCACCGCGAACGCCATCCGGTACTGCGGAGGCGTGCCGGTCTTCGTGGATATTCAGCCGCGTACGTTCAACATTGACCCCGCGCTCGTCGGCGACGCGATCACGGAACGCACGAGGGCGATCCTCTGCGTGCACCAAATGGGCATGCCATGCGATCTGAAGGCTATCGTCGAGATCGCCCGCGCCCGGTCCCTCCCTGTGGTGGAAGACGCCGCTTGTGCAATCGGAAGCGAGATTCGATGGCAAGGCTCGTGGGAAACAATCGGGAGACCTCGCGGGGACATCGCCTGTTTCTCCTTCCATCCTCGAAAGTTGATAACCACGGGCGACGGAGGGATGATCACGACCGCCAATAAGGACTTCGATAGGCAGTTTCGCCTCCGCCGACAACATGGCATGGATGTCCCTGGCAGCGTGAAGTACGATGCGCGACAAGTGCTCTTCGAATCGTATCTCGACATTGGCTTCAATTATCGAATGACGGATATTGAGGCCGCTTTAGGGCGGGTACAACTCAACCGGCTGCCGAAAATCATCGAGAGCCGCCGGGACTTGGCCGCCCGGTACCGGCTGTTTCTCGGAGATATCCCTGGAGTTGAGCTTCCCGAGGAGCCGGAATGGGCCCGGAGCAACTGGCAGAGCTACTGCGTGAGATTGCCCGAGGGACTGGACCAGCGGAAAGTGATGCAAGCTTTGCTCGATGCTGGGATTGCCACGCGGCGCGGAACCATGTGCGCGCACCGGGAACCCGCCTATCCACGAGGAACGTGGTCATGCGGTCCTATGTCCGATGATTGCTCCTGTCCGCCGGGCACCTGTTCGAGGCTGCGGGAGAGCGAACGTGCACAAGATGTGGCTTTGACACTCCCTCTCTTTCCGCAGATGACCGACGCTGAGCAGGATCACGTCATCCAAGCACTCCGGGAGGCTTTGCAAACGCAAACCTACGAGGCCCCCAGAAGTCATTTGAGAGAAAGCCTCCGTAGATAGTGGGTCCGTGCCGTCACTTAGGCGCACTATCGACCACACGTGGGCAGCGATAGGCTAGGCCTACGATCCGCAGATGACATCAGCACCGACTCCTAAAGTTACCTTCGTGATCCCGTGTTACAAGCTGGCTCACCTATTGGCTGATTGCGTAAATTCAATATTCAGCCAAACGTTTTCCGAATGTTCGATTGGCGATCACCGAGAGAGCCACGCGCTCTACCGTAATCCTCCCAATCTATCTCTCGATGACCGACGCTGAGCAAGAGCATGTCGTCAATCATTTGGTCCGCACCCTGCGGTCTTAGGCTGAGGCGAAGATGACACTCTCACCGGGGGCAGCCGCGTTGTCCACCGGGAATCCCAATGTCCCATTCGCGGAGCGAAGCGCACTCAAACGCGCCGTGGCGGATTGGTGTCTCCGGAATGCCTCCCAGTGCCTCCGACGCGATGCCCTTGCAGACGCGGCCCAATGGGACCTACTAGCGGCGCGGTCCCTCGATTTCAACTGCAACCCTCTGGCCTCACCAGAGCTGGAACAGCAACTGCTCCGGATCGCTGGACGGCTCCCGCTGCCGTCTCCTCGCCCGGTTCTCAAAGAGGCCCGTTCTGAGCGCTGGCTGCACGTGCTGACCCAGGCATATCCGTTCGGCGGTCATACGGCAATGGTACATCGGTGGATCCGCTCCGACCCTTGGCCGAACCGGCACAGCGTCGTGCTCCTGTCTCAGCGCCAATCAGTCCCACCTGCTCTCACTGAGGCCGCGCAGAGCACAGGTGGCAACATCCTGCAACTCGATCCGGATGCTCCACTCCTGACACAAGCCGTCCAGCTCCGCGCTCTGGCCTGGCACGAGGCTGATGTTGTGGTGCTGCATATCCACCCCTGGGATGTCGTCTCGACGTTGGCCTTCGGTGTTTCGGGGGGTCCACCGGTCCTCTTTTTGAATCATGCCGCACATGTTTTCTGGGTCGGAGCGTCCGTGGCTGACGCAGTTCTGAACCTCAGTGTCTCCCCCCAAGAGGATGAGCGGACACGAAGGTATCGTGGCATCAGCCACTACATGCACCTCCCTATCCCTGTCCCCTTGCCGGAGCATACCAAGCAACCGGGGGAGTCCGCCATTGCCCCAGAAGCCCGGCAGGCTGCTCGAGAAGCTCTCGGGCTCCCGGGCGACGCCCCCATCCTGCTCACCGTGGGGCAAGGGTACAAGTACACGCCGGTATCAGGCCTCGACTTCCTGGAGGTGGCGGTCACCATCCTGCTGGCATGCCCCGATGCCTACCTTTTCGCCGTGGGGGTTGAAGAAGACGCCAGGTGGAAGGCTGGCCGCGAGGCCACCGGGGGGCGCCTGCAAGCGGTGGGAAGACGGCCAGCGCACAAGGTGACACCCTACCAAGCGGCTGCCGACGTTTACCTGGGGGGATTCCCCTTGGCGTCCAACACGGCCTTGCTCGAAGCAGGAATCCGAGGCATCCCATGCGTCCTCAATCCCAAGACCTGCCCTCCGCCCTTTGGCACGGAAGATGTGGCCCTTGCGGTCTCCGACCAGCCGGACGACCCGGAGGCGTACGTCGCCCGTGCGATAACGCTGGTCAGAGACCCACGCGAACGGGAGCGCGTCGGCAGGGCGCAGGCGGTCTCCATCAGGGAGCACCACAGCGGTCCCGGCTGGATCCGGTACCTCAACGAGATTCAACACAACCGACCAACCGATCATCGGGTCCGAGCACTATCCGATTTGCCGGCCGTCCCCGAAAACCTCGCTGCCTTCTGGGGTGCTTTCTCCACCATCGTCCGGAATGAAGACCCCCTAGGGAAAGCGTTTCGCTGGGCAATTCAACGAGGCCTTCGACCACAGATGGATGCTGAACTCCGTCGAACAGTTCCTACGGCCAGACTCGGTCGCGGCGTGTACGCACCTTCTGAGCTCTTGCTTCACCAGAACAGGGGTCTCCTCTCTCACCTACCCCCAGAGAAGGCTGTCCATCTCTACGATCTTCTTCTCCTGCTCCGCCACGACGGTCGCGTCATGCGTATGTTGCGCACTATCCGAACGAAGGCCAGCAGGCTGGTCCAGCGCCAGCATGTGACCAGCCACACCACTGTGGGAAGCTGTACATCCGAACACGGCGTCCGTGCGTCCGCAGGCGTAGGCCAGTCCGATGGGGAAATCCTTTTTCGGAGTCATAAATAGCCCCCAGAGTAAGAGTAGTTGTTACAACGTATAATCAGGAGGCATTCATTGAAGGGTTCTTCCGGAAATTCTGTGGGTCAAAAATCAGCCACCCACTGGAACCGCGCGCCGACCGGCCCGGCACGAGGGCTCTCGGTGGGCCCTGTCGCGGGCCGGGTCGGCGCTCGATGGTCTGCGGAAGATTGATCTGTCCCAGCGTCGGGGGTATGCTGCTCTCTCACTCAATTCGGAGGGGAGGAGCCGCCGATGCGCGATACCGAGCTGTACCGGCACCTGCTGGGTCTCGTGGAGCCGTGGACCGTGGATCGGGTGGACCTGGACCTCAAGCAGCAACGGGTGGACGTGTGGGCCAGCCACCCGGAGGGCACCCAGTTCCTCTGCCCCGACTGCGGGACCCTGTATGGGGTTCGCGACCACGTGGACCGGACCTGGCGCCACCTGGACAGCTGCCAGTTCCAGACGTTCCTCCACTGCCGGGTGCCCCGGGTGGAGTGTCGGACCCACAAGGTGAAGCAGGTCAGGGTCCCCTGGGCCGAATCGGGGAGCCAGTTCACGACCCTCTTCGAACGCCTGGCCATTGACCTCCTCCGCGAGTGCGCCATCAGTGGAGCGGCCGGCATCCTCCGGATCTCCTGGGACGAAGCGTGGGGCATCGTAGAGCGGGCGGTGGGCCGGGGCCAGGCCCGCCAGGCCCCCGCGACTCTGCGCCGGATCGGCATCGACGAGAAGGCCTTCAAAAAGGGGCATCACTACCTCACGCTGGTGGTCAACGTGGACGAGGCCCGCGTGGAGTACATCGGGGAGGACCGGAAGCAGGCGAGCCTGGATGGCTTCTTCCAGTCGCTCACGGCCGAGCAGCGGGCGGCCCTCGAGGCCATCGCCACCGACAGGTGGGAGCCGTACCTCCTCTCGATCCGGGCCCATGTGCCGGATGCCGACCAGAAGATCGTCTTTGACCGGTTCCACATCATGCAGCACATCACCGAAGCCGTGGACAAGGTCCGCCGCCAGGAGCACCGGGCGCTCGAGCGGGAGGACGGCGAGAGCCCGCTGACCGGCACGAAGCGACTGTGGCTGTATGCCGCCGAGAATCTCCCGGAGCGTTACCGGCCTGAGTTCGCGCGGCTCCAGGCCCTGGATCTCAAGGTCGGCCGGGCCTGGGCCATCAAGGAGAACCTCCGGGCCCTCTGGCGGTACCGGGCCCCCGGCTGGGCCCAGCGTTTCTTCCAGCGCTGGTATTGGTGGGCGACCCACTCCCGGTTGCAGCCGGTCCGGAAGGTCGCACGGATGCTGAAGCGACACCTCGCCAATATCGTGACCTATGCCAGGCATCGACTGACCAACGCCGTCGCCGAGGGGCTGAACAGCAAGATCCAGGGGGTTATCAAGACCGCCTGTGGGTTTCGGAACCTCGAACACTTCAAGGTGGCTATCCTGTTTCACTGTGGGGGACTAGACCTGTACCCACACTATAGCCGGAAGCGCCCATTGAAGAAACACTCGATAGCGTCTTCATTCAAACGCTTTCAGACCCCGAAGTAATTGTTGTCGACGATGGATCGACCGATGACATAACGCTTCTCATGCTGTTCGAGATCCCACTCCATGAGACCTGGCCTGGCTCGCGCTATGGCCAAGAGGCGGCCAACACTATTCGCGCCCGACAACGTGCCCTCCAGCGAGACCTTACGTACATTGTCCGTCTAGAGGGCCGGACTCGCCGGGCCAGGCGACGAGTGCTTCGCCTTATCCAGGACTCCCCTTTCGAGGCAGCGGCGTATCCCGAGCTTCTGAAATCCTGCGTGCCCCTCTCTATCGAAAGAAGGCTCCGAAAGCTTCGAGAGCATCCGGGATAAGAGATCTTGGTGTATGTGAAAGACAGGGAGACCCCATGCCTCGGGTATCCATCATCATTCCGACCTTCAACCTCGCCCGCTACATCGGTCGCACCTTGGAGAGTGTCTTTGCCCAGACGTACACAGACTACGAGGTCATCGTCGTGGATGATGGTTCCACGGACGATACTCGGCAGGTACTCGCCCGGTATGCCGGCAGGTTGCAGTATCTGTATCAGGGGAACAGGGGAGTCGCCGCGGCACGGAACATTGCATTGGACAAGGCCACCGGTGAACTCATCGCGTACCTGGACGCCGACGATATGTGGTATCCGCAAAAGCTGGAGAAACAGGTGGACTTCCTAGACAGGCACGAGGAGTGTGGGGTCGTCCACAGCGACACCGCGGTCATTGACGAGTCGGACAGGATCATTTACTCCGAGTTCAACCGGCAAATGCATAGGGATGTTCCACAGGGGCAGTGCCTGATGCCCCTCTTGCAGCGCTGTCACATCCAGCCGTTGACGGTCATGGAGCGCCGCGACTGCGTGGAGCAGACCGGCGGTTTCGATGAGCGGCTTCGGGGTGTTGATGATTATATGCGATGGATCCTTCTGGCTATCGAGGGAGTTGAGTTTGGCTACATAGACGAGCCGCTTGCCATGTACCGGTGGCGAGGGGGTCAATTCAGCTCCAGTCAGACTCGCACTTACTGGGAGGCGTTCGTGACGATGTTCAACCTCCTCCTCAAGGAGAAGGGCCTCCGGTCCCGGTGTGGGGAGGAGGCGGTGGCTATTGCCCGGAACCGACTTTATTCCCTCCGGCACGATCTTGCGTATCTCGATCGCGCAGAAGGACGGACAGATCAAGCCAGGCGACGCATTCTCTCCCTGATCCAGCAATGGCCTCTGCTGCCCGAGCTCTACGTGGAGCTACTAAAGTCTTGCGTGCCACCCGCTCTGCTGACGCGGTTGCGCATGCTCAAGCAGAGTCTGGCATGAGGCAGGTGTCTCGCGTCTGTGATTGCGACGAACCGCGGGCTAGTGATTTGCCGGCTCTCGGCGACACACGGATGTTGTCTCAGTGAAGCCCTTGATGCCGCACTGGGACGGTCTCCTAATCGACAGCTTGGTCCCGTGATGCATCTGAACGGCCATGGGACAAATGGCATGACAGATACGGTGAGAAACGAACCAGCGGATCGAAGGCAAAAATACCCTGCTGGGCCTGTCCTGCTCGTGACGCCGTGGTACAGGCCGCTTGTTGGAGGAGTCGTCGAGGTTGCTGATCGCCTGTTCCGCTCCCTTTCCGCGTCCGGCGTGGACACGCACCTGCTGGTTAAAGAAGAAACTGCTCGGGTCGGCATCCAGCCAGATCCGCATACAGAAAACCTATGGCGCTTTCACATTCGCTCCTATGTCTTTAACCGCCTTACCGTTCGCGCCGTAGCGGCGACCATCAGGTATGCACCATCGACGGTCCGACAGATTCGTCGGTTTCTTGTTGAACGTGGAGTCCACACAGTCCTGCTCATCTATCCCACCGGAGAGGTATGGCCATTCTGGATCTTGCGTCGGCTTGGCTGTATTCGCCTTATCGTATCCCTACATGGAAACGATACGACGCATCATGTCACAAACCCTGCTCCATATCGATGGTTTTTTCGGCACCTCCTGCAATCCGCTGACGTCATTACGGTCTGCGGTGAAGGCCTTGCGCGAGAAGTTCAAACTATCCTGCAAGGTCCGACCCCCCCGATCAGGTTGATCCCAAACTGTGTGGATACCAGACGTTTTGTACCGCCGATGCAGGACTCCGTACGAACGGATTCTCGCCCGACTTTCGTCCATGTTTCCAACTTCGCTCCGAAGAAGCGAACTATGGACATCGTCAAGGCATTTGCTCAGCCCGTGATCCCGAGAAACAGCCGACTTCTCATGGTCGGAGATGGCCCGGATTTCGAGGAGACCAAGCGGTGTGCCCGTGAACTCGCTGTGGCAAATCGTGTTGAGTTCGTCGGGTCTCAGACCGATGTTCGGCCCTACCTTTGGCAGGCCGACGTGTTTGTCCTGGCCTCGGACGATGAAGGCGCACCACTCGCCCTCTTGGAGGCGATGGCGTGCGGACTGCCGTACGTCTCCACTGCCTGGGGGGCCGCGGCTATGCTCCCACCCGGAGAATGCGGCTTGGTCGTGCCGCCTCGCGCTCCCGAGGTACTCGCCGCTGCCATGGCGGACATGATCAACGACCCGGAACGTCGCCACGCGATGGGCGCGAGAGCACAACAGAGGGCCGAGAAGGATTTTGGCGAAGAGAGCTACCTGGAGGCTCATCTCCAGCTCATCCAACATCTTGAACAGCGCGACTTTTTGGGCTGATCTATGTGAATGATGGATGCTGTGAATGTGGCCCATACCTTCCTGGACTCGCGCAAGCCGGATCGCTACATCTCCGCTCGCACTTAGGATGGTGTCCTCTCCACAACGGAAGAAGTGCACACTGTCCGACTGCTGCGCCAGCTTGCATTCCAACGACATCCTCGGCCCAGGTAAGAGTTCCGCTTCCTTGACAGGTGAGGTGACAGATGGCTGCTTCCGTGCGAGTCCTAGTCAATCCACCAAGCAATTAGACACGCACCTTGACCATGGGAGCCTTGTTGCACGAGCAGCTCATGAAAAAGTGACTTCGCAAGACGCGGCTGCAGTGCGGACACACTGGAGCAGCCTATGAACGCCTCTTTGGTGGCCTAATCACTCGACAGCGCAGTAAGTGTTCTCCATATTGTCAAGTGACGGCTCCTTGATCACCAACCTTCGGGGTTGTCTCGAAATAGGGGGCAGTGGGAGGTCTGATCCCCCGGGTACCCACTGAGCGCCGACCCGGCCGGCGACAGCGCGCAACGCTGGCGCTCGCGCCGGGCCGGTCGGCGCGGGCGTGCGGGA